>OJFX01000252.1_pt1 | contig 19304 bp, 23 predicted proteins | sample 1594171 | NCBI WGS metagenome assembly OJFX01 (sample SAMN05416840, study PRJEB24817) | seawater metagenome | isolation source: Sea water | place: Canada:Atlantic | collected 2013-07
TAGTCTCGTGGGCTCGGAGATGTGTATAAGAGACAGGTCATTGGTTTGCTCGCAATTTGTTTTTCGTCTTCCCCGTGTGCCTTTTTCCTCCCCCTAAATCAAGAGAGGTCCCCAGGGTGAAATTCCGGAGCCTCATAACAGCGATTCCAGGTACCGCGGCAGAGATTATTCCAACCCGTATGAGCTGTCCGGCCCCTCATCGCAGATGCTTGCCGCCAGGTCATCACAATCCCTGATCGACTGCTCGACAAGGCTCAGTTGGAGTGCGTGGTTTTTGGCCATCTCGGAATTCTGATACCAGCTCCCGTGGTTGCCTTGTGACAATCTCAACGAAACGATCAGCTGTTGATGCAGGTTATCCTTCAAGGCGGCGATGAGCGCGGCCGGATCCTTTCCGTCTTCCACTCTGGAAGTGTCGACATCGCGCGGCGGGACATAGAGCTCCAGCATTTCAGAGAGCTGCTCGCGCAGCTCGACCCGCCGGTCCATCACGACCGAAGCGACGGCGCGTGTCGCCTCCCTGTAACCCTTACCGATAACGTATCCGAACTGGCGCTCGTTATAGATCGCCTTCGATGCCATGCGGCCCAGGGCTGTCGCCGTGATCAGGAGGACAGTCAATCCATCGGGATCTCTTTGCGCCAGGCTTTCTGTCGTCTTTCTGATTTGGCCCGGGGCACTTCCCAGAATTCGACACGCACGCTCCATAACTCTTTGGTCCGGGTTCATAAGGCTTTGCAGCCCGCCAGGACGACCTGCCATCTCCGCGATCCTCTGCCTGTAGTCACCGGGATAGACTGTTCGCAATTCATCAGCAATTCCCTTGGCTTGCGAGCCGTAGTTGCCGATATCGTGTTCTACGTCGTGTCCCATAAGGACTCTCCTTTTCAAGTTCCCTGCACGGGACAAATAGGCGGTACAAAACCTGCGGGTCGGTCAGAAGCCCGGTGCGTCAACTTCGAGGGTGACGCGCTTGCCCGCTTCCGAGAACGAGTTCCGGATCCGCTCGATATCACCGGCCGGGCATCCGCGTTTCTCCATGACCGGCTGCCAGTTGGCCGCGACCATTTCCGAGAGATCATTGGCGATCGTGACCGCATCCTCCCGTGCGATGCCAAGGCTCGCGGCACCATCTACCGCCGCCTCAAGATGGGCTTCGCGACCACAACCGGCCGGGCCGAGGTGCAGGAACATCGACCGAGATGTGGTGACCTGCTGGGACGGGGTCACATCGTAGACCGGGCTCGGGGCGTAGCCCCCGTTCTCATCCATGAGGAAGGCGTGGTTGCGGTAGTGGTCGTCGGTATTGCCCACCAGGACATTCATCACCATGCGCTTATAGAGGTCGACGCCGGAGGCGCTGCCCGGACCTCCGAAGCGCCGCATCTTGTCGTAGATGTCGGCATAGCCCGAGGTTCCGCGGTCGAGCTCATGCGCGCCGAGGAGTGTCAGAGAGGAGACCATGTGCTTGCGATGGATGTCGCCCGCGTCATCGCGCCAGCGATCGAACCGCTCCAGAAGCAGGGCGGGCCGACCGGCGATCGTCTCCACGCGGCGCTTGCACACATCGAGCCCGGCCATCTCGCACAGATCAAGGCAGCCTGCTTCAGACGCGGCCATGGAGATCTTGTCGCTTTCCTTGCCGAACTTCACCAGCCAGGGAAAGTCATCGATCATCACGGTGCCCTTGGGGCGCGCACCGCCAAGGTCTGCGCCAGGGGAGATGAAGTCCATGAGATGTTCATCCGGATCGCGCTCGGCGGCCATATGGTCGACCAGCTCCTGAAACTGTTCGAGGTCACCCAGGTTGGGCGAGAAATCCGGCAGTGCGAAGTTCAGCGCATGACCTGGCCCGTCCGGCGTGAGCCCGAAGCGGAGCGCTCCGATCCTCGTCCCGCTCTGGGACGCCAGGAGGAACTCCGCCTCGGAAGCGCCACGGCCAAGCTTGCGCATGACATACTTATCGATGAGCGATCGCCCCCAGGCGTCGGGTGCCGCATCGCGAATACCGTTGAAGAGCGTAAAGTCCTCAGGTGCGGCGATCGCGCCGGACTGCAGCGGGAGCTGGACCGGGTCGAGCGCCACCGCATCCGGGCGCTCAAGGTAACGCTTGCCGTACATGAACTGCGCGGTCGCATAATGACCTTCCTCGATAAGGCGGATGCGTCCGGCGGGGACAGTCTCCCCTTTGAGGTCGATAAAGACGATCGCGCTGTGTTCCATGTCCGCTCCCTTCAGAAGTCCATATCCCCGAAGCTCTTCTCGGGAAGATTGCGGACCCGCTTGGGCTGGTTCAGCCGGGCCTGCTTCTGGAATTCAGGATCCGCTTCCTGAGCGAAAATTGAAAGCAGTCGTTGCTCCATGCCCAGAACATAGGCCGCCATCGCGTAGGTGCCGAAGCTCACGCGGGGGTCGCCTTGCTCCAGACGACCGAGCGTGACACGAGAGATATTCAGGCGCTCTGCCATATCTTTCTGCGTGATCCGCCGGCTCTTGCGCGAGGCCGAGAGGTCAGAACCCATCTGGCGCATGATAGGCTTCAGCGCATCGGGGAAGGTCTCATTGATACGGCGGTTTTCCATGCTTTTGCTCTACAGGATGTACATTACGACGCTTAATGTAAACTGTGTAGATCATTTTGCAACAAGAATATCAGGGCAGACATCGGAGATGCTTCACACAGTTATCATTGAAGCGCTTTGTGATAACTGTGTAGATCACCGCGCCCTGACAGGCACCGGGACGACCAAGTCAGGTTCGCGTACGGCATGACCTTTGAGATTTTCGCAGTTTTCCTTTCAGCGCTCCAGTGGTATGTTTGCGAAAATCTATCTTGGAGTGGTTCTCATGGGTTTCAATACGCAGGTACTCATCCGCAACGCAGATCTCGACGAGATCGCGGCGGATCCGGAATTCGGCCAGACCCTGGCCAGCACGGTGCTGAGCGCCGACATGGTCGCCCACAAGAAGCGTCAGTCCGGCGCGCCGGGTCCGGTCACGAACCATGACATGTCGGACCGTCGCGACCTGCCCCGCAAGGCGTACGAGTTTCAGGTGAACCCGTCCCAGCATGCCTCGGGCGAGATGATCTCCGTGATCCATGAGGGCCAGCTGCTTGCGACCTCCTTCTCACAGGGCGGCTGGCACGCGATGACCGCGCTCGCGGAGTGCATGACCCGGTTCGGCTACCGCAGCGCCCGCAAGGGCACCGGCTTCATCGCCGAGGCCGATCTGCTGCAAGGGATCGACAACCCGGCAACCGAGGCTGAGTGGATGCGAGGCTGGTCGGACGATGCCTACAGGACGGCCTCCACCGCCATCACCGTGCTCAACGACGGCCTGGATGACATCCGCAAGACCGACGACCTGGGCCGGCGCCTGAGCGACGCCATCCGCCGGTGGTGGGCGCAGGAGCGCCACATCCACGAGATGGAGCGCGCCCCGGGCGGCGAGGTCATGCGCAACATGCGCGCTCAGCAGGATGTCAGCCTTCCGCGGTTCTCCAACTGCGTCAGCATCGCTGGCACCGCACTCGAGGGGCAGACCGAGATCTTCGTGACCGGCGGCAACTGGGGTCGCATGCTGCGCCCCTTCCTGGACCGTCGCCTGCGTCAGGATGACAGCGATCACCTCAAGAATCTCCGCGATCGTGACATCGAACGCTGCATCGGCGATCTCGCCATGTCGGGCTTCATGATCCGGCGCCCGGGCCGCCAGCGCTCGGAGAGCCCGCACGGCTGGAACGAGAAGAACTGGGTCTCGCCGCCGGCCGAAGAGCCCGCCGGGCCCGAGGGGCCGTAATGGAGGCCTGGCGCGAGCATGCCTCGCAGATCGACGCCTCGGTCAACTGGACGAGGCCCACACCGGACGGCGGCATGCACGAATGTCGCTATGTCCGCCGGTCCCCTGATTATTTCATCGCCTACCTGTCCTCGCACAGCGGTTGCCGGCATGCCTGCAGGTTTTGCCATCTGACGCAGACCGGGCAGACCATGTTTGCTCCGGCGCAAGTCGATCACCTGAAAGACCAGCTGGATCAGGTGCTGGCGCATTACGACCGTGGTCAGCCCCGTGCCAGGCGGATCAACGTGAACTTCATGGCCCGCGGCGAGCCTCTGTCAAACCGGGGGCTGATGGCTGATTTTGATGATTTCGCACGATTTGCGAAAATGAAAGCAGACGCCCGTAATCTGGAGCTGAAGATCAACATCTCAACGATCCTGCCCGAGGATGCGGGCAACATTGATCTGGTGTCGTCGTTCGGAGACGCACCGGTGGTGCTCTACTGGTCTCTCTACTCGCTCGACCCCGCCTTCCGGCGCCGCTGGCTGCCGCGGGCGCAGGATCCGCACCGGGCCATGAAGCGCCTTCTGGATTGGCAGAACCGGGCCGGCGGCCGGGTGGTGCTGCACTGGGCGCTGATCGCGGGCGAGAACGACCAGGACGAGACCTTCGGGCGGATCTCGGATTTCGTCCGGAACTCCGGGCTCGAGGCGAAGCTCAACCTGGTGCGCTACAACCCGCATTCCGCGAGGACCGGGACCGAGGCCGGGGAGGATCGCTACGCGGCCGCGCTCGAGACCATCGGGGCCGGGCTGGCGGTACCGGGCAGCAAGGTGGTGAGCCGGGTGGGCTTCGATGTGAAGGCCAGCTGCGGGATGTTTATGGGAGAGAGAGCATGAATGATGAAAGCGTTGCCGTAAGGTACCCCCAGAGGCTCGAACCAGATGCTCATAATGAATACTTCCAAGCAAGTGGGCTGATCGGAAGAAATCTCCCGCTCGCATACGCTGAGATTTCCGCAGACAACTTTTCAAATTACCTCGAGATGACCGGTCAAGAATATCGGTCAATTGATCTAGATCCGACTCCGATCAACCCATACGCCCTGACCGGAAAGCTATGGGTTAATAAGGGAGAGCTAATATATCCAGTTAATGAAACATGTTTCATTTTAAGGCATGATGGCGTTTTTCAATCCACTGCCATTCTTCTGTTTATGAGAATATTCGACAGGATGGATATTCACTTAGACAGGTGTGTAACATCTTATATCAACTCGTGCGTCAATAAGAGGAAGTCAGCCGCTTCCGTTGGGATGGATATATTTGACAACAATCGGATAAGAATGCACCCCACAGGCGCAATGTTGGAGCGAGAAGCGATGCCAGCGCCCACAGAGTTTTCCGACGCTAATTCAGTCATGGATAAACTGTGCGAATTCCTCCCAAGCCAGAGCCAATATGAGATGAACGTCGAGTACGCAAGAGATGTTTTTACTAGCTCGAATACTGGTACTGTCTTAGAGTCTCGTCGCGAGGCTCAAGACCTTGTTCTCTTCGCGATCAACTTGGGGTTTGAGGCCCTACGTGGCCTAGAGGAAAACAAGAAAAAATCGAAAGAAGATATTACACTCAACGCTCTCCGAGGACTGAATCAATTAGTTAATGGTACTGAATGGTGCTGGAGCTTGATTCACATTGCATTATTCATGTCGATTCTTGAGGGCAGTAAAGGCTCCACTTACCGCATGATGATGAGGAAGTTCCCAACGAATAAGTTTAACTTCATCCATGATATTGGGCATCTACTGAGGCTCAGCGAGGAAAATGGAGAAGATGATTATGGCGTTTTTAGAAGGGCCGCGCTAACGCAGGACAAAGATCTGGCGCATTTCTGGTCTAAAGTGGCACAACCATCAGATAATAATGAAAGGAGGATTAGATTTCATTATATTGTAAGAATCTTCAAGAGGTGTGAGATCAAAACCATGGATCTACTCGGGATACTTCCTAATGAAATTCTACAAGATTTAATTGACATGCAAGATTAGCCATCATGTTTCCATCTCAAATAGCTCTGGCCCGCTTGCACGAGCGCACTGGTGCGCCCAACCGCTACGGCGCCCTCCACCTTCCCGTGGAGGGCGGCAACTGCCGCCTGGAGATCAGCGCCGGCCTACCGGACACGCTCTGGATCTCCAAGATCTCCCTACCCGAGCACCTGCGCGGCCAGGGGCACGGCAGTCGCATTATGCGCGAACTGATCGACCTGGCCAGCGAAGATGGCTGCGCGATCGGGCTCGAGGCATTCTGGAACCCGGCCGAGGAGGACGGCGGCCGGCTGATCCGCTTCTATCGGCGCCTCGGCTTCGAAGAAGATGGGATGGGGGATCAGGGATACATGGAGCTGATCCACAGCCCATCACACCCATCTCCCTGTCCGATCGGTTCATGACCAGCCAGACCTGAGCCCGATAACCAAAAAGGGCCGCCTCACCGGCGACCCTCTTCTCCTCCATCAACCAAGATAGGCTGCGTCAGTTCAGGCCATCCAGCTGAACCACGCCCTCCGCGTTCACGGCAGCGGCCAGCTCCGCGCTGTCCATCTGCAGCACGTAACCATCCTCGACCGGCATCAGCCATGCCGCGGGCAGCATGACGCTGTCCACCGGTTCTGCGATCGCGTTTTCCATCTCCAGGTCGAGATCAATAACGGCCGTTGATGTGGTGGCATCCACTTGGCTGATGACGCCGATGATCTGGCCGTCGGCCGAGGTCACCAGGGCATTCATTGTCAGCGCCGCCTCCATGCGTGCGCCCGCGTCGCTCGCGGCAGAACCGCCCTGTCGCGCCAGCTCACCCAGACCCTCCCCGAGATTCTGAAGCGCGTCGCCGGTGGCATCACCCACGGCCTGGGCGGTGTCGACAATCTCTGTACCAGCCGCGCGCGCCTCGGCGCCGACAGTGGTCTGGTGGCCATCAACGTCAGTCACCTCGCTCTCCGGCACCAGTGTCTGTGCCGTAGCCATGCCGCCGGCGAGAATGGCCGCGGCGCTTGTCATCAGGATTCTGTTCAGCATGTCTACGTACCTCATCGGATTTCTGCGGCCTCCAAGGGGAGCCTTGTTCAGACAACACTTCAATGGCTGTCTTGGTTCCTTTTTCGCATGTCGATCACCCGGGTAAAGCGTCGACAGGATCGGGGCGACATGGCTTAAACCGCTGTCGCGACCGGCGCGTAGCGCAACACATTGTGGAAGTTCATCGCGTCGCTGCGATTGATCCGGTCTCCGTCATAGGCACTGCGCGGCAGGTTCTTCTCGAGCCATGCCGAGATCAGTGTCCAGTCGACCAGCTCGCTGGTGGCGTCGATGAAGAGGATCTTCTGCCCTTCGACGATCGCCGATCTCAGGCTGAGCACCACCGGCCGATCATGGAGTGTCGCCACAGTGGCGCCATAGCCATGGCTGATCTCGACCCAGCTGCGCCCGACCTTCCTGTTGCCTTCCCACAGGCACATCGTCTCGAAGGAGTTAGCCTCGACGACGCCGGTCACGCCCTCAAGGAATTTCGCAACCTCCGCGCTGACGGTGTTGATGGCCACGGTTTCGGGGGTCTGATCTGACATGGAGGAGAACCTTGGATAAGAGTATGTTGAATTGCGTAAATGATATTCGCCAACCTTCGGCATAGCAAGTAATTCGATATTTTTTCGCAAATCTGATTTTTTAGGGTTGTGCCCGCCCGGCAGAGGCCGTAGATTTATCTAAGCGCTTGGTGAAAGCGTGATTCCGCTGCTGCGGGAAGCCATAGGGGCATCACCACCAGACATCCCAACCTGAACGCCGCTGAAGTGAGCGCCCGGACTCTGTCTGCGCTCCTTGCGGCCCCCGTATGAGAGACTGACACATGACCAAGACCTACTGCACCAATGGAAAACCCCTCGATATCCTCAAGCGTGAGGCGAAGGCCCTGGCAAAAGACGACGCCATCAAGCTGGGAAAAGCCCAAGAAAAGCTGGCCCAGGACGCAGGCTTCTCCAGCTGGCAGGAGCTGATGGAAAAGCGCCTCGAAGTCGGCGAACCGGAGATGGGCGTCATGCCTGAAATGGTCCGGTTCTCCGGATCGGACATGATCCTCTTCGAGGTTATGACGCCTGAGGCCTTCGAGGTGGATACGCTGGACATTGATGACGACGACGTCGCGCCGCTCTATGCGCGCGTCGACATCATGGTCGGCGAGGAGGACTCGGTCGAATGGGGCGTGCGCCTCGTGACGGAGCCGGAAGCGACCCGCAATGGTATCGATGGCTGCGTCAAGCTCGAGATCCCGGAGGGCCAGGATCGCGAGGTCTTCCTGGAAGCCCTCTACAATGCCTATGATGCGGAACCGGGAAACCTCATCACCTTCCTGTCGCAAGACGGCTTCTTCGACCTCGACCTGCGCGCCAGCCTTCGAGGGGGCGAGCATGATGCTGTCCTGATGCTCGAGGCGCGCAAGCTGGGGCTCACCCTGGGCGAGCGCATCATGTTCAACACCGGTATTGGCTCGGATGAGGATGGCTACGAGATCGCCGACTGGAACCGCCGGTGCTTTGTCAATCTTCTGAGCGACGACAGCGTCATGGTTTCCAATGGCGACATCATGGATCTGCGCTGGCATGTTCTGCCGAAACATGAGTTCGAAGCCCTGAAGGATATAATGGAATCCAGCATGCACAAGTTCACCTACACGACCCAAGCGGGGGAGATCTGGATGCACGATCGGGTCCTGGCCGCTGAACCCGATGCGTCTCCCGCCCCCTGAATGAGAAACGCCCCGGGTCACCCCGGGGCGTTTCTCATTTGGAATTCAGCGCATCTCAAATGGAGGGCGCCAACTCCCCGCGCGGCTGCAGCCGGCCGAGCTGCAGCTCAGTGGTCAGGTCCGCCAACTGCTCGATCTGGCCGACCGCATCGGAGAGGGCGCCATGATCGGCAATCGCCGGGCGATTGTCCTCATAGCCCGTCAGCTGGCGCGCGAGGTTCGACATCGTGTAGATGTCGGACTGCTGGCGCCGGTGCCACGGTGTCCGCTTTCCGAGCGTCGCCTCGAACAGGTGGTCGATCCGCGGGGCATCGAAAGCCGAATTCCGGAACCAGACCGGGGTCCAGTCCCCGGTGCGCGCCTCGATCTCCTCGAAAAGCTGAGCGGGTTTCAGAAGGCGAACCCCGTCCGCTGAGAAGAGGGATCCGTCCCCTTCGAGCTGAGCAGCGCGCCAACCCTCCCAGATAGGGTCGCCGGCTCGCTGGTTCTGGGTCCAGCCGATCGTGCCCTGATCGATATGGAAGGCACTTCGATCGACGCCCTGCAGATCCAGGACAGCGTGCAGCGGGTCGTTGATGACGATCTCGGCCGCCTCCCCGCCCAGATGGATATCGAAGGGCACGCAGGCCAGCTCCCAGATCAGCGCCTCGCCTCCAAGAGCCAGGGTTTCCGTGTCGATCATGGTGCCGGTGATGATGCGATTCATCCGCGCCTCCCTCAGAACAGCGAGTTGTCGTATTCGGGCGCCGGCTCGATGATCTCGGCGCTCGGCTCGGTGTGCGCGATGAGCACGTCGACATCGAGCTCGTCGATCAGGTCCTGATCCGCATCGATGAAGACCGGAAAGCCCGATTGACGGGTGTCAGTGATCGCGGGTAGGCCGCTGTCGTAGCTCCCGTCGCCCAGCACGGAGCCGACGGCCCAGGTGCAGTTGTCAAGCTGGGTGATGATCGAGCGCCCACTGCTCTCGGACTGCTCGAGCAGTGCCACCGCCTTGGCGGCCTCCCGCCCATCGACGATGGTGATCTGGCGTGCGCGGTTGCCGTGCTGCTCCTTGATCATCTCGAAATCGATCAGGGTGGACACCTGCGCACTCTCGCTCTCCTGGGGGTTCGCGCCCCGCTCATCGTTCCACAGATACGGGATCGCCTCCCCGTCCACGTCCTTGAAAAACAGCTTCACATTCATCTTTCCGTTCTCCTGGCTCGTTTCAGGAAAGGCTATCCGATTGCTGCGAAAACCCATCCTTCCAATTGCATATCAGTTTACTACCAGTTGCCTTGCACGGCATGGCGATCCCGCAAATGCGCATTTCCGTCCATGATGCCGTGGGCGGTCTGCACCGCCTCATCGAGCGTGTTGCACAGGGCGATCTTGCCACTTTTGGCGATCGAGAAATCCCCGATGCCGACGCCAAGAACCGGCACACCGAGCGCCAGGGCTGCGCCCACTTCGACCCAGACCCCTTTCAGGGTCTCTCCGGGCTCCATGTAGCAGATCAGAACCTCGGCCCGGGCCACCTCCGAGAGGCAGCGCTGCCAGAGGTCAGGCCAGTCGAGCGTCGCATCGGGCTGGCTTTCGTCGATCCAGGTGGAGATCACCGGGAAGCCCGCGTCGCGGAGCGCCTGCCAGCGCGGACCGTGCGCAACCGCCTTGGAGGCCATATAGACCCCCGAAGGCTCCGGCAGAGGGGAATATTGCGGTTTGGCAGCCTGTTTGGCCCGGATTTTCTCAACTTTTGTCCAGACGCGCGCCAGTTCCTTCTCTGCGGCCGCATGCATGTCCTCGCCCGCGGCCAGGCAAAGTGCGGCCAGGGTCACCATGACCCCGCCGATCTCCTGATTGACCTCGCCCTCGGGACGACCGTAAACGTAATCGACCAGCTGGTGGCACTCGGAGCGGGAGCAGCCCAGGGACTGGACGAGCTCGAGGGCCTCTTCCAGGAAACGGTGATTGCGCTCCCGGCGATTACGGCTGATCTTTTCGCCAAAGCAGGCGGTCATCCAGGGCTGGACGCGCGCCTGGAACGTCTCCTGCCCCAAAAGGCCGGCAAGGCCGCGGGGGATCGGCGACCAGAGGCGCGGGATCCACAGATCGTTCAACGGGGTCTCATGGTCGGTCATGAACCGATCGCCCTCGAACCAGCCCTCCACTGCGATACGTTGCTCGGTGTCATCCCCGTATTCTGCGATGACCACGTAGCTTTGGGCTTCCGGATCCTCGAAGCCGTAGACCGGCGCGGAGGCGATGTCGTGCCAGACCGTTGCCGCGTTCGCGGAGGCCGGAGACCCGGCTTCGACTTCGGTGTCATCGGAGTCCGCGTCGATCATGTCGCGCAACGTCGCGTTGTTGACGACCAGCTCGAGGGTGGGCTGAAGCGACAGGACCTCCGCCTTCAGGCGCGTGATCTCGGCAACCGCCTCCTGGCTCACGGCATCGCCGCGCAGTGCCAGGCGCTCGGTCAGCGTTTTGGGAGCAACGGCCCGCGCTTCGATTGTTGTCGCGCAGGGCCTGCAGGCAGGCGCGCGCTTCGGGCCCAGGAACATGTGCCCGCAATGCTCGCAGCGGCCGGCATAATCGGTCACCTCCCAGTTCCGGCGATCATGCGCCGGCATGCCGACCTCGATGGGTTCTTCAGCGGCGTCCTGGAGGTGATAGGGACCCTTCAAAGACCCCTGGTTGTAGTGGCGCAGCTCATCAAGTGCGCCACGGATATTGTAGCCGGCCATCCCGGGCAACACCCATCGGTTGGGGGATCCGCTGCCCATCTTTCTGTGAGACGGATCGCAGGCCAGGAAGAACTTCGGCTTGTCGTCCTCGGGGTACCGCGGCAGGGCACCTGCATCCCGGAGAACCATCATGGTGTCACTGTCAACGCGCGCGATATCGTGCGGAAAGCCCGCCGACGGATAGAGACAGTACGGCGCATATCCCTGTTTCGGGGACCAGGTCACGACCAGTTCGACCGGGATGACCGGCTCTCCCGGGGTCGGGTCACCATGCTCGAACGAGATCACGGGTGATCCGGCCACGATGTTGCGTGCCATCTCGAGGGCGACAGGGAACAGATCCTGATGATCCTCCACACAATCGGCCAGGATAGGCTTCGTCAGCATAAGCGTTCCATCATCAGGCTCGACTGGCTTGAAGATAAGTCCATCACAGGTCGACATCAGCTTTCCTCCATGGAATCTTCGGCGGTCATGTACGGGTGAGCAATGTCGCTCTCGAAGAACATCTTGCAGCGCGAGTAGGCCGCCTTCGTCCTCAGGCAGTACTGCACCGCATCAAAATCAGCCGCCGGCAGCGGCGGATAGCTCGGTGCGAAGATGGCGGTCAGTGTGACCCCGGCGGTAACAATGGACACTGCCATGAAACCGAAGAAGGGCCACCAGAAGCGCGGGCTCACCCGCTCCAGAACCTCAAACGCAGAGCATGAGTCTTTCATTTTTCGCATTCCTCAGAGTTGGCCGTCCAGCACGCGCTTGTAGCCACGCTTCGACAGGTAGATGTTGGTCTGCAGGCTGATCTTCCGGCGGTTCCAGGGATTGATCACATCCGTGTCCATCGGATCCATCCGGTTCAGCAGATGATTGCCGGACGCACGGCTCTTGCCGCCCCACTCATGCAGCACATCGGGGATCTTCGTCTTTGGAAGCCCGGTCAGCAGCATGATATCTTCAAGATTTCTTGGCGAGAAGGCGGCCCGATAGGTCGCCCTGGCCTCGGTCAGGTAGCACAGCCAGCGATGCCCGCCGTGGTTCCTGAACTCACCGAAAGCGTTATCGGAACCCCAGCCCCAGCCGCTGAAGTGGTCAAAGATATCCTTGTCATTGATCTCACCGAAGCCCATCAATGCGCGACGATATCCGCTTGGAAGTTTGACGGCCTCATCTGCACCGGACGCCACAAGGCCCAGGATGTTCTTGATATTTGCCTTGAGCGCCTTGAGGTACCAGCTTTCCACCTCGGCTTTGCGGTCATTGAACTCCTCGTCCGCGCATTTCTGAATGTAGGCGGCATGGTTTTTCCGTGCGATGAACAGCCGATCCTGGCGCAATTCCTTCTCGGTGCCGAAATCGGCCGGAGAGAAGGTCGAGAGCTGATAGCTCTTCGGCTGGTTCCAGAAGGGAAGCTTCTCGAATACATCCCGTTTCATCGTGAACACCCCGCCCGGCAAGGCCACGGCATTGTGCTTCAAGGCCTCTTCCTGCCCTCTGTCCATACCGAGATACGGAAGGAGGATCATGTCGTTCTGCTGCGGGGCCCAGACATTGAGCACCTCGGACGGAACCCGTTCCGCGTAACGATCCTCGAGCCACTGGTTGATCCCTTCGGGCGCGTACTGGGTCTGCTCGGCCATGGTCTCGCCGGTCAGGTCCTCGAGCCGCACGTCATCCAGTTCGATCGGCCGGTATCCGGAAGCAACCGGCAGGGTTTCCCCTGCGTCGTTTTCGACCAGCAGTTCACGACGACGGATCATCTCGCCGGTATAGCTCAGCTCAGGTGCGCGCCAGGCTTTGGTCCAGAACTTGTCAGCCACCAGAGACAGCATCATCGTGACCCAGATTGCCTGCGAAGGCGGCAGATCCTTGATCTCCATAAGCGGGACCAGACGCATACCTGAAGCAACCGGTGCGGTCTCCTTGTCGAAGACCAGCTCACCCTCATCATCGTAGCTGGTCGGGATGATCTGGTACGGGAAGTGGTTCGCATTTTCGCGTTCGGCGTAACGGCGGGCATCCCCGCGGCCGCCACGACCGGACAGGACATCTTCCTGACCCGGGTAGGCCGGCTTGCTGCGATCGGTAAAGACGATGACGTTGCCGCCGTTGCGCATGACGAATGCGAAGTAGCTTCGGTTTGGATGGCGCGCGTCACGCATCAATACCACCGCCACACCCGAGACCGGCATGTCCCGCGTCGCCAACAGCATGTCGTTGATCGACCAGGCCATGTGAACGTGATGGATCGCCTGCGGGTGTGCCGCGTCGTCCTCGCCGGAGAGGAACTGGTAAGCGCTCAGCTTTTCCAGGGAACGAAGCGCATCCCGCCGCAAGAAAGGAAGAATGTCAGGATCCTCGACCATCTCAAGCACTTCCGGACGATCAGCGCCGTAGCGTTTCAGACCTTCGACGACCCGGGCGCGGAAACCGGCGCCCAGTTCGAGGGCGCGCTCGCCCTGAACGATGGAGAAAAGCTTCTCGGCGTCCCGCAGGAAAGCGGTTGTGGCGTCGTAGTCCTTCATGCTCCTGGCGGCCGTAAAGCTCTTTTGCTCCAGGAAGACGCGTAGGAAGACCTCGAGCAGCAGGTATGCGGTCGTGCCTTCCGGGTCGAGCTTGAGAGCCTCTTTGAGCATGCGGTTCATGGATCCGACGCCGAGACCGCCAAAGCTGAAGCCGCCCTCATCGATACTCACACCGGTCAGATCTTCCCACTGGGAAACGGCATCCCCCAGAATGTCCAGGATAGGCCGGTCATCATAGACGGGGGAGTTTTTTTCAGCATGCATGAGCGTAGGCCTTGCGCTTGCGCCCATCGAAGAAGAAGGCGACCGCGATCAAGTGCAGCGGAAGCGCCGCCGACCAGCCAAGGCCAGGCACCAGATGGTGAGCCGCCAAGCCCAGGATAAAGAAGAATGCGCTTGCCAACTTCGGGTCTTCGCGTGTCATGGCCATATTCCGTTGAGCTATTACTTTTTCGCATTTCAACGTATAATGATTTTCGCAAACTGGCAATATGCTTTCCTAAATTTCAACATGGATACTTATCCGGCAACTGGATACCGTTCCTCCGCAAAGAATGAGGAGGTAGGCATGGGCAGGACAATCCTTCAGGAGACCGAGCCTTTTATCGGCGGACGCAACATCACGACCTATCGGCTTGTTGCTGAAGAAGACGGCACCCGAACGATCGAACGATCAGTAACCCGCCTGGACGACATGGAGACCGGGTTGCCTGAAGATGACGCAGAGGCTGCGTTCCGGGACTTTGTCCGAAAGAAGCAGGCCTCGCATTACGAGAAGAACCGGCCGCGCATCACCGATGCAGATGCCTTCTCGGACCATTTTGGGCAAGAGAAGACCTGGCGAGAAATTGCGGATGCGATTGGCCAGAAATCTGTCGAAAGTATCAAGGGGCGGGTGCGCGACCTGGTGCGCAAGCTGGCTGCGAGCTACATGGCTGGCGCCGATGTTCACGCCCTGGCGGCCGATCACGACATCTCGGCCAATCGGATGCACGAGATCCTGGTTGATGAGCTCGCGAGGCAACGCGCGCGCAATCTCGAGGACATCGAAGATAAAGTCGGCAGCTCCTCATATTCAGGGGACGTCCGGAATATCGCGGACATCACCGAATTCCTGGGCGATGCAGGGGACATGAACTTCGTCATCGTCGACCCTTTCGAGGTCCCTGTCCCAGACACGAACCAGCGCCGGATCTATACCCGGCTCTTCGTGGACTTCATCCGGCTCGACGGAAGCAGAACACGCATCGAGGAGGATCCCTACGTCGGACTGGCGCTCGACGAAATCCACAACAAGGACCTGGAAGCCTTGGCCCGTGAGGATCTCAACAATCCCATCGTGGACGTTCGAGATGCCTATGGGCGGCAAATCCGCCGCCTCAAGGACAAGTTCGCGACTGGCGCGCACTGAGGTTTGCCGCGGCGCACACCTCCCCCCAAATCATGCATGCAGCCCTTCCAGGACCTCCCGGAAACCAGCAAGGCTCATGTTGGGTTGCTTTTCGCCATTGATGATGAAGCTCGGCGTACCTGTGATTTCGTCCTCCTGCGCCTGGCGGCTGTAATTGGCAACCATCCGCTCTGCCTGGGCGCTGTCGGCCAGGCAGGCGTCCAGAACGTCGGCTTCAAGGCCGGCCCGAAGCCCGATGCGGCGCAGGTTCTCACCGATCTCGACGGGATCCCCGGACCCGATCCAGGCCTTCTGCTCAGCGTAGAGGATATCCGAAACGCCGAAGTAGTGCTCGGGCCCGGCGCAGCGCGCAATCATGGCGGCCCAGAGACCGTAGCGGTCGAAGAAGACCTCCCGGAAGACGAAGCGCATCTTGCCGGTGTCGATAAAGTCCGCCTTCAGCGCGGGCAGGACGTTCTCGTGGAAATTTGCACAATGGACGCAGGTGAAGGAGCCGTATTCGATCATGGTGATCGGAGCATCGACGGCGCCGATCGCCATCTCGGGCATCGACTCGACGTCACCGCTCTGCACCGCCGCGACCTCCTCAGCCTGGGGCGCATCGCGGCGCACGAACATCAGCCCGCCGCCGGTCAGCGCCATCGCCCCGCCGGCAAGGATCAGATTGCGTCTCTTCATAATTTTTCCTTCTCGAAGTTTCGGCCCGGCATTTGCCGGGCCGCGTTGTGATCTTGATTGAATCTGTTGCGCAGGTTTTCAGCTGCAGGCGTCGATCGCCTGCTCGAGGGCTGCGGTGAGCCCCATCATCGAGAAGCTGTCATCTGTTCGGGTGCCGCTTTCCGACTGCGCTGTAATGCGCAGCACGCCAGCCCGCTTCATCTGCGTGATGATCTCGGCCTGCTGCGCCGCATCGCGCGCCCAGGCGGTTTCACCTTCCGCGACAAGCGCGAAGTCCTGCCCCTTCACCGTCAAGGCCACGCCGGCCTCGACATCGATTGGATATCCGGCAGCGAACGACAGCTCGAGCCCTTCTTCGGAGCGGGTGATGAACAGCCGCACATCATCCCGCACGACATCTGCCGGCTGTCCGTTCCGCAGGTGTGTACTGTCCCGCGGCATCGTCACGGCCCAGCACTCACTCGGCGCGTCGGCCTGGAAGATACTCCAGTCCTGGGACGCGCCAATGAACGTTACGCCGGCATCATCCTGCGCAAAGGCCCCCGCAGGCAGCATCAGCATTGCAGATACGGTCAAGGCTCTCATGAAAATCGAATGCATGTTAAACTCTCCTTTTGTTGAATGTCCGGCTCATAAGGACGGCGCGGCCGCACCCTCTTCCGGTGAGATCTGCCAGTCCCTGACTTTCGCCTCGCCTGGCGCACCGACATCGACCCGCACGGCCAGTGCGCCGGTCGCCATGACCTCCACATCGATACGGTTGATGGCCTCGAAACCGCCCGTTTCCTGGAGGTATTCGGTCATGTTCTCCAGGACCTGGCGCGATGCGGCTCTCAGATCAGCCTCGCCACCGAAATCGATGATAAGCATCCTGCGGTCACGGCCCAGCAGGATGCCCGGCAGAGCGATGCCGAAGGGGTGCGCACCAACATCCAGGGGTTGTCCCTCGTGGTCGAGAAACTCCACACATTGCGGGCCGGAATTCCCGTCACCCATCAAAACGGAGGCCCGCACCCGTTCGACGCCGTGAAGCGCCAGGGCCGATTGCAGTTCTGCGAGCTGAACCAGTATGGCTGCGCGCACATCCTCGGAAGCATCAGTGGTCATCGGAATAGGTCCTTTTGGCTGTGCCCGGTAATGTCGGGTTGGCGAGTTGATACCTTGCGACCGTGCGGCCGCGTTGCCCGTAACAGATCGGGCATATCTGGAAGCGGAACGGAGAAACCGAGGCAAGCAGCTGCCCGGTGCCCGCGCAGTGCCAGCACATATCGACGACGACAGGGCGCATGGCACCGATAAGCCTCACGGGAGCACCATGGCGGCTTCGTCATCGGTGTCCGGCTCGGGAAGATCGTTTCCGCTCAGGATGGAGTAGACCTGTCGCATGGCCAGGAAGTCGCTGTAGCCCAGCCAATCCTTGACCCGATCCCCCATCAGTCCGTCCATGATGTCGTGACCATCCTCTCCGACACCGAAACGTGCGAAGGGCTCGAGCGCTTTCAGCAGATCCATGCGGTCCGGCATGCATGCCGAATTCACCGATGCCCGCCCGAGCGCAGCACCAAACTCCTCGCGGAAGCTCAGCGGAATATCAGGGTCGAGCTGAATTGCGACGAGACAGTCCTCGAGCGTGCAGTCGGGATCCGACGCGGCGCGCAGGTGCTGTCCAATCGCGGCAGCGGTCGCGATATCGACAGGCCGTGTCGCCTCAAAGGCCGTGTGCCGGGCGGCTGCCTGATCTGAAGCCGACCGGGCCGCCCTCGCATCTGCAAAGGTCATAGCCGGGGTTCCATGCCCCTCGACGTGCTTGCTGATCGAAACCTCACCAGGCGCACATCCCGCGCCAGGGATGTCGGCGAAAGCGGCGAGCGGCTCCAGGGCGGACCGCAGCTCCGCGACAAGCTCGATATCGGCACGGGGTCGAGAGCGGGCATTGATGGCACCGGCGATTGTTTTCGCCTTGCCTTCATTTTCGCATTCGATGGTTACGCCATCGACCTCGACAACCCAGACCGGATCGATCTCAATTTCGACGCCGTCATCGAAGCAGATCCTGTCACGGCAGATCGGCACGGCAGACGGCGGCGCAGCCATAGCCCGAAGCAGAACGTCCGGACGGGCGCCGCGCTCGTGCAGCATCATCGCGAAGGTGGCGATATCGATCAGGTTGCCCTCATTGGGCTTTCCCAGATGGCCGATCATCATGGCAGCAAGGCGATCGACAGAGCACAGGTCGGGATCATGCCATCCGTCCCTGCCCTTGGCACGGGACCTGGCCAGCTTCTTGCGCATGACATCGGTGAAGCTGGCAAGCGCCGCCTCATCGATATCCTTCTGTGTCGGGTGGGATGTCCTGGTCGACATGGCGGCCTCCTACGGCTCGAAATCTTCGCTGCGGGACAGGGCAAGCCGATCATTGATGTCATCCATCACGTCCGGGAAACGCCGCTTGCGACCCATCGGGTTGCTCTCGAGGCTTTCCAGTTCAGCTGTCACGAACCAGGTGCGATCATCGTTGTTCAGCGGAACGAAGCGGCCGCCCTCGATCATCTCGCGGAACCCTTCAAGGCCGCGGCGGAACAGGGACTGCTTGAGCACCACCTCCACTTCGGTGCGGGCGTAGATATCCTCAACGCTGATGTGTTCGGAGCCGATGAGGTTGCTTCCCGTGGACCACGCGCCCACAGGACGGTTGCTCGGCGGGCAGGCGATGTTGATCAGACGCATACCTTCTGCCAGCCGGTCCAGACCGCGCACTTCACCGAATGCGGCCCACTTGCTGACCGGGGTGACCATGTCGTTTGCGCGCTCAAAGAACGAGCCGAAAAGCTTGCCGGCAACGCCCATGGCGACCGGCCGTGGCCGCCACCAGCTTCGTTCCCCGAGATCCTCGAGCTTGATGCTGATGCGCACCGGCCATGCAACCGACGGCATGTTGGCCCTGAGGCCACCGACGAGATCATCGAAGGCATCGACCTTCAGCGCCTCGAGGTCGAGCGAGATCCCGAGTTCCCCGAGACCTGCCGATGTCAGCCGAACCGCATGATCGTTGACTGCGAGTTCGATGAAAGCGGGTCTCCCATGGCGTTCCGGCACCGAGCCCGCCTCGACAGACCTGTCGATCACCGGCTTGAATGCCTCGCACCAGGCCATGAGCAGGCCATCCAGATGGGTTTCCTCGCGATGCATCAGTCTTTGCCTTTTCGCAGTTCAGGCCGAGCGGGCTGGAGACAGAGGATCCTTGTATCCCTCAGGCATGCCGGTGTTCAGCATGTACTGGAGGAGGAGCGATGCGGGGGTCGGGATCGGCGTACCACCAGACAGCCAGCGCGTGATGGCACCAGGACTGACACCGATGGCCCTTGCGACACGGACCTGC
>OJFX01000253.1_pt1 | contig 19245 bp, 14 predicted proteins | sample 1594171 | NCBI WGS metagenome assembly OJFX01 (sample SAMN05416840, study PRJEB24817) | seawater metagenome | isolation source: Sea water | place: Canada:Atlantic | collected 2013-07
TTAAGCCCTTTTAAACTCTCGCTGAGTGATCACTTATTAACGTGGAATGGTATAATACGTCATGACTTGCTGAGCAGCTCGCTGACGTTTTTCCAGCAAAAAATTAATTATTTATGACCCATCTATAGCTCGGCGCTATTATTCGATATAATTTTCGAAGTCTAACGTCTTAGTTTTGTTGGCGTGAGCACGACGCAGCCTCCCCATACATACGCGCTACATACACACTTTGAGTACATTTATGACATGTTTTCGTTTTCTATTTTTATTGTTAACCCTTGGGTTGCACGGCCTCGCTTGTGCACAAAACACCGCACCTTACGTGATTATGGTTGGTGTCGATGGGTTACGCCCAGCAAGCATTAATGCGCACGATTCACCTAACTTGTATAAACTTGCGCAAAAAGGCATTCACGCTCAAGCCATGAGGCCCGCCATGCCCAGTAAAACCTTCGTCAACTTTTACTCATTAGCCACTGGGCTGCATCCTGAGCATCATGGCTTGGTATCTAACTACCCATTTGATCGCAAACTAAAACGCGCGTTTTCACGCAGAACAGATACCACTAAAGATTATTGGTGGGGCGGCGAGCCCATTTGGATCACAGCAGAAAAGCAAGGCGTTAAATCAGCCACTTATTATTGGGTCGGCTCTGAAACTCCCATCGGCAATGTGCGCCCCTCGTTTTGGAAACCGTTCAATCAAAGCAAAGACTATGGCGAACGCGTTACCGAAGTATTGCAATGGCTTAGCCTACCTGAAGCGGAGCGTCCCCATTTTGTGACTTTGTATTTTTCAGCGGTAGACAGTGCAGCGCATATGTATGGGGTTAACTCCACACAAGAAATAGACGCCATACAAACCGTCGATAAACACATAGGGAACTTAATCGCGGGCATTGAAAAAAGCGGCATTAGTGCTGATAGCAATATTATTGTGCTCTCTGATCACGGCATGATTAACCTAAGTGGCGAGCGTATTATTAACCTCGACTCTCAGGTCGACTGGTCGCAGTTTGCTATTCCTGATTGGCACAATAAAAACACACCGGTTTATGCGCCATTTTTGAACTTATATGGTGATGAGGCGCACGTCGACAGTGCATATAAAGCGCTAACTGAGAACAAAATCGAACATTTACGCGTCATAAAGCGCGGGGCATTACCGGCCAATTATCATTTTGATCACCCCCAACGAGGGCCAGATCTAATGCTGCTCGCCGATCCCGGCTGGAGTGTTTTCGCCAGTAAAGACAATAGCGTCCCTGACCCAACAAAATTAGAAAATAAAGCGACACACGGTTACGACAATCAAGCTCCTGAAATGGCTGCTACATTTATTGCGAGCGGCCCAGCTTTTGCTAGTAGCCAAGGCAGTAAACCCGTTGCCCCATTTGACAACATAGAGGTATACAACGTAATTGCGTGTGCCCTAGGCATAACGCCGGCGAAAAATGACGGTAATTTACAGCATGTAAATTACCTGTTGAGTGCGCAATACCAACAGTGCCTCACTCAGTTTTAGCAAACGCAGTTGCTCAATATGCTCGGGTTAATTTGAATACATCGACGATCGAATAAAAAGCGCTATTCGGTTAGGACAACTAAATACGTTAGCGGGTATAATCAGCCCAGTAACAAAAATACCAAATAAAACATGGGTATAACCTATACATTCTTTAGGAGAAGACATGGACAACCAGACCAGTTCACGAAATACCAGTGCCAAAGCGTTGCGCCTCAACCTTGACGAGAAAAAATACGGCACTATCGTGGAAATTGGCGCAGGCCAAGAAGTCGCTAGGCAGTTTTTCTTAGCAGGCGCTGCAGCAGGTACTATCGCCAAAACCATGTCTGCTTATGATATGAAATTCTCTGATGCGATATACGGCGTGCAAGAAGACAGACGGTATGTGAGCAAAAACCGTGTCAAAGCCATGATGGAGCAAGAGTTTGATTTAGTACTGGATCGTGTTGGCGACACCCGCTCGCGCTCTTCACGCTATTTTGCTTACGCAGCAACCGTTGCCGCTAAAAGTTTCAACCGTGCCAACGAGTGTCACGCTTGGTGTGGTATTCGCGTGCAAATGTATCCAGGTGCTGAACCTTCAGATATTACCGTGCATGTGCGCATGCTTGACGATAACGCAGAAGCCCAGCAGCAAGCGCTTGGCGTAATAGGTGTAAACCTTATTTATGCAGCCTACTACTACTTTGAAAACCCGAAAAAAATCATTGATTCATTGACCGATAACATCAAAGCCAATCGCATTGAGATTGACTCAATCGAATTTAAAGGCCCCTACTTCGAAGATGTAGATAACCGCGCTAAAAACATTCACCTGATCAGAAGCTGGAAGACCCGCGCCATCATGTTTAAACCCGACGGCACAGTAGCCGTACCGGCTGAAATGCTCTACAAAAAGAACGTATTAACGATCCGTGGCTCATTCAGGCCCGTGACTAAGTTAAACGTTGATATGATTGAACAAGGGCAACTGGCGTTTAGAAAACTGCCCGGCGTGGAACAAGAAAACACCGTAGCCATTGCCGAAATCACCCTAAACGACAGCCGAGGGAATGACGCTAAAGTCCCGTCGAAAGACATTATTGCCCGGGTGCAATTGCTCAACTCTCTGGGCTACAACGTGATGGTGTCAGATTACACTCGCTACTTCTCGCTGCGCGCTTATTTTAGGCAGTACACCAAACTACAGATCGGCATAGTGGTCGGTATGATCAACATCAAACAGATCTTCGATGAAGAATCTTATCGTGGTGTTGAAGGGGGCATTCTTGAAGGTTTCGGTAAGCTGTTCCCTGACAATACCCGCTTATTTGTATACCCAGAGCTTGATGATAGTGGTGAGCTTAATGACTTTACCTCGGTTAAAGTGCCAGATCATTTACGCTTTTTGTATCGTCACTTGCTTGAGAATGACTTTATTCAAGGAATTGATTGCAGCGATCATGATTTATTTAAAATATTCTCACGTGATGTACTCAAACAATTACCCAAAGGCCGTGGCGAGTGGGAAAACGCACTCCCTGAAGGCGCGGTAGAAGAAATCATGAAAAATAACTTCTTCGGGTTTAAGGGCTCTCGCTAACTAACCTTTGCGCTGAAACCCTCTTTCAAAAGTCTCGGGGTTAATCATTGCTAGGGCATTTTTAGAACATTGCTAGGGCGACTATTTTGTCGCCCTAGCGCTTTCTTGTTTCAGATCAATTTCCTGTGTTTCACGTGCAATAAAATGGGTTTTTCGCAATAACCGAGCGAGCTAACGCATGCGCACCCCTGTGATAAATACTTCAACGCCGTTTGATTTACCCACCCTCGATTTTACTCTTTTACACAAGTACCGTAGCAGAGGCCCTAGATACACTTCGTACCCAACGGCATTAAACTTCAGCCCTAGGTTTGCAGCCCAAGATCTGCGCCGTGCTATTGAAATGAGTAAAAATAAAACGCTGTCTTTGTATGTGCATATTCCGTTTTGCCATCGCCTTTGCTACTACTGTGGCTGCAATAAAATTGTCACTCGCTTACAGTCAAAAGCAGATATTTATCTGGATTATTTGCTGAAGGAAATAGCGCTTCAAGCCGAGGTATTAGGCCACAAACCAGTGACCCAATTGCACCTAGGCGGCGGCACGCCAAACTTTTTAACTGATGCGCAATTACAAAGGTTAGTTGATGGTTTAAAAGCGCATTTTAACTTCACGGACGATGCGCAGCTAAGCATAGAAATTGACCCGCGAAATATGACCCCGCAGCGCATCGATAGTATGGCTAAAATGGGCTTTAACCGCTTGAGTATCGGCATACAAGACACAAACCCCACAGTGCAAGAAGCGATAAATCGTGTTCAGTCTAGCGAACTTATCGAGCGCCTGATTAACCGCGCCAAGCAGAAAGGCTTTCGCTCTATCAACCTAGATTTAATTTACGGCTTGCCTTTTCAAACCCCTGCCACCTTTGCCCGCACGTTAGATTTTGTGCACAAAATGCAGATAGAGCGTGTGTCTTTGTTTAGCTATGCCCATTTACCCGAACGCTTTGCGGCCCAGCGTAAATTAGCCACAGATGCATTGCCCAATAGTGAGCAAAAGTTTCACCTTATGCGCCAAGCCGTTGAAACCCTTTGCGCTAATGGTTATCAATTTATCGGTATTGATCACTTTGCTTTACCCAGTGATGAGCTGGCCAAAGCCCAACAAAATAAAGTATTAGGGCGAAACTTTCAGGGTTACACCACTGATAGCCGAAGCGACTTATTAGGGCTTGGTGTTTCAGCCATCAGCGCGCTGGGCAACAGTTATAGCCAAAACCACAAAGATCTAGCAGGCTATTACTATTCCATTGAACACCAAGGCTCGGCCTTAGAAAAAGGCTTAACCTTGAGTAAAGATGACCTGATACGTCAGCGCGTAATAAGCGACATTATGTGCAATTCGATGCTCGACAAAACCACTATATCACTGGCATTCGAGATTGATTTTGATCAGTACTTTGCCGATGAACTACAGCAGCTTACCCCCTTTGTTGAAGATGGGTTGGTCACTAATTTGCCTTACGCAGTAATCGTTGCGCCAAAAGCCCAGCTACTACTGCGCAGTATTTGTATGGTGTTTGATGCCTATTTAGGGCTAGCTACGGGGCAAAAATATTCGGCGACGATATAGCCCGTTATTAATTGGGACGAGAACAGGTGCGAATCGAAAAACTGTGTTATACCTACTAGGCAATTTGATATAAATCAAAGGAATAGGTTTAATGGTAAATAGAAGTTTCGCGGTGCACGGTACGTTACAAATATGTATTGAGCCAAACCTAATGGTGATACGTGCCCGCGGCCCTGCTAACACCGAAATGGTGTTGCAATATCAGCGCGAAGTAAACGAATACCGCCTACAATTGTGCGGCAAACCTTGGGCAAGCTTGACCATATTAAGTGGCGAACCTCTTTTGCCCCCTGAAGCATCAGGCATGTTGGTCGAATCAATCAAGCAAGCGGAAAATATGAGCCTAGTCGCCACCGCTGTGGTATTTGATGATGTGCAATACAAGGCAGTGTCAGAACAGTTCTGGGAGGGCATATACCAACGAACGTCCTTAAAGCATGCGTTTTTCGATGATGAACAAAAAGCGAAAGCATGGCTACGGGAAGAAGTTGCCAACACACAAGGCTAAATCAAGACTCACTTTGCAGTGAACTTCTCTTGATTTAGCACTCTAGCGAATCTAGCGAAGTAACCCACTGTAAATACAGTGGTTATTCAGATATGCAAACAAAGCACTAGATTGGCGAACCTGGCGGTAGTGGTTTTGCCTCAAAGGGCGATTGCCACTGCCCTGTCTGCCAATACTGCTTGAGCTGCTCGGCTAGTATCTGATTCTGCCCGCGTTTTTTCATGCTGTTTAGCCATTTCGTTAGATCCCGTAATTGCAGCTCGATCGTAGCGCCCACTTCTGGTGCCAGCGTTGGGTTAGCTAATATGTTTACCAATCCATCAAGCACCACATAATTAATACGCCGAGCAAGTTGACTGTCACTTTCTTGTTTTAAGCTGCGTGCCAATAAGGCCGAAATAACACTGCTAACCCCTGGGGCGTCTTTATTCATGCCGTGCTGGCTAGCCAAACGATTTAAGCGTTGAGGCTGAAGCAACAAGGTTAAACTGTAATTTGCTGCTGATTCTGCGGCTGATATTGGGTCAAAGGTAAGGCCCGTGCGGCCGTTAAAGCTTTCTCGATTACGCGACTCGCCGTAGGCTTTTGGTGGTATCAAGCTAACAATATGCTCAGGCAAGGTTAAATAACTTGGCTGCAAAGTATCGAGCAGCGAATCAAGCGCGGCGCTTTGCGCTTTGCTGTTAACCACCTTGGCCCCTTTGGGCTGAGCATAGTCACCCTTACTTTCGTACTCATAGTCCACACCGCCTATTACTTTGGCTACCGCATCAAGCTGATAGCGATGTAGCAAATAAATGGGTACTAAGCGCTCTTCTAATGAAGACAACGTATTACCAGTGGGAATACTGTTGATGCCGAATTGCTCTAGGGCAACCTTGCGCACCTCACTGATGCGTTCAAGCTCAGCTACTGCGTCGGCGCCGCTGTCCCACAAATTGCCTGATGGGTTCGCTGCGTGCAAGGGTCTGGCATCCGGATCAGATTGATAACGCATGCCGCTGGCTCTTGCTTGGGTAACAAGCGCCTTTAATCCTTTGGCTTCTTCTTGTGCAGTTTCATAGGTCTGATATCCATAGGCGATAACGTAATTGTCCCACTTGCCCATGCCCGTGGCATAGGCGCCCTCTAAACTAATTTTGCCGTTTTTCAGGGTAATGAACGGATGTGGGTAATCCATCACCGATTCACGGCCATATTCGCTGGCGGCAAAGTTGTGGGCAATGCCTAACGTGTGCCCTACTTCATGTGCTGACAACTGGCGAATACGTGCCAAAGCCATATTTTTTTGTGCTTGGGTATCTGTTGCTTGCCCGGTAAATGGGCTGGTTAAACCAAGGGCAATTAAATAATCTTGACGTACCCGCAGTGAGCCCAGAGTCACATGGCCTTTAATGATCTCTCCTGAGCGCGGGTCAACCACTGAGCTGCCATAAGACCAACCACGAGTCGCTCTGTGCACCCACTGGATCACGTTATAACGTACGTCCATTGGGTCAGCCCCTTTGGGCAGAATTTTCACTTGAAAGGCATTTTTATAACCAATGTCAGCGAACGCCTGATCCCACCAGCGTGCACCGTCGAGCAATGCGCCTAGCACAGGTTCAGGTATGCCAGGGTCAAGGTAATATACGATAGGCTCAACCGCCTCACTCACTTTAGCCTTAGGGTTTTTCTTAGAAAGACGATGACGAGGGATAAACTGGGTATTCATGCTCTGATCAATAGGGGCAGAATAATCCTGATAACCCAGCGCCCAATAACCTGAAAAAGGTGCAAATTGACGGGGTTGGTATTTATCATCAGGCAAACGAATAAGCGAATGATGCAAATGCACCGAGATACTTTTCGGCGCAGGGGTAACTTGCTTCACGTACTCCCCAGGTTTAGTGCCGCCGAAAGTCACCAATGCCTCAAGCTCGGTGTTATCAACGAAGGCCTTACTACGGGCAACGTACACTCCGCTGCGGCTCGCGTCAGGTTTGTAACTTCCTTGCTTGGTTGCGCTTAAGCGGTCGCCAATTTGGTGTATATCAGAAAGTAGAAAATCCGTGTAATCCACCAGCACACTATCACTGCTGGTCGCTACAACGGGTAAGCCCACTAACACTGAGTCTGCAAAGGCCTCATCAATACTGGCCTGCTCTGCTGGGTTGGTTGAACTGGCGCGATATGCGGTGTTTAGCTGTTTAAGTAGCACTTTGTTGCCAAAGCGCTGAAATTCCACTAATCGTGTTTCTCCCAACTGGCCACGATCAAGGCCGATATCGTTCGACCCAATGCCTTGTGGCATACTGCTTTGAAACAAAAACGGCTGGGCCAATTTATCAATGTTTACATAAACTTTGTCGTTCTCGCCGTCATAATAAAAATCAAAAAAGCCAGATTTGTGCTCCATCCCATCAGTAAATTCGCTAATGTTTTGCGCATTCGCCACACCTGCCACTAAGTACACTAGCGCACTCAATAAAAAAATAACGCCTCTACTACTTGATACCAACATCCCAGAGCCTCTTGTTATGATTATTCGTTGTCATGTTTATCGCTATTCACATCAGTACCTTAGCGATTTTTTAACTGTGGTTAAAGTATCAAGGCAATTTGCAATATCACGCACGCCCCTGCTTCATTTGTGCGATAAGTCATCCGCTAGATTTTAGATACTGAAGCCCCAGATGCAGAAGCCCTTGTGTTTGAAAAGTTTTAGTCAGCTTTGTGCTCTATTTTTGAATGATTTACAAGCACACCCAATACTGGCTGTATCAGGCTAGTAAAGATAGGCATAGTCATAATTTATTAATAATAATTGGCGAGACAATACGTATGGCTACAGCATGTATATTTAAGCCAGCAAAAATTAATTTACTTTCAGCTATATTCACTGATCACTCAGTCATCGATATGGACTAAGCTCGTATCACTTTTCGGCTAACCAGCAATTCCTAGCTGCCATCTTTAGTACAATAATTGCACGAATTTGTTAGCAATTTTCATACACTCTGCACCAGATAATGTCGGATAATTTTACACTTGAAATTTATTTACACCTAAAATCACAATAACTACTTGTAAAATATAGATAAATCATAAAGGCCCATTTTTTGCTAACCTAGACTTTGGTCTAAGAGGTTGAATTTCATTTATTAGAAAATTCAATCAGTTAGACATGTCGTATTTTAACTTAGTAGGAACAATAAAATGGATTTAAGTCGTATATTAACCCGTTTAGCTGCTGGTGCATTGTTAACTACCTCTATTGCCGCTAATGCAGCTGTGATTACTGTTGACAACACAGATGCAGGTTTTAGCTCAAGCGGCCTTAACTTTAGTACATACGAGCCAGGATACTTCGGTGCAAACTACATGGCCGATACAAGGGACTCTGCTGGCGATTTCGGTCTGTGGGATCCAACAGGTAGCAGCGATTGGGTGGCTGGTATTTGGAAAGTGGAAATGATGTGGACCTCAGGCCCGACACGTGCTGATAACGCCGCAGTCACCATTGACTCTGGTTCGACTACCTCTGACTTGGTTGTCAATCAGTTGCTTAATGACACGGTTTGGAACGACCTAGGCGAATATAGCTTTGATCTTAGTGGCGCATCAGTCATGATCGAAGACAGTAACTCTACATCAGGTCAAAACATAATTGCCGATGCAGTACGCTTCACGTTCGTTTCTGCTAACCCTGGTGCACCGACTGACGTTCCAGCCCCTGGAACATTGCTTGTATTGCTAGGCGCAGCCGCTGCAGTATTTCGTTTACGCCGTAAGTAAGCTTAAGGCGTACTTATTTGATATACGCAAAAACAGCTGAATGAACGATTCAGCTGTTTTTCTTTTTCGCGCTTAAAGACTGTAATTACCTGAATTTAAAAAAGTAAACACCGTTTTCTCTGGCACTCCAAGTCCTCAAGTGTTTTATTTACACCTCGTAGATACTAATACGTAATAACACTTCACATTAAAAACCGCTGAAAACATTCTGAGGGGGGTACTTATTAATGCGGATTGGTATAACGCCCGTTCAAGTAATCGAGTTTTAGTTGTTCGCGGTTCGACCTCAGAAACGTTATAGCAGCCAATCACCGGGCTCGCGGTAGAAGGCTAGCGAGGTTTCTAAAAATCCCTTTCTTAGTGAGCCCAACTGTTCAGAGGTCAGTTTACTTTTCCACTTTTGTGATGTTAATTTTGAATTTCTCTCAGTCTGAAAGCCACTGCTCAAATCATCATTCGAGTAACAGTACTGCTCTATCACCGAATCAAAATTTTCTGGTACGTCAACAACACTATAAGCGAACATATCAGCGAATTGTTGCTTTGGGTCATGCACTAGCTCTTCGTAGGTAATTATTTTTGCATTCTGGTAATGGTTTGCAACATCCACAGCTTCAGCCAAGAAAGTGCCATATAATTTACCAAACCGTGCCCATTCATCTAGTTCAGTCTCTGAATTCAATAGTTCCGCGTGTCTTTTTAACCAGCCTCTTTCATGAAAACTTAACGCCACCGCTGCGGGGTGCCTCAGCAATAAAAATAAAACCGGCTGGTAATGCTCACAATAGAATTGCGCTGCTGCTGGGTTAACCTCTTTTATCAGTATTTTTTGCTTGAATGTTTTAAAGAAAGGCCAAAAATCCCTTTTGCAATCAACCACCCCTTTATGTAAGCAAGGTAAGCCTGCGAAAGCGTCGTCAGCTAATTTTTTATAAATGCTAATATCCTGATGACACTCTTCCGCTTTGAAAACAGCTTGCTCGCCACCAAACCGCTTTAAATAGGGCTGAGTAACAGGCTCTCTTAAATATGCGAGTTGTTTTGAAGTAGCTAAAACTTTGCCAGCCCAAGAAGAGCCGCTTCTTGGGTAAGATAAAAGTAAAATAGAAGGCCGAGAAAAAAAGCGAGGACTCACTATACATAGCAGTCTTATGCAATAGAGACTAAATCGGCCTTTCGTTCTCTTAAAATATTGTTTCAAACCCTTCACGCAAACTCCTTGAGCAATAACTAACTACAGCGACACGACTAGCAAATGGCGATGATTGCTTTCATCAAAACGAGTCTAAAACGAAATTATACTGTTATCAGCATTATATTCTCATGCATTTGCGCATTTTCAATAAGATAATTAACGCTCACAGGGGATAGCTTGTTAACATGCGACCAAGGAACGGCGCTGAACCACAATTAAAGCAGAGGGATAGATGCGAAGTAAAAAGCCAGTAGTAGTCTTTATTATTAACTCATTAGGACTTGGCGGAGCAGAGCGCGCGCTAAGCAATATTCTTTATGCTACACCAGCGCGTGAACAATATGACATTCACGTTGTACTACTTGATACCGAAAAGGAAAATAGAACCCTTCCGGAATTTGTCACCCTGCATCGTCTCGACAGTCGACGCTCGCTATTTCGTAGTGTTTTCTTACTCAGAACAAAATTGGCTGACTTAAAACCGAATCTGTGTGTAAGTCTGTTAGTGCGCTCAAATGTGGCAAACATATTCGTTAACCGGTTGTTTAACCGCTGTCCTGCCATTATTTGTGAGCGCATGCATTTAAGCTCTCACCTTGAACTTCAATATACCGGGTTGAAACGCTCACTTAGTAAATTACTGCCGCGCGTATTATATCGGTTTGCTAGCCAAGTTTTAGGGGTTTCAAGCGGGGTAACAAACGACCTAGTAATACATTTTAATGTACCTGAAGCGATCACTCGGACGATTTTCAACCCTTACGATCTCGCGCGAATTAAACAAGACAGTGAGCTTAATAGTGAGCAAATAACAAATCAGCCTTATATAGTGGCCGTTGGGCGATTAACCAAAAGTAAAAACTTTAACGATCTTATTAAAGGCTATGCAAACGCTCAAAGTGGGTATGATTTGGTTATTCTAGGTGATGGAGCCTCCCATGAACGGGAAAAGCTGCAAGAATTAATATATGCACAGGGGCTCAGTGAAAAGGTGCATCTTGCGGGCTATGCAAAAAATCCGTTTGCGGTAATGAAAAATGCTGAATTTTATATATCTGCTTCTTTAAACGAAGGCTTTCCTAACGCTATGTTAGAGGCCATGGTGCTCGGCTTACCTGTGGTCGCAACGAACTGCCCCTCTGGCCCAGCTGAAATTTTAGCCAATGATGATACTCTGCACATCACACACATGCATCTTGCCCAATACGGCATACTCGTTCCGACCCTATCAGCGATTTGCATAACAGCGGCCATTAATGAAATGAGTTCTCCTCAAACTCAACAGCATTATGCCGCCCAATCAACTTTGCGTAGTAAAGATTTTGAACTTCAAAAAATTGCCACCGAGTATTGGCAAAACTTTGACTCATTTTTATCGACTGAGCGTTAAGAAGAATATTATACCAATCCGTGATAAAGCGCTTTGTGTTTTTCTGCACATACTAGCCAAGTGTTTTGACACTGATGCTCAAAGGCTTCAAGCGATTGATATTCTGAGAAATCATCTTGCCTCAGTATCGTTTCAATTGCTTCTATATCCCCCACTGGGAAAATACATGCCTCAGGCAGCTTAAATTCACGATGCGGTGGAATATCGGTTAATGCAATGGGCACTTTTGCAGAAAGGGCTTCAGAAACCACCAGACAAAACCCTTCCATGTGTGATGTATGAATAAACAAAGCTGTATTGGCATACAAGGTTTTAAGGCGCTCACCATTTTGAAAACCCACAAAAATGATATTTTCAGATGCGCTTGCCGTTAAATCTTTAACATATTGCTCCGCATGAATCCCTACACCACAAATAACGAGTTTATACTTTGGCTGCTCGATTCTTTGGTAGGCAGAAATCAGCTCGTGATACGCTTTTGTTTGCTCAAGTCGCCCTACAGCCAAAATATATTTACCGCGTGATAAACCAAACGTGTGCATAATCTCTGGTGAATCAACATGCTGATGAAAATCTAGTGATCCACCATTACGAATGGTGACATAACGCTCGGCGTTTCTCGCGAATCGCACATCCAAATCATCTTTTATCGCTTGGCTAACGCAAATAACCCGATGGGAATAACGGCATGCATTGCGTTCACCCTTTACTAAAAATGCACGACCTACACCGCCCCATTTTGGCCGCTGATAATCCACTGCATGATGAGTAACCACCGTTTTAAAACCAAATAATCGCGACAGAGGCGCAAAAAAGGCAGGGCCAATTCCATGCAAATGCATTATTTTCGGGTGAATAAATAACCGCGCATAAAGGATAGACAACAAAGTATGAAACGTTGTTTCCAAACCTGAAATGTCGATAGTAGGAATGTATTTTAATTTAAGACCAGCGAAGTTTTCTTCGGCCTTACTTTTAGGTTTAACGCGGGTAAACAGCGTAAAATCATATTCAGGAACGATGTTTTTTAGCTCAGGGTAAAGCTTGGCACAAACGGTTTCTATTCCACCAATAAAGTCTGGAACATTCCTAGCTCCAACTACACATACTTTACTCACTTTAAGCGGTACTCCATTACGGCAAAATACATCATTGAGTATCAATGAAAGGGATAAATGTACGCGTACATTTAATTCTCACCGTGATCAGTTCGTCACCAGACTGTTTATCGACAGATGAAATTAACAGTATATTACCAGTAAGTTGCTTATTTTATACCATTATCCGAGCGGATCCTCTTTTTCAATACAAGGCGATTGCTCATAACAGCAAAAATCGTTTATAAATTCAGACAATCATATATTGATGGTCAATTTATTACCCTTATGAATTTATATAGCTACAATGGGTATAAGCATTTTGTTGAAACTGCATTGCATTCACTGGAGTGAATTGTCACACTGATTCTTCTAGCTGTTTTCAGGTAACCCTTAGGAGTACTTATGCTAGCTTGCCCGAGCATTTATTCATCCTGTTTTATTCGCACACTATTTGTTTCGTTAGTAATATTGATAACAACAAGCTGTTCTATTTTCCACGCACCTGAAAAAAAGCCCACTCAGCAACCTGCTCAGTTTCTATTGCATAAAATGCATGAACAACAAGTATCGTCTTCACAAGCACTACTGACTTTATTTAAAACCAAAGCGGTACAATCTCATTTACCAAAGCAAACCAAAAAGGCCGTTAATAAATACCCTAAAATTGCTGCGGATATACTGCTTACCCTAGATAAAAACGCTGAAAGCCAGTCAAGCATAATTGAACTGATAGAGCAGAAAAAGAAAAAACAAAATACCTATATTTACGTAGTGCTTACTATGTACCCAGTCGACGGCTACCGCCTAGCTGAAAAACTTGCAGCCAGCGACAAAATTGATAACGAAACCATTACAACTGCCAGTTTACGCGCAGGGTTTGACCCTGCGATTATTTCGCCACCGACTGCCGCCAATAACGACGGCTACCGTATTGTGCCGTTGATGGAGTCGGCCAGTATTACCTTGTATAACCAAACTGAAAATGCATCAGCAGACATACAATTTAAAGCGCAAAACGATACCCAGTGGCAACAGGGGCTTGCCCTGCAATGGGAGCCTATACAAGGCGCGTTATCTGGCTCTATTGTGTATTTAAAACCAAATACACAATATGAAGTAAAAGTTTCCCTTTCTGAAAACGGAGTCCTGTTATCTGAAGAACAATACAGCTTTTCGACGCGTGCTGAATCGCCACCTATAGACCCTGACAAAATTTACTATTTAAGTGAAATTTACCAAGGTGGGCAACTCGACATAGAAGCGCTAGGAATAGAAGGCAATGCAAACGGCTGGGCTAAAATCATCGGTGATGGAGTAACAATACAAGCCGAAGATGGCGATAAATCAGCGGTTTATATCGGCCGACAGAATTATATTATGCTTGAAAATATCACCACCAAAGGCGGCTTTCGCTACGGTATTCATGGCTACAAAGCACACCATGTTTGGATAAAAGGTGCCAATATTTCAGAGTTTGGCCGAGTCGCTACTGAATACCGCAAAGGCAAAGGTTACGAAACCATCAACAATACCGGGCTCATTAATTATGACTCAGGTATTTACCTAGAGCGCAGTGGCGTTGTCGTCATTGAAAACTCAGAAATTCACTCCCCCAATGGCAAAGCCAACAGCTGGGAATATGGTCATCCTAATGGGCCAAACGCGTTTCAAATTTGGGGTTATCACGACACAGAAGCTTATCGCGGCCAATACATTGTTAGAAATAACCGTTTCTACGGTACGCCCGAGAAGCGCTTTAATGATGTGATTGAGGGCCGTTCTAACTTCAAACGTTCAGGGGCTTTCGTGCGTGACTCCGCTATTTACAACAATTACCTAGCCTACGCTAATGATGATCTTATCGAAATGGACGGCGGTCAAGCTAACGTACTGTTTTATAACAATGAATTAACCCAGGGGTACTGTGGTATCAGCACAGCGCCGAACATGATAGGCCCTAGTTACATCTTTCATAACTACATACATGATTTAGGTGATGAACGAGGTAAAGAGTGGACCGCCATAAAAATGGGCGGGATCATGACCCGACCGGCAGGTATCACGAACGTTTTTGAAAACCTTATCATCACCGATCGCAACGGTATTGGTGCCTCACGAGTAGACAACGATGATACATTTTGGGTCAACGCTCAAAACAACATTTTCATTCATCACGACTACGGTAGCACCTCAGGCTACGGCATCTATGATAAGCAGTTGTACGAAGCATCTACTTTTAAAAACAATATTATTTACAATACCAATGCAGATATCCCGCTCGCACGAGCAAACATTGATACTGATTTCTATCACCCCCTGTCTGTGTCATCAGATACCGTGGAGGAAATACTGAATGCAGGTAACGCGTTTAAATTAAATGTGGAGCCTAAATTTATCATCCCTAACTTTTCGCAAGTAAACAGCGCAATAGGCAATCAAGCGGCAGAGAAACCAGTCAATGATGAAGCAACGGTATCACCTATTAACTTTAGTACCTTAAATGTAGGATCGTTCGACAATCAAGACCGCTATAAAAGTTACGGCATCAATAACGATGGATTGCAAATCACGTTATCGGGCAATACATGGAAAAGCGTACCCTACACGACCATTGTTACATCCGAAACTATGGTCGAGGTAGATGTTATGCACACCGGGCGCGGAGAAATTATAGGCATGGCGTTTGAAACAGACAATAAGCTAAGTTACTCACACCTATTTAAATTTTTTGGCAGCCAGAAAGTACGTGACCAAGGCCCTAAAACAACAAAAGTAAATGAGTTTGAAACCCTACGTTTTAACGTAGGTCAATATATCAGTGGCCCAATTAATCGTTTAGTATTTGTTTTAGACTACGATGATGCACATGGCTCAAAGGTGCCTAGCGCCAGTTTCCGAAACGTAAAAATCTATGACTCAGCATCAAGTGACACAACACTACCCGAGCAATCGGAAACTGAGATACCAGTAATACCAACAAACAGTGTGAATATCGGTATCCTTGATTAAGAGAGTTATTTTCATATGCGAAACATCACTTAAAAATGAATGATTTCGCTAAAGTTTAACCCTAGTTTAATAACTAGACGTGAATTTTTAGCGGCTAAAACCGAGTTTGCATCGCATTTATGACTAGAAGCAAAGAGCATCAAAAAACATCCGATGCGCCTTCATAGCTCAAGCGAGAATGACTAACTTAAAGCGGCAGAATCTAGTACCCCAACTGGGGCAAGTAAAATAAGAGGTTCTTCTCATATACATTACTGACTGGACACGCGATAGAAAAGCTACATAAGCGTGGTGAGTGTAAGGTTATCACTGCTGCTAAAGCCCAACCTGGAAACCGTGCTATTTATCAGAGATATCGCGCTATGCTATAAGAGTCTATGCGTCGATGCAGGGCTATTAAAAGAACGAAAAGGAACACAAATTAGCAAGGGCTTAACGCCATTAAGAATAGCAAGTGGCAGCAATATGAAGTCGCTGAATATAGATACAAGAAGAAAATACATGCGTAAGAGCGCTGTTGAGATGTATAGTAAGGCAATGTCTTTTTAACACGTAGCATTGATTAAATTAGGCATTCCCCTATCATCACGACCTTGCCTACGCTTCAGCGAATAATAACGCTCACTTCTAGACCACCTCCTTTAAATCACTTATACTAAAGTCTAATAGCGGTCGAGGCTATTAAGAGCGAGTCGTATCACCAACGGTCATACAAAAAATAAAGACCGAATTCAGGAAGATCTTAGATGCGTATCATCGCTAAACAATTTACCAAATATCTATCTATTGGGGTTCTTAACACACTGATCCACTGGATGATATTCTTCGCGTTAACCTATCAAGGCCTAGCCCAAGCTTTGGCTAATTTGGCCGCTTTTATCGCCGCAGTTACCTTTTCTTTTTTTGCCAATAGTCGATATACGTTCACGTCGACCTATTCTATCAGCAGGTACCTATTATTTACTTCTTTTATGGGCCTGTTGGCCTACACATTCGGCGCGCTAGGTGATTACCTTGCATTACCAGCGCTAGTGACACTGGTTAGCTTTTCAGCATGCAGTTTGATAATTGGTTTTGTTTATTCAAAATTCATCGTTTTTAAGGAAGAAAAATAAATGAAAGTTTCTTTAGTCGTACCGGTATTCAATGAACAAGATGTTATCCCTATATTCTATGAAAAAGTACGAAGCGTACTCAGTGAATATACTGTTGAAATTGTATTCATTGACGATGGTAGTACCGATACAACACTTGACATTATTAGCGCGCTTTCTGAATCAGACCCGTTGGTGGTGCCATTGTCCTTTACTCGAAACTTTGGAAAAGAGCCGGCGCTTTTTGCAGGGCTGCAGTACGCTAAAGGCGACGTAGTTATACCTATAGATGTAGACTTACAAGACCCAATAGAAGTGGTCCCTAAGCTAATAAACAAGTGGAAAGAAGGGTTTGAAGTAGTACTGGCTAAAAGAACAGATCGCACTTCAGATAGCTTCTTAAAGCGAAAAACGGCTGAGTGGTTTTATTCTTTTCACAATAAAATCAGTAATACGAAAATAGAAGAAAATGTGGGTGACTTTCGCCTACTCGATAAAAAAATAGTCGCCAGTATTATTCAGCTAAGCGAAAGAAACTTATTTATGAAGGCTGTACTCTCTTGGGTAGGTGGAAAAACAGCTATCATCGAATACACCAGAGAGGAGCGCGCAGCAGGGGATACTAAATTTAACGGTTGGAAACTCTGGAATCTAGCGCTGGAAGGGATCACCAGCTTCTCAACTGTGCCTCTTAGAGTGTGGACATATTTAGGTTTCTTTATCGCTGCGATATCTTTTTTATATGGCGGCCTATTAGTACTAGACAAGTTATTATGGGGTAACGATGTTCCTGGTTATCCATCACTTCTGGTGTCTATTCTATTTCTTGGCGGTATACAACTGATAGGCATAGGTGTGTTAGGTGAGTATATAGGCCGAATCTATGTGGAAACAAAAGCAAGGCCTCGATACATTTTAAAAAATGATAAAAAAAGTAGAAGTTTTTAGTTAGTTACAGGGATTTATTATGAACTTGTTTTTTGAAAAAAATAAACAAAAAATTATTATACTTTCGCTATTCATTTTTGCGTTTTGTATTCGAATCTACGATGTGCACTCGTATTCACTCTGGTTCGATGAAGCCTTAAACTTCAGATTGTCGAGTTTACCTTGGGAAACACTCTGGATCTCCAATTTTGACCCGACTCCTCCCCTTTATTACTCGTTACTCAAGCTTTACATCACCTCTACTACATCGGAATTTTATTTACGCCTTCCAAGTGTCATATTTGGCTCGGGAACGGTGGTGGTCTTTTACGCTATTTGTAAATTAAAATTTTCAACTTACTCCTCGGTGATTGCGAGTATTTTATTTTCGCTTTCTGTACACCAAGTTATGTATTCACAAGAGGCACGAGTTTACGCAATGGCGCTGTTTTTCGGCCTGTGTATGCTGTACGTCACCCTATTATATATATTTGAGCAAAAAGAACGCTACAAACTGCTATTTTGGTACGTACTAACTGCTATTTTAGCGCTGTACTCGCATAATATAGTGGTATTTTATATTCTCGCCGCCAACCTGTTAGCGTTTTATTTCTTTATTAAAGAGACTCGGTTTAATGCGTTAAAGTATTGGATACTAGCAAATGGTATTGTGTTTCTACTTTGGTTGCCTTGGCCCTTAGTGACAGTGCTTAGCGGCGAAGAAAATAGTTTTAATTGGCTACAGCATAAAACTTTTCTTGAGTTCATTAACGCTACCTTAATTTCGATAAAATTATATCCTTATCCTAATAGTATATTTCTAAACCTTGTATTTTTCGTTTTTTTATTCGCGGCGGGTATATTTTCCCTTAAAGATAAAAACAAAAAATTCTTAATTTCAATTTATGTAATTGCGTTTTCAGCAATTTTTCTCGTCTGGCTAACGGGTTATATTAGACCTATATTGATGTATCGGACTATACTAATATCAAGTGTACTAATATATTTACTGCTTCCTTTTTTACTAGAAAGGTTAAATAAAAGCTTAACGTTACTTTCCTTTTCCGTCTTAATAATCATACATGCTTTTGCACTGTATTCTTTTAACCAAAATAATTATTCAGAAAACGAACAGTGGAAGCAAACTGTAGCAGAAACATTGTCGACTAAAACGCAAAAAATATTAATGTGCTCTCCCGCGCCGACTTTTGCGACTAATTACTACCTTAATGACCCAAGTGTTATGGAGCTTTCTTTAAGTCAGGATGACTCAGAGCTTATTACCCTAAACGCTGATTTAGCTAACGTGATGGAAAATATCGATAACTCAATTGAAGAAACGCTCGAAAGAAAACCCTTCTCTTTCGCTGATAACGCGATATTCATCAAAAGTCATTGTAGTAAGAGAAAGCTAGCGATAATAGAATCTAATTTTAACTTACAAGAGCTGAAAGTAGATGTTTACAAAGGTATTGATTTGTACCAAGTAGAGTATAAACAGAGCCAGGGCGGGATTTAACTTTGGTCAATATTTAACCAAACAACAGTTCTGAACGGAA
>OJFX01000255.1_pt1 | contig 19154 bp, 9 predicted proteins | sample 1594171 | NCBI WGS metagenome assembly OJFX01 (sample SAMN05416840, study PRJEB24817) | seawater metagenome | isolation source: Sea water | place: Canada:Atlantic | collected 2013-07
CTGCTGGGCAACGTCGCCCTACGCTTCCCCCACGAGACGCTCTACTACGACAGCAAGGCCATGTCCTTCCGCGGACGGCCCGACGCCAGCGCGTTCCTGATGCCCAAGGTCCGCAAAGGCTGGGCCATCGACGGCCTGTAGGCCACCGAAAGGCCAGAGTGTCAACGGCGGAGAGGCCGAGCGAACACCGCGCAACAGGCGCAGGGTTCCCGCTCGGCCTCTCCGCCGTTTTTGCGCCCCGCTGGCGCGCTCTCCTCGCACGTGTGTCAGTACAGCGTCAACGCCCTTAGCGCGACCGGACGGCTGTGATCAAGCGGTCCACCTCGGCCACCACTCCCTGGGGGTCGACGGTCCCGTCCGGCCAGGTCACCTCAAGGCTCCAACCGTCGAGATCCTCGCCAAGCCCAAAGGTGACCGGCAGCTCCGACTGGGAGAGGTAGCTTCGGGTGGCCGTCACTGTCCGCGTCAGAGTCACACCTTCCCGAGTCAGGCGCACCTCGGCCCCGAGGCCTGCGGCGTTCGGCCCATCCTGTTCCACCGCGACCCGCAGCCAATGCCGCCCGAGGGACTGGTCGTTCCGAAGCAACATGGGCGCACGCCCCACCTGCATGATCAGGACGTCCTGGTCGCCGTCCCCATCGATGTCCGCGTAGGCCGAGCCCCGCCCGGCGAGATCTCGATCCAAGGCCCCCGCCGTCTCCGTCGGCACCTCGAGGAAGCACCGCCGCGCGTCCGGTCCTTGGTTCCAAAAGAGCTGGGGCCGCTGCAGGTACGTCTGGCTCGGCTGCACCTCGTTGATGCTCTCCTCCAGGTGCCCGTTCACCTGCAGGAGGTCCAAACGGCCATCCAAATCGTAGTCGAAGAAAAACAGCCCGAACGACAGGCGCGACCGGCTCGGTGAACCGATGCCCTCCCCAATGGAGTCATCGGTGAATCGCAGGCGGCGATCGTCCTTCACGTAGAACGACGACATCTCGTTGGCGAAGTTACCGATGCAAACCGCAAGGGACCCGTCGCCCCGGTGATCGCCGATGTCCATGCCCATGGCGCCGGTGGACCCGCCGTTGCGATCGAAGGCAAAGCCGGTCTCCCCGCCCACCTCCTCGAATGCCCCTTGGCCGTCGTTGACAAAGAGGTGGTTCTGGACCGTGTCGTTCGCCACGAAGATATCGGTATCCCCGTCCCGGTCCACGTCCGCGAACGAAACGCCGAGGGCCTTGCCCATGGGGGCCCCCGTGGCGGGATTCGCGATCCGAATGCCAGCGGCCTCCGACACGTCTTCGAACTGGCCCTGCCCGTTGTTGCGGTAGAGGCTGGAGAACGTCCCCTGGTAGTTCATGGGCGGGCCGTAGGCCCGGTCGTTCCCGTTGAGGGTATAGCTCAGCTCATCATCGATGGCCCGGGACCACGTCACGTAGTGGCATACGAAGAGGTCTAGATCCCCGTCCCCGTCCATGTCGAAGAAGCCCGCGCTCGTGGTCCAGTCGTCGTCTGTACCGGCGAGGCCCGAGGTATCGGTTACGTCCGTGAACGCGCCGCCCTCATTGGTGAAGAGCCGGTTGCCACCGACCCCCGTCATGAACACGTCGGTCCACCCGTCCCCGTTGACGTCCCCCACGGCCACTCCCATGCCGTAGTGATCGGAAACCAACCCGGCCCCCTCGGTTCCGTCCACGAACTGCCCTTTGCCATCGTTGATGTACAGCCGATGGAACGAGGCCTCCGGCGCCGCCGCCCAGGGCCGCCCGCTAATCAGCAGCAGGTCCTGGTCCCCGTCGCCGTCCGCATCAAAAAACGCCGCGCCGCCGCCCATGGTCTCAGGCAGGAGCTTGTCCCCGGTCGCGCCGCTCTGGTGAACAAAATCGATCCCCGCCTCGGTGGTGATGTCGGTGAAGCTCACGGTGGGGAGCACGTCGGCGTCCACCTCCAGGTTCTCGATCTTGCCCGCATCCTTGTCGATGACGACCTCCTCCGGCTCCTCCGAGCGCTGCAGGAAGTAGATCGCACCCGCAGCCACGCCGACGAGGGCGATGACCAAGAGAGAGCGGCGGAAGGCGAGACCGATGATCTCATCGCCGTCGTCCTCCCCGTAGGGCGCGTCGCTTTCGGGAGTGTTCTCAGAAACGAGGGGGTCCCGTTCGTCTGTGTTGGAGGTAGGCATTACTTCGGTTCGCGCGGGGCGGCGGAAGCCGCCCGGTGCAGGTCATAGATCACGACGGCCTCGGAGGCCACGTCCGCCGCAGGGTAGCTGGCCCTGGCCTTTGCCACCGCCACGTCCCGGGCGTTGTCGTCGACCTTGTACTTGGCGTGTTGGTCCGCGTGCTTCTGGGCGGCGTCGTCTTGACCTAGATCGGCAAACACCTGGGAGAGTCCGTAGTGCGCAGCCGCATCTTCTGGATCCAGCTCCAGGGTCCGCTGGAACCACGCCGCCGCCTGGTTCAGGAGATCCTCCCGTGCCGCGCGGCGAGCTTCGCCGCGCTCCTGGCGGGCCCTCTCGAACACCGTCTCCCCCAGCTCGTTGAGCACGCGCCAGTCCTTCGAGAAATCAAAGCCCCGGCCCTTGGCCTGGGCGAAGCCCCCCTCGACGATCTGCTCGAAGTTCGAGATCGCCTCGTCGAGCCGGCCGTTCTGCTTGTTTACGAGCCCCGTGAACCAGAGCACCGACCACTCCCGAGCGGGCGGCGTGAATCCCTGGGCCCGGCGCAGGGCGTCGGGGGCGTCTTTGTCAACGCGCCCCTCGGCCAAGTAGACCCGCGCCAAATTGAGCGGCCCGTCGGGGCGGCCGAGGGCCTCCACTTCCTTGAAGGCCTCCTCCGCCTGGCGCAGCTGCGCTCCACCGGCCTTACGCAGAAGCCCGATGCCGAAGTCGTTCCAACGCTGCCAGGTGGGGATCGCCGACTCCCCGCTCTCCACGGAAGGCGTCCCAGCCGCGCCCACGGGAAACGTCAGCGTGTCCTCGGCGAGCTCAAGAATCGGAAGGTCGTTGACCCACTCAGGATCATCCTTGATCAGGCGGATGTACTCCGTCTCGAACTTGCGGTAACGCAGCTTGACGGCCACGTCGATCGACCCGGTCGCATCCTCTGGAACCGTCAGTCGGTAGTGAACCGTGTCCGCCGCACCCGGGGGGATCTGATGGCTGTAGAGCGGCGTGAAGATCTCGTGCACGTTGCGTCGGTTGATGCGGTCTCCGTTGCGGTTCAGAACGAACGCACCGAGGTAATGCGCCCAGGGATCGACGATGCCCGAACCCGGGTTCATCGCGCCGTTTGCGCCAATGGTCTTACCTCCGGCGGTCGCCGCGACGTCGAGCCAGATCTGGTTGGAGTCGGTGGTCCCCTGGGTGAACGTGTGCCCCATCTTGACGGTCCGCACAACAACCTCAAGCAGGTACGTTCGCCCAGGAACGAGCGTCGGCACCTCGGGGCGCAGGGGTGCGATCAGATGGCCTCCGATGTCGCCGTCCTCGCGGACGCCGAAGATATCGACCCGCATAACGCCCTCGTTAAACGCTTGGTGAGACTCCACCGCTTTCTTGGCCTGAGCCTCAGTCACATGGCCTTTGGCGACGGCGAGCGTCGGTACCGCGGTATTGGCCGATGGGAACAGGTGGTCCAGGGTCTTTGTCACTCCGCTATCGTCGCGAACACGGGCGCTGAAGTCGCTCGATTCGATGAGCGGCAGATGGCATTCATTGCAGCTCTCCTCCGCCTTCTCCGGATAGTAAAAGCTCGTCACGCCGTGGCCAGACACCCCGGACAAGTGGAACGTGTCCTGGTGGTTCTGTCCCCGCAGCCACTTGTAGTTATTCAGCTCCTCCGGAATGTGCACCTTGTGGCACGTACCGCAGAACTCCGTGGTCTTATGCAAGGGCTTCAGGAAAGTCTTCTTGTGGAAGGCCGGCTTGGCCTTCACGAGCTGCTCGTTGACCCACTTCAACGCGGCGTTCTCCGAGAACGCAAACGGGTAGTGCACCGGCGTGTCGATCGTGTAGTCCCCGTTGCCCCGGGGGCTGTTCACCGCTGAGATCGCGTGGCATGCCGTGCAGGTGATCCCGGCGTGGGCGGTGGGATCACGCTCCATGTCGTAGTTCGGATCGTTGAACTTGCCGCTAAAGAACGGCACCAGGTCGTGGCACCCCGCACAGAAGCGGGAGGCATTGACGTTCCCGTCCCGCTCCATGGCCATCTCCCGCACCAGGCGAATCGAATCGAGGTAGGGGTCGTTGTTGAACGACGAGAGATGGTGCGCGCTGGCCATCCAGCTCTCGTGCACGTCGGCGTGGCATTCGAGGCAGTACTTGTCGTTCTGCAGGATGTGCTCAGGAATGAAGTCGGCGTTCACCGTCCGCGCCAGCGACGGGTAGAAGTACTGGACGCCGTCGGGGTTGCCCACCTCATTCCACTTGCGGGGATCTTGCACCTGGAAGAAGAGCATCACGCCCGCAAAAACCGCCGACACCGCGGCCCACTTGATGCCCACCGACCACCGGATCTTCTTGCCGGCCAGCCGGTGCAGGATGAATAGCCAAGCGCAGGCGAGGGGCAGGATCACGTGCGCCCAATAGGCTGCACTGCGCACCGCGGGGCTCTTCACGACGATGACGCCCTCAATCCGCGTCAATACGATCCCCGTCACGAGCAGCCCGATCGCCGCGGCGAAAAGTCCGTACCCCACCTGCACCGCCCGGCGGTTCCGCCGGCCCTTGGCGTTGCGCATGTGCACAAGGCCAAAGACGATCACAGGGATCACGATGATCGCCCCCAGGACGAGGTGCCCCAGGAACATGTAGAGGTAGAAGAGGTTCTCGTAGGACTCGCCCGTCCACTCGCCCGCCAAGCGGATGACGACGAGGTAGACCGCGTTGACCGTGAGCAGTGCAAACAACCCAAAGACCAGCGCGAGGAGCTTGTTCAGTCGGGGGCCAACGGCGGGGACGTAAGCGGCTCGTTTCCTCGGTGCGGGCTCAGGGGTGGAGCCTGAAATGGCACCAGCGCCGAGGGAATCATCGGAGGCGTTCATGCCCCCATTATGGCGAATCGTTCGCCCGACGCCCCCACCTTTGACCTACGCACCTGGGCCCATGAATCGATTCGAAAAATGTCCCCCGGCGCCGGCCGGCCGGCGCCGGGCGGACGCCGCTACTCCCACGTGACCGCGACGCCGTTGGTGAAGTTCGAGGCGCCGCCCGTCGGTTGAACGTCCCGGAACCAGCACTGGAAGTAGCTCGTTGAGCCGGCCATAGCCGGGTACGTGTTGCCCGCCTGGCTTCGGGGGATCTGGGTGGTATCCCAGAGGCCATCCATCGAGCCGAGCTCGATCCGGCCCGCCGCGGCGGTCGAGAGCACCTGATTGACTCCGTTGAAGCGGCCGATGTTGCCCGCGACGCAGACGTTGCCAAGATGCGTGCCCGGTGTCGGCGAGAACCCTGCGGTCTCGGAGGTGAAGAAGAAGCCGATCTCGTTTGCGGGGAGCCGATCCGCCACAAGCCTGACGTAATCGGCGGCGGCCTCCTCGCTCCCGAGCGCCCGGATCCTCCCCATGTCCCCGGTGGAGTTCTGGGTGGAGTCGCAGTAGCTCACCCCGACCCCTTGGACATCCGCCGGAGTGCACCCCGCGTCGTCAGCGAAGACTTGGAAGTAGAACGAGGCAAAGGGAGACGAGAGTTGACCGCAAGTGCCGCTCCCCTGATAGCTGCCGAAGAAGAAGCACCCGGGCATCGGCGTGCCTGAGAAGGGCCCAACCGTCAGGAATTGATCCTGGGTCAAGTACCCGGTGCTTCCAGCGCACGGGCTGGCGCCGCCGTAGTAGGTCCCGTTGCCCTGATTTGGAATCATGCCCGGCATCCAGCCCGGATCCGTGGCCGCGGGGTCCCCCGCGATGAGGAAGCCTGCGGCCCCCACGCCGGTGCCTACGTAACGATGGCTCCATCCGAAAGAGTCCCGGTCCGGGTCGTTGTTCCAACCGGGATCCGTCTCCCCGCCGTCCGCGCCAATGCAGAACTCCTCGGCCGTGTTGGTGAGGTCGATGTTGAGGATCCAGCACCCATTGGAGGGGAGCCCGGTCACGGAGACGAGGTAATCCGGCGTGAGGTCGATGGTGCACGGGGAGTAAGAGTCAAAGAATCCGATCTCCCAACCCGCCACCCCTGGGGTCGGATCGAAATCGCAGTAGGCGATCTCAAAGGCATTGACCCGATAGCCGTCCCGGTCCACCGTCCCCGCGAAGGGAGTCAGGTTGCTCGTACCAGGCAATCCCCCCTCGTCGATGATCGTCGCGAGCGACGCGCTGCCCAGGGGCCCTACGGCGGGGTAGTAGTATCCGCTTTGGGCCGTGTTGGCATAGATGACGTCGTTGTTCACCCCGAAAGCCTGGACATTGGAACGCCGCGTCCAGGTCCCGGTCGCAACGTGGTAGGTCCCGGCGTGTTTGGCCGCGACGGAAACTGGAACCGGCACCTGCTGCGCCAGGCCAGAGACGGCGGGGGCCGGAGCAGGAGCCGATGTCGTCTGGGCCGACAGGGGGGCCAGGAGCCCAAACCCCAAGGGAGCGAGCAGGATAGAGAGACGATTCATTTCAGATCTTTGAGGGTCGGGGTCGAGCGCGCCCGTGCGAGCAGCATCAACATTCAAGCGAGTAAGAGGCCGCGGTGGCACCTGCGGCACCAATGAGTCGTGTGGCGGGGCCGATCCGGTTCATCCAATGCCCCAAAATGGTGTCCCCCACGCCGCTTGGGGCCGACCGAGGCCCCAGCGAACGGAAGGCAGCCGCGGGAAGCCAGCCGAGCCCCCCCACCGCGACCCTTTGCCCGCACGGCACGCCGGCCATCAAAGACGGAAGGCTCCGTGATACGCGTCCGACGAGCCCTCCTCGCCCCTTCACAACTTGGTGACGCCCCCCCGGAGCACCCGTCGTACGTTATGGGTGATTCTCTATGCCCATCCGCCCGTCCCGACGCCCCAAGATCCCTTCCCAGATCATCGCGATCCTGGGAGCCATCATCGCGGGGACGCTTCTCTTGGCGGCCACGTCGACATTCGGGGACCCAAGGCTCGCCGCCCGGGCCCAGGCAGGCCGTAGCGCCCGGGCCAGCGGAGACCTCGTCCGGCTCGCGTGGCAGGCGATGCTGCGGTCCAAGACCACGCCCAGCCCACACCTGGGCGAGGTGCTTCGAATAGGGAACGCGGGGAGCTCATCCCTGGGCGACGTCCCCCACACGGGTGCCCTTCCGCCGGCGCCCCTCGAATCCAACCCGACCAGTCTCTTCGAGGTCCTGCTCGAGTCCGCCTACGGCGCCGCGGCCAGGGGGGACCGGGCAGCCGCCATCTCCACGGCCCGTGACGCCGCGCGGCTGGGCGCCGAGGACCCCCGACTGGCGGAGTGCTGCCTCGCTTTGGCGCGCTGGTGGAGTGCCCTGGAAGAGCCCCATGAGGTCGCGGCTCAGCGGCAAAAGATCGCGGCCATCGATCGCCCCTCCTACCTCGAAGGCACGTCCATCGAATTGCTGGCGTGCCTCGTCCCGCCCATCGACAGGCGCCGTGCTTACGAGCTGCTCCTCGACGACGTTCCGGACCTACCTCCCCCCATGGACCGCTGGACGGCGGAGTCGGGGGAACTGCGCTTTGAGGCCGACGCTTGGTGGAGCGCCCTCCAGAAGATGCTGACGTCGCCAGCCGAGGGGCTCGACTCCAGCGAGGCCTTCAACTGGGACGCGGCCTTCCGGATGCAAGCCCGCATTGACGCCGCCGGCCGGCAATGGCTCGACGGCGTCGAGCTTCCGGAGTCAGGATTGGGTTGGCAGCTTACCCCCTCTTCGCAGGTCGCCAATTCCTTGATCGCCATCCGTCGCGATGGGTCGGGCCTCACAGTCGCCGCACTCCGCGAAGCCGACCTAGAGCATGCTCTCCTGCGCGCCACGGCTGACGAAGTACGCCCTCCTTTCGAGCTTCGCTTCGATCCAGACTCTGGCCGGGCGCAAGGGACCGATACGGGGCCCGTCAAAGCCGCCTCTGGAGAAGCTGAAGTCCTCTACGGCCCGGTTCGCCTGCCCCAGCTCCTCCGCACCTACTCGATTCTCCACCAGGACCCAGAAGCCGCAGCCCGGGGCGAGCTGACGCGACTTGCACTCCTGCGCGGGGCGCTCGTGGTCCTGGCCTTAGCCGTTCTCGGTGTCTCCCTCCTCGGCGCCCGATCCCTGGGCCGTTCCCGCCGCCTCGCCGCCCTGCGTAGCACGTTCGTCGCCAGCGTCTCCCACGACCTGCGGACACCCACACAGGCGATCTTGCTGATGGCGGAGACGCTCGAACAGGGACGGGTCGGCCAAGGCAGCGCTGCCACCCGCGGGCGGTATTACTCGAGAATCCGCCGTGAGGCACAGCGACTCCGGCGCCTCGTGGAAGACCTTCTCGACGGCGCTCGCATCGATCGCGGCGAGGGGGCGCGCATTCAGCGAAAAGACATCGCCTCCGCGTCGTTCCTCGAAGAGCTTGAGCGGGCCATGCGGGAAAGCGCGACGTCCGTGAGCGCAAAGCTCACGATACACCGAGGTGACCTGCCCGAGTCCTTGTCCGTCGACCCCGACGGTGTGCACCGTGCGGTTTGGAACGTCTTCGAGAATGCCCTGAAGTATGGCAAGTCGGATGACGGGCTTGCCCAAGTCGACGTCGTGATCGAACACTCGGGCGGCACACTTCGGTTCACCATCGCCGACCAAGGCAAGGGGATCGACCCCACGGACTACGAAGCCGTGTTCGCCCCCTTCGAGCGCCTCGACGGCCGCAAGACACGCAAGGGCGTCTCGAAGGATGGCACGGACACCTCGAGCATCGACTCCGGTACGGGGCTCGGACTCGCTATCGTGCGAGCGATCGCACGGGGTCACGGGGGCGACGCGTCGATTGAAGCGACCGCCATTGGCACCCAATTCAAACTCACCTTCCCGGAACAGGACCGAAGAGAGGACGAAGCTGCATGACGCGAGTATTAGTAGTTGAGGATGAGGAGTCGATCCGCATGGCCCTCGTGGACGTGCTCGGATCGGAGGGGTACACGGTGCTGGAGGCCGGCGACGGCAATGCGGCCGTGGAGATCGCACTCCGCGAGGACCCCGACGCCATCCTTTTGGATGTCATGCTCCCCGGCCGCGACGGCTTCGAGGTCCTACGTGCCCTGCGGGAAGATCGGCTCACGGCGACGGTCCTGATCCTGTCCGCCCGCGGGTCCGAGCTGGACCGCATCCAAGGCTTCGAATTCGGTGCGGACGACTACATCGTCAAACCATTCTCCACGATGGAGGTCCTCGCCCGCCTGCGGGCAGCCCTCGCCCGAAAAGGCGGCTCGACCCCCGGGGTGAATGAGATCGACGGCGTCAACGAAGTCCACTTCGGAAGTGTCACCGTGGACTTCCGCGCCTACAGCCTCGTGCGGTCGGGCGAGCGCCACGGGCTCTCCCGGCGCGAGATGGACCTGCTCCAGTTCTTCTTGCGGAACGACGGTGAGACCCTCGATCGCATGAAGATCGTCGACGCGGTTTGGGGCGCCGACGAGGCCCCGACGACGCGCACGGTCGACCAGCACGTGATGAAACTCCGGAAGAAGATCGAGGATTCACCCGAGAGCCCCAAGCACCTCATCACCGTTCACCGCGTCGGATACCGCTTCGTGACCCATTCAGAGGCCTAGAACGCCCTTCCTGAACCTCCCCGGGCCGCCTTCACAACTCGATGACATCAAAGCACAACCGAGTGACAACCGAGCCGACCCTGCCGCATACAAAATGCGCCATCGGCCCGAAGGAGAGCCAATATCTGATGACTCGTATGAATCGTATTTCCCTGAGCAAGGCAGGCCCCTGGCCCACCGTCGCTCTCGTAGCCCTTGGCACCAGTCTCGTTTCGTTTGCGGCTCCCAGCTTCCCGGGCGCCCCATTCGGCCAGGAACGAAAGACCCAGGGCACAGACCCCGATTCAGCATCGTCGGTTTCCCCCGCTGCTTCCCCCGCTGCGACCGCCCCTTCCCGGGCGGCCGCAGCGCCCCTTTCCAGCGTTGGGAAGACTGGGGCGCAAGGCACGCCCCCACCGAGCCCGCAAGAGCTCCCCGCTCCCAAGCCGTCGACGGCCCCGGAGCTGATCCAAGAGTACGCATCATGGAAGCTTGAGGTCCTCACTCGCTCCTCCGGTAGCCAAGCGCGGGAGTCACTGCGGAAGCTCCGCGACCGGGTCCGCGTGACCGCGGAAGCCTCCCCGGGTGAAGCTGGCCTCGTGGACCTGCTCACTTCGATCGAGGTTCGCCTCATCATCGCGATGATGGGCGCTGGTGATACCGATGGTGTCGCAAAGGCCCTGGCCGCACTCGAAGCCGGCGCTGCCCCCGCTGCCATCGCTAACCGAACGGGCGCCCCCGGAACGAGTGCGCCCCCCAGCCCCGTTGCAAAGGCTCGCCGGGCCGCACTGATGACGCCCGAGGTCCGGGCGCTCATCGACAGCCGCACAAGACAGACATCGAGGGCTGCCGCGCCCCAAGAGACGCTCCACAGCCCGGCCGACGCCGCCATTGACCGCTACGTTCGCGATGCCGTCTCCCGGGGCGCCGCCGATTTGATCCAGCAGCTCGGTCCGCGGGCCACCCCTAGCCTGCGCGATCTATCGCTAGCCATCGACGGCCAGCTCCCCGCGCCGGGATCCGTCGACGCCCTCGCGACGCTCATGGAGATCGACCCGGCCCAGGGGCTCGAAGTCGCGTCGCAGATGGCCGCAACGAAGGACATCTTGATCAAACGCCGGGTGGCGGTCGCATTACAGAACGCACGGCCCCTCGAGCCGGCGTCCATGTGGCGCCTTCGCCCTGGCCGCGGTGACGAACCGACTTCGCCCCATGTCACGGCGACCCTGAAGGGGCTCATGGCGGAGCCCAGCGTGAAACTGTCCCTTCTCCGGGACATCGCGGCCACGCTCTATCGGCGCGGCTGGATTCCCGGGGACCTCGAGAGCGCGATACCGGCCATCCTCGGCACGCATCTCGATGGCACCAAAGCTCCCCACGTGGGCTCGACGTCGATGCTGAAGTCGGCCCTCAAGCACACCGACCCGAGCGTCCGCGGCGCAGCCGTCCGCGCTCTCCGTAACGTCGGGGACCTGACGGCCACCTACGCCCTTGCCTCGGACCCCTCCCTCGAAGTGCGACTCGAAGTGGCCCGGAGCCTGGGACCGTGGATGACGTCCCGTCAGCTCGGCAGCCTCCCGGCCGCGGTCGACCGAACCGAAGTCCTCCCCACGGTGGATACCGCCTACGAGAAGGCACTCCTCTCGATCTTCTCCGCGGGCGCCCCTGACTCCGCCTGTGAGGCCGCCATCCGTGCGGCACTTGATCTCCTCAAGAAGGACGGAGCTCGGTTCATCTCCAACGAGACCCTGAACGAGGCCGCCACCGTCGCAAGGGCCCCGCAGGTCATCGGATTGGTCATGGCGTACGCCGCGCTCCTCGACGAAGGCACGACAAAGAGCACCGCGGACGCCGTCCTGCTGAGCCTCCGGGAAGCACCCCCAGCCGTTGGCGGCCTGGGGGCCGCCTCGCTTCTTTCCCCCCTGGCCTCGATCGAGAAGCCGGACGTGTTCTGGGGGTCCCTCACCAAGGCCCAGACCTTGGGCCTCATCTCCGACAGCGCGGCACAGGAAGTCCTCACTCACGTCCGCACGGCGGCTTTCCGCCACCCGCTCCGGATGGGCGAGGCCCTCGCCTGGCTGACGGAGCGCGCAGACCCAGCCCTCTGGCAACGCTTCTACTTCGCAGAGTCCGCTCCGCCAGAGGTGCCCGAGTTCATCCGTGACTTCACGGTGGGATTTGGAACTCGGTTCCTTGAGCCTTACGTCCAGGCCTTCGGGCGCATCCCGGGCGCGGACCCCGACCAGCTCATGCCGATGAAGGTTCGTCGTCTATCTGGCGCCATGGCGGAGCGAATGCTCGAGGATCGCACGATGACTCCGGATGCACGCGTTTGGCTCGTCAAGACGCTGATCGCCCGCGGGCAACACAAGGTCTCGGATCCCGCCAAGACGGCCGAGGCAATTCTCGATGCGTACGTGGACGCGGGGCAGACGGTAGGTACGGAAGGCCACCTCGCCCACAACGGAATCGATCCGGTCCTCTTCCTCACAGCGGCCTTGGCCCGGCCCGATCTCAAAGACGAGGTGCTCTTGGACGTGCGCATCGAAGTGGAGGCCCCAGAACTCATCGAGGCGGTGCTCCAACGTTTCCCACCCGAGACCTGGACCAAGTTCGGCAAACGACCGCTGCTCAAGGGGGCGATCAGCGGGATCATGCGTTCGGAGCGCCCCGATCGCATCGAGCTCATGAAGGAGCTCGTTCGCGTGGATCAGGAACTCGCGATCACCGTCGTTGAGGAGATTCGCTGCAAGGGCCGTCCCCAGGACTTCGAGCTGCTCGAGGTGGTGTTCGAATTCGTGCACCCTGATACCGAGGCCTGGTCGATCGCCCTCGACGCTGCGACGAACTACTTGAACGACGACGCGGCTGGCCTTCTCCTCGAACTGGCGCGGCGCGCTTATGACCGCAAGGACATCCGCGACGAGATCATGGCGGCGGTGGAGGAGATCCAGAACTGGCAGGCCGCCCAGAGACGCTTCGTCGATGGCCTCGGCGTGGCGGCCGCCCGTGCAGGCGCCGTGAAAGAGCTCATCCAAATCCTCGAGGCCGAAGGCACATCGGCCGAAGCGAGGGCTGAATCCCTCAAGGGCCTGGGCCGCCTCGGCGCCGCCGAAGAGCTCCCCCGCTTGATCAGGGCCCTCTCCGATCCCGACCCAACCATTCGGGACGCCGCGCGGAGCGGCCTCGAATACCTGGAGACGTCGGACCGCCGGTGAGAGGCCCTCGCGGTTAGAAGACAGGCCGGCCCCGTTCATCGAACGGGGCCGGCCTTTTCATGACATCCGCGGGCGACGCTAGCTGATGTAGGCGTCCACGTACTCGCCGACCATGCGGCTCGTGTTGAACGTGCCGGGGACCGACACGAGGGAGCGGCGTGCCTTCTCGAGCCACTTCTTCGGGAGACCGTCTTTGCCGCGCTGGTAGAACATCGGGATCAGCTCCTTCTCGAGGACCGTGACCAAAGCGTTCGCGTCGTAGGCGTCCTGCTTCGTGCGACTCTTGAACTCGCTCTCATCCCCCACGGCCCAACCGTTGGTACCGTCGAAGCCCTCGGGCCACCAGCCGTCGAGAATCGACGCGTTGAGACCGCCGTGCAGGGGCGGCTTCATGCCGCTCGTGCCGCTGGCTTCGTTGGGTCGAATGGGGTTGTTGAGCCACACGTCGCAGCCGCTGGTCAGCATTCGGCCCACGCGCATGTCGTACTCCTCGATGAGCGCCACGCGCCCACGGAAGCCTGGCTTCGCGGCCATCTTGTGCACCATCTGCGCGAGCTCCTGCCCGCCGCCGTCGCGGGGGTGAGCCTTGCCGGCGAAGACGATCTGCACGGGGCGGTCCGGATCCCCGAGGAGAGCCGCGAGGCGTTTGGCTTCCTTGAAGATCAGCGGCGCGCGCTTGTAGGTCGCAAAGCGCCGGGCAAAGCCGAGGGTCAAAGCGTTGTCGTCAAAGGTGCGCCATGCCTCCGACGGGTCTTCGCCGCGCCGCTCGGCCTGGCGAGCCAAACGCGTGCGCACGAAGTGCACGAGCTTTGCCCGCAGGGTCTTACGCAGTTCCCAGAGGACCTCGAGCGGGATCTTGTCGGCCTTCGCCCAGGGGTTGGCCTTCGGGTCGGCGCTGTTCCACTTGGGCTTGATCCACTTCGTGTACATGGCCTCGGCCTCGGGCGCGAGCCAAGTCCGCGTGTGCACGCCATTGGTGATGTGACCAATCGGCACATCGTCCGGAGTGTCGAGGCCGTAGGCCCCTTTCCACATGTCCCGGCTGATCTCGCCGTGGAGCTTCGCGACGCCGTTGACGCGGTGCGCAGTGCGCAGCCCAAGCACCGTCATGCAGAACGGCTCCAGCTTGTCGCCGGGGTTCTCGCGCGCCATGTCCGCGAAGGCCTCCTTCGAAAGGCCGATGGCCTTGAGGTGGGTCCTCATGTACTTCGCCACGTCGGCGGCCCCGTAACGGTCGTGCCCCGCCGGAACCGGCGTGTGGGTCGTGAAGACCGTCGACGCCTTGACCGCTTCGAGGGCCTTGTCGAACGACTTACCCTTCGCCATGAGCCCACGCATGCGCTCCACGGAGGCAAAGGCCGCGTGGCCTTCGTTCAGGTGCACCACGGTCGGGCGCTGCTTCACCGCTTCAAGGGCCAGCATGCCGCCGACGCCCAGCAGCACCTGCTGGCGCAAACGGAGGTCGGGCTCACCTTTGTAGAGGCCTTGGGTCAGCTCACGGTGGGCCTTGGGCTCGCCCTCGATGTCGGCATCGAGCAGGAACAGGGGCACGCGACCGACCTGCTGGCGCCAGACCTTCGCGCGAACCTCCTTGCCGCCGAGGGGACAAAGAACCTCGACGCCGGTGTCGGTGATCGGGAGGTCCCCGAAGTCGACGTTCGGGTACAGCACCCGCGTCGATCCGTCCGCCGCGATCTCCTGGATGTAGTAACCGTGGCGATAGAGAAGGCCCACGCCCACGAAGGGCACGCCGAGGTCCGACGCGGACTTCACGTGGTCACCCGCGAGCACCCCAAGGCCGCCCGAGTACTGCTGCAGGCTCTCGTGGATCGCGAACTCACTGCAGAAGTACGCGACGCGCAGCCTCGGCGCCTTCTTCTTCACCTTGGTGTCGAACCAGGTCTTGCCGCCGTAGTAAGCCGCCGAGGCCTTCTCTGCGGCGTCGAGGGCTTTGCCAAAGCCCGCGTCCTCCGCGCAAGCGAGAAGCCGCGCCTCGGTCACGCGCCGCAGCACCTCGAGGGGGGCTCGGTTGGTGGCCTCCCAAAGGAGGGGATCGATGGCCGCAAAAGCGGCCTGGGTCTTGGGGCACCAGGTCCATCGCAGGTCGAGGGCGAGGGCGTGGATGCGCTTTCGAAGGGTCTTCGGAGTCATGGATTGGGGATGCGATCGGTGGCTTCGAGCAATTCCCGAAGGCGCCGCGCACGCGGTGCGGAGAGATCAGCGCGACTGACGCGCCAGACCCAGTTGCCTGTGGGCTTACCGGGGGTGTTGGTACGGGCTGCTCGGCCGAGGCCGAGCACGTCCTGTAGCTGTACGATCGCGGTGTGGGACCTCGTTCCGCAAGCGATGCGGACAAGATCTCTCGCAACGCTCTTCCCTTGGCCGGCCGTGGCCGCCCGGAAGCGCTTACGCTCCTCTTGGGGAAGGCTGCGCCACCAGCCGACACAGGTGTCGTTATCGTGGGTCGCGGGGTAACAGACCGAGTTCAAAGGGGCAGCGTGAGGCGCGTGGTACGACCCCGGCGAGAACCCCCATTGGAGCACCCGCATTCCGGGCAGCCCATAGGCATCGCGCAGGGCAAGGACCTCATCGGTGACGGAGCCAAGGTCCTCGGCAATGAGCGGCAGGCCGCTGAGTTCGTCTTGGATGGCGTCGAGAAGCTCCTCGCCGGGGGTCTGCGCCCAGTGGCCGTCCGCCGCAGTCTCCGCACCGGCCGGGATCTCCCAGGCGTTCCGGAAGCCGATAAAGTGATCGATGCGCACGGCGTCGAATAGCCTCATCTGGCGCGCCATGCGGTCCCGCCACCATCGAAACCCTTGGTCCCTGTGGGCTTCCCAGTCGTAGTGCGGATGGCCCCAAAGCTGCCCGTCCGGGTTCATGCCGTCGGGGGGGCAGCCGGTCAAAACCTCGGGTGAGCCGTCCGCGGAGAGCCTGAACAACTCGGGGTGGGATTCCACGTCGACGGAATCTGCCCCCACGAAGATCGGCGCATCCCCCATCAGCTTGATGCCGCGCTCCATGGCGTAGGCGCGCAGGCTCGTCCACTGCAGATCAAAGACGAACTGGAGGAAGCGTGCCCGGTCCGCGGCCCGGTCCCGGTCGTCGCCCTCCGCTTCGCGCTCGGCCCTGGCGCACCAAGGGTCCAGCCAGTGGGCCTCCCGCTCACAGAATGCTTTGAAGTCGTCTCGGCCCGTGGACCCGTCCTCGGGGAGCTCGCGCCAGCGTGCGAAAGCCCGCTCCAAGCGCTCCGTTTTGTACGAGTGGACGTGGCCGTATTTGACGTTCCCCGTCTTCAGCTCACGGGGCCCCGTCACGTCCCCCGCCACCAGAAGCCCCATGTCGAGGAGTCCTTGCAGCGACAGGTAGAGGGGTTCTGCCGCGAAGGCGGAGCTCGATGCGTAGGGAGAATCGCCCGGCCCGAGGGGCCCCACGGGGAGCATTTGCCACCAGGTCACGCCCGCAGAACTCAGCCAGTCCACGAAGCGGTACGCCTCGGGTCCGAGGTCGCCGATCCCGTGACGGGCAGGCAAACAAGAGAGGGGCGCGAGCACGCCCGCAGCGCGGGGGAAGAGCCCGGTGGGCTTTGTCATTTCGGGTCCGGCCATACGACGGCCGAGTGGGTATCCCTAGGAGGTCGCGCCATCACCGCCCGCACGGGCGACCCAAACGCGGCCGGAGATCGGCGCCAAACGTACAGAGCCCGGGGCTGGCTGCTCTGCACCTTCCTCCGGATCCACACCAAACACCGGCGTCCATTCCCGTCCGGACGGCGCGTCCGGAAGGTCAAACGAAGCGCCGCCAGCGGATGGCGTCAGCGCCACGAGCACGGTTTCGTCCCCGTGCACGCGCTCGAAGACCCAGAGGTCCTGGTCGTCGTCGGCGAGCACCGTCCGGAAGGACCCAAGGCGCAGGGCCCGGTGGGACCGGCGCAGGGCGATCATTTGGCGGAACATGTCCAGGTGATCGTCCATCACGTAGACCTCGTCCGACTTGACGTAAGGCTCGAGATCCTTCCAGATCATCGGCTGGCGATTGGTCGGGTCGTCCGCGCCCCACATGCCCACTTCGTCGCCGTAGAAGATCATCGGTGCCCCTACGTAGGTCATCTGAAGCAGTGCGACAAGTCGTGCCCGGAGGAAACACTCTTCGCGCGGCCGCCCCGAATCGTAGGAGTCATCGCGCTGGATCTGATTGCTGCGATCGTAGGGCCGATCGGGGTTGTTCAACATCGACACAACCCGGTCGGTGTCGTGGCTGTTCACCAGGTTCATCAGGGCAAACGTCACCTCCGCTGGGTAAGCGAGGCGCAGCTCCAAGAGACGCCGATCGATCTCCGTCACCGGGATCTTGCGATCGATATTGCCGACCCACGCGATCACCGGCTCCGCGAAGCGGTAGTTCATCACCGCGTCGAACGTGTGCCCATCGAGCCACTTATCGGCCCGATCCCAAACCTCGCCCGAGATGTAGGCGTCGGGATTGATGCTCTTGACGAGCCCCCGCCACTGGGCCCAGAACGGCAGGGGCAGCTCCCCGGGAACGTCGAGACGCCAGCCATCGATGCCCTTGGACAGATCGCCGTTGCCTTCGGGGTCCATCCATCGCCGCGTGACGGCGAAGACGTGCTCGCGCACCGCGTCACATGCAAAGCCCCATTCGGTCTTCGCGAAGACAGGCAGCTCACCGAAGCCCGCCCACCCGGCGTACTCGAATGGCTGCCACGACTTGATCTGGAACCAGTCTTTGAAGCGCGAGGTGATCCCCGTCTCCTGTGCATCTCGAAACCCGGGATGCAGCACGCCGACGTGATTGAAGACCGCGTCGATCACGACCCGCAGCCCGCGGGACTTCGCAAGGGCCACAAAGTCCAAGAAGACCCGGTCCGACGGCGTGAACGTCCACGTGCTCGGATCGAGCATGTCCTCGTCCTTGGTCGCTTCGTAGTAGTCCTCGCCCGCGCCGAAGCCGACATCGATGTGCCGGAAGTCCGTCGCGTTGTACTTGTGGGGCCCTTCAGCCTGGAACACCGGGTTCAGATAGAGGGCCTCAACGCCCAGCTCCAGGAGGTAGTCGAGCTTCTCCACGATGCCCGCGATGTCCCCGCCGTACATGCGCTGGTAGACGTAGAACTCCCAGAAGGTCTGGCCGTCCTTCCCTTCGAAGTCCGCCGGAACGTCCCAGTCAGACGTCCATTCGCGGCAGTACTCGGGATCGTTCGATGGGTCACCGTTGCGGAACCGCTCGGGGAAGATCTGGTACCAGATCGTGCCCTTCGCCCAATCCGGCGTCTGGATGACGGGGTAGTCGGCACCCACGATGTGGAAGGCCCGCGGATCCCGCGCCACGAGGTCCCCGTCGCGGACGGAGAAGCCGTAGTGAAGGTCCTCCGCCGCGCCATCGATATCGACCTGCCAGTACTGGAACGGCGCAGGCGATTCCACCGGCGCCATGTCGTAGCGGCGGCCTTGCTCCGGGCCCCCGTCGATGATGTTCTCTTGGGAATCAGTGGACCCTTGATCCTCCGCGCCAAGGGATGTGCCCTTCGCGTGCAGGCTGACGGCTTCCACGTCGCCGGCCAACGTCCTGTACCGAATGCGCAGCGTGCCGTCCCGCAGGCGATGGACATAGAGCGGGCGCTCGGTGTCGTGCCCCAATGCCGCGACGACCACCAACCCATCGGAGACGTCGCCGTGCAGCTCTTCGGGCCGGCCGAGGGCGCCAAGGTGCAGGATCGTGTTGCGCGAGCCGAACCCATCGTCTTCGCTATCGCCGTTGGCGGGGTCTGGGATCCAGCGATCGCCGTCGAGCCAGAACTTGTAGCGGTACGTCCCGGACTCCAGGTCGATCTCACCGCGGAAGCGCCCGTCCGCCGCTCGCTCCATGGTGCAGGCGTTCTCGTCCCAGGCGTTGAACTCGCCCACCAGCGCGCAGCGCTCCGCCTCCACGTCCGACGGCAGCGTGATGGTCACGCGCCAATGGCCGGGCCGGTCGGCCGGGACGGCCTCGATCGAATCGGGCAGGTCCTTCGCCTCGTCGCCGCCGAGGTCCAGGGGATCCAGGTCCCACCAGTCGCTCCCTGGTCCAACAGAGGGACCGGTCACGAGATCCCCCAGGCGAGCCGCCAAGCAGCACCGGAGAGCCAGGATGAGGAGGGATACAAGGAGGAGAGTCAAAGGATACGAGTGCCCAGGGGCGGGCGATGGGGCTCAAAAAAGGCCTAAGAGGATATGCGGAACCCTCCCAGTTCCATCGGCGCACTTTCCCGAACCCATGGGC
>OJFX01000256.1_pt1 | contig 19130 bp, 18 predicted proteins | sample 1594171 | NCBI WGS metagenome assembly OJFX01 (sample SAMN05416840, study PRJEB24817) | seawater metagenome | isolation source: Sea water | place: Canada:Atlantic | collected 2013-07
CACTGCATATCGTCGGCAGCGTCAGATGTGTATAAGAGACAGTCCTGCGCCAAAGCCAGAGCGCCGTTGGCGATCAATGCCACGGCCAACGAAAAAACTTGAAATTTTCGCATCAATCAAAAACGTTCCAAAGCACACCAATAGGGCGTTTTTCGAACATAGTCGGTGGCGCAGGAGGAACAGTTTCTATGCGTGTTCCGGTAATCTCCAACTTTCCTGAGGCCAGCAAGTTTGCCTCGCCAAGGTTCGCATCGCCGTTTATGGTGATATCTCCTTTCGCCGAGCTTAAAGACCCGTAGCGATAGGTTGGAGCAAGATAACCTCTCCGCCCACTGAACAAACCTGTAAGACCTGCGGGGTGCTCTATAAGCGTTGGCGAAAAGGCGGGGATGAGTTCTGTAAGTGGCGCCGTAATTGTCAAACCGTTTACCCCATTCATGCTACCTGCGAGACTGGTGACCCTTTCTCCTGCAGCCACTGTCAAACTGTCCGATGCGGTGACTGTTCCACCTACGTAGCGAAGCGTGGAATCTCCGGAAGTCTTGCAGAACCACTTACAGCTCTGAGTAAAATGGAACTGCCCAACCTGTTGGGCATCATTCTGAAATATCCCTAAGGCACTTATGGTGACATTCGCTCCGGTAATATCTGCACCGAGACTGCGTACGTTTGCTGCATCAAGGCTGACATCGCCAACACCAAGAATAAACGATTGTTCGCCTGGAATTTCTTGGTCCCCAAAATTACCACTGACATCGACCCGATGCTTGCGCTTGAGAAATAGTGAGCTGGCAAAGCGGCGGCCGCGACTGTTCTGAATACTCAGCGGCGATGTAACGCCTGCGAACGCGGTCTCATTCACAATATCCCCATCAGCTCGGAGTGTGATCCCATCGTTGGAGAAAAGCCGGCCGGTGTAGTTCAGAATATCACCTCCAGCTTCTACATGCAGATCCTCTGTTTCGCCAAAGGCCACTGCCAAACGCCCAACCGAAAGGCTCCGGTTTACAAAATCACCACTGGTGTAGATAGACATGCCTCCAAGAGACTCACCGTCCCCGGCGGTAACGTTGCGCCCTTGAAGCAAACTACCAAAATTCAGGATGTCGCCAGACGTTGCGACAATCACAGCGCCACCGGTTACCGCTTTGACTTCAGTGCGCACCTGCCCAACATCCAAGCTCCCGAAACGCAGGCGAGAACCGTCAAGTCGGATGTCGCTTTGTGCGGTCATTGTTGTACTATCAAAACTGATCGCATCAGCCGTGAAGGTCCGAAAGTCTCCACCGACATTCCCTATCGTATCGACAAATGAGACGGAGCCATTCGAAGTGATGCGAAAATCATTCGTGCTTGAGACCTCCAATCCATCAAATTGCACAGCACCTTCCGCAGTCAACACGACGTTGCTAGTACCTTGAGAATTGGGCAGACCACTTGCATCTGACACCAGTTCAGCCACACGGTCGCCATCCTTTGTGCTGGAGATATTGCCAGCAGCAGTGAGAGTAACCCCTCCAGACGAGGCCAGATTATCAGATGAAACGACCCGCCCAGCGACAAGCCCCTGACCTAGAGCAATGTCTCCTGACTTCGCCTCAATGGTAACACCGCTCGTCTCTGAAATGACCTCAGCGCGACTGATCTCGGTCGAGGCCAAACCCAGATTCTCCACAGAAATATTTATGGATTCCTTTGCGGAGACACGACTCTCAACGATTTCGAGACGGCCTGAGCTGGTTAAGCGAAAGCCTCCTGCTGAGGCCAGTTGGTCACCGGCAAAACGCGCCCCTGCGCCCTGATCCGTGACGGTCACGCTGATACGGCCCGCCGACAGTGAACCGCCCACAGTGATATCCACAACCACTGCATCTATTGCATCAGTCCCTCTGTCTGTCGCCAGTGCCCAGGGAAGTTGGCCTGTACCGTCAACACCAAATCCACCACGCGCGCTATCAAAGCCCACTGTGCTGTCACCGGTGACAATATTGGCATGAGAAGCCGTATCAGGCAGATCAAAACGGATGGGTCCGCCAATCCGCAAGGTCTTTGAAATGAGCCCAAGTTCCTCCATCGTGCCACTCAGCCCGCCAGAACCGATCGTAATCTGGCCTACTCGGGTCGTTGTAAAAACGTTGTTGTTGGCATCATATCCAACGGCTCCGGTCGTGAGCGCCACGTTTCCTGTGTTCTGAAACCGCCCACCGTTTACGGCAATACCGTTTGGATTGGCGACAATCACGTCTGCTTTAGGACCGATCACCGTGAGTGCCCCGTCGATCCGCGTGACGGCTGTCGAAGTCACTTCGTTTATGATGGTCCGCGCGCCCACAGTCGCGTTGTCCAGATTGACCCCGGTCTCTGGAACGGAAAAAGCGGAATAGGTGTTATGACTGATCGACGCTGCATTTGCTGGTGCAATTCCAATGGTGATCTCCCCTGACGATCCGTTGAAGACCGTTGTCGCTGTTGCCCCATCTGCGACGACGGATTGCGCAAAAGCGGGCAAAGAACCACAAAGGCATGCGCAAGCGCCTAGAATAAAAGCCTGCGGCTTACCCGAATGGGGGCGCGCGACATGCAACCGGCACATCTGCACTTGACCGAACCAACTGTAAAACATCTGGAGAATTTTCCTGATACTCGATATGAGACCCAAAAAGAATTTCTCAATTTAGACGGGTATTCAAGGTGAAACGCCATTGGCATAACATTTGGGTCGCAGTTTTGGTGTTGTGTTGCTTGGTATCCGCCGTAGCAGCCCAAAGTCCGGGAGATGACACGACGCCCCGCTCTCCAGTAGCGGTGTTCGGTGACTGGCGCACATCTTGTGAGAATGATCAGCCCTGCCGAATGGCGCAAACAATCGTTCAACCCTCGACGCGGCGACTGATATTGCAGATCAAAGTGTTCAGTGGCGAAGAAGCCACAGCATTGCTAACCTTTCCGCTGGGGATCCTTCTAAGTACTGGCTGGCAATATGATATCGATGGAGGACGCAAAACAGTGTTACCCTTTGAGATATGCAATGCAGACGGATGCCACGCAGGAATAAAACTCGATCCCCAGCTCCTGAGCGCCATGAAACGTGGAAATACGATGCGGGTCCGCTTTTTTGACGCCGCCCAGACCGAAGTAAACACCGAGATTTCACTGATCGGTTTCACCAAAGCCTATGAGGCGATGAAATGAGACGGATCCTCAGCACTCTGCTCCTCAGCATTCTGATTTCGGCGCCGTTGTATGCTCAGCAAACAAATTCCTTAGAGGGAAAAATCTGGAGTGTTTCAGCGTCAGACTTCATCCCCTTCCCCAAGATGCTCAAGGCCATTCGCGACAAGCGTTATATCGTCATGGGCGAACGCCATGGCCGCCATGCGCATCAAGGTCGCGAGGCTTTCTTGATCGGGGCGCTTGCGGAAGCGGGGCGATATCCCGCGATCGCCTTTGAGATGCTCAGTGGCCCGCAAGCACAAATAGTTTCGACGTATCGCGCAACGTCCCCTGAATATGCCTTGGGCTTAGGCATCGCACTCGATTGGGCCAGTACCAATTGGCCGTCCTGGTCATATTACGTTCCTGTCTTCGACGCCGCGTTTTCAACCAAAGCAGAGATAATAGGGGCGGATCTATCCGATAAGGAGCAGTCCGAACTGGTAGTTAAACCCATTCCCGAAGCCTTGCGGGGCACACAAGGCTTTACTTACTACAAGGACCAGATGACCCGCGCCCACTGTGGATTGATCGCGCCGGAACGCGCTGAACTACTGGCAGGCTTGCAACTCGCCAGAGATGCTCAAATGGCAAATGCAATCCTATCACGTACCGAAGACGACCAAGGTGTATTGCTGGTTGTAGGAGCGTCCCATGTCCGAAAGAGTACAGGAATTCCAAGCCGACTTCCGAACGGAACCGTGGCCGTCGTCCTCCTGAGAGAGGCAACGGACGGCGAGGATTCGATAGAGGACATCGTACCCGGAGCACTGACCGACTTCGACTACATATGGTTTACACCAAAAGCCGAAGACACTTCATTTTGTGACCGAATTGGAAAGGCTGAAAAAAAATGAAATTCAAATATCTTGCAAAATTCGCGCGCCCACTCACGCTTTTTGCAGCAATGCTGGGTGTCGCAGCGTGTGAGAGCCCGCAAGAAACGGCAGCCCGTCAAGCTCAGTTCGACGGCAAACCGCTTTCCCAAGTCGTTGCCCTCATAGGAGCGCCGACAAAGAAAAGCAGTACATCTGCTGTCTGGCAATACAATGAAACAACAACTGACTTTGTGCCTATTTATAGTTACGACCAATTTGGGAAAGCTCGGGTCTCGGGGCAGCGACGACAAACGGTCACGCTTACTTGTACCTTTCAAGCGGTACTCAATGATGACCATGTGGTCGCCACCAGCTATGATGGCAACAGCTGCGAGCGTTTCGCGCCAAAGCTGGACACATAGCAAAATGGAAGCCTGTGTCGTCGAAACGGTCCAAAGCTAAGCACCAGCTCCCCAACTCCGGTGTGCCGAAGCTAACGATTCAACACATTCACTATCGATCCCTATTGACTCAGATGTTGTGATCTCCGAAAACAACTAGAGCTTGAATTGCCCTTTTCCGAGGTTTAAATATGAAACACTTTAAGACCTTTACGCTCGCAACTGCAGGTCTTGCTACACTTGGACTGAGCAACGCTCCAGTGCTGGCCAACACCGCAGACGATCAGTTAGTCGCGGCGCCCAGCAAGGAAATTGCTATGGTGGACAAAGCCCTACATTCTGCGCGTGAGCAGCCTGCCAACCGAGATTATCATTCGGTGCTGAGCAACTTTGAGGGCGATTCCGAAGGCGACTACAAATTCAGCGGGTGCGGAAGCGCTATCTGACATAACGCGTTTAGCCCGATGACATTGCCATACACCTTAGTCCCCATTCGAAAATCGAATGGGGACTTTGAGTTCATAGAAGCACAGCCATCCGAGCTCGATTGGCCTGACCTTCGGTCCATCTGGGCGGAAATTGGCATAACCCGCCCGATATGCTTCGCCCCACCCGAGGAAAAGCTCGACGTCTTCTTCTCCTATGCCTGCCAGACAGCCAACGCTCCGATAAGCCTAGGGACCGTATTCAATCCCGGCTGGTCGGAACTGTTCATGGACATCATCAAGCATGACTGCTTGGTGATTTCAGCTGAACTTTCACCGTACTTATTTGAGCGACGTCTTTTTGCAAGTCACGTTGATCAGCTTTCTTTGATAGTAATAGTTGGTAGTACAAACCAAAGTATAGCGAATTTCATCGCCCCCCCAGATAGAAAAAATAATCTTCGTATACTCCCTCATCCTGCCAATGGGTTTTTCGCATGACGCAAATTCCGCACTTAAAATCCATTGTGGAGTTTGCCTACACGAACAAACACTCTGACTGGTACAGGCAAGTTTGCGCGGATCATGAAATCACGGAATGCCCCAAGATCGCTTCCCTTGATGACTTCCAATCATTGCCCGTACTGGATCGCGCCACGCTGACCCAGTTTTCCCCATTCATGAGGCTCTCTTCCAACATCAACCTTGTTGATGATATCCGCTCCACCAGCGGGACATCGGGGCAACCTCCACTCTTCTATCTCAGGACCACCACCTATCGGCACATGGCGCGACAATTGGTCCAGGCAGGGGCCCGTCGTAAGATCTACCTCTGGGGCTATCAACATGTCATCACTCACGTAGAGAATGACCGACTGGAAGGTCTCCAAACGGTTATCTGTGATCCGCAACAGCTGATGCATCACGTGCCTTTGGTAGCCGCCATGCACGCCGATACGCTGGCGGGAACGCCGTCTTTGTTGCTTCTTTTTGGGCAAATGTTGGACTCCCTGGAAGACCGGCTGAATATCCGCTTTCTGGAGCTTACGGGCGAACCTGCACGAGCGCAGACGCTAAAAGCACTGACAGCGGCTTTTCCGCTTGCCAAACATTTCCATCACTATGCCATGGGGGAAATGGGACAAGAGACAGGGATACGCGGGCCGCTTTGCGACTGTCAGAAAACAGGGTATTTTCATCTTTCCCCAGAAGGCATTTATGCTGAAGATGTTGATGGGGAGTTGTTGGTCACACAACTCAATGTGCCGACCGCGTTCCCCCTTATCCGCTATAGGACAGGCGATTGTCTCCATTGGCTGGGGAGAGACACGTGTAGTTGCGGCCATGAAGGTATATCATTTCAGCTTTCAGGGCGCGCAAATGTTGATTTTGTACGCATCGCCGGCGTCGAAATCCGACATGAAGAAATCGCATCAATTATAGCCACTTTTGGTGATGTGTTCGAGCCCTACACTGCTGTTGAGGTGCGCGAGGACGTGTCTGGTGGTAGGCAACAAGTAACACTTGAAATCAAAGTGGTTCCAAAAGACAAAGACGCCCGCACGTTATCTGACCTACAAAGCAAATTGGCGGAATCGCTTCTCCAAAAGCTTCGACTTTCTGCCACGACACGATTCTGCGACATGGTCGCCGCAGGATATTTTGCCATGCCGACTATATCCTTCCTCTCTGCGATCCCAATCAACACCAAAGCGCCAGGTATACAATTTAAGGGAGATCAACCTGCGCTGGTGTAGCAGCTTGTTGCATCTCCAAACCAACCGTTACCCTAGGAAGGCTATAGAACGCGTATGCCACATGAAAACCCACAATGCGTAGATACGCTAAGCCTTGGTGACACCACTGAAATCGCAAAAAAGGCTCCCAAACTCCTAAGAAGCAGCCAACCAGATCACCCGCGGTTTCTATCATATGATAACAAGCGAATACACCTCCTCCCTCAGCTGAAAAGGTTGGACGTAATTACACGGGAAGGGATGCTTAATGCTGCCCAAATTTTTCCTGTTAAAATAAACTCTTACGTCGCGGATCAGCTGGTTGATTGGAACGCAGCCCCTGATGATCCAATATATCGTTTGCTCTTTCCTCACCCCGATATGCTATCGCAATGGGCAAAAGATGAAGTCAATGCAATTCGAGAAGGTAACTTCAGCAAAGAAGAAACGAATGATCGACTACGAAACATTCGAGATCAAATGAATCCCCACCCTGCGGGACAAAGTTCAAACGTACCGAAACTTGGCAAAAAACATGTGGATGGGGTTCAGCACAAATATCGAGAAACTGCCCTCTATTTCCCCAAGGAGAGTCAGACCTGCCATTCGTATTGTTCATTTTGCTTCCGATGGCCTCAATTTGTAGAGACCAGTGCCCCAAAGTTTGAGGCAAATGACCTCGGAGTTCTAAAGAGCTATTTACAAAAGACACTTTCGATCACCGACTTACTGTTAACAGGTGGAGATCCAATGGTGATGAATTCTCGCCGGTTGGGCAACCTTTGCGATGTTTTGCTGCACCCAGATCTGAAGCACGTGAGCACCGTCCGGTTGGGCACCAAATCCCTAAGTTATTGGCCGTACAGGTTTCTCACCGACCCAGATAGCGAACAATTTCTGGACCACTTAAAACGCTTAACGCAAGCTGGAAAACACGTCGCTATTATGGTTCATATCAACCATTACCGCGAAATGCAGACAGACGCCTTTCGAAAATCCGTTGCTGCATTACTTGCTACGGGCGCAACCCTACGATCACAAGCACCGGTTATTCGACATGTAAATGATGATGCCGAAGTTTGGTCCAAAATGTGGATGCTTCAAACCAACCTTGGGATCCAACCGTATTATATGTTTGTCGAAAGAGACACAGGGGCCGTTGACTATTTTTCGATACCTTTGGTAAAAGCTCACGAGATATATAAAGCTGCGGTATCTACAGTTTCGGGACTCGCTCGTACAGCCCGCGGCCCGGTGATGAGTACTGACCCAGGAAAGATTCAGATATTAGGACCGGTCCAAGTCAACGGAAAAAGAGCGCTTGCGTTAACAATGCTGCAAGCCCGAAACCCCGACTTGGTAAATGTTCCCTTCCTTGCAAAATACTCCGAAACTGCAACCTGGATAGATCAGCTGGAGCCCTTCGACCAAGCGTCACCATTCCCGTTCTGAAGGACACAGAAAGTCTAATTTCTGATCTATAACTTTTTTTTCAATCCGCAAAGAGATAGGGCCGTTTTTGAAATCGCGCAAGCCGATGCTCGGCAATGAGCCCCTTCAATAGAATATCGATCAGGTCCTGTTCATTGAACTCCATCGAGAGGTCGTGTACATAACTACGCAAGCGCGGTGATACACCCTTTCGGTATTGCTCTATCTGAGGGTAATTTTCATGTATAATACTGGGGTTATTGCCGCCGAGAAGAAGCTCGGGGCCATTTCGCGTAAATAGGAGCTCTTCTATAAAATCCCAAGAAGCATAAGGTACATAGTCAGCAATCGCGGTGTTGCCATAGACAAGGTTCATGATGTCTCGGCTGAAGTAGGGTGTCTGCAAACGGTAGGCCAAAGCAGTCGTTTCAAACCACGCAACTTGCCCCTCTCCAATAGATGAAACAAGGAAATCTCGGTCGAATCCAGCCAGCAGGCTGGTTAGTTCATAGACAAAGATTTGAACCATGTTCTCAGTGAGCACCGAAGAAGAGCGGAGGTTTTCTGCTGCCTCCGAGATTCGGGAAATTGCGGCATTGACCACATCATCATTTCCCTCGAAATCCCGACGAACGAGCTGATCTGCCACTCCATAGATGTAAACCATTGACCGAAGCTTTGCAGAATCTCCGGCGGCGTCGGGGCACGCGTAGAGATTAGTATGCGGCTGGAACAAAAATCCATCCATGCCCAAACTGTTGAGAATGCGCTCATAGGCATTGCTACCCTCGTCAACCTTGTGATCGTGAACCAATACATCGCTCACCACTTCTGGCCGAAATATGGGCACTCCCGATGCCGTCGGAAACTCCCAGATAAGAAAGGCAACTGGGCCTCCACTGTCGTGACAATCCGAGGTGTTCAGCATAGCCCATCCTGGACCAGCGACATCGCCACCAAGTCGGCCTCGGACTCGAATTGCCTTAGTAATCCGTGCTGGTGCTTGATCAAATACTTCAAATTTATATTCGATATCCCCCGTTATGGGCCACACCTGCCAGGTGGACGTTTCACAATCCAACTTATCGCCCAGAAAGCACGACCAGCGCATTTCAGCCCGATCTCGCGACTGCACCGCGTCATCACGATAGGTTTCTATCCCGTCGACAAAATGCGCAAAGCTACTCCGTCCAAAGTGGTACTCGAGTCCCTTGTAAGTTGCTTCTGCCGCCGTGGCGCTCAGGGCAGATTGAAGTGCTGACAAATAGTCTTGATGTGCGTCGATCGTACTGAAGAGTTGTGACTGATATGCTCGGAGCTTATCTTCATCTACATCGATAAAGAGAGCTCGCCTCTGACCTTCCAGTTTGACCATCTCCGTAAGGTAGGCCGTTGGGTAAAGCGTTGTAGCGATGCGCTCCTGTTGAGCATTATCGTACTGACCCGAAAATTCGAGAATTTCGGCGCGTGACGCCTTCAATGCCGAAATCGCCTGTTTCATCTCAATCAGATCGACGGCAGGCCAAGCGTAAAGCGGATTGACCTGCGTTAGATACGCATAGCGACTCAAGCGAAGTTCTTCCGTCACCTCCTGCGCGTAGCCCCCCTCGCCCAGTGCAGAGGCTACAATTAGCGTGAGAAAATAAAGCTTTGTTTTAACCTTGAGGCGTATAAAATTCATCTCAGCAATCTACTCAAGCTTGCTGAGTTCTACGATAACTGCTCGGGCAGCCGAATACTGGGTATCCATCATGTCAAACTCCGAGGATATCTGATCCAGTTTCCAGTTCAGTGTCTCGCTCTGCCTCAACAGCTGACTGAAACCGACATCATCCAACAGCTTGGTGTTTATGGAGAATATCATCTTTCCAGACGGCTTAAGAATGCGATTCAGCTCTGGAAAGACCGCAGAGTCAACGTGACCTACTGTAAATATCCCAGATGCTACGATCGCATCAAAGCTGTTACCATCAAATGAGAGCCTATCTCCTAGGTAGCCCACTTGATAGGATTGATAAGCCCCTTTGCCTTTAGCTACCTTAAGCATCTCCTCGGAAGGGTCAAATGCCGTAAGGTTCTGGAAACCCGCTGCTTTGAGCGCCTCACCGATCATCCCGGTCCCCGCGCCAACGTCAAGAATAGTAACGCTTCGATCCTTGATCGAAACCGCACAAGCCTGAGCTACTCTACCGGGTTGTGCAGAATTGCGTTCCTGTGCGTGTGAATCGTACAGCGAGGCCCACTCATCATAAATCGACGTCAACTCTTCGCGAGAGCTAGCCTTGTAGGTCTTAGCAAGCAAGTCAGCGTTTTTAGCTGTTTCAGGCATCATTCGTTTCCATAACTTTGTACATTTCAATCACAGCCACTGAACCCCAAATAACTCATCTGGGCAATGACTTGGCAGTTTTCTTTCCAGGTTTGCCGTCCACCCGAAAATTTCCTTTGCAGTTCGATGTTTGCTAGCAGCAATTGAGACAAGGCCTCCTTTGTCGCCTGCTTGTCCGCATTGCGTGCCACAACAAATTCGATGAGTGGACGGTCGAGCGAGTTTATACCCGAAACCTTTCGACCAAAGAAAATTGGGGCAAACGATACTTCCAATGCACTCATCGTCACCGCAAATCCACGAAGAAAGCCATGCTTTTCGAGGGTTTCGTCAAAACCCTGTCCTTTGAGCCGCGCATCCACAACCGTACGTGGTTGATAAAGTAGTGGATGATCACCGCAGACCGCATTGAAATACGCCCCGGTTAACACAAAGTATCTGCAATGTGCGAAACCTTTCTCAAGCGTATTGAGCATGATTGCAATGCCATCACGGTCAATGTTCAGATCGAACCATGATGAGTAAACGCCGCCTGCGGACAGCCGGGATTTCGCCAAGGTCAGAAAATTAACGGTATAGAGTTTTGAAGCCGCATAGTATTTGGGGCTGGTCACCGTGTTTATGATTGCGTCGTATTGCACGTCAGAGTTTAGCAACGTTGATATGCCGTCCTGCAGGCTAACGGTCACATCGGAGCGATGCATTACTCCGTAATTCTCTTCTTCAAAGTGTTTTGGGATGTTCAAAATAGCTGGATTGATCTCAACGACATCCGTTTGGTCGAAAATGCGTGCAGAGGCACCCGCGGAAATCCCTGTTCCAAGGCCGAGCACCAATGCCCTTTCTATATTCTCAACAAAGAGCGCAGGCGTCGCGCCAACAATCGTTTCATGTAGGTCAGATTTCCCGTGGGGCCCAAAACTCAGGCTGTGATACCCATTAAAGACCAAAGATCGCCCCCCCATCTGGAAAGACAAAAGTGACGCACTTTGGTCATATGCTTTGTAAGTAATAGCATCTTCAAAATTTCGGAGACGCTCTTCCAATTGGCTTGGCTGCATAAGAACACGATAGCCCAAGAGCAGTTCTGTATATGGCCAAATCTTAACACTCGCAAAGATCAAGGCCGTCGCTATTACTGAACCTTTCAGAATATCGAAGACGGCAGGCAGTTTGCCAAAGGCAAGCATCGCTGCACATAGCAATAAGCCCGCCATACCAATGCCGATTTGTGGGAGTTCGAACATGCGATAAAGCGCCACAAACATTGCCAGAGCACCTAGGCCGTTGCCCAGGCTGGAGATCGCTAGAAATTGCCCAGATACTTCCACGTCATCAAGTTCACTGCCAAGAACCGCCAAAGGCACAAGGGCTCCAAACAGGATAAAGAGTGGAAGAGGAAACCCTGCGAGCAAGAGTATTTTGAGAAAAATCTCAGTCGCGTCACTGATCGGCCAGCCTGCAACCGAAGACCATCCTTGAACCATAGCGGGTACAAGGACCAGTAGCGCGAGCATAAGGACTACTAGACCAAAGATTGCATCGACAAATCCTATCAACCGGCGAAACGCTAACCCAGCGCCAATCGCGACACCTACTATGGCTGAAGCCAGGATGATGGCAAAATTCTCATGCAGGGGACCAAAGATTGAGAAGGACATCTGCAATATGAACAGCTGGAAAACGCCGCTGGCAAAGCTTGCCAGGAACAAAGCTCCGCCAACACGTCGACAAACCCGCAATTTGACGCGCTCATTTTTGTGCGTCCCTTGGTTTGGGGCCAAAATCAATAAAGCGGAACCAACTATAAGATTCAGGCCTCCGACGAAGTAGAAAGTCACTTGGAGACCAAAATGACGAAACAGGACAAATTCTACGGCAAGAACGCTCATGAATGCGCCGACATTGTACAGGCCATAGATGCGAGCGAAGCCGTTACCTCCGACGTCTGTTTCACGCCTCGCATAGACGGAAAACAATGGCACACAGGTTCCGATCAGGAACGCAGGAATGCCAAGTAGAACACTGAGCTTTACGGCATTCATCCAGGGCGATTCCGCGAGACCCGCTATTTGAAAGCCCCAGTACGAAAACGCTGTTGCGACAAAGAAAGCATAGACACCGATGGCGACCTCAATCCAGGCTAGCCACCTTAAAAACCTAAAGCTTTGCCATGCACCAAACGACATCCCCAAGAATACCGCGCAGAGCGTTACACCACTGATGAGAAAACTGTCACCGAAGTAATTTGAAAACACCCTGATATAAAGAAGCTCGTAAGCGAGTCCGCAAGCGCCGGACAACGCAGCCAACATCGTAATGCACCCCGTTGAGGACAAAAGAGTGGGGCGGATTGTTGCGAAGGAAGACAAAGCTCAACATTTCCAATATTGGGGAGGGTGGTACATTCCTACGATTAGCAGACCCTTAGGTGACCAACCAGCCACCAAAGCTATACTCAGCTAAATCATAAATGCGCAAACAACACATCAAAAACTCAACAATCCTTCCCTTTAAGCAGTTGTTCGGCTTTGATGATGTGACCGCCGCCCCCCGACGGCAACAATGTGCCAAGGTGGGCGGTCACATCATCAAAGCCTTAGGTGGAGTTAAGTCTCCCTCTCGAAGCCAAAGCAAGGGGAACCGGTTTCCGTACTGTTGATCTTCGTATAGGATAGACGCACCCCCATCCGGTCTGGACCCAGACAGATTCTTGTCCCATGCTCCGCAAAACATGACATATAGAAAGTTCGATGCCTTTCCCCCTGCCTCTCCGTCCACTCCCGGCTCCGCGCGAAACCGTCCCGTCCTTTCTCTCGCGTTTCGCCGCGATGAATGCAGCGAAGATGAGCGACTTCTCCATCGATCTCGGCTATCAGATTCGCCGTTTTCTGGAGTTGGATACCACCGCCCTTGATCGGCTGGCCGAGGCAGCGGGGCTGGAACCTGCGATACGCGATGATCTTGTGTCTTGGACCGGTGTGCCCGTCGGCGATGTCAGGATGTCTTTCAGGGGCGAGGCCTATGTCTCGCGTGCCCTGCGCAATCCGGTCATTCGGGGCTGCCCTTTATGCCTGCGAGAAGATGCTAGGGCGGCGCCTAGCCATCCGGAGCGGTTGATGGCGATGCGGGGCGACTGGCTGTTGCGTTCTGTCAATCTCTGCTGCCACCACCACCACCCCCTCGTGCCGCTTTGGCAGGTCGCCAAGCCCGCCGAGAGGTTCGACAGCGCAACCCGGTTGCGCGATCTCGCCCCCGAAATCATGGCCGGGGCATTTGACCAACCCCGCTCTGCACCGACAAATTATGATCTCTGGCTCGATACCCGCCTCGATACCGGCGAGGATCCGACCTGGCTTGCCGCGCATGATGTGTATGCGGTGGCCACGATCTGCGCACTCTTTGGGACAGCCTTACTGCAACATCGCCCGCCCGAAACTAGCCGTGGCGACAGACAGGAGGCTGAGGCGCAAGCAGCCGGTTTCGCTGTGCTATCGCAAGGAGAGGCAGCCTTCCGCGAAGCCCTGCGGGACCTCGCCCGAAGCAGTGGCGGCACGCAGATCGCGCCGCGACAGACTTTCGGAAAGCTGTATGTCGCGCTCGACGACTATCTGACAGATGCAGCCTTCGATCCGTTTCGCACCATGCTGCGGGAGTGCATTCTCGAGACCTGGCCGGTTGCCGCCGGTGAGCGAGTCTTGGGCGAAGTGCTGCCGGCGCGGCGCCTGCATAACCCCAGCACGGCGGCGACGGAGATCGGGGTCTCAAAAAAACTGGTCGAGCAGATCCTGACCGATGCAGGGGCATTACCTGCAGCGGATCCTCGCCCCTCCGCGCTGCGCACCTTCGATGCCTCCGAATATGCGTGGCTTTTGGCCGAGATTCCAGCGCTGGTTGGACGGGGCGACATGCTGGCGGCCATAGGTGCTACCGAAGCCCAGCTTCGCACCCTACGGGACGAGAATATCATTCGCCCACTGACCAAGCACCCTCGCGTCAAGGCGCCTTGGCGACTCGCCGACGGACTGGCGCTGGTCGCGGAACTGCGCGCCTTGACGCAACCCGGTCCGACCGATGGCTCTGGATGGGAGGTGCTCCAGTTCGCGAAACAGCGCACCGGCCTGCCGGTTGGCGCAATGCTGAATGCCATCAGGGAGAGGCGCATGAGGCTTGCGCGCGATCCCCGGCAATCGGGTTATCGATCGTTCATGGTTCTGAAGGCCGAGGTCGACAGCTTGGCTGGAGCGCGTCCTCATGTCCGGCGTCGCGACAACACAACTCCGGCCGGGCAACCAGCCTCGGTCTTTGCCAACAGCATCGGCATGAGGCGCAGAGGCTGGTATCCGGCACTGCATGAAGCCGGCCATGCGCCCGCTTTCTGGATCCGGCACCCTGTGACGCGGCGGGCCGTTCTTTATGTCGCTGAGGACGACAAGACCGACTTCCACCGCCGCTTCATGACTCCTACGACCATGCAAAGTGAATTCGGCCTCCACCGCCAGACCTGCACCGCCCGGCTGCGCGCCGCCGGCGTCAGACCGTTCACGCCTGATGGAGTGGACTTCGGTCCCCTTTACCTACGCCAGGAGGCAGAGCCGGTACTGCAAAAGACGGTAGGCCTTGGCAGAGGCTGATTCCGCCGGTCCCAGGCGGCCGCAGTATCCCGGCAGGGACAGCCAGATCGACAGCAAAACGCGTTAATCGTTCAAAACCCGTCTTTTGTCGAAAAGACGGCCTTTGGATGTCGAACAACAGCCGGGGGCACCAATAATTCGGTACCTCCCGGGGATCGAACTTTTGCCCGCTTTCCTTCCGCTCTATCGCGGATCGGACGCGGTCTGGTTCGACTCCGGCGGGGTACCAAAAAGCCGGTACCTGTCATGGTACCATAAACCGGGCTGAAGCCCACTATCTGCCATATGGCAAGACATTCGGAGCGGGCGACATATGGCCGCCCATCCGCAAGAAAAAGGATTCCCTAACATGGGACTGAAACTACATCATATCGACGCCCGCGGTGCTCATGGAGAACTGGACGGGCAGCCTTTCCGGCTGAGCACTGCAGACGCGGCCTGGCGCGCCGAGATCGGCGAACACGACCGGACCTGGAGCCATGGCGGCGCTTTCTCGGAGAGCGGCAACAAGGCGATCTCCGAGGTGCGCAACCTGACCTACCTGGTCATCTCCCTCTACCGCGACTTCCAGCGCTTCGGGCAGGCATCTGCCTGACGCGGATCAGCGCGCGCACAGGTTTCTCCGGTCTCATTCTCGCATCATACGTTGATCAGAATTGGATCTTTGGCCACGCTGTCCGCATCGAACCCGTTGGCAAGTCGCCAGCGCATCTCCGCCGCGAGCTTGAGATCGTAGCTCGGATTCAGGGACAGGCGCTGCGGGACATCCTTGCCGTCGATCAGGAGAGCGGGGAAGCCATCGAGAGATCCGCGCCGAACCCAGGGATCAGGCGCGAAAAGCAGGCTCGATGTATCGTCCCAGGGGCTGGCGATCACCGGGGTGACGCACGTCAGCTGACCGTGGTGGGCCACCACCGAGTGGAAAACAAAGCCGTGACCATTGCGCCACCACCCGTGTACGGCCTTTGTGACGCCATGCGGGTCGGTCATCTCGCAGTCGAGGGCATTGTCATGGCAATGCAGCGCAAGCATCCCGTGCGCTTCGGCCTCGGCCCAGCGAGGGATCTCCAGGAACTCGAGATCATCGATAATATGGGACAGAAGGCGTTCGTGGTGATCGCCATAAGGCGTCTCCAGAAGGTCACATTCTGTGAGGATCTGCTCTGTCAGCAGAGAGGTACGATTAAGACCTTGGTTCAAGATCAAAGCTCCGAGGAAATACGCCACCATGGCGGATCTCTAATATGATACGAATTTCGCAAACTTGGAAGATGGTATTTCGCATCACGTCTCATAGCATGGTGGATAGTACATGCCTTCATTTTCGCCGGTCTGCCCTATATAAACGGGAACCGCTGAAGGAGCCTCGCCATGAAAACATACCACCTGTTTCAGCTCACCGGAGATGACGCGGCCCAGGACGGTCTGGCGGTGAAAAAAGCGCGGTTCGGCGCGATCGACGACGCGGTCCGCTCGGGCATGTACCGGCATGTCGCCAGCCTGAATGCCCGGAATGAAGACGATGTTTTCCATAAGGCAAAATCCTACAACGGCGATGACTGGAAAGACGGGCATCGCATCATCGAGGCCGAGCAGGATGCCCGGGACATCGATATCGGGGATGTCATCGTGGACATGGAATGCCACGATGCCTGGGTGTGCCTCCCTTGCGGATGGGATCTCCTGAGCTGGGACCGGTGTTCGAGCCTGGTCCATGAGGCCTTCGCACATCAGCCGGATCTTCCCGCTGTCGATCAGGAAGAGCTGTCCTACTGAAAACAGGGTCAGAGCGTTGATTGTCCTTTTTTCGCATTTCAAAGCGCGCTAAGCTACGGAAAACTATTTTCGCAGTTAAGGACCCCTCATGTCCAGATCCAAGCGTCTCGTCGTTTTCAGCGGCGCCGGCCTCTCCGCAGACAGCGGAATTCCGACATTCCGGTCGGAGGATGGCACTTGGGCAAACCACAATGTCGACCAGGTCTGCAACATCTACCGCTGGAAGCAGAACTTCGAACTGGTGCATCGCTTCTACAACGACCGGCGCCTGGCGCTGGCCCGGGCTGAGCCGAATGCCATGCATCACCTTCTGGTGCGCTGGCAAGAGCGCTACGATGCCGAGCTGATCACCCAGAACGTCGATGACCTTCTCGAGCGTGCCGGTGCCCGGAATGTCCTGCATGTCCATGGTTTTCTGACCGAGCAGATGTGCCAGGCCTGCGGGCGGAGCTGGTCGATCGGTCATCGCGCCTGGGATCCGGAGGTCGAGCGCTGCAGCTGCAACTCCCGCAAGGGCGTGAAACCCAACGTGGTCTTCTTCGGCGAGACGGCACCAGCCTACCGCCCCATGTGGAAGGCTCTCTCAAGCCTTGGGCCGCGGGACATGCTTGTTGTGATCGGCACGGATGGGGCGGTGATCCCGATCGGCGCGATCGCAGCAGAGATCCCTTGCCACAAGCTTCTGAATACGCTGGCCCCGGTCCCCCGGGACAAGTGGCTGCCCGGAATGGTCTCCCCTGCCCTCTTCCACAACAGCATCTTCCGCCCCGCGGCCGAGGCGGTCGATGAAATCGACGCAATCGTCACGTCCTGGATGGACGCGGCCGCCAACCCGGAACACGACACCTGAAAGGAGCCCCCATGACCAACGTGATCATCACCATCGGCGATACCATTCGCCACCGGAAGCGCGGGTCGCGCTACCGCATTCTTTCCCGCATCCATCAATCGGTCGACCGTATTGAGGATGGCGGCCGATACTGGATTGCAGGCAGCATGCCGGCCATCGCGCAGCCGGGACATGGCATTGCAGATGCTCCGGGACTTGGGGCGAAAATGGGGGATGAGCCGATCTCGCGGCTCCCGGTCATGGCCCAGATCGATGCCGAAACACGGGCATCCGCCCTGGCGTCGGGCCGTATCCGGATTCCGTTCTTCATTTATGAAAGCCTCGACCATCCCGGACAGTGGTTCATGCGTCCGCTCTCCGAGTTTACCTCAGACCGCTTCGAGCGGCTGACCGAGCCCGGTGCGGTGACCTGGCTTGTCCAGTCGTTGCTGCCTGAAGAGCAGATCCAGCTTGTCCGGGATCATGACGCCATTGCACAGGGTGCAGCGGCTCAGGGTACCAGCCTGCAGGCCCTGGTGGCCGATTTCATCGGTGATGTGACATCGCAGCCGGATCATGCGCAACACATGATGGATCAGATCGCGGCCACGGCCCGCGCCGAACAGGGTGGCGACGAACGCCGGATGCATATCTCGCTCAGCCCTCAGGAACGTGCTGCGGTCGAGGAGCTGTCCGGGATCCAGGACCTCAGCCCGGAGGCTGTTATCCGGCAGGCCCTTCGCCTCTACCAGGCAAAGGTGAGGGGCTTCGAACCCGGACCACCGATGGGCTGCATGGGCGACTGATCACCTGCTGAGGCGCGCCGGATCCCGGCGCGCCTTTTTCTTTCCCGGACAAGCGTCTATTCGTCGGCCCTCAAGGGCTCGAATCGAAAGACCAGAATGACCGGTTGCCACCTCTGCAATGCCGATGATGCGCCCTCATATTTCCAGGGCCGGCTGATCGATGGAGGATATGGCCGTTTCGACCAGATGAGGCTGGTTTTCCTGAATGGCGCTCCGGCACCGCAAGGGCGGCTCTGTGATGACTGTCTTGGCAAAATTGTTGCCGGAGATCAGGTCGAAGTCTACGACGAACCCGGATTTTTCGAGAGTGGCCAGAAGCTTGGACGAGACGCCTATGCGGCCCTCTTCCAGGCCGGGGCGGAGCGGGTCCATATCCGGTTTCATGAACTCAACGGCGCACGTGTCTACGACAGCAGGCCGCTCAGCCCGGAGGGTCAGGACGCCGTCCGTGACCTCGCGGCCCTCATGACCGGAGATGATACCTGGTCAGATCAGGCGCATGCGGAGCGCAAGACGAGCGGGCAGCATGCGTTATCCGTGGGTGAGACATATGCGCTATGCGCCATCTCATTGGGCTACGGCGAGGCAGACCCGGGGTTCGTGAGAGAATCCGGTCTCTGGGCGGCCAGGCGTGTCGAGATCGATGCGCTGATCGAAGCCAACCGGCAAAGCCTTCTGGGCCCTGCCCTATAGGTGCATATCTACAGAAACAAAGCCTGAACGCTGCGTTTC
>OJFX01000257.1_pt1 | contig 19122 bp, 13 predicted proteins | sample 1594171 | NCBI WGS metagenome assembly OJFX01 (sample SAMN05416840, study PRJEB24817) | seawater metagenome | isolation source: Sea water | place: Canada:Atlantic | collected 2013-07
CGTCAGCGGGCGAGCCAGTAGCGTCAAAGCCTTAGCGAGCGAAGTGAGCGTAGGCCCCGCGAGCCTGCGTCAGCGGGCGAGCCAGTAGCGTCAAAGCCTTAGCGAGCGAAGTGAGCGTAGGCTTTGTTGGCTTCTGCCATCTTGTGGATGTTCTCCTTCCACGTCACCGATGCGCCGGTGCCGTTGTAGGCGTCCACGAGCTCTTCCGCGAGGCGGAGGTGCATGGGCTTGCCCTTCTTCTTGCGGCTGTTGTCGCAGATCCAGCGGATGGCCAGGGACTGCTGACGAGCCTTCTTGACCTCGCGCGGGACCTGGTAGTTGGCACCGCCAACACGCTTGGAGCGAACCTCGACGTTCGGCTTCGCGTTCTCGATGGCCTTGGTGAGGATGGCGACTTGCTTCTCCTCGTTGGACTCACCTTCGACGTCGGTGAGCTTGCCAAGGGCCAGGTCGAGGGCCTTGTAGACGATGGTCTGCGCGGTGCTCTTCTTGCCGGCCTGCATGATCTGGTTGATCACCTTGGACGCTAGGGGCGAGTTGAACTTGGGGTCCGGCTTGCACAGGACAGCCGTCGATTTGAAGTTACGGGGCATGATTCTCGGGTTCGGAGGGGATCAGGCGATCACCCAGCCAGTTGATGACTGCAGAAGAAGGCTCGACAGGCGCGACGCGATGAACGCGCTGGAGCCGTTCGCTTCGGGTGAGGGGGGAGCCTGGTTGTTGGGATACACGCCCACGGGAACTCCTGCTCCCCCAGGGGAAGCCGAAGGCCCCGTGAGGGGGATTACTTCTTGGGCTTCTTGGAGCCGTACTTGGAACGGCTCTGGGCGCGGCCGTCGACGCCGGAGGTGTCGAGGGTGCCGCGGAGGATGTGATAGCGCACACCGGGGAGGTCACGGACGCGACCGCCGCGGACGAGCACGACGGAGTGCTCCTGGAGGTTGTGGCCCTCACCGGGGATGTACGCGGTGATCTCCTTGCCGTTCGACAGGCGGACACGGGCGATCTTCCGGAGAGCCGAGTTCGGCTTCTTCGGAGTCTGGGTCTTCACCTGAAGGCAAACGCCGCGCTTGTGCGGGCAGGCGTCGAGGACGGGCGACTTGGAACGCTTGACGGGTGTCTTGCGTCCCTTGCGGATGAGCTGGTTAATCGTGGGCATCGCGTGATAGCTGGGTCGCTTCCGGGGGCCAGAGCCGTATTAGACGGCCCCTTGAAAAAGACGGAAGCGGGCGAAGAGTGTACGGAGGTGATCTCGGGGGTCAAGCCTGGCCCACCCAGGACTGTGAAATCCAGTGGGTGGAAGGACCCGGTTCGGGGCCCCGAGGGGGGATTTTGAGGGCAGCAGGGGGATTTTGCCGGGGAGGCGCGCCCCCCACTGCCCGCGGGATGTGTCTGGTCGGAAGAGGCTCAGCTCGCGGCCGAGCTCTCCTCTTCCGGGTTGTTGGTGTCGGTTTCGACTGCCGGAGCGGCCGGTGCTGCGGGTGCTGCGGGTGCAGCCGGGGCCTCGGGAGCTCCGAGAACATCACCGTGCTGGCCGGGGATGCCCATGGGCGCTCCCATTCCGGAGGCGGAACCGAGGCCGAGGGATGCGGGATCCACCCCGAGGGCCGCGGCCGCGGCGTCGACGGAGAGCATGTCTTCCATCGCGTCGTCGTGGCCTGCGCCGCCGAAGGTGACCGCGCTGCCTGCGCCGCCGATCTCGCCGAAGTCGATGTTCTTCTTCACTCGGGTCCGGTAGTGATCCCGGAAGCCCGTGCCAGTCGGAACCATGTGGCCGAGGATCACGTTCTCCTTGAGGCCGACGAGGGTGTCGCGCTTGCCGCCGATGGCGGCTTCGGTGAGCACCTTGGTCGTCTCCTGGAAGGAAGCGGCCGAGATGAACGAGTCCGAGGACAGCGACGCCTTCGTGATACCGAGGAGCAGCGTCTGGCCGGTGGCCGGCTTGCGCCGGTCCTTGCGAAGACGTTCGTTCTCACGGCGGAACCGGTACTTGTCGACAACGGCACCGGGCAGGAACTCGGAGTCACCGGGCTCGTTGACCTGAACCTTGCGCATCATCTGCGACAGGATCGTCTCGATGTGCTTGTCGTCGATCGTCACCGACTGCGAACGGTAGACGTTCTGGACTTCGCCGAGCAGGTACTCCTGGACCATCTCCTCACCGTTGATGCGGAGCATGTCCTCGGGGTAGAGCGGACCGTCAACGAGGGGCTCGCCGGCTCGCACTTCGTCGCCCTTGTGGACGCGAAGGTGCTTGCCCTGGGGCACGGAGTGCTCGTGCTCCTCGATGACCTCGCCGTTGGCGCCGAGGGCCTTGACGATGACGGTGCGCTTGCCGCGCTTGCGATCGCCGAGCTCCACGATGCCGTCGATCTCGCTCATGATGGCCGGGTCCTTCGGGCGGCGCGCCTCGAAGAGCTCGGTCACACGCGGCAGACCACCGGTGATGTCCTGGGTACCCGTCGCTTCACGCGAAGACTTCGCGAGGAGCTCGCCTTTACCAATCTTCTTGCCGTCGTCGATCTCGATGTAGGCCTTCTCCGGGATCGGGTAGACCGCAAGCATCTCGCCCTTGCTGTCCTCGATCACGAGCTGCGGGTGCAGGTCGCCCTTGTGCTCGATCACCTGGCGACGGGCGGCCTTGCGGCGCGCATCACGTTCGATCTTGAGGGTCTTGCCCTCGACGAGGTCCTCGTAGCGAACCTTGCCGTCGAACTCCGAGATGATCGGAACGTGGTGAGGGTCCCAAGTACACAGCGACGCGCCCGCCTCGGCCTTCTCCCCTTCGGGGATAAGGATCGTGGAGCCGGTCGGGATGGCGTACCGGTCGATCTCGCGGTCCTTGTCGTCGAGGATGATGACCTCGCCGTTTCGGTTGAGAACGATCGTTTCGCCCGCTTTGTTGTCCACCACCCGCAGGGCCTGGTACTGGACCTTGCCCTCACGCTTGACCTTGATCTCGCTGTCCTCAATGGAGCGCGAGGCCGTACCACCGATGTGGAAGGTCCGCATGGTGAGCTGGGTGCCCGGCTCGCCGATGGACTGGGCGGCGATGATGCCGACCGCGAGGCCACGCTCGACGAGCTGGTTCCGTGCGAGGTCCATGCCGTAGCACCGAGCACAAACGCCCAGGGGCGCCTCGCAGGTGAGGGGGCTTCGGACCCGGATCTTCTCGTAGCCATTGCCTTCGATTGCGGCCGAGATGTCCTCAGTGATCATCTCCGACTCGCGCACGAGGATCTCGTCCGTGATCGGATCGACGATGGTGTCACGGGCGATACGCCCGCGGATACCTGCCGCCAGGGTGACCGCCACGCGATCGCCCTTATAGATCGGGGACTTGGTCACGCCACCAACGGTGCCGCAGTCGTCCTGGGTGATCACGACGTTCTGGGCGACGTCCGTCAGCTTACGCGTGAGGTAACCCGCGTCCGCCGTCTTGAGAGCGGTGTCCGCCAGACCCTTCCGCGCACCGTGGGTGGACGAGAAGTACTCGAGCACCTTCAGGCCTTCACGGAAGTTGGCCTTGATGGGCGTCTCGATGATCTTGCCGGACGGCTTCGCCATCAGGCCGCGCATGCCGCCGAGCTGGCGAATCTGGTCGACGGAACCACGGGCGCCCGATGTGACCATGCAGTAGATCGGGTTGACGTAGCCGGTCTCCTCGTTGATGTCGGCGCTGAGCACCTTCATCAGGATGAGGCCGATCTTCTCGCGGGCCTGGGTCCAGAGGTCGATGATCTTCAGGTAGCGCTCGCCGTCGGTGATGACACCTTTGTTGAACGAGTCCTCGATCTTCTCGATCTCGGCCTCCGACTCGATGAGCATCTGCGGCTTCTCAACCGGGATCCGCACGTCGTTCTTGCCGAAGGAGAGGCCAGCGCGTGTGGACGACTTGAACCCTAGGTTCTTGAGGTCGTCGAGCAGGCGCAGCGTCGCGTCACGGCCGAGAAGCATGTGACAGTCGCTGATGAGCGACTGGATCGCCTTCTTGGTGAGCTCGTAGTTATAGAACGGCATCCCCTGGGGCAGGATGTCGTTGAAGAGCGCACGCCCCACGGAGGTGACGGCGTATTCGAACTTGCCCGTCTCTTTGCCGTCCTCGTCCAGGACCGCCACTTGGCCGTCCTTGTTGACCATGCGGGGCTCGTCGTCCCGCCCAGCCTTGATGGCCTGGCCCTGCTTGAAGCGCACGCGAACCGCACGGTGGGTTTTCGTGTGCCCGTGGCCGTAGGCCAAGAAGAGCTCATCGAGGGACGAGAACGTCAGCAGAGTCTCCGGGAGACTCGGCGGGTTCATCGTCATGTAGTAGATCCCGAGGACCATGTCCTGGGACGGCGAGATGATCGGCGAGCCGTTGGCCGGCGAGAAGACGTTGTTGCTCGAGAGCATCAGCGTCGACGCTTCGATCTGCGCCTCGTAGGACAGCGGCAAGTGAACAGCCATCTGGTCCCCGTCGAAGTCGGCGTTGAAGCCGCCGCAGACGAGTGGGTGCAGACGGATGGCGTTGCCCTCGATGAGCTTCGGCTCGAAAGCCTGGATACCCATCCGGTGGAGCGTCGGCGCGCGGTTCAGCAGCACGGGGTGGTCACGGATGACCTCCTCGAGGATGTCCCAGACGTCGTCGTCACGACGCTCGAGCATGCGCTTCGCGGACTTGATGGTGTCGGCTTGGCCGAGCTCCTTCAGGCGGCGAATGATGAACGGCTGGAAGAGCTCGAGGGCCACCTTCTTCGGCAGACCGCACTGGGTCAGGCGGAGCTCCGGGCCGACGACGATCACGGAACGCGCGGAGTAGTCCACACGCTTTCCGAGGAGGTTCTCGCGGAAGCGACCCTGCTTGCCCTTGATCATGTCCGTGAGGGACTTGAGCGGGCGGTTCGAGGAGCCGAGCACCGGGCGACGGCAACGACCGTTGTCGAAGAGGGCATCGACGGCCTGCTGCAGCATCCGCTTCTCGTTCCGGATGATCACCTCAGGGGCGTTCAGATCCAGAAGCTTCTTGAGGCGGTTGTTCCGGTTGATGAGGCGCCGGTAGAGGTCGTTCAGGTCACTCGTGGCGAAGTTGCCGGAGTCGAGCAGAACGAGCGGGCGCAGGTCCGGGGGAATGACCGGTACCACGTCCAGGATCATCCACTCGGGGCTGTTCCCCGAGTCGCGGAGCATCTCGACGGTGCCGAGACGCTTCGTGATGTCCTTCATGCGCTGCTTGGAGCGCGTGGCCTTGAGCTCCTCGCGAAGCTCCTCCGACAGCATCTCAAGGTCCAGCGTGCGCAGGATCTTCTTGACGGCCTCGGCGCCCATGTCGGCGTCGAACTCGGTGCCGTACTTGGCGCGGGCGGCGCGGTACTCGTCCTCCGTCAGGAGCTGGAACTGCTCCATGGGCGTGTCACCGGGATCCACGACCATGTAGTCCTGGAAGTAGATGACGCGCTCAAGGTTAGAGACCTTGCAGCCGAGCAGGTTGCCGAGGCGGCTCGGCATGGCCTTGAAGAACCAGATGTGCGCGGTCGGCGCAGCCAGGTTGATGTGGCCCATGCGCTTACGACGCACGCGGCTGTGGGTCACCATCACGCCGCACTTGTCGCAGACGATGCCCTTGTGCTTGATGCCTTTGTACTTACCGCAGGAGCATTCCCAGTCCTTCTCAGGACCAAAGATGCGCTCGCAGAACAGGCCGTCCCGCTCGGGGCGATACGTCCTGTAGTTGATGGTCTCAGGCTTTTTGACCTCGCCGAACGACCAAGACCGGATGTCTTCCGGTGAGGCGAGCGCGATGGTCACGCTGCCGTAGTCGTTGATGCGGTTGTATTTGGCGTCTGCCACGGTCATGTCTTTGGCTCCTTGGGGATCGGCCGTCGCCGATCTGTCACGGGAGGGGGTTCAAAGCGCAGGGCGAGCGCTTTGAGGTGTGTTGGGAGGGTGCCGGGAGTCGGAGCGGGGAAGGGCGTTGGGCCGCCCCGACTTCCTTTGGCGTTGCTTGGCTCTCGCTGCGTCCTTCACTGAGGTCGCGCCAGAGACGTCGAAGAAGGCGGTTCAGAAAAGGGACTCTGAGGCGCCTCCAAAGGTGGCGCTACAGCACCGCCTTCTTGTGAAGCTCCATGTTGAGGCCGAGACCGCGGATCTCGTTGGTGAGGACCTCGAAGGAAACCGGAGTGCCTGGCTCGAGAATGTTGAGGCCCTTGACCATCGACTCATAGATCTTGGTCCGGCCGTCGACGTCGTCCGACTTGACGGTGAGCTGCTCTTGCAGGATCGCCGCCGCGCCGTAGGCCTCGAGCGCCCACACTTCCATCTCCCCGAAGCGCTGGCCGCCGAAGCGCGCCTTGCCGCCGAGGGGCTGCTGGGTGATGAGGCTGTAGGGGCCGGTTGCACGGGCGTGAACCTTCTCGTCGACGAGGTGGTGAAGCTTGAGCATGTACATCACCCCCACCGTCACCTTCTGCTCGAAGGACTCACCGGTTCGGCCATCGATCAGCTCGAACTTGCCGGAGGTCGGCATGCCCGCTTCCGTGAGGAGACCTTCGATCTCCTCCTCGGGAGCACCATCGAACGCCGGGCAAGCACAGCGCACGTCGAGCTTGGCGGCTGCCATGCCCAGGTGCGTCTCAAGGATCTGGCCCACGTTCATCCGTGACGGAACCCCGAGCGGGTTGAGCACGATGTCGACGGGGGTACCGTCCTCGAGGTACGGCATGTCCTCGGACGGGCAGATCTTCGAGATCACACCCTTGTTGCCGTGGCGGCCGGCCATCTTGTCACCGACCGAGAGGTTGCGCTTGGTCGCGACGTAGACCTTGACCATCTCGAGCACGCCCGTGGGCAGCTCGTCGCCTCGGCTGAGGCGGTTGACGATCTTGTTCTTCTCCGCTTCCTTGTTGTCGATCTTGACCTGGAACTCGTGGATCTGCTGGAGGGCAGTTTCGCGGTTCTTCTTGTCGCTGCTCTCTTCCGAGGCGGCGAGGCAAAGGATCTTGACGCGGCGGAGCTCGTCGTAGGTCGACGTGTCGTCGAGCTCGAAGGGCTGGCCCGTGAGGTCGTCGTCGATGATGACGCCGAGGGACTCCTGGACATCCTTGAGCAACTGATGCGTGTAGGTCCGAAGTGCCCGGAGGAACTCCTTCTCTGCGTCGCGGATGACCCCGAGGGCCTTGGTGCGCTCGGCGTCGGTCAGGTTGACACGGCGTGAGAACTTGTGCGCGTCGATCACGACCCCGCGGGTGCCCGGGGGCATCGTGAGGGAGGCGTTCTTCACGTCCACACCGGCCTTGCCGAAGATCGCGTGCAGGAGCTTCTCTTCCGGGGTCAGCTCGCTCTTCGACTTCGGAGCGACCTTACCGACGAGGACGTCACCGGCCTCAACGAAGGTTCCGATGCGAACGATGCCGCCCTCGTCGAGGGCAGAAAGGGCCTTCTCACCCACGTTCGGGATGTCCCGGGTGAACTCTTCCTTGCCGAGCTTGGTCTCGCGGATCTCGACCTCGTACTCCTCGATGTGGATCGAGGTGAAGACGTCGTCCTTGACGAGTCGCTCGGACACCAGGATGGCGTCCTCATAGTTGAAGCCGTCCCAGGTCATGAACGCGACCAGGAGGTTCTTGCCGAGCGCGAGCTCGCCGCCCTCGGTGGACGCGCCGTCCGCCAGGAGCTGACCGGCCTCGACCTCGTCGCCGACCTCGACCACCGGACGGTGGTTCTGGGTCGTACGCTCGTTCATGCCGCGGAACTTCTGCTGGTGGTACTCGTCGTCCCCCACGATGATCACGCGGCTGTCGACGTACTCGACGGTGCCGGCGCGCTTCGCGAAGATCGGCATGTTCGAGTTCTGCGCCACCGACTTCTCCATGCCCGTGCCGACGATCGGCACCTCGGGGATGAGAAGCGGCACCGCCTGGCGCTGCATGTTCGATCCCATGAGCGCGCGGTTGGCGTCGTCGTGCTCGAGGAACGGGATGAGCGCGGCGGAGACACCGATGATCTGCTTCGGGGAGACATCGACGTAGTCGACCTCGCCCGGCGGCACCTCGATGTTGTCGCCGTCCTTACGGGCCAGCACGCGCTTGGAGAGGATCTTGCCTTTCTCATCGACGGTCACGTCGATGGGCGCCATGACCTTGCCGGTCTCCTCGTCCGCCCGCAGGAAGTCGACCTTCTCCGTGAGCGCGCCCTTCTCGACCCGGCGGTACGGCGTCGTGAGGAAGCCGTAGTCGTCGAGGGTCGCGTAGAGAGCGAGAGACGAAATTAGACCAATGTTCGCGCCTTCCGGCGTCTCGATCGGGCAGAGGCGTCCGTAGTGGGACAGGTGCACGTCGCGGACATCGAAGCCCGCGCGCTTCCGGTTGAGACCACCCGGGCCGAGGGCCGATAGGCGCCGCTCGTGGGTCAGCTGGCTCAGGGGGTTGGCCTGGTCGACGACCTGGCTCAGCTCCGAGCGGCCGAAGAAGTAGTCGACGGCGCTGGAGAACGTCTTCGAGTTGATCAGGGTCCGCGGGGACACCGTCTCAGGGTTCTCGAGGTTCATGCGCTCCTGAGCGGTGCGGCGGAGCTTGAGGAGGCCCTTGCGGAACTCTTCGCCCGCGAGCTCGGCGATCGTGCGCACCCGGCGGTTGCCGAGGTTGTCGATATCGTCGATCTCGCCGGTGCCGGCGCGCAGCTCGAGGATGTACTTCACCGAGTTGACGATGTCCTCGGGCTTGAGGACCTGGACGTCCTCGCCGATGCCCTGGCTGAACTTACGGTTCAGACGGAAGCGGCCGACGCGGCCCAGGCGGTAGCGCTGAACATCGAAGAACTTCTCGTGGAAGAGCTCGCGGGCCTTCTCGATCTGCGGCGGGTTGCCCGGACGCAGGCGCCCGTAGATCTTGATGAGGGCCTCTTCGTGGCTCTTCACACCCGGCTCCTCGTGGAGCGAGTTGATGATGAGCATGTCGAGGTCCTGCGGGTCGGCGTCGACGACTTCGACTTCCGCCAGCTCACCGCCCGCGATCTCGATCGCGGCGGTCTCAGGAATCGGCATGCCCGAGGGCACGAGGACCTCGCCCGTCTTCAGGACGACGATGTCACCCACCGCGATGCGGTCGGTGATCTTCTTCGCGAAGGCGTTGGCCGTCTGCGACTTGGTCTTCTTAACGACCTTGGTCGGGTAGAACTGACGCAGGAGCGCCTGGTCCGTTCCGAGGGTCTCATCAAGGGCCCGCAGGAAGGTAACCGCGCTGAACTTGCCGCTCTGATCGATGCGGACACTGAGCGCCTCCTTCTTGGTGACGTTGAGCTCCACCCAGGAGCCTCGTTCCGGGATGATCCAGCACGAGTGCAGGGTACGATCCGTCGCGGTCGCATCGATCAGGAAGTCGACGCCCGGGGAACGGTGGAGCTGGCTCACGATCACCCGCTCCGAGCCGTTGATCACGAACTCGCCGCCGCCCAGCATGATCGGAATCTCGCCGAGGTAGACCTCTTCCTCGATGGGCTCCGGCTTGACCAGCCGCAGGCGCACCTTGAAGGGGTAGCCGTAGCTCATGCGGAGCTTGCGGCACTCGTCGATGTCGTAGCGCGGACGCCCGAGCTCGTATCCGACGTACTCGAGGCACATCGTCTTGTCATACGAGTAGATCGGGAAGATCTCACGCAGGAGCGACTCGAGCCCCTGGACCTCGCGGGCACCCGACGCGACGTCCGGTGAGAGGAAAGCTTCGAAGGCCTTCGTCTGAATCTCTACGAGGTTCGGGAGAGGGACGATCTCTGCGACCCGACCGAACTGACGAAGTTCAGCCGACTGCTCGACCATGCGGCCGGTGCGTTGGACGATCATGTGCGGAATGGGGGTTCGGGGAGGAACGAGTCACCGACGCAGACGCGTTGGCCCGGGTCCGAGGACCCACTAAGCAAAATCAGATGACGGCCGTTCCGGGACCGAGGTGGGTCCGAAGGGGACCCGGTTGGGGCGCCGACCAGGCGCGCGGGCTCGGAGGAGAGTCCGAGCGATGCGCGAAGGGCCGGAGAATCTTGATCGCAGCCGCAGGCGAGGGCCTGCGGACGCGGGAGTAACAAAACAGCGGGCCAGCGACGGGGCGCGATGTCGGGCCCGGGGGGAAGCCCCGCGGCCGCGCTGGCGAGCAGAAGTAGGGTCAGAATGAAAAACCAGTCATGCATGACTGGGCCTGCGTCGATACGACCTCGTTGCCAGGAGACGGGCCAGAAGAAAGAGGACTGACTCCCATGCAGACCTGCCGAGCGTTCCCTTGGAAAGCCAGCGAGTCAAAAGAGCGGAAGGCGCCGCGCAGTCGAGATACGACAGTATCCGCACCAAGGCCAAGGCCGATGCGGACGCTAGTTGCTGCACTCTGACGGCGCGGAAGCGAGGGGATCAATACGATCGAGGGCGGCTCTCTCGAGCCTGCGGATGGTCCGCTAAATCAGACTGGGGGCCTCGAAACACAGTGGAAGCATGCGCTCCCGGGGCGTTGTCGGACTCCGAAATAGGCTCATGACAGGGCCCGACGCGCTAAAGAATAGGCACGTCGGGCCCCCATGGGAACCCCCCGGCACCGAATTTGCACGAAGCGCGACAGCGTCACGTCATGTGCGGCCCCGGGGCCAAGGGATAGGGTGTCGCGCCAGCAGGTGCCGGCGCGTCCCAATTAGTCGATCTTGACGGTGGCGCCGGCGGCCTCGAGAGACTTCTTCATCTCCTCGGCCTCGTCCTTAGTAGCACCTTCCTTGACGGCCTTGGGGGCGCCGTCGACGATCGCCTTGGCTTCCTTGAGGCCAAGACCGGTGATCGAGCGGACTTCCTTGATGACCTGGATCTTCTGGCCGCCGGCGGCCTCGAGGATCACGTCGAAGGATGTCTTCTCTTCAGCTTCGTCAGCCGCCGGAGCGGCCATCATCATGCCGCCAGCGGGAGCAGCGGCGCTGACGCCCCACTTCTCCTCAAGGGCCTTGACGAGTTTGGAAGCCTGGAGAAGGGTCAGGCCGTCCAGCTGGTCAGCGATGGTCTGGAGCTCGGCATCGAGCTCGACGGTCGTGGTTTCTTCGGACATCTCTCTAGAGTCTCTGGTTCGGAGTAGGTCGGGGTGGACTGGTCGGGGGGCCGAAGCGCTTCATGCGCAGGTGACCACCCTGAACGATTGGTTTGTCGGGTTTGGAATTGGGAGTGGGCGCTAGCCCTCTCCCTCCTCGTCGACGTGGGCCTGGACGACCCGGGCGACGCCGCTGGGCACCGCGTTGATAACAGTAGCGAGGCCACGGGCGGGCCCGGCGATCGCGCAAACGATCATGGAGTGCAGCGTCTTGCGATCGGGGAGATCAGCAAGGGCCCTGGCCGCCTTGGCATCGAGAGCATTGCCCTCTAGCACGGCACCCTTGAAGGTGACCTTGCCCGCCTTTTTCACGGCCTTTTCGCTGAAGATCTTTGCCGCATCGATGGCCGCTTCGGTGTCGCCGTAGGCGATGCCGGTGTTGCCTTTCAGGGCGCCCTCTTCAGGGAACTCGAAGTCGCGGGCGGCGAGCACGCGCTTGGCGAGGGAGTTCCTCACCATGCGGAATCGCACGTTCTTGTCCGCGAGTTGATTGCGCAGGGCTTCGTTCTCAGCGACGGTCAGACCGCCGTAGGAAACGAGGACCATGCCTTCGGCGTCCTTGAACTCTTCCTCGAGTTCACGAATCACCATTTGATTGACGATGTTCGGCATCGGATCAGCCTCCGTACTCGATAAAGGCGCCGGGTCCCATGGTCGTCGACACGCTGATGCGGCGGACGAAGGTTCCCTTGACGGCGGATGGGCGCATCCCGGTGAGATGGCCGAGGAAGGCTTGGAAGTTGGCCACGAGGTCTTCGACGGGGAACGAGCGCTTGCCCAGGGGCGCGTGCACGTTGCCGCCAGCGTCGGTCCGGAACTCGACCTTACCCGCTTTGAATTCCTCCACAGCGAGGGCGACGTTCGGCGTCACGGTGCCGGACTTCGGCGAGGGCATCTTACCCTGCGGACCGAGGACCTTACCGAGCTTACCGACGTGCTTCATCATGTCGGGACTGGCGATGACGATGTCGAAGTCCATCCAGCCGCCTTGGATCTTGGCGGCAAGCTCGTCGGATCCGACCTCGTCGGCTCCGGCGGCCTTGGCGGCGTCGGCCTTGTCGCCTTCGGCGAAGACCACGACCTTGACCGTCTTACCGAGACCCTTCGGCAGCGAGACAGCGCCGCGAACCAGCTGGTCCGTCTTGCGCGGGTCGATGCCCAAGCGAATGGCGATTTCGACGGTCTCGTCGAACTTCGGTGCCGGAAGGCTCTTGAGGAGCTCGAAGGCGTCCCCAGGGGCGTAGGACGTATTACGGTCTATGCGTGCCGCGGCTTCGCGGTAACGCTTGCTCTGCTTCACCATGACGATCAGCCCTCCACTTGGATGCCGGAGGAGCGCGCAGTGCCTTCAATAATGCGGCACGCTTGTTCGAGGTTGCGGGCGTTGAGGTCAGCCATCTTGATGTTGGCGATCTCCTCCACCTGCGCACGGGTCACTGACCCGACGATCTGAGTACCGACCTCACCTGCACCGCTCTCGACTCCAGCAGCCTTCTTAAGAAGGACCGCGGCCGGGGGCGACTTCAGGATGAAGTCGAAGGAACGATCTTTGTAGACCGAGATCTCGACGGGGATGATCATCCCCATCTGGTCGCGCGTCCGATCGTTGAACTGCTTGACGAACTCGGCGATGTTGACGCCGTGCGCACCGAGCGCCGGGCCGACGGGAGGCGCGGGGGTCGCCTGCCCTGCGGGGCACTGCAGCTTGATCTTGCCTGTGAGTTCTTTCGCCATGTCGGTCCGGGTGTGTCCCTTAGAAGGGGCGGTCCGCTATTGAGTTCGCCCCGCGCCTGCGGGAGCCGTGATGGAATGTCGAGGGTCGAAGAGTGTCCTGTGCCCTGGGTTGGTCGCCTTCTGCCCGGGGGCAGTCTGCGATCGCATCCAGTGCGGCCTCCCCCACTGCTGTGGGAGCGGCCCGAATCATCCAAGAGCGTCCTGCGCATTGCGTGCGCCGTCGGCCCGTGGAATCTGCGTCAGACGCTATCGACCTCCCAGTACTTGAGATCGACCGGGGTCGGCCGCCCGAAGATTGTCACGACCACGCGGACCGTGCCTTTCTCCGGGTTGACTTCGTCCACCGTGCCGTCGAATCCATCGAACGGTCCGGTGTTGATTTTGACCTGCTCGCCCTTCGACAGACCGATCGTCACCTGGGGGCGCGATTCGGAGTCCGTCATGAGCGAGAGGATTTCGGTGACTTCAGCTTCTGAGATCGCGGTCGGCTCGCCGCCGGTTCCCAGGAAGTCGCGCAGGCCGTCGACGCTGCGCAGCGCTGTACGCGCCTTGATGACGAGCGCGTCGTCGGGGTTATCGAGGTCCGCCTGGACCATCAGGTAACCGGGGTAGAGTTTCTCCTCCACCGTCTTCTTCTTCCCGCGCTTCATGTCCGTCACGATCTTGAACGGCATGAGCACCTGGGGGACGACTTCGTCAACCCCAGCCGCCTTGAGGCGGTGAATGGTGTTGTCGCGGATGCGCTTTTCGCGCCCCGACTGACAACGCAGGAAGTACCACTTGAAGGCCATCAATAAAGTCCGTTGAAGACTAGGCGGCCCGCCCAGTGAGGATACGTGTGAAGACTTCACCCAAGATGAAGTCCGCTCCGGCCATGAAGGCCATCAGGAACAGCACCACCACCATCACGACGATCGAACCGTCGATGGTCTCGTCCAGGGTCGGCCAAGTGACCTTCCGGAGCTCGCTTTCCGTCTCGATGAGAAGGTCCGCGTTCTTCGGAGTCTCCAGGGTGCGATTCAGGAAGAACATCCCGATCGCAAACGTCCCGATCGCCAGAAGCAACGCGGGGCTAAGCGCCAGTCCGACGATGGGCAGGCTGACGCCCCCAAGGGCGGTGCCCAACGTGTCCGGCTGCCAGCCGGACAACTCCGAACGCATACGAATACAGCCGTACGCGAGCAGGATCGCGAGCGACCAGAAAGTCGCCATGCGCGCCATGCGTCCTTGATCCTTGCGGTAGGCCATCGTAGGTCGGTGTCGGAGAGGGAGGGGCGGGTGAGCGGGAGGGTGGTGTTCAGTCCGGGAGGACCCGGGGAGGCTTAGGAGGGCATGGTCTCTATCGAGGATGCCCCCCATCGCTGAAGCTCAGCTAGAGCTTCTTCTCCCTGTGCGACGTGTGCGTACGGCAACGACGGCAGAACTTCTTCTTCTCGAGCTTGTAAGCGGCCTTCAGACGCTTGTGCGTCGTGTAGTTCCGCTCCTTGCACTCCGTGCACTCGAGGAAGCAGTAGCGTTCCTTTGTCTTCATGGCGTGGGGTCGGGAGAGGGTGGAGAGGGGGTGGTCGGGACAGTCTCGTCAGGATGCCGAAAGGCAGGTGACGGGAGCCGGTCTTGACCGATGTGGTAGATGCCAGCGCGCAGTGAAAAGCCGGGAGGAGGAGGTGGCTTCTCGGGCGTTCGTCGGGCGGGACGTTCGCAGGCGCGCGCTGGACTTTCGGATTGGTAGAGGGGAGAGCGGTGCCGAGCTCAGAGCTGAGCATCCGCTTTCCTTTCGGGGTCAGCTTCTGACGAAGCCGAGCCGATCACTCAACGATCTTCGTAACAACACCAGCGCCCACGGTGCGGCCACCTTCGCGGATAGCGAAGCGCAGCTGCTCTTCCATGGCCACCGGGGTGCCGAGGCTGACGGTCAGCTTGACGTTGTCGCCAGGCATGCACATCTCGGCGCCGATGAGGTCGGCGTTGCCCGTCACGTCCGTCGTACGGAAGTAGAACTGCGGGCGGTAACCGGAGAAGAAAGGCGTGTGGCGGCCACCCTCGTCCTTGGAGAGGACGTAGACCTCACACTCGAACTTGGTGTGCGGCGTCACGGTGCCCGGCTTGGAAAGGACCATGCCGCGCTTGAGGGTTTCCTTGTCGACACCACGGAGGAGGACACCGACGTTCTCGCCGGCACGTCCCTCGTCGAGGGTCTTCTGGAACATCTCAACACCAGTACAGGTGGTGTTGCCGATCTCTTCCTGCATGCCGACGATCTCGAGAGCGTCGCCGGTGCGGACGATGCCACGCTCGACGCGGCCGGTGCCGACCGTTCCACGACCCTTGATCGAGAACACGTCCTCGACGGGCATCAGGAACGACTTGTCCACGTCACGCTCGGGGAGCGGGATGTAGCTGTCAACAGCGTCCATGAGCTCGTCGATGCACTTGAAAGCGTCGTCATCGGCGGGCTTGCCGTCGTTGAGGGCGTTCTCAGCACCAAGAGCGGAACCACGGATGATCGGAAGATCGTCACCGGGGAACTCGTACTTGGACAGGAGCTCGCGGATCTCCATCTCGACGAGGTCGAGGAGCTCGTCGTCGTCGACCTGGTCGACCTTGTTCATGAACACCACGATGGCGGGCACGTTGACCTGACGGGCAAGCAGGATGTGCTCGCGGGTCTGGGGCATCGGGCCGTCAGCGGCGGACACGACCAAGATCGCGCCGTCCATCTGGGCGGCACCCGTGATCATGTTCTTGACATAGTCGGCGTGCCCGGGGCAGTCGACGTGGGCGTAGTGCCGGTTCGGCGTCTCGTACTCGACGTGAGCCGTCGAGATGGTGATACCGCGCGCCTTCTCTTCAGGCGCCTTGTCGATCATGTCGAACGCCATTGCCTTGGCCAGACCCTTCTGGGCCTGGTGACGGCAGATAGCAGAGGTGAGAGTGGTCTTCCCGTGGTCGACGTGACCGATGGTCCCGACGTTCACGTGGTCCTTGTTCCTCTCGAAGACTTCCTTAGCCATTTCTCGATCTCGTCGGTGGAAGGTGCCTGCTTCGAAGCCCCTCGGCCTGCCTGCAGTTGGTGTTTGCGGTCCAAATCCGGACCCTGGTCGCCAGCACTGACGCCGCCAGAGTGGCGACGGGCGTTGGCGGATCTTGAAAGAGAGTCCTCCAGTCGCATGGCGGCGCACAAGGCGCAGCCATTTGCCTGAAGGGGTTGACGGCGAAGCGCGTCGCGTGAGCGGGCGCCTCCCCGCGTGCGGGGTGCAATTGAATTCGCGGTTGAGCCATCAGCCCTGGTTGAAGACTGGAACCATCAAACTTCTGCCAGGAGCAGGAAGAAGAGGATGGAGCTGCTGACGGGACTTGAACCCGTGACCTCTTCCTTACCAAGGAAGTGCTCTACCACTGAGCTACAGCAGCGATGGATCCCGACGGGAGATTGGCGCGCAAGGCGCGTCGCCCGGGGTGCCGTCCCCCACTCGCAGGCACAAGGCCCCGGGGTGGGTTCTAGCCAGACGTCGACTTGCCCCGCGAGCGGATGCTCGCTGCAGACAGGCTGGACGCCCGTGCGAATTCTCCGATTCTGGAGAGGAAGAGGATGGAGCGGGTGGGGGGAATCGAACCCCCGTGTGCAGCTTGGAAGGCTGCCGTTCTACCATTGAACTACACCCGCACTGGCGTGACGTTGCGCGCCTGGACGGCACGGATTAGATCACCCCGGGAGAGTCCGCGATGGCCTCCGCAAAAAGCGGATGCCGCAGAGACCCTAACGACAACGCAACCGTCGCTCCCAGTCGTCGGTTCGCATGGGGCCCTCCCCCATGCCAAGCGCCCCCGCGAGGGAGCGACCATGAAATGGAGATGGTGGGGGAAGCAGGATTCGAACCTGCGAAGGCTGTGCCATCAGATTTACAGTCTGACCCCTTTGGCCGCTCGGGAATTCCCCCCGTGAGCGCCCCCGCCGTGGATTGAATGGAACCGAGGGTTCCACCCAGCCCCGCAGGACAGGATCGCTGTGCGAACCTCCGACGGGAGGACCGGTGCATGCGCACGCCTCATTCCGCCCGTGGCTGCCGGTAGCGATTGCTGGAAAGCAAGCGCTGGCGCCACTGACGACGGGACGTGCTCCCGTGTCTTCCTCGAATCGGATTGCGTTATTAGTGAGCGGTCGCACTCGGAGGATCCCGCTGCCAGGCGATGAGCCCTTGGCGAGTGGTACCGAGACGTCGATGTTGATCGGTGGAGCAGACCGCTGGGGCCAGCGGCGGGACTTGAACCCGCAACCTGCTGATTACAAATCAGCTGCTCTACCAATTGAGCCACACTGGCGTGATACCTGGCGGCCCTCGACGTGTCAGAGCGCCTTGAACAGGCGCCCCGATCGGCGAGTGGAGCGCGAGAGAATAGGGACCCGCGTGGGAGGGTCAAGGGCACGCAGTGGAAAACGGCGAGATCGCCGAACTTTCTTTTGTCTCGGTGGCCCCCATTTTGTGCCCAAGGACATCACAAACCGGGCTTCTGGCGCCCCAGGGCGGCACATTCTGACCGGTGATGCTCCACGGCGGCCTTGACCTGATCCATGGAGTCCCCGCCGTACTTGTCGAGGAACACCTCCGCGAGGACGAGGGCCACCATGGCCTCCCCCACCACGCTGCATGCGGGCACCGAAGTCACGTCGGACCGCTGGTAGGTGGCGCGCGTGGCCTCCCCCGTGTGGAGGTCGACCGTGGGCATCCCAATTCGTATGGACGGGATGGGCTTCATGGCCGCCCGGAGAACGATGGGCTCGCCGGTCGTCATGCCGCCCTCGAGGCCCCCAGCGCGGTTGCTCTCCCGTGAGAAGGCAGACGGCTCGCCGTCGACGGACGGCACGATCGGGTCGTGGACCTCGCTCCCCCGGCGCCGCGCCACCTCGAAGCCGATCCCCACTTCGACGCCTTTAATGGCGGGGATCGAGAACAAGGCGCCGCCCAGGAGCCCCGTGAGCCGCTCCTGGGCGCTCGAGGAACTCCCAAGCCCGGGCGGGCACCCGGTGGCCCGGACCTCAAAGGTCCCGCCGAGGCTGTCCTGGGCCTTCTTTGTCTCGTCCACGAGGTCTCGCATGGCCTGGTCGGCCCCGGGGTCGAGGCTGAGGAAGCCTGAGCTAGCCCGGATAGCCGCCCGCTCCTCCCCCGCCACATCCCAGGCGTCTGGCCGGCACTCGAGGCCCCCCAGGGACGTGAGAAAGCCAAAAACCTCCACGCCAAAGGCCTCGAGGACCTGCCTGGCGATCCCCGCGGCCGCCACGCGCGCCGCCGTCTCCCGGGCGCTCGCGCGCTCCAAGACGGCTCTGGGGTCCCTGTGCCCCCACTTCTGGCAGCCCGCAAGATCCGCATGTCCGGGCCGGGGATTCGTCGGGGTGGGCAACTTCTCGATCACCGCATCCTTGTTCCTGACGGCAAAAGCGATCGGCCCGCCAATCGTGAGCCCCCCCTTCCAGCCCGAGAGGATCTCCACTCGATCGGTCTCAATGCGCATGCGGCCGCCGCGGCCGTAGCCGAGCTGGCGCCTCGCGAGTTCTTCGTCAATTCGCCCGACGTCGAGCGCCAAGCCTGCCGGAATGCCCTCCACGATGCCGATCAAGGTCGGCCCGTGGCTTTCACCGGCGGTTCGCCATTGGAGTTTCGTCACGGCGGGAGAGTAACCGCTCCGGGGCCTCAGGACCCGGTGATCTCGATCCAGCCGTCGTCATCGTCATCGTCGTCGCCGTCGTCGACTGAGGTCTGGTCCTCGCCCTGATCGGTATCCACAGGCCCGGCCTCCACCTCGGGCTGTGCCAGCGGCTCCACCGAAGGCGTCACCTCTACCCCAGGACTGACCGGCGGGGCGGGCACTTCTGACTTCTCGCGCTGGACCTCGTCCCGCCGGCTCAAGCAGCTCCGAACCTTCTCCTCGAGGAGGGGGAACTCAAACGGCTTCGGCAAGGTATCGAGGACCTCCGGGACGGCCATGATGGCCGCCCTCACGGTGGTATCCAGATAGCCCGAGACCACCAGCGTCGGGGGTAAGATCCCCTCCGACGACAGGAGCGGCAGCTGGTCCACCGCTGACTCGGTGCCGAGGTCGACGTCCGAGATCAATAGGTCTGGCCGGGCCTCCGCCAGTCGCTCACGGGCCTCCGCGAACGAGTGGGCCACCCGAATCGAGAAGCCCCTCTCTCCGAGGAACCAGGAGAGCAGCTCAACGATCCGCTCGTCGTTATCCAAAAGCAGCAGGTCGGCCATGGGGTGCAGGGTATCGAACCTCCGGGAATCGCCCCTGAGGATTGCCTGTGTAT
>OJFX01000260.1_pt1 | contig 18964 bp, 10 predicted proteins | sample 1594171 | NCBI WGS metagenome assembly OJFX01 (sample SAMN05416840, study PRJEB24817) | seawater metagenome | isolation source: Sea water | place: Canada:Atlantic | collected 2013-07
GCCTTGGCCCGGTACATCGCGATGTCCGCGCGCTGGGCCGCTTGCTCCGCGTCCAGTTCCGACAAGTCCGCCACGACGCCCATGCTGGCGGTGACGAAGATCTCTTTGCCGTCGATCTGGAAAGGCGGAGCCAGCACGTTCTGGATCGTCTCGGCCAAGGCCCGTGCGTTGCCCCCCGAATAGAGGATCAGGAACTCATCGCCCCCTTGGCGAGCGAGCACGTCCCCGGTGCGCATGCAGCTCTGGACGCGGCACGCGGTGGCGATCAGAAGGTCGTCGCCGACCTTGTGCCCGTATGAGTCGTTGACGAGTTTGAACCCGTCGAGGTCCACGAAGAGCACCGCGGCGCCGCTGCGCTGCTCTTCGGAGAGCGCCCCGTAGCGTTCCTGGAACATGCGGCGGTTCGGCAGGTTGGTGAGGGGATCGTGCAGGGCTTGGTGGCGGAGTTTCTCCTCGAGGTCGCGCCGCTCCGTCACGTCCCGGGCGCTCAGGACCACGCCGCCGATGTCCTCGTGGTCGCTCAGGTCCCGGGCGTGCACGTCGTAGACGCGCAGCTCGCCGCCAGGGCCGGAGAACTCCACCTCGGACCGGCCGTTGGCGATGAGTTCGTGCACGGAGAGGCCCATCACGTTTTCGATCGCTCCGGTGGTGAGGTCGATGGCCGACTCCGCGGTGTCGAGGGCTCCGCGCTCTACCGCCGCTTCGATGGACCGGGCGGCCTCAAGCGCCACATCCGATGGATCGGCACCCGCTTCGAGGGCTTCTTCGAGGACCCTCGCCGAGGGAGTGGCGTAGCGCAGCTTGCCGCCGGGCTCCACCACGAGGATCACGTCGCTCGCGTTCTGTAGCAGCTCGCGGAATCGCGCCACGCTTTGGGCGACGGCGTTGAGTCGCTCCTTGCCCAGCTCGAGCTGGCGCTGGGCCCGAAGGCGGCTGAGGCGCATCACCAGCAACGTGAGGGCGAGCAATCGAATCACCGTTGCGGCGGCGGTCACCTTCTGGGCGATCTCGGAGGATGCGGCTGCGATCTCACCGTCGCGCTTCTTGAGCACCTCGAGGGCCTCCTTGAAGGACCCGAAATTCATGTCCCAGTGCCCCAGGCGCTGCCGGATGCGGTTGGAGGAAAGGGACATCTGGCCCATGGCCCCTTGTACACCGGACAAGAATGACCCGGTGGCGTTCTCAAGGCCTTCGAACTCCTCAGTGCCTGGTCCGAACCCTAGCCACCCGTTGAGCTGGTCGCCCCCGGCCTCAAGCTCCCGCAAGTCGTTGAGCTTCTCGTAGATCGCCGTTCGCCCCCGCTGCTCCTCACCGCGCAGGGCCACGAACTTCATCCGCTCCTCCACGAGTTGATGGGTCAGGCCGCGCCAGACAATGGTGGCCTGGGCTGTCGCCAGGGTCTCGAGATCCCCGAGCTCTTCGACCACCTGATGCCGAATCTCAGCGTGGTCGTGGAGCCGCGAGGACGCAACAAACGCCGCCACGGCGATGGACGTCACGACAAATAGAGAGGTCCAAGCGAACCAGCTACGTTGGCGAATCAGAGGCATGGGGGTGGGAGGCGGAGGGGGCGGCCGCTCGTCTGCTCCGGTATCGACAGATCTCGCCAGGGGGTTGAATTCGCCTCTTCACCCCCGGCGCGCGCCTACCTGGGGCGCGCTTGCCCCGCAGCCGAAGCCACCCAAGGGGCCTTCGCCCGCTCGGTGCACCGATCGCTCGTCAATCTGCTTTCGCCGCCCCGAGGGGGTCCCCGAGGGCCCCACGGACGACCTCACCCGCATCGACCTCGACGCAATCGTTGCGCAAGGCCAGGGCCTGGCGCAGCCGACCCTTGTGCCAAGACCCGAACGTGATCACGACCCGGTCGCCGGTGCCGCGCCGCCGGTTCAGCTCCTGCGCACACAGGGCCCAATGGGCGTCGTTGATGTTGGTCCAGCCGCCGAGCCCCAGTGCCCCGTTGAAGTGAACGTCGTAGGGCGTCATGCCGAGCTCCACGATCTCATCGTAGCGGTCCGTGTGAATCCCCTGGGGGGTGCCGCTCAGGCCCTCTCGGTCCAGGACCGAGTCGATGTAGTCGAATCCCTCGGAGACCATGGCGCTCTCCTTGGGGTGGGTCTCGCGCAGCTCGGCAAGCTTCGTGCGGCGGGCGTCCGCCATGTCCCGGGTCCACCCGGCACAGGGCACGATGTCGAAGCCGAGTTCCGCCTGGAGGGGGAAAAGCACGTCGACGTACTCCGGAAAGACGCGGACGCGGGGCTCGGTGATCACGCCCGTGGCCGCGAACTCCTTGGCCGCTTGTCTGAGGCGATCGGGGGGAATCTCGGTGAGGACCGCATCGGGACGGGCGGCGCGGAGGATCTGCTCTAGCTCCGCGAGGCCGTAGGTCTCGCTCGTGAGGTGTCCCGAGTGGATCATTCCAAGGACCAGAACCTTCGTCTTTGGCGCTGATTGGGACAGGCCAAGCGGTGTGCTACAGGCGCCAAGGGATAGGAGCCCCGTGAGGGCCAGCGGCGCGAAGCGTGTGCGGAAGATCATGGGCGCGATGATACGCGCGGGTCCCACGTACCCTGGTAGTCTTCCGGGACGATGAGCGCCCCGGCCACGACCTTCCGGAAAGACCACATCCCCGAGCTGGACGGCTTGCGTGGGATCGCGGTGCTCATGGTGCTCTGGGTGCACTTGGTACCCGGTTCACTGGGGGAGACGGTCCACACGCTTCGGGCTTGGCTCCTGCCCGGGGACTTCGGCGTGGACCTCTTCTTTGTCCTCTCGGGATTCCTGATCACGCGCATCCTGCTCGTGGACCGGGGGGCGGGCGTGCCGCTGCGGTACTTCGTGATGCGCCGCTTCCTGCGGATCTTCCCGATCTACTACCTGGCGATCCTGATTCTGATGCCGCGCATGACGTGGCCCGAAATCATCGGCTGCGCCACGTACACGTCGAACTTCGTCTTCATGGGGCTCGACATCAACGGGCCCATGGGGCACTCGTGGTCCCTTGCCATCGAGGAGCACTTCTACCTGCTGTGGCCGCCGATCGTGGCGTTCACGAGCGTCAAGACGAGCCGCCGCGTGATCCTCTTTGGGGTCTTCCCGTTGGCGGTGCTTTCGCTCGTGCTCGCTTACACGGTGGCGCCGTGGGATACCCACCCGGGTGCGGTGAAGGAGTTCATCTTCCGCTCGTCGACGATTCGGTTTGCGAGCCTCGGCTTCGGGGCGTTGCTCGCCTATTCCGAAATTCGCGTGCGCGGCTCCAAGGCCTTGGGTATTGCGATCATCGTGCTCGGCGTGGCGCTCTCGACGTTCTTCAGCCTGCGCGGCCTCGGCAAGACGGGGCTTCTCGCCACGGTGCAAGAAATCCCCGCGACGAAGGGGGACTTGCATCGCATCGCCTTGGGGCTGAGCGTGATCTCGTTCCCTTGCCTGAGTTTGGCCCTCGTGACCTCCGCCGTGATCTGGACGGGGAGCTGGGCGCCCCACGCCGTGCTCCTGCGGGCGGCGCCTCTTCGTTGGGTGGGCCGCATCAGCTACGGCCTCTACATCTATCACATCCCGATCTTTGAGTCGGCGGGCGTGTGGGGCGTGAACCCCTTTGAGCCCTCGAAGACTCGGGTGTTCGTCGTGGTCGGGTTGTCATTTGCGGTCGCAGCGTTGTCGTACAGATTCATCGAGCAGCCGCTCCTGCGCTACGGGCGCCGGTTCCGCTACTCCCCGGGGACCGCGCCGAAGGAGGCCGCGTGATGGGAGCTCGCATGCGAAACTGGGCGCTCGGGATTCTCGCCGCGGGGGCCATCGGTTGGGTCCTGAACGGCGGGGCCAGCCGACTTTCCAACGTCGCGACGGAATCGCTCTCGGGGACGGACTACAGCGAGGCCGGTGCGAGGGAGCGCTCGCTCGCCTTGCAGCCCGCCGTGATGGCCTGGCTCGAGCCGTGCCTCACGAAAATCGCCGCGGGCCGGGTGGCTCCGGAGCTCGCTGAATTGAAGGTCGTGACCTTCGTGGAAGGTGTGCGCTCGGAGGAACTTGGGGATGGGACGTGGACGGGTTGCTTCTATCACGCGCCAACGCACACCGCCTACCTGGACGCCGGCTTCCTTGCGATTCTCGACCAGCTGGCGATGCCACGGCCGGACTTGACGAAGGCCTACGTGATCTCGCGGGTCTTCGCGGAGTCCACGATGCCCGGGGCCCGCGGGGCGGAGCTGGACGCGCTGGCGGGCGGCATCGCGCGCCGGCTCGGCTTCGTTCCCCCCGGTGCGGCGGGCAGGAATCCCGCCCTCTGGCGAGCCGCCATTCAGCCGGGACTCGGACTCTCAGGGCGCGTGCATGAGCACCTACCTCCGGGCTGGGATTTCCCATTGCCCGACGGCAAGGCCGCTTTTGAAGAGCGTGGTGCGATGGCGCGGGCCGAGGCATTCCTGGGCGGAATGGATCCGTTGCCCACGAAGTAGGCCGGTTCGGGCGAATCGGCGGGTCAAAACTGCCAACGTGGCGCGCCCCGCGGCCGCAGATTTCCTAACTTAGGGCCATGACCGATACGAACATCGCGGCCGGAAGGGTCGTAACGATGCATTACAAGCTCGCCTTAGATGACGGCCAGGTTGTGGATAGCTCGGAAGGATCTGACCCGCTCGCGTACCTGCACGGCGCCAAGAACATCGTGGCTGGCCTCGAGTCCGCCATGGACGGCAAGGGCGTCGGGGACTCCTTTGACGTCAAGGTGACGCCCGAAGAAGGCTACGGAGTGCGCCACGAGGAGGCTGTCCAGCAAGTTCCGCGGGGCATGTTCCCGCCGGAGGCGCAGCTCAACGCAGGCATCCAATTCCAAGCTCAGGACGAGGGCGGGCAGCCGATCATGGGCACGATCATGGCCGTGGAAGGAGACACCATCACCGTCGACTTCAACCACCCGCTCGCCGGCCAGAACCTGAACTTCTCCATCGAAGTGGTGGGCATCCGCGCCGCCACCGACGAGGAAACCAAGCACGGTCATGTGCACGGGCCCGGCGGCCACGACCACTGATCGACGGATTCTCTAACGTCCAGCTGCGCACCGGCGGCCGTTTCCCTCGGGAAGCGGCCGCCGGTGTCGTGGGTGCCTATTGGGCGGCGGGTTCCAGGAGCCACGCTTCGCTCGTGCGAGGCACGAAGCGCACGTAGATGACTCGGCCTTGGGCGTCGATGTCAAAGCTCGTCGTCTCCGGCAGGGTGTACTCGATCTCCCCGAGCACCTCCGGCTCCCCCGGGCCGAGCGCGGAGCGCGTCAGCTTGGTCTTCCCGGTGGCACCCGCGTCCGCGTACACCACGGAGCCATCCTTGGGGGAGAACGTCGGTGTTTGGCCCATGCCGATGGCCTGGGGCTGCCACGGTCCGCTCGACGGGGCGGTGAGGATTTCCCCGCGGAAAGACTGTGCCGTCAGGGACTCGCCATCCGGGGACCACCGTGCCAGGAAGCACGGGTACTCGAGGGCGCCGCCTGGGCCGGCGTCGGTTTCGAAGATCAGCGTGACCGGGTTTGGCGGCGTACGAAAGACCGCGATTCGCGAGCCGTCTGGGGAGGGTTCGGCATAGGGGTGGCTCTGCATGGACCATCCTTCGACAAGGACGGTTTCCGCGCCGGTGACCGTGTTGACCCGAATGAGATCGGAGCCGTCGTTGCTGTCGCGGTAGCACATGATCGACGACCCATCGAGCCAGCGCGGGAAGAGGTACAGCGCGCCGGTGCCCTGGGTGATGCGTTTGGGCGCGCGGTCCCCCGGGCGCAGGACGCAGGCTTCCGCGGAGGCGCCGATTTGGGCCGAGAAGAGCAGGTCTTCGCCGGACGGAGAGAGGCGCGCCCCGAAAATGGGGCTGCGGGCACGGAAGAGGACCTCTTCAGCGTTCGTAGCGGGGTCGAACCGCACGAGTTCGTAGTCGTCGCGACGGTTCTGGTAGAGGATCCTGCCGGCCGCCATGGACGGAGAGATGTCATCGCCTGTGCCGGACGTGAGGCGCGTTTGGCTGCCCGATTCCACGTCGACGCTCCAGAGGTTTGCGGAGCCGCTGATGTCTGAGGAGAACAGGAGCTTGGCGCCGTCGGGTGTAAAGGTCAGGCCCGTGTGGGTCGCGCGGTCCTCCACAAGGACGCGGCGGGCGCCGGTGGCCCTGTCGAGCAACTCGATCACGCCGAGCGGGCCGAGCTGGCTACGGACGAAGGCGATGTGCTCACCGCTTGGGTCCATGGTCGGGTGCACCCCGAACCCCACAGAGCCGGTTTCCGCCGCAGAGAGGACCCGCGTGGATTCGCTGCTCGATAGGTCGTGGGTCCAGATGGAGCCGGAGCGTTCATAAAGGATGATCCCGTCGCCGCCGTAGCTTGGGTTCTCGCCGAGTTCGATGACGAGCCGCGGTTCGCCCCCGAGGATCGGAACCGAGAAGATCGGCATGGCGCCGCGCGGGTCCTTGCCAGCGGCGGACTCCACCAGGATCGAGGCGCCGTCCGGGGCCCACGCGGGAGAGGTGGCGCCGCCGGGGAAGGTGGAGGCGTCGGTGAGGGGCCGGGGGGATGGGTCCCTCAGGGTGGTGATGTAGGCCTGGGGCAGGCCAGAGCTGCGCTCGATGAAGACGAGGGACTTCCCGTCCGGCGCGAGCTGTGGGTCCTCAACACGCATGGAGAGGATGCCCACGTCGCGCTGGCGCCAAGCGGAGCGAGCTTCTTCTTCGCCCGCGTCCCCGGGTCGTTTGCCTGGCCTGTCGAACTTCCAGAGCGCGAAGCTCAGCACGGCGAAAACCAGGGGGATGACCATCGGGTATTTGAACCATGGGCTTCGCTCCGCCAGGCTCTCACCGGGGCCCTGCCCCCGGACCATGGCAATGCGCGCGGAGCGAATCGCGTCCCGCAGCTCGCCCGCGTTCGCGTACCGCTGCGCCGCCGTCTTGGAGAGGGCCTTGTCGATGACCTCGCGCAGTTCAGGCGCGACGCCCTCGAGGGGAGCGGGCTCATCTTCAAGGATGCTATGGATCACGCCGCCGGGCCCTTGGCCTCGATCGAACGCCGGCTCCCCAGCGAGCAACTCGTACAGCACCGCGCCGAGCCCAAACACATCGGAGGAAGCCGTCGCTTCCTGGCCCTTCAGCTGCTCAGGGGCCATGTAGCCGAGGGTGCCCAGGGTGGTGCCTGAGCGCGTCAGCTCTGGCGCGTTGATGACCCGGGCGAGGCCAAAGTCCATGATCACCACGCGCCCGCGCCCGTCGACAAAGAGGTTCGTGGGCTTGATATCGCGGTGAATGATCCCGCGGGCGTGGGCGGCGGCCAAAGCGTCCGCGGCCTGTTCGATGCGCGCCGCGGCGGCGTCGGCTTCCAGCCCCGCGGATCCCTCGGCGATCGTCTGTCCGAGGAGCCGCTCCATCACGATGAAGGTGCGGCCCTCTTCACGCTCGATGGCGTGGATCGTGAGGATGCCCGGGTGGTCCAGGGCGGAGGCGGCTCGGGCCTCGCGCAGGAGCCGTTCTTCAGCTTCTTCGTCGAGCCCCAGGCCCGGGTGCAGGAATTTGAGGGCGACGTCCCGCTCGAGTTTGTGATCCCGAGCCTGCCACACCTCACCCATGCCCCCCTTCCCGAGGAGCTTCCGTAGCTCGTAGTGACCTAAGCGCTTGCCCTCCATGGGGGAGAGATTACGCGGGCAGCACCCGGAAACTGGGAACCAGGTCCGGACTTTCCGGGTGCTGCCGCCGGCTATTCGAAATCGATCGAGAGGCCCAGGGTGAAGTTGGCCGTGGCGGCGCCGCCGACGACGTCACGGTGCCAGAACTGGAAGTTCCAGTTGTCACCGGGGAGGACGGCCTGGGGCGGGTTCGTCGGGATGTTGGTCAGGTTGATCCGTGCGTCGAAGCGCCCGCCTTGGCCAGTGCCTTGGATGATCCCGTTGAAGCGACCAATGTCGCCGCCAAGGCAGAGGTTTCCGCCCACGGGCGATACCACAAAGCCCTGGGTCTTCGATGCGAGGATCAAGCCGAACACGTTGGGGGGCAGGGCTGAGCCCACCAGGCGCACGTCGTTCGCCCCCGCGAGGCGGCTGCCGACGGCTCCGAGCTGGCCTTCGGATCCCGTGGAGTTGGGAACCGCAGGACCACAGTAGCTGGACCCGAGGTCGGGCACGCTGCTGGGGTCGGCGGGGTCGCTGCCGGCGTCGATCTCATCGCGGTCGAGGCGGCCGTCAAGGTCGCGATCGATGCCGAGGCGCGTCTCCGAACCGCTCGGTACGACGGTCAGGGTCACGGGCTCCTGCGCCGTGGCGAGGGCCATCAGGCCCGCGAAGTCGATGCTCTGCGCAGCCCTATCCGTTTGGAAAGCGCCGGATCCGAGGTAAGAGGCGCCGCGGTTCAAGCCCGCAAACGATCCCCGGGCCACGAGCCCCACCCGGAAGAGGTCCGCCTCGGCGACCATGGCGTTGACCTGATCGATGACGGCTTGGGATGCGTTCGCGAAGTCCGTGATCGTGACCTGCGTGCCCACGCCCGCGTGGGTGTCCTGGCTCGCCGTGCCCGGGGGGAACAGGGCGATACTCGTGCTGCCGTTGGGAAGGTCCGAGCCGGAGAACGCCAGCATGAACGCAATCATGTTCGCGAGGGCGCCGTCCCCTTGGAACTCGAACGCGTTCGCGGACAGGAAGTGCGACAGGGACGGGATGCTGCCGTCGTGCAGGAAGCCGAAACCGTTGCGAGACGTCCCGTGGGTGATGTCCATCCCGACCTTCTCGTAGAGGTTGCGGAGCTGGGCGATCTTGATGTTCTTGTTGGTGGAGCCGTCGACCGTGACGAGGCCGTGGTGCTTCTCGCCGTCCGGTCCCTCGGGGAACAGAACGTACTGGTTGCCCTGGAGCCGGTAGTTCGGGCCCATGCCCGTCGGGAGCGTATGGCACGTGGCGCACGCGAACGGGCCGTCGAGGGTCACCGGCGGGATGTACCGGGTGAGGGCCGCTGCCGCGTTGCCGTTCGGGAGCTGTGTGCCCGCCGGGCTGAAGCGGCCGGCGCTGAAGTGCCCGGGGAGGGGCAGGTTCGTAGGCAGGCTGTTGTCGAAGTTCCGGAAGGGGTTCGGCGGGTAGTAGATCGTCCGCAGGAACTCCTTGAACTCCTGCATCTCCAGCGTGCTGGGCTCGGCGTCATCGGCTTGGAGGCCGGTGAAGGCGGGGGAGAACTCACCGAGGTTGTCCTTGTCGCCGCGCCAGTGCATGGGCTCGTGTCCGATGATGTCCTGGAGCGTCTGGGTCGTCATCGGACCCTTCATCGGATGCCAATCTTCGAAGCCGTTCGTCAGGCCCGGGAAGCCCATGCCGAGGTTTTGGTCGTCGTCGCTCTTGAGCAGGCCGGCGGGATCACCGAGGTCCCAAGCCAAGCGGTCGTTGCGTGAGTCCACGTGGCACGATCCGCAGGACACGTGCCCGAGGCCGGAGGTCCCGTGGGTGTCATACAGGTGCCGGCGTCCGATCTTGAGGGCTTCGGGGGACGGGTCGTGGAAGGCCGTACGCGTCAGCTCGACACCATTGACGAGGTCGATGGTGGAGATGGATCCGTCGAATTTGTTGACGGTGAAGGCGCGGTTCGAGGCGTCGTCGATCACGATGCCTGTGGGCCCTTCGCCCACTTCGATGGGAGCTCCCACGCGGGCGCCAGAGCCGTTGAACACGGCGACGTTGTTCGAGCCCATGCCAGTGACGTAGGCCCGGGCGCCGTCGGACGTCCATGCGATGCCGCGCGGGTCGCCAATGGAAAGGTCGCGCGTGGCCTGGGGCACATTGCGCGTCTGGTAGTCCAGGTGCGGGTTCATGTCCCTCACGACGTTGGGACCAGCGCCCGCCGGAACGCTCGCCATTTGCACCCGCAAGAACACGCCGTTGAGGTTCGGCTCGAAGCGAATCTCGTTGGTCGCGTCGGTGCCGACGACCGTCACCGCACCCGAGATCGGGTGCACGGCGAGGGCCATGTTGATGTTCATCAGTCGCTCTGCATAAGTGACACCGAGGGTCTGCGTATCGATGATCGCGACATCGTTGTCGAGCACATCCCAGCCCATGGGACGGTTCGAGCGCTGGGCCTGGGGACCGCTCACGAGCTCGGTCCAGTTGCCTCCGTTGTCGTCCATCCAGCGGTTCTGGCTGTCCTTCTTGACGATGAGGCCCACGGGTGGCGGCGTCGGGTTACCCGGCGTCATGGCCGGCTCGAACCCGGTGCCGTCGTTAGGTGGTGGGTTCTGCCCGCCGTAGGGGCCGGCGGGGTCGGACACGACGTTATTGAGGAACGGGATCGACTGATCCAGGCCGCCGCCCAGGATCGTGCTGCCGTTGCCCGACTCGAAGATCGCCACGTACACCTTCGAGCCGTCGGCGCTGCGCTGCATGGCGCGGGGCTCTTCGCCCTCGATCTGAAGTCGCACGGGCGTCGCCGTCGGCGCCGCGGGGTCGATCACGAGCACCGTGTTGGGCTGGGAGCACGAAACAAACGCGCGCTCTGGTGTGCCCGCAAAGACGACGTCGGCGGGCTCGTCGTCGGTGTCGATCGTGCGGATCACCAGGCGCCGCGACAAATCGACCACGCTGATCGAGTCGGAGATCGAGTTGACGACCCAAACCTCGTTCGCCGTGCGCTGCCTCACCGAGACGGGGTCGATCCCGACGGGCACGTCGAAGAGCGCCACCGGCGACGGCCCCGTGACGTCGAGCACCTCGAGCCGTCCGTCCGCCGTGTTGCAGACAAAGAGCCGCTCGCCCGAGTCGCTCAGCTGGATCGGCGAGACGTGCGGAGTCTCCCAGTTCGTGAAGCTCTGCTGGGGTCCTCCTAGCGCCGGCGTGAAGGAAACGGAAAGTGCCAGGGCAGCAGGAGCCAGGTATCGCATGAGGACGCCGTTTGACGGGAGAGAGCAGGGAGGGGAGGGACAAAACCCCTACGCAGCGCAGCGTACCCCAGTTCCCGCTCTTCGTGGGAATCGCCGAGATCGCGTTTCAGCGCTTCTCTTCGTGGTCCGCTCGCAGGATGGCCGTGGGGCCATTGACCGAGATCGTCGCGGTGTCCCATGAGCGGCTGTCCGACCTTTCGACTGCGACGATGCGGCACTCGTACTCCCCTGGCCCCGGGACGAACACGGTGGCCGTCCCGCCATCGACGGGGTCGGAGCCCGCCTCGCTCAAGCCTGGGGTGTCGCGGTGGGGGCCGAGGGCGGTCAGAGATACCCAGCAACCCGATTCGGGCGGCGGCGCCCCTTCGAATCGAACCGTGACCTTCTGGAGTCGCTCCAGACGGACCACGGACCCATTGGGGAGGCCCGTCACCTCGGCGGGAATCCGCCCTGGGACGGACACGAACTGCCTCAGGATGCGATCCCGCGGACACGCGAATTCGATCCAGCCTTCGGAGCTCTTGACCTGGACGGGCTCCCAATCTTCTTGCCCCTGCGGAGACATGAACACCGTTGCTACGGTGGACCCCGCAGGGTCAATGCGTATCCGCCGCTGTGCGAGCCGCACCTCGAGATTCAGGTGCAGCCTCGGATCTGAGCACAGTCCGCCCTCGGGCACTTCGAGGTTCTCGATGGACAGAATCTGGATCTGCCCGATGCTGACATCGAGCGTGTGTTCTCCGGCGGGGACGTTCTTAACCGTCTTTGCCCGTGATAACGCGACCCTGCGCGACTTGCCGGTGGAGTCATGGGTCAGAGTCCCGACGATTGTCCTCGCGATGCCAGGGGCAACTGGACCTGGATCAATGCGCATTTGGCCGCTGGCGGAGAGACGAACGATCAGGTCCGTCGCACCGGGGGAGAACGCGACGTCAGCTTTCCTGGTGTACCCCCGAGCCTCCACGCGGACGAAGAGGATGTAGTACCCGTCCTCCGTCGCGTCATCGACGCCGCGAAGCTCGAATCCTCCTTCCGCGTCGGTTCGAGCCGTCGCGCGAGCTGCTTGGGCCGGGCCCCGAGGATCGCCGCCAAATCCCCCGCCCCTACCGAGTAGGAAGTCGTTCTTCTCGGCCTCTTCGAGTCGAACTGAAACGCGTGCGCCTTCGATTGGCCCGCCCTTGGAATCGAGCACGACACCCGAAGCAAGTAAAGGCAACGGGGACATCTCGAGCACTCCGCAGTCGAGCAAAAGCGCGTCGGGGTCACCCACGGGGATTGCCGGAAAACCAATGGTTGGCGGCTGCTTGCTCTTGCGCTTCGGCAAGGCCAGAACCTCGCACTGAAAAACCTCGGAGAGATCAACGATGGCATCGTCGAACAACGCCGTCGACCGACCTCTAGCATCGGTGTCCTCTGCCTTTAGCCAGATGGACTTCGTTGATCCATGTTGCTGGGGGAGATGGCTCGTGACGGTGATCACGACCTTCGTGCCCTCAGGAATCGGGACTCCATCCCTCATTAGCTGCACCGCAATGCGGCGAAGTGCTTTGAGCTCCGGTCGTACCTCGATCGTCTCGTCGTCCACCGTTATGGGGGGCACGTCTCCATGCGCCGTGGCTCCATCGACTGAGGCCTCAAAGGTCAACTCGGCACCTGCGACGACTCCTTGGAACTCGGCGCCGCCGCTCCCCACGCTCTTGGACTTGAACCGGTTCTGCCAGCGACTCTTGCCGCGGATATGAACGGTTGCGTCCTTCGCGCCCTGGGGAAAGTTGAAGCGCACCGTGCCCATTGCAGGCAAGTCGATCCGCCAGCCTTCGTCGTCTTGCGTCCCAGCCACTGCGTCGCCCCCCAGGATCTGGGCGACGAAGGTGTTTTCGCCGGCGGACCGATAGGCAACCGCGACTCCATCGACACCAGAAGTGAATGATGTGTCGAAGTTCACTGCTGGCCGCCAATCGCCCTCTGCCACATAGCTACCCCGGATCTTGATTCCTGCGGCGGGCTTCCCGGACTGACGGAACACGCGCACGCGCTCAGCGTCCAAGGCGTGCTTGTCAAGCGTGACTACGGCTGGCCCGTCTTCAGGGCCTTTCACCCAGGCCATGCCGTAGAGGTCTCCGGCACGGGCGAACACGTAGGAACGTCTTGCTGGCATTGGAGCCTCGAGAGTCAATTCGCCGTGGATCAAGTAGGCCGGCTCGGAGAGCCGATTCCCGAATCGCTGAATCGGGTCCCAAGCGTCCGTTGGGGCGGCCCGTCGTGCACTCAGGAACGTCTCCAAGTCGCTGTGCTCTCGGTCGACCAGATACACGGAGACACGTTCTCCAGCCGGGACAAGGGGACCTGCTTGCACCCGGATGGTCAATGTCCCTTGCTGCGCGGCCACATCAGCCTCTGGAACCAAGTGTTCCGGGCGCTTCTGTTCTCGGACGGCCTCTGCCGCGCTGTGCACGTCCACAAGGTCTGGTGCCGAGCGCGTCCCCTGGGTTGCGGACGCGTCACCCGTAGGTGGTGGGGCGGATTGCGGGACCGCGTCGATCTCGTCCCTGTTGCAGCCCGTGAGCGCGCTCAGCAAGAGGAGCGAGAGCGCTGCCGCAAGCGAGGAACGCCAGGCGAAAGGGGCTGGGCACTGAATGATCATGAATGCGGCTCTGGGTGAGGCCTCATCCATGGTACGCGGGAATGAAATGGGTAGGCTCTGGGGCTATGCGCTCCATTCCCCACGCAGGCCTTCTCGTACTCTTCACTTCCGCGTTCGTTCCCGGTTGCACCTCGGCGCCTTCTGGTGGTGATGCTCCCAGCGATTCATCATCAGTGGGCGCGGCGAGTGTCCATCAGGCTGAACGCCCGCGCCCCAACGTGCTCGTGATCCTGGCGGACGACCTCGGTTGGATGGACGTGGGTTTCAACAACCCAGACACGTTCTACGACACGCCTAATCTGGATCGGCTGGCGGCGGAGGGGACGGTGCTCACGTCCGCGTACGCGGCCTGCCCCGTTTGCAGTCCAACGCGTGCGAGCCTCATGACGGGGCGCCACCCCGCGCGGATCGACACGACCGATTGGTTTGGGGCGCCGCAACCGCAAGGTGTCTTGGCGGCGGGCAAGCAGGGCAAGAAGAACCGCTTTGCGAAGAACCCTCTGGTGGGGGCGCCCTACGTGGCTCAGCTCGTTCACGAGGAAGTGACGGTGGCTGAGGTGCTGAAGGGTGAGGGCTACCGCACGTTCTTCGCGGGCAAGTGGCATCTCGGCGGCGAGGGCTTCGAGCCAGAAACCCAGGGCTTCGATATCAACGTCGCGGGGCACCACCGCGGTGGGCCCTACGGGCCGGGCCGCTACTTCCATCCGTTTGGCATGCCAAACCTCGAGTCCAAGGAAGGCGACCACTTACCCGCGCGGCTCGCGGAAGAGGCGAGCGGCTTCATCAAGGCGGACTCCGAAGATCCTTGGCTCTGCTACCTGAGCTTCTACTCGGTGCACACGCCCCTCATGGGCCGGCCCGATCTCGTGGAGCGCTACAAGGCGAAGCGCGACGAGCTGGGCCTTCAGAATGAATGGGGCACGATCGGGGAGCGGCGCGTGCGGCTCGTTCAAGAACACGCGGTCTACGCTGCGATGGTGGCGGCCATGGACGAGGCCGTTGGGGAAGTGCTCAAGACCCTCGACGAGACGGACCAGGCGAAGGACACGCTGGTGGTCTTCTACTCCGACAACGGCGGCCTCTCGACGAGCGAGGGCAGCCCCACGAGCAACATGCCCCTGCGCGGCGGGAAGGGGTGGCTCTATGAAGGCGGCGTGCGCGAGCCATGCGCCGTGCGTTGGCCGGGCGTGATTCCCGCGGGCGTCACCCGCGACGATCCGGTGCAGTCGGTGGACCTCCTGCCGACCGTGGCGGCGGCCACGGGCGCGGCCCTTGACGGGGATATCACCCTGGACGGCGCCAACCTCATGCCGATGCTCCAGGGCAAGGAGCCCCTGCCGTCCCGCCCGCTCTACTGGCACTATCCCCACTACGGCAACCAGGGCGGCTTCCCTGGGGGCGCCATGGTCGAGGCAGGCTGGAAGTGGGTGGAGCGCTTTGATCCCTCCGGAATCTCCACCGGAGAGCTCTACCACCTGGCTGAGGACATCGGCGAGACCCGGGAGTGCTCGGCTCAGCATCCCGAGATCGCGGCCTCGATGTCCTCGCAGCTCTCCCTGTGGCGTAAGGAAGTTGGTGCCAAGATGCCCACAGCGAACCCCTACGCCGCCCGGTAAGATGTCGGCCCAAAAACCCGCTTCCAGCACCCCTGACCCAGAATCCACCATGGCCAAAGCCAGCGCCCGCCACATCCTTGTTCCGACCGAAGAGAAGTGCCTCGAGCTGAAGGCTCAGATTGAAGGCGGCGCCGCCTTCGCCGATCTCGCGAAGGAGCACTCCACCTGCCCGTCCGGCCAGAAGGGCGGCGAGCTCGGCAGCTTCGGCCCCGGCCAGATGGTCAAGGAGTTCGACACCGTCGTCTTCAACGAGGACGTCGGCGTTGTGCACGGCCCGGTGAAGACCCAGTTCGGGTTCCACCTCCTCGAGGTCACGGAGCGCACCTGATCGAGCGTCCGCGCCGCCTTGTCCACGGTGGCACGGCGCGTAGCAAGCCGAAGCAGAAGGCCCGCGGGATCGTTGATCCCGCGGGCCTTCTGCTTTCTGGCCACGGGAGTTGGCCGGGCGGCAACCCTTCCTGCGTGTCCCTAGAGACTGGTGAAGTCGAGCACGAGTCCGTCATCACCGTTGGGGCCAAGGATGATGGTCAAGTACTTGCCGTTGCGGTCCATGGACATGAGCCTCGCCTTGTAAGTGCCCACCCGCAGCTTCTCCGTGGAGAAGCTGCCGTCCTCCTCGATCTCGCACCAGGCGGTCGACTCAAAGTCGTCGCTCTCCTCTGGCGTGAAGATGAGGTAGTCATTGTCGTTCCGCGATGGAAGGACCACTCTCCCGCTGCATGGCACCGCCGGTTGGATGTGGATGGTGAATCCCGCGGCAAGATTGGTGGTCGGTAGGGCCTCCGTCGTTTCAACGAACCCCTTCGCCTTGGCGCTGAGCTTGGCATCCTCTGACTCCGCACCCATGCGCAGGCGTACGGTGACAAGGCCATTCTCATCTGTCGGGCGGGACTTGGAGTAGTTGCGGGACTGGATATGGGTGACCGTCGCACCTTCGACCGGCTCGCCGGTCGCCGCGTTCAGGACCGTTACGCGCAGCGGCGTATTGCGGAACTCGAGGAATATCTCCTTCGCTGCACCCGCGGGCACGCGGTCCCAGGCGTTGTAGATCTGCTCTTCCTCAGGGTCGCCGTTTTCATCCGTGCCTTGGATCGTGATCTTGACCTTCTGGAAGCCTTGGGCATCGAGGTCAGGGGATCGGAAGCTCCCGGTGCCATCGAGGGGTACCTCGAATTTCTCCTGGTTCTGTGAGATGTGGACCATGCCCCCAATCGGCGGGGCACCGTCGATGAGCACGCGCCCTTCGTACCAGCCCTTGGGCACGCCGCCGTCGGGCAGAAGAGTTAGGTCCCAGACGGTCACTGCCCCGGCGGTCACGGTGACCGTTTCCCTGGCGAATCTCTCGGGCTCGTGTTCGAGTTCGAACAACCCCAGGGGGCTGCCGCCGAGGAAACGCTCCATGACCTCCCCCGAGTAGGTCCCTGCGATGAGACCATCGATGCGGAAGCGCCCCTCTGCGTCGGTGACCGCGAGGCGCGGTGCGTAGATATCGGGAAGCTCCGAGTCCCGCAGATCAAGTCCGATCATGTACCTGTCCTCGGGCGCTGCCCCGCCCCAGGTCACGCGTCCGACGATCGAGCCCCCCGGCTGCATCTCGATGACATGATCGAGGGCTCCGGGGCCAGGATTGTCGATGCTCTCGAGGATCAGATGATTCTGGGCGTATCCCGGCCGCTCCACGACGATGCCGGGCTTGCCTAGCCGCACGCTCCGGGCGGTGCTCGTTTGACCTAGGTCGCTTGCGACCGGCCCCAGCCGTATCTGGCCCTCATCATTGCTCCACCCAGAGGCGACCGCGACGGGAAGGGCTGAGCCCGGGATGACGAGCGATGCATGGGCGGCCCCGAGGGGCTCGCGGGTGACCGAGTCGATGACCGTGAGGTTCAGCGTCTTTCCGCCGGTCATGGTCAGCGCCACCGGCGAACTCTCGGCCGTGTGAATGACCTCCATCACGGTGGGGGCCATTCCTTCCACCTGGGCCTCGATGATCCAGTTGCCCATCGATACGCCGGCGATCTCGTACTGCCCAGGGGTCGGTTCCGCCGACGCGTTGCGCACAGGCGGGCGCTTCATCATGGGCATGACCTCTTCTGCCGTGCGGAACACATCGCCACTGCCGTCGACACGCTCGAGCCGGAATCGACCGCCGCCCACGGGCGTGCCATCTTCGAGGGCTAGGTGAATCTTGAGGGGCGCCGCCATCTCAAGTTGAATCGTGACGTCCTCGCTGGAGCCCACGGCGCGGGCCACGGTCCAAGGGTCCCCGTCCCAGCGCCGCGCGGCGCCGATGATCGGGCCCTCCTCGGGAATCGTGCCGATCGCGAATCTCCCCGATTCGTCCGTGACGACGCCCTCTTGCAGGAGCCCGAACTGGAACATCGGGTGAAGCGTGCCCGCCCTCACTTCAATCCCGGCCACCGCCTTGCCGGCGGCATCGACCACCTTGCCTGTGGCTGTGCGCCCGAAGAGGAGCTCCACTTCGCCCACGTCGTGATCCTCGCCCGTCATCTCAAACGTCGCGATCGTGGAGCACACGTGTCCTTTGCGGTCCACGCCTCCGCTGATCGTGCCCATGGGGACGCCTTCGATGCGGAAGGCCCCGTCCGCGTCCGTCATGCCCGTAGCGGCGGGAAGGCGATCCATGATGGCCAGGAACTTACGTCGCGCGTCCAAGACTTCGATGCGCTCGTCTCCGAAGGCGAACATGGAGCCTTCACGAATGTCGAGGATCCCCACCTGGGCGAGGACCTCCGGCACGGGGGCCAAGCGAACCCGGGCGCCAGCCACGGGCTCGCCGTCATCGTCGATCACTGTGCCGAAAGCCACGCCGTACTCGTCGAGGACGACGTCCCCGATGTCGGTGATCTTCCCGAAGGTGAGGGACTGCTCGACGAGGCGAAGAGAGCTTCGCCCGCCGCCTGGATCGATCGTGAGCCCGTGGAATCCTTCGCCGCGGGCACCCTCGATTCGGAAAACGCCTTCCGCGTTGCTCGTGCCCTTTCCGACGATCAAGCTCTCGATCGCGAGCGAGTGGTGGACCGACTCGCTGAACATGTTCCCGTCTGCCTCTATGAGTTCAACGGTCAGCCCGCCAGCGGGCGTGCCGTCTGGTTCAACAAGGCGCCCGGTGACGCCGGCAAACTGACCCTGCCATGGATGGGCACCGTCGGCCGCAGTGCTATCAGCGGGGGCAGTGACTGCCGTCGCCTGGGCGGCAATGCGATCCTCCTTTCTGTGGCCCGCGTCCACTGGAGCCAGGGCCGCCGGCTCGGTCTGGGGCGCATCCGGTCCCGCCACGGTGGGACCGTCGGTCAGCGGATTGGCGGTGTCATCGCCCGAGCGGAGGAAAAACGCCGCGCCACCGACGATGACGACGAGCGCGGCGAGGAGCAGGGCGGATTGCTTTTTCATGGGGCAAGAGCGAGGCAGAACCCCGCGCATGGCCGCCTATCTTGCCCCAAGGGTCGGGACTTCGAAACCTAGAAGGCCCCGCTCGCCCGTCTCACTTGATCGGAGCATTCAGCTCTGGCGCCAGGTCAGGGGGAACCTGCGCGCCCGCTGCGATCAAGGCCGCGGCCGCCCGCGGTATGCCTTCCCGGTGCCCGTTGGTGCCTTCGGTCCAAGCATGCTGAGCCCATTGGAGCGGCGTGCATTTGTACTTGTTGTCCGACAGGTGCACGTCGGAACCAGCTTCGATCAGAGCGAGCGTGAGCCGGTCTAAGCCCATCATCGCGGCCCAGTGCAACGCGGTGGCGCCGAAGAGTCCTCGCACCTTCGCGTCGGCCCCGCGTTGCAGCAGCATGAGTCCCACGGGCTCAACGCCGAGGCTCGCTG
>OJFX01000264.1_pt1 | contig 18856 bp, 28 predicted proteins | sample 1594171 | NCBI WGS metagenome assembly OJFX01 (sample SAMN05416840, study PRJEB24817) | seawater metagenome | isolation source: Sea water | place: Canada:Atlantic | collected 2013-07
CCTCCATATCTTCCGGTCTCTAAACTGGCCCCAGGTATGGTCCAGCGGCCGGCCGAGCCCTTCTTTCTCCGGCCGCAGGATTACCGCGTCGTCGACGGCGACACCTTCATGGTGCTCGCGCCCCCTGAACAGCCCGGTGCGCGACGCGAAGAAGCGTTCCGCATCAGGCTCTTCTCGGTCGACACCCCGGAGAAGCCGTTGCAACGCGGCTCTGACGAAAGCCTGCGCAAAGCCGGCATCGATCCGCATGCCGAGAGCCCGGGCCGTCAGGCAAGTATTCTGGTCAAGGGTCTCTGCAAGGATCGTGCGCTATACATCGAGCCGGAGCCAAACCGGAACGGTCATATTACGGACCGTTATGGCCGGCTGCTTGCCAATGTCTGCCTGTCCGGATCTCCGGGTAAGGATTTCGACACGGAGAAGGCCTTCACTCTTGGACCCTACCTCATACGGCATGGTTACGCCGCGCCCATGAAGTGCAAAGAGGTACCTCCTGATGTGCCTTATGCGATCTGGCAGCTGAACCAGGCACAGAAGGATCAAAACATCCTCGCTCCGGATTCCGGCCCCAGCTTCTGATTGCGTAATTTCTTTTTTTCGCATATGTTTCGAGATCAGGATGCCCTATTAGGCAAGGACAGGATTTCATCATGCTCAACCGTTTGCTCTGCGCCACTGCGCTGATCGCTCTGACTGCAACTTCTTCTCTTGCCCAGGAAGCGGACGTGCCGGACATCGATGGTCTGCAGGATATTCTCGCCACCATGCCCGGCGCGGATCAGGTTGAGGACGTGATTTACTACGACATGTCCAGCAACGGACAAGTCGAGGCTCTGGTGAAGATGAACGGCAATTGCGACCAGGGGTATTGCGAATGGAAGCTGTTCGCGGAACTGGAAGAGGGATGGCAGGCTGTCGGGGGCGGATTTGCCGCCTCGGTCGGTTTCGAGCCGACGGCCGATGCGGGCGCCGTGATCAACGCCGATGACATCACCTATGCCTATTCCGGCGGGGCCTCGATCTACATGTGGGGAGACCTTCTCGAAGGGATCACACCGCTGGAGGCGAGCGATGACGAATACGCGCTCATTGGTGCCACCACGCCCTACGAGCAGACCTCGCGCATTCGTCTTGAGAAATACGAGCTGGATCTGAACGGTGACGATGTTCCCGAGCGGATCTTCCTTATCGCAGGTCTGTATTACAAGGTCGGCCAATGGGGAACACCCTACGCCATCTTCGATGCGACTGATGAACTGATCCTGTCTGGCGTGTCCACGGACATGCCGCGGATCTTCCCCAAATCCGATGCAGCCGGTTCTGTCGTGATCGAAGTCGTTCCCGCCGGTCTTCGGGTGTCCGAGATCAACTGAGCAGGTGGCTATAATGCGAAAACGCTTCTTTTACTTCATGACCGGCAGCGCTTTTGCCCTGTCAGCAGCAGTCGGGGTATCCCTGACCCTTGCGTCTCAGAGCCTCGCCGCCGAAACGGGTGAGGACGGGGGGCAGTGTGAAAGCTCGAATTATGGAGAGGCCGTTCTCGGCTTCGAGGGGGGCGGTGATCCATACGCGACCAACCCGACAAGCACGGCCACCGGATCGTACCAGTTCCTCTTCGGAACGCTTGTCGATCTCGGCTACATCGAGCCTGGACAGTCGACCCCGCCGAAGGGTTCCGGCGACTGGTCAGGTATCGTCTGGACCGGTCAGGACGGCGTCTATAGTCGAGATCAGTTCATGTCGAGCTCCAGCGCCCAGGACAACGCCCTCGATCGCTTCACAAGCCAGAACCTTTCATCGATCTCGGACAGGTACACGGCCGGCGAGGTGATCAACGGTGTTCCGATGTCCGATGGCGGGGCCGCACTCGCTGCACACATGCTCGGGGCGGGTGGTTTCCAGCAATGGGCCGCTTCCGGCTTCAGCGCCTCTGGTCTCGATGCCGATATTGCAGCAGCCCATGGCTGGACCCAGGAGGAATATCTCGACCACCTGATGGGTCGTGTTGCTGCCGGTGGCTGCTATGACCCTTCCATGATCGACAGCTCCGGATCCGGCGAGCTTCAGCAGGATCTTCCCGAGATCTTCCTGATGCCCTGGGAGCCGGCCTATACGATCCCGCCGCTTTTGCCCGGAACCGTAGCCGCTGCACGCTGATCAGACGGCCCCGGTATTTCCCGGGGCCTCCCTTTCCCATTTTCATGCAAGGATGCCCCATTTGTCCAAAAGAAATGATCGGAAGCCCCTTCTCGCCCGGGTAGGAAACTGGGGCGTTTCCCGCATCCGAAAACCCGAATTGATCGAGCGGTCTGCCAACAACGTCCGCGGTGCCACCAATTCTGCCCTGGACGCCGTACGTCCTGCGGAGTTCGACAAGGAGGACTTCTTTGCGGGCTACCGCGGTCGTCATGCCGATGGAGGCAAGGCCCGGTTTAACGAAATGGTGGAAACGCGCGGCCTTGCCGGCACTCAACTCAACATGATCCGCGCCCAGCATCTCCGCCTCGCACTCATCTTCGTGGCGGCAGCGGCCGCTGCCCTCTTCTATGGGCTATACATGATGTTCACTGCCGGAGAACTTCTCGGTATTTTCGGCGGCGCTGCCGTGTCGGCCCTCTTCTTCGCCTTCATGGCACTGTCACTGCGCCATGACTTCGCGGCCTGGCAGCTCAAGGTGCGCCGGTTCGGCGGTTTCTCGGAATATCTCGCGACCCGCTTGTGAAGAGGTTCAGCCTTCCGGGTTAAGTTTTTCGCTTTTTCCATGGAGTGCCGGATCATCATCTGAAACCAGATGGAGGTCGACATGCCGGAAGACGAAAACCGCAGGCTCAGTTCAATTCCACAGCTGAAGCGGCAGGCGGTCGATATTGCCCGCAATGGCACATGCGCCGAGGCTGCAGCCATGATCCTGGGACTGTGTCGCCAGGCGCGGCGTGAGTGCCGGGGTCAGATGCCCGGCGTTCCGGATCTGAGCGTTCACAAAGGCCAGATGGCCGAAGGGGCGCTGCTTTACGAATACCTGCCCGAACTGGCGTCCCGTCTCCTGAAAGCCAGCGGTGTCGAGATGCTTCGCACGGCCGATGAGCGGGATATTCCGGACCTGGATCATTTCAGTGACGCCGATCTGCGCCTGGCCATCGGAGATTGCATGAGGTCTTCACGCTTCCCCGCAATCGGGTCGAGCCTGCGCCAGCTGTCCGGGTTGAACGCTTTCGCCTGCGAGATCCTGGCTGGCGATCCGCATGAGGGCAATCCGGTCGAGATCACCACATCCAGGATGATCCCGGCTCTTGACGCCGACCAGCCGGGTTACCGGCGGGACTATCTCGAGATTGATCGGGAACATGCGGCACGCGGCCTCGATGAAGAGCTTGAAGAACACGCTCCGAGCCTCGGCGTCTGATCCGGGGAGCGGAACGACATGACAAGCAGGCATCGGCGTCGCCCCTCCTTGATGATTTCGAAGCGCGGATCTCATCTGCGTCAGATTCCGCAGCCAGCGGAAACAGGAGACGCAGGTCTGAGCAGGGCTTTGCCTCTGGTGGGGCGCTGCGTGACTCTCCGGGAAACGATCCGGGCCTGCGAGAGCTACGCGCAGCCCGGAATGCGGGCCAGAGTGCGCAAGGTCAGGGGATGCGGCCTGAATGGCGCGATCTCTGTCACGCTGGATTTCACCGAATTCGAGCCCTTCAACAAGCCTTTTGAGGCGTCAGCCTGGCTGGATCAGCATCTCGTCGTACAGCTGACCGCGCGCGAGGCCGGGGCATATGTGCCGATCGAGGATTACTTCCTGATGGGCGTGGATCAGGCCAGAGAGGCGATGATCCCGCTCGATGACAGGGTGTCATCGGCCCTTCAGGCCCGGTTTCAAGACAGCGGCCGCGATGCCGGAGAATACATCGCCTGGCTCGAAGAACAGCTGGCCGAAGCAAACCCTGGCCTGATCGAGGACAGCACCCCCGGAACCGGAGAGCCATTCTGATGTCCCGGGAACGTCTCTGGCATGGCGGCGCAGCCCGGATTGAATCCGTTGAAATGCATCACAGCCCGGATGGCGGCTTTCATGTCGGCACCCGGGACCAGGCGCTGATGCGGGCCCGTGGCGTGCTCCACGAGGTCGAGGTCGACATCACCCGCCTGCGCCGCTCGCGCGACACGGGAGGCAACTGGGCGAGCAAGGTCCGGGACGCCAGGAGCCGGGGGTTTGATGCAATCGTGTATCTGAACCGCTATGAAGGCATCCCCGCGGAAAGGTTCGATGCGCTGAGACAGGATGGCAGTTTTGATCGCCTCGACGATATGGGAGACAAGGCTTTCCGGAGGCTCGTCCCGGAGGCCAGGGACAGCTACATCATCCTGCACGCTGCGGATGCACGTATTCTCAATGCGATCTGCCTGGACAAACCGGCTCCGGCACTATGCGAAAACATCTCTTTCGCTCCGTCTCCCTGAAAGATATAGCCTTGAGGTGAAATGCGCCGCCAGGAGACGACAATGCCCCAAGCCTGCCATGGACCGATGACCTGCCGCGTCTGCTGGAAAGCGGATGAAGGATCCGAGAAGACCTTCCATGACGACAAGTGGCGTCTGGTGAACGATCCCGGATACTGGGGCGCGCCTGATCCCGAAGTCCTGGTTCTCGGCATGACCAAGGGAACGACCCAGGCGCGCGAAATGGGGGAAGCCTTCCGGAATGGCAATTTCGATACCGTCGCCTTCGACGGTTTCCGGCCGCGGCTCCTCGAAGCCCTGCAGATCGTCGGCCTCATGCAGGATATCAGCGACATCGCCCCGTTCCTGACGGCCGCATCCAGGGATTGGGGCTTTGCCTCGATCGTGCGGTGCTCGCTGACTGCGCGGGACCCGAAAGGTGTCTATCGGGGGAATTCCGGCCCGGTTATCCGCGGCATGCGCAGCCCTGAGGGTGCCCGGATCATGTCCACCTGTATCAGGGAACACCTTTCAAAACTCGGCCCCCGCACCCGGCTTGTCGTCCTGCTCGGCAATGATGAGGACTACTTCCGCGCCATCAAGGCTGCGATGCTCACGGCCTTCGGATCTTACGAGCCTTTGCCCGGAGCCGGTCAGGTGGCCTTCCGGTCAGGCGGGCGCCTCTTTGTGCATATCGGCCATCCCTCACCTCTCAACGGGCACTTCTCGACTTTCCGGGACGGCGATGCCGGGACCGGACAAGGCCGCAAGCGCATCCAAGCCCAGCAGGGAATTACGGTGTACCGAGCCTGAATGAAAAGAGGGGACCCATGGGGTCCCCTCGAGCACCTTACGGTGTGTCGTGAAAGGCGGAAAAGCCGGAGCAGCCGAAGCTGTGCATCCAATTTAGCCCGCCATTCGCTTTCTCGCAAGTGGCGTTGTCGCTTACGGCTGGATGCTGCTTACCTCGACGCACAGGAGCTGCGCCGCCTCGCACATGATCTCCGTCTGCATGTCATCATCAAGGCGCGTCCAGGCTTCTTCCGAGCCATCCAACAGGCGCAGCTTGCCATGCAACGAGGCCTCGGTGTCCTTGCGGACCTTTTCCTTGATCTCTTCGGTCATTTTGCGGGGCAACTTCTTGCGCATGATGGAGATGATGTCCTCGGGCACGCCGAAGGCAAAATCGCCACACTCGAAACGGCGCAGCTTTTCGGCACTTCCGTCGCGCAATTCCGCTTTGTAATCCTGGATCATGATCATCGCACCCACCAGGACCTGCCGGGCCGCTTTCAGCGCCTCTTCGCGATCCATGTAGCTCAGCGGAGCCCCGATCAGGTTGGGCATGCCGCGCGGTACATCGCGCAACATCAGCATTGCGATCCAGCCCTCTGAATCCGGGACAACGATCAGGCTGTCCAGGTGCCGGGATTTAAGCCCGTAATGGAAGCGCAGCATGTTGCGGAGCTCCTCCGCCCCCTCATCCTCGATGAGCTGTGCTGCCGTGGCTGCGGCTGCGTCACGCTCTGCCTTCAGGAGCTTGCGCCCCGCGAAGAGCTCGGCCTTGCCGATGGTGGTCATGCAAATTTCCTTGTTTCGTTTTCGCATGCCACCCTATCATTCCGGAATATCGACTGCCATATCTGCGTTTTGCGAAAATGTGGAAAAGGTGGTTTGCGAAAATCGTTCCTGAGAGATACATTGCTTGGGATGTATTACTGAAATGAGGGCCTTGGCCAATGACCGAACTTCCCCGGAACTTCCTGACGATCCCGGACAACGTCTCGTCAACGATCATGCTCGACTGCGACGATGTCCTGCTCGCCTGGGCGAAGTGGTTCCGGACGTCTTTCGAGTCTGTCTACGGCCTGAAGATGCGTTCGCCCTGGCCGGAGGCCTACGATATCTCGGGCTGGCTGCCTGATGGCCATGCCCACAAGGCCATTGATGTGATCCGGAGGTTCAATAACGATCCGGATCTCTTCAGTCAGCTCGAGCCGATGCCCGGTGCGGTAGACTTTGTCTCGCATGCACGCGAGTCCGGATATGACATCAAGGTCCTGACCGCCTGTTCAGACGATCCGGTGTCTCATGCTGCGCGACTGGTCAATCTTGAGAAGGTCTTTGGGGCGGATGCGTTTTGCGATGTGCTTTTCGTCGACCTGGGTGCCTCAAAGCTTGACGTGCTGAAGCGTCACCCCCGATCGATCTGGGTCGATGACCTCCCCCGGCACGTCCATGCGGGCTATGAGGCGGGACATCACGGGATCCTGGCCGCGGCCGCGCATAATCGGTCTTCCCGGAATGATCCCGAGAACCGGCACCTGCCATTCGTCGAGAGCCTGGGTGATCTGATCGGCGTGATCCCGGAAAGGGAGGCCCCGTTCGCACGCGGTCTTCATCTTTGATGCCTGTTTTCCACATCTTTCACGCCGGTTACGGGGTGTCAGCATACCCGTCCTGCAGCGGGGCGGGTATAGTGCCGGGAAACAGTCCCAGGAGTTTCATACCATGACGCAGGCCACCTCTGCAGAGATTCAGAAGCATTTCGGAACCTACAAGCGCGAGGCGCTGAATGCTCCGATCGAGATTACGGTTCACGGCAAGACGACCCTCGTTCTGATGTCCTATGACCGTTATCAGAGCCTTCTCGAAGGGAGTGCAGAAGAGGCACCCGCAGATGTCGCTTCCGAACCCGAAGGTGTGCCCGATTTTGACGGTGAACTTGAAGAGCTTGAGCGTATCGCAGGTGGGGCGGGTGACGTGCTTTTCGCGGACGACCCGATCGAAGACTGATAGAAACGAAAAACTATTTGATTTTCACAAATCTTCGGGTAACCTGGACAGGCACCGAAGCAGGACCCGATAGCGACATGACTCTCAACGCGACATATCCAACCGCAAGTTCGCGCGCCATTGGCGCGGCGGACCTTTGCGGCTGCGCGCCTTTTGGCATGCGCATGTCGCAGCGGGATCGTGGATCCGACTTGGGTAAGGCTCTCTCAAATCCGGAACACGTCATCGGCGCCCCCGGGAAAGCTGCGATCCGCGCAACCATGCAGCAGAATATCACCATGAAAACCAGTTCGTAGATCCACCGCTCCTTCTTGGTGGGTCACACCCCAAGAGGAAGGAGCAGAACATGAACCTGGACGCGCTGGTCTTGAATGCCGACTACCGACCCATCTCAATCTTCCCCCTGACCCGGTGGGACTTCGAGGACACCGCCAAGGCGGTGTACCTGGGACGTGTCTGCGTTGTTTCCGAATACGACAGGGTCATGCGCAGTGCGCATGCAACTTACAGGCCTGCCTCCGTGGTGGCCCTGAAGGAATACGTCCATCTTCCGGATGCGGTCGCCTTCACGCGTGAGAATATCTTTCTGCGGGATCGCTTCACCTGCCAGTATTGCGGGGAGGTCTTTCGGTCCAGGGATCTGACGTTCGACCATGTCGTGCCGCGCAAGGATGGCGGTCTGACCAACTGGACAAACATCGCTACCGCCTGCGGGGACTGCAACTCCCGCAAGGGTCACCGCCGTGACATCCGTCCCATGCGGATGCCCAGGGTTCCCACGCAGCGCGAAATGATCAAGCTGCAGGGTCTGAAGCCGGCCGACTTCGACCGGACCCAGCTCGACGTGCTCTACTGGTCTGGTGTCCTGGAGCGGGACGAATGAGGATCCTCGTGGCTGTCTCCGGGATCGGCGATGGCCTGCTGAGCGCCTGACTTCGATTATGTCAGGCCAGCTTCAACATCGAGGCGCGCGTGCAATGCGCGCGCCTGCCGCGACAAGGCAGCGCAACTCTCGTCCCCGACGGTGTGAACCGCGATGATCGCTTCGGCCGGCAAGGGTTCCTCGACATATAAATCGAAGAGCTTGCTCTCCGCAGGAGCGCCATTGGCGCGGGCATAGGCCGCAACGACGGCCTGGACAGCGCTGAAGACCTGCGGGCTCGAGGAGAGCGGCACTGCAACCTCAAGGATCCGTGCAGAGCCAATCCGTGCAAGTCGGTCCAGAAGGGCTCCATCCTCTAACCAGGCGAATGCCACCTCCCCGCCCCAGTGCTGCATCAGCGGCTGTACGCCGGGATATTCCGGAGGATAAGGGGCCGACGTCATCCAGAACATATCGGATCTCCGGCCCGTCTCATCCCGGAACGGGGATTGAGCCAGAATCAGCTCGCAATCCTCTTCCGACAGAAGCCCCTGCGCACGGGCGCCCTCCAGACGACCCTTCAGGCTCTCGAATGTCGAAGGGTCGATGCCGTTGCGCCGGATGCTATCGACCTCGTGATCCGCGAGCCTGGTGTAGTGAAAACCACGGATCGTGCGTGCTTCGAGATGCGGTATCAGGCCCTCTTCGAACCGGATGAAGGGACGGGCATGCTCGTTGCTCGGGCGAAGGGATGGCCGATCCAGTCCTGTCGCCAGATCGTGGCTCAGGAATATCTCCGCGTCGCGTCGGTGGTAAGCCAGTATGAGCTGGCGCTGATCATCGAGCAGAGCCTGAAGATCGCTGTCCAGCGTGCCCGTGTCCCAAACCTCGATCATAGCCCGCTCCCGATCCGCATTCCGCAGAACCTTTGCACAGCGCCGGGACGCCTGAAAGCCGATCCGGTACTTGCCTTTGAATTTTCGGCCTGCCCGGAGATCATGTGCGGGAACAGGAGATCACCATGCCCGCACAGACTTACCCCAGCATCATGCGTCACCTGACGCCGCGGCGCGCCGCACAATTCACGCAGATCGTGGAAGAGCTCGAGGCGGGCCGCGCAGCGGGTGCCATCGCAAACGCGCGTTACAACGACGCCAAGCTCCCCTTTTCCCGCGTCATCGAAACGGGATGGGAGGCAGAAGTGCAGCGGCCCTACCTGTGGAACAGGGAGTATGAGGCGGGTGACGCAGAACGCGAGGCCATTCAGGCTTTCAGCGGCAGCCCTGCCCCGCACCTGATCAACGCCTTCGATAGGAAAGCGGCCGCAATCGGTGACACGCCGGCCGGCCGCGCGGCCCGGGCCTTCCTGGATGAGATCAGACCGCTTCTGGAGCTGATGGCGCATTGCAAGACGATCGCAGTGAAGAAGCAGCCCAAAGCCGAAGAGCCCACAGCGCGTGAAATCTACAGCGCACCAGCCGCGTCCAGGACGGCAATGGGCCGGGTCAACGAGGCCCTTCAGGCGATCACTCAGGACTCGCGCGACCACCTCGCATCTCTCATCAAAGCACGCGAGAGCAAGCTTCTCGAGCGCTTCCTGGCTGCGGTGGACGAGAACCTGGATCCTCAGGAAGGCACGAAGCGCATCCGCAACTTCAGCCCCTACGAATACGCCCGGCGGATCGGAAAGGGCGAAGCGCGACCTGACCTGCGTCGGCCTCTCGAGGCGCTGACGTGCGATCGCTATGACCTGCAGCGCAAGGCGATCATCTACGAGGCAAAGCCAGATGTTGCACAGATCCTCACGGATCGGGCGAAGACGCAGGCAGACGAGCTCTGCGCTGCCTTCATTGAACGCAACCTGGCCAAGCTCGCCAGCATCGTCGAGGGCAAGGGCAACTTCGCATCGATTGACGTCCTGGGCCGCCATGTAAATCCTGCCGGGATGGATGGCCGGTTGAGGATCGGCTTCGACGACGACACCAGCTTTGAAGCCCGGACTTCGGTGGTGTGGAGCCATTCGGTGCTCGGGAAGCTGTTCACGCGCTTTCCCGTGACGTTCCACGACGTGGCGCTGCCGGGCGGTGAGCTGAGCCGCAAGATGTCCGAGAAGGAAATGAACGAGGTCTTCGCCCCGGCCCGGGCGTCCGACATCCGGGATGAACCGGCACCCTGATCCGTATGCGATTTTCTTTACCTTGACTTGTGACATCCTTTGTTGGAAATTTGCGAAAATCTTTCTGGAGAGCGTCATGCATTATCTGAAGATCGAGGGGCAATATCTTTCCGTGCCTGTCACGCCCTACAGTCCGGTGCCCTTCGGCCGCCTGGCCACCATGGAGATCATCGGTGGATATGAACTCGACATGAGCGAGTCTGTCGACGTGACCACGCCGGGTGCCTGCCTCATTGAGCTGCCCGGAGGGGAGCGTCATGTTGCGCGCATCTCCGAAGGCCGTATCGAGGGGCCGGCGACGCTTCTGCAGATTGACGGGCTTTGGCCTGAAGAAGCAGCTTTCGATGATCAGATGATCCTCGGCGAGCGGCACCGCCTGGCCGGGGATATGCCCCAGGACCAGCCCGAACGCGCGGGCAAGGGCGCCCTGCAAACCCTGTTGATGCTCAGCTGTGGCCTCATGGCCCTGACATCAGTCATTGCCGTCTCCAGCCAGGAGATGACCGACAGAGAAATCCTGGCCATCCTTTGTGCGGCCCTGCTGAATTTCGGACTCTTTTTGCATTTCAGCGGCGTGTTCGGAGCCCGGGATGCCGTCATCAAGGAAAGCGCCTGAGCGCATGCAACAGCCGGAGATCATCAAGTACCCGCGGACACCGCATATCGAGGGCTCCAAGTTGCAGCCTGGCGACAGCGCGCATGACCAGGTGAGCATCGCTCAGCTGCGTGCGCTCTATCCGGATGCGAAATGGGTCAGCGAGGAGAAGCTCGACGGGGCCAATACCGGTCTGTTCTTCGATCATGGTCTTGAGCAGCACATCCAGTCGCGGGGGCATGTCCTGCGGGGCGGGGCGCGCGAGGGGCAGTTCAACCTCTACAAGCAATGGGCACGACACTTCGAGGCTGAGCTGATGGAGCGGCTCGAAGATCGGTACCGCACCTTCCATGAATGGACCTTTGCAAAACATACGCAATTCTATGATGCTTTGCCGCATTACCTGCACGAATTCGATATCCTCGACACGAAGGAGGGCATCTGGCTCTCCACGCAGCGGCGCCACGCCTTGCTGGAGGGACTGCCGATGCTATCGGTGCCGGTGATCAGCACGGAATGGCCGCGCGATCGCAAGCATCTTACCTCCCTTGTCGGTCCCTCGGTCTACCGGACCGGGAACTGGCGCGAGAATCTTGCAATCCAGGCCGAGCGCGCCGGCGTGTCACCGGAGCAGGCGCTGATGGAGTGCGGGGCAGACCGGCCGGATGCCGATCTTTGTGAGGGTATCTACATCAAGATCGAGGATGACGATCAGGTTCTGGCGCGGTTCAAATATGTCCGGCCCGGATTTCTGCAGACCATCCTGGACAGCGGCAGCCACTGGCAAGATCGCCCCCAGGTGCAGAACATGCTGCGCGACGACGCGGATCTCTTCCCGTCGCCTGCCCGGCCGGAGTGGTGATGCGCATGATTGATCTCGGGTCGCGATGCGAAAACGTTAAATTGGAGACCTCGCCAGATGTCACATGATCCCCGCCACACCGCAGTGTTTGCCTTGCGTGTCCAGATCCTGGCGCGTTCCGGGGCAGACCGCGCATTCAAGCGTGCGATCGGCGACATTGCCGCCGATCTTCTCGCCATCGAGGCCCACCTGCAGCGCGATCCGGACTGCTGGCGCAAGACCCGCGCGCTGCATGCCGTACATGTGCCGTCTCTGGCGGCGGCCATCAAACTCTACGAGCAGATCGATCAAGGCTCCGGCGAATTCAATGAAGAGCGCGAGGCCATCTTCGCCGCCTTCACCCGCACAGGTACCCTTTTCCGGGATGCGCGGCGGACACTCGATACGGATCTGGTTCTCCAGACGCGCGTCGAGGCGGAGGTGCTCGCAGGGCGGGCACCCGCCCCTGCACCCCGGAGCGTCCCGTCCTCGCTCCTTGGTCGCGCCCGCACGCGTCTTACGTCCTTCGGAACCGGTGCTGTCGACCTCGTGTCCGACACGGCTGGTGCTGCCTTCTCTGATATCGGAGTCCGGGTCATGTCTCTTCCGAAAATCGGCGGCGGCATCGGTTCGGCAATCTGGGAGACCTTTTCGGGGAGTGTCGCTGCACCCGTTGGAATCCGCCTGGCGGCATCTCAGCGGGCCATCGGAGACGGTCTGGGCACCGGAGCAGGTCTGGGTATGGTGATCGGCATTCTCTGCCCGCCCCTGCTTCCCATTGCGGCCGGCGGCGCTGTCCTGACCGCGCTTTCCTCCTATACCGACGGTGTCGACGCGCTGACGGCCATCGACACCAAAGAGCGTGATGCCCGGCGGGCGGTTCTGCGGGAGAAGCGCACCCAGGCGCTGCGCGAACTGGCTCATGGCTCCGCCGCGCTCCAGATCGAGAGTGGCGATCTGAGCGTCACGGTGGATGTCGAAACCGGTCAGGCGGATGCAATCGTGCTGAGCGGGCCCATGGCGGGCCGCAGTTATTCGAGCATGTCCGGTGCAGAGCAGGCCGAAATTCAGGGCCAGCTGCGCGGATCGGCGCAAAGCGATGACGGCCAGAGCGGCACCGGGTGGCTGCTCATCGACATTCTCGCCACCGGCGCTGCTGCCGCGGCGCTGAACTGAGATGCGCGCCATGGCCATCAAAACCGCGCACCTCTCCATCGACTACGATGAGGATGATCCCCGGAGCTATCGCGGCATCTCCCTGTCGAAAGAAAAGAGCGAGATCGCCCGCTGGTCGGGGGGAACGCCAGCCGAGGACTGGCAGGCGTATCTGGACTGGCGTGAGAGAGAATGCCCCCCTGGCATGATCATCATGGAGACCAGCTCGATCACCCATTTCCTGTGGGATGTTCCCGGCTGGCGGATGATCGAAGACGATCAGGGGCGCGAGGTTATGGTCCCCGAAGATCGCCCGGGTCACGAAGATGCTGAAGGGACACCGATCCCCGAACAAGAAGAAGGTCCAGGCTGACGCTTCAGAGAAGGGGGTTCAATACCCCTCCTCTGGCTCCAGGACGATTGCCCCGAGCATGATCGCCAAGGGGCTCCATTCCCATTCGGCGAAACTCTCTGCGTCGAGAGTGGTGGACGCGGCATAGGCCTCCAACCCGGCACCGATCACATCCGCGCTCCGCATTTCATGATCCGGAAAGCCGGTCATCCGTGCATGAAAGCTGTCGATCCTGTCCGTGATGGTAACCGGTCCTGCATGAAGGACACGGAGCACGTCCTCCTGGATGAGCGGTGCCCCGATCCCTATGCCGCCGGTACGGCGTCCCGGCCGGTCGGAATCTGCAACCTCATCGATCAGGATTCCAACCGCTTCAGCAACCTTTTCATCCAGGGGTTCTGAAGCGAACCCGTCCGATACCCGGGAGAGATATGTCGATCCGCTGGCGGTCATGGGCGCATCTGACGGGTTGTAGACATAGCTCAGGATGCCGATCACCTCGCCGTCGGCATTCCGCAGGGAAGCCCCCGAAACGCCCGGGTTTGCAATGGCGCTCCCGGCGCCCGCGGAGATGGCAATGATCCTGTCCGGTTGTTCAGGCGCGATCCGGACCGCACCCGCCACCCAGGCCCGTTCGAAATCAGGCTCTGCAAAGTGGGAGACCTCAAGAACGGCCACGTCGCTTGAGATGTCGAGCGGCGTGAGCGTGTCGATGTCCGGAACCCTCAAGCCGTCATATCCGGTAAGCCTGGGGTAAAGAGAAGCCAGGATCCGTCCATCGGTCGAGAAGGCTACGATGTCCTGCAGGCCGCTCTGATCATCATCTTTGACCCGCTCCAGGGGCACGACATGGCCTGCGGTCAGCACCCGGCCCTGACCGTCGTCACCAAGGATGATCGTGCCTGATCCGCTGATGAACGAGCCATCGTCATAAAAGGACATGAGATAGACGACAGAGCTGTCGTCTACCGTCGCTCCGTTGGTGTTGTTCCAGATACCGGGGGCACTGCTTTCCTGATCCACCACCGCGATCCGCATGTTTTCCCAGATGGTGTCATAGGCCTGAACCCTGGCCTCATCGGACAGGACATCAGGAGCCGGCACAAGTCCGGATCCTGCGTCCGCCATGGCGAAGCCAGGGGCCAGAAGCGCTGCGGCCAGGATGGCCATTCTGGCCATGTTGAGACGTCGGGCGTGGATCCTGTACTCCATCAGTCACCTTGTTTTTTCGCATATGCGATCTTTTGTCTTTTCGCATTTTGTGAGATCATGCCGAAAACACGAAGAGGAAGATCACGGCTATGCACAAGAATGATCAGGATGCCGCAACGATAAGCAAGGATGCCATCATTTTCGGGCTGGGCTTCCTTTCGAGCAACAAATCCAAACTCTCCTTCGGGGGTGAAAGGTCGCAAAAGCGCATCACCGAACGGGCACGCGCAGCCCTCGATGAGCTGCTGGCTGCCGGATATGCTGAAATCGCACCGCCATCCGATCGGATTCCGGGCCGGGAGCATTACCGCGGTACGGCGCTGGAACCACATCTGGGGGCCCTGGCAAAAGAGGCGGGTATCAACGTCTTCGACAAGAGCCAGGCCAGCGATCTGTCCTGGACCTGTTTTGAGAAAATCCCGGAGGCGGATGCATGCCCCGGCCTCTAGGTCCGCTCCCGCGGATCCTCGAGCAGCCGGTCATCCCCCTGCCACTGCATGGGGTGAACCCGCGCAGCATCATGGGTCGACCTGCCTGGGACAAGGTCCGGCGCGAGGTCTATGCCCGTCATGACTATCGATGCGCCGTGTGCGGCGTACCGTCCCGGGAAGCCCTGTTCAAACCCTGGCTCGAGGCGCATGAACGCTTCGAGATCGACTGGCGCGCCCGGACGATGACACTCATCGGCATGGAGCCGCTCTGCAAAGCCTGCCACAGCTGTTGTCACACCGGTCTGATGGAGGTCAATCTGGCCGCACGCAGGATCACGCGCAAGGATGCCAGGACAATGCTCGAACATGGCACCGATGTGCTGCGCCAGATCGAGGGTGTCGTCCCGCAGAACGCGCACCGTCTTTGCCTTGCGCTCGGCATCCGTCATGGACTGAAGGTGGCAAAGAGCCCGCCCGCAGCGGGCTGGTCGGGGTGGAAAATGATCTGGGACGGGAAAGAGTATCCCTCCCCCTATGGCACCGAGGCGGACTGGCGCCGCGCAATGAAGAAACAGAATACGAACTTCTGACCGCAAGTCCCGGCATATCAGGCGAGATCCGGCGATGGATTTTCGTGGCTTTGGTGCAGTATGGGGCAAAGGGAACGGCCCGCCGACCATGCGGCCTCCCGGATGCGAAAAGGATAATTCATGGATCTGAGCATGAACCACGAAAAGCGCTTTCTGGACCGGATCGCTGCTGCCAGCAGCACTTCCTCATCCACCTCGGGGCAAAGCCCGCGCAGCCTCGAAGAACGGCTGTTCGCTCCTGTGATCTTTGAGAACGGCTGGAGCATCTCTGCCCAGGCGGACCGCGCGGGTTATGCATGCAGTCCGCGCGAGCGCCTGCCGTACCTGGAGGATTACGACGCGCTCGAAGTCGTCGTCTATGCGCCCGATCGGGACTACGTCGATCCTGCTGACCTCGGCCTGTCCGGAGATCTTCTCAACAAGTTCTCACCAACCTGCGAGGATGGGCCCCATGTCGGCGCCAATCTCACCTGGTCCGACGTCGCCGACCTCGCTGAAGCGGTCGGCGCAATGCCCGCACCGGATACGGAGATGGAACCATGAACCACAACCCCGGATACCTGAGTGATGAGACCATCGCACTTTGCGAGGAGGTCTTCATGGCTCTGAGGGCGAATGACAGCATCAGTGCAGGGCATCTGTTCGTGCTGGCTGTCTCCCGGAACTCGCCGCGCAACGACCATGATGCGCTGGTCCGCAACTGGTTCATCCATGGACCAAACCCGGATGAGCTCCGTGACTATTGCCGCGCCGCCCTCGTCCGCAGGATGCGCAAGGATGTCTTCGAGAGCCATCTCGATGAGATTACCGCCGCTTTCGATGTCGTCTGTCGGTCGGCCCTGAAAGACCGCGAGCGTGAGCCCGAGATGGCCTGATACAGGATAATGAGAAAAACCAAGGATATGAAGATGACCCAGACCCGTGACGAGAAAAGCTATGCCTTCATCATGCCTGTCGCGCCCGACGGGCGGATGGCCGCGATGGACCTCCATGACACCAGCTGGAAGGTTGCCGTCGCCCGCCCGACGGAGGGATCACAAACCGAGCGCGACCTGAGCGATGTGCAGGAGTTCGAAGACGCGGAAAGCGCGGCGCGCGCCTTCATCGCTCTCATGGGCGAAGGGCTTTCCGGCGTAATGGATTCACCGAACCTGCGCCTGTTTCCGAAGACGCCTGAAGCCTTCGGTGACGACCTGACGGATGCGGTGCATGCGGCCTGCGACGATATCCCCGAAGAGGATCAGCGGGACGATGACTGGGACAATACCGAGTTTACCGCGCTGCGTGATGCGGTCATGGAAATTCTCGAAGATGCCCGCAATACGCCCACACCCTGAAGGGTCGGCAGCATGAAGATATCCGCGCAAGACCTTCTTTTCATTGATTTCGAAGGATCGAGTCTCAGCCATATGACGTGGCCGATCGAGGTCGGTGTGGCCTGGATCGATGAAGGCGGAGAGGCCCGGGGCTGGTCGTCGCTGATCCGGCCTGACCCGGCATGGACACAGAATGACTGGTCCGCGGCCTCGCAACGGGTCCATAATATTCCACGTTCCGCTCTCGACGATGCGCCACCGGCGCATGAGGTCGCTCGTGATCTTCTCCGCCGTATGGAGGGACGCAGAGCGGTCTCCGATGCGCCGGGGTTCGACGCGCGCTGGCTGCGTCGGCTGCTGATCACGGCCGGGATCCGTCCCGCACCTCCGATCGTGGATTTCGATGCGGTCGCCTTCAGCCTGTTTGAAGGGCTGGAGCTGGACCGTCTCTACGAAAAGCTCGAGCATATCCCGCGTCCCCACCGTGCGGGACCGGACAGTTTGCGCATGGCCCGGGCAATCGCGCATGTCCTTCCAGGCCCGGCCCCGGAACTCTGCTGAGACCATCCGTTTGGGTTTGCGAAATTATAAGCGATATTCTATTCTAAGTGTGAATTGCATGTATGAGGCAGGATACCGATGAAGAGCAAGACAACCCTGGCGCTCACGAAATATGTGCCCCTCGCCGTGCTGGGCGGCATTGTCGTTCTCGCCTTCGGTGGACGGTTCAATGATCCTGATATCCTGGCCTACGAGAAGATCCGCGATGCGCGCGCGCCGCAGGTGATCCATCTCAGCCAGGAACAGCGTGAGATCGTGGCTCCCATGGGCAATGCGGCCGCACTCGTCACCCTGCCCGGCGGGATCACCGGCAGCCATGCCCTGCTCTGCGTGAGCTTTGGCAATAGCGGCGTCACATCCCAACTGGTGCGGATGGAGTCCGGCAACCCCGAGAGCGTCAACAATCACCGGGTGGGCGCTCTCATCCGAACGGACCAGCCTTGCGGGCATGTCCGTGGCCTTTCCTTTGAGGAGTTATCCTGATGAGAACCCTGAAATCCAAGCCTTGCGTAACACACCCGGAGCTCCTTGAGCGCCTGAAGAACCTGCGGCCCGCGAGCGCCGAAGAACTCAAGGCGCAGCGCCGGTCCTATCTACGCGCAGAGGCCGGCTTCGGATCCGACGCCGATGAGGCCGCTTATCGCCAGGCGCTCTCTGATGGTGATACCGCGAAGATCGCCGAACTGGATGAGGCGGCCGAGCGTCGCATGGAGAGCGTCGACACCTACCTGTCCCCCGGAGACATGTGAGGCTTTTCAGCCACGCAGGCGCCACCCCTTAAAGGGATGGCGTATCCTCTGCCGCGGTAAGGCTGGCATGGATCTCCGGCCGGTTCGCCGCGAGCCAGGACATCGCCTCATCCTCATCGATCGAGACTTCGAAACCCACCGTATCGCCGTTCAGCATCCTCGGATCGAGGGAGATGTAGTCCTGGAGCCGCCGGGCCCCCGGGCAGCCAGCGGACTCGGCGCGGTGAAAGATCTCGTCGGCGGTGTAGTCGCCGCGCCAACCATCCTGGCCGAGCAGCTTCAGATGTTCGACATCCGCGGTGACAAGATATGGCCGCGCGTCGATCGCCACCTCGATCTTGAAATCGTCGGAATGCGCCTGCGCATTGATCTCCGGGAAATCGGAGAATTCCCGGGCTTCTGGCGGGTTCCAGCCACAGCTGACGGGCAGGCCCTGCAGCATCACCAGGGGGAACGCATCATCACCGGTAGGGCCGAAGATCTCGGTCCGCGCCACGGAGGCCAGGCCCGAGGTTGCCGCGGCAAATTCGGCCAGGTTCTCGAGAACGGTCACGGTCGCGTCTCTCAGGCTGTGCTCGGTATCATGGTACCGCATGCAGAACCTTGCTTCCTCTCCGCGGCCGGAAGCGGAGATGAGCGTCGGCCCGTTTGCTTGAGGCGCATCCATGGCCGCCGCGAAGCCTGGCACGTCCTTGCCGGTACTGCCCCAGTCGATCACGTGAGATCCGTCCTTGCTCATGGACCTGTCTCTTATACACATCTGACGCTGCCGACGATATGCAGTGTGTA
>OJFX01000265.1_pt1 | contig 18845 bp, 17 predicted proteins | sample 1594171 | NCBI WGS metagenome assembly OJFX01 (sample SAMN05416840, study PRJEB24817) | seawater metagenome | isolation source: Sea water | place: Canada:Atlantic | collected 2013-07
TACACACTGCATATCGTCGGCAGCGTCAGATGTGTATAAGAGACAGCTCCTGTACAGGTCGCGGCATCGTCACGTACGGCAGCGTCGCCACGGTGGGCGGCTTCAGGCGCGCGATGTTGCAGCCGAAGTTGGGGAAGTCCTTCGGAGAGGGCGGTTCGAGCTGACCCGACGGGCTGACCTTGTCCGCCGTGTACCCCGTCAGCATTTGGTAGTGCGCCGCCGTGTGGTTGAAGAGCCCCACCGGCGTGTAGCTCATCGAGCGCACAAAGGTGAGCTTGTCCGTCACCTGCGCGAGCCGCGGGAGCAGCTCGGTGACCTCCATGCCCGCCACCTTGCTCGAGATGGTCTTGAACGAGCTCCGTACATCGTCGGGAACATCGTCCTTCGGGTCGAAGAGGTCCAGGTGGCTCGGCCCACCCTGGAGGAAGACGAGGATGACGCTCTTTGCACGCCCGAAACCCTTGCCGCCCGCCGGCGCGCCGAACGCGCTCGGGCCGAGGGAGAGCAGCGGAGGTAGGCCAAGCACCGTGCCGGCACCAAATCGAAGAAGGTCGCGGCGGGAGGGGCTTGCTGGCATGGGGTGACTGTCCACAATCGGCGCGATTCTGGGTAGCCCATCCCGAAGGAACCGAATCGCGATCGCATCCCGAGTCGCACTTGTTGCCGCGACCCTTGGTACCGCGGCCATGGGTGACCACGTACGGCACATCAAAACCAAGCTGCACTGCCTCTTCAGTCACTTCTGTGTGCGGGGAAGGACTGATGCTGGACGCTAGCCGCGGTATCGAATTGCGATCGACCTGGACTGACTGGCGCCTCGGGCGAACAGGGGCAAACTGCGAGGCCCGCGCATGGGACGATCACTCCACTCCGACCTCATGACTGGGCGAACCACCGATCCAGTGCATCCGACGCCACATGCTCCTCTAAGGTGTTCGCTAGCCGGTCCATGGCGCCATCGAGTCGCTCCCGCCATGTGCTCCCACGCAACGATGGACCGAGTAACGCCGCTAGGACACCGTCGTTCTCGAAGAGACCGTGAACGAGCGTACCTGCCACGGCGCCAACCACGACTCCCTCTGGCTCACTGGATGCGATGTGCCGGAGGAAGGGCCCAGCGGACGGGGCCACATCGACCTGTCCGCAATGAATCTCGTAGCCTTCGATGGTGCCCCCCGCGCTTGCCGGGAGAAGCCAACTTCCGGCGTCGTCCTGCACTAGGTGCACACGCCTCACCGTCTTCTCCCCCCCGAATGTGGTGCTGACCGGGAGGAGCCCCAACCCAGTGGACCGCCCGGGTGCACTCTCCGTCCCACCAGGATCGTCAATCGAGTGCCCCAGCATCTGGTAGCCACCACAGATCCCAAGTACTCGGTCGCCCTGAGCTAGATGCAGATCGAGCGCCAACGGGAATCCGCGGGCCCGTAGCCAAGCCAGGTCGCTGCGCGTCGCCTTGGTTCCGGGCAGGATCACGAGGCGCGCGCCAGCCAGGCCCCGGGGGTGGTCCACATAACGGAGATCGACGCGGTCATCTCCTTCCAGGGGCAGGAAGTCGTCGTGATTGGAGATTCGCGGGAACCTCACGACGGCCACACCGGTTCGGTCGCTGCCCGCTGCAAAGCCTCGGTTGTCGACCTGGATCGACTGACCGTCCTCCTCGGGAAGACCGAGATCCTCCAGGAACGGCACGACGCCTTGCGTCACCACTCCGGTGCGTTCATGGAGCATCTCGAGACCGGGCAATAGGAGCGACACATCACCGCGGAATCGATTGATGAGGAATCCACGCACCCGCTCTCGGTCCTCCGGTGGCAGAAGAGCCATGGTCCCGACCAGTGAGGCGAAGACACCACCGCGATCGATGTCACCTACGAGTAGAACCTCCGCGTCGGTTCGGCGGGCGACGAACATGTTGGCGATGTCGCGCTCCATCAAGTTGATCTCTGCCGGCGAACCAGCGCCCTCGGCGATCACAAGGTCCGAGGTCTCCGCTAACTCCGCAAGCGACTGATCGATGGCAGCAATGCACTGTTGGCGGTACTCGGCGTAGCCGTGAAAATCCGCCCGCGCAATCGCCTTTCCCCGCAGCACGATCTGCGACCGCATCTCCCCCTCCGGCTTAAGCAGGATTGGATTCATCGATACCGTGGGCTCCAAACCCGCGGCAAAGGCCTGAAGGGCTTGAGCCCGACCAATCTCGAGTCCCGCCGAGGTCACCGCCGCATTCAAGGACATGTTCTGGCTCTTGAATGGGCTGACACGGAGCCCGCGCCGACGAGCCAAGCGGCACAGACCGGCCGTCACAACGGATTTGCCGGCGTTAGACGCCGTGCCCTGGATCATCAGAGTTCGCATGAGATGCCTTGAAGGCTAGAGGAAGACCGAAGATAAGGCTTCAAAGAGACGTTCACGATCCTCCTCAGGCCTTCCCGCAAGGCGGATGAACGAGGGCAGACCAAAGGATGCGCAGTCCCTTACGTGAACCCCGTGCTCCAGCAGCGAAGTGCGCGCCGCTGAGGCGAGTTCCGTGGAGACGAGCGCAAAGGGCACCACCGATGGAACCAAGCGAAAGCCCCGAGCTTCCAACCCCTCAAAGGTCCGCTTCGCATCGACCCACCAGCGTGCCCGGCTCACCTGGAGATGCGCCATCGTCTCCGCATCCGTGAGGGCATAGGCGGCCATTGTGGCTGGCGCGGAGACACTCCACGGACAGAGTTGGCGCTGGCACCGGGCGATCTCATCACGCGCTCCAAATGCTGCTCCGATGCGGATTCCAGGAAGAGCAAAGTCCTTTGTAAACGAGCGGATCTCGATTCGAGTTGGTCGGGCCTTGATGCCAAAGAGCGCCCTGGCCGACATGGGTTCATTGCTGATGCTGGCGTTGTGGTCCATCCTGAGGGTCTCGAAGGAGCGATCCAGCAGCAAACGCGCAGGCCGGATGGCCTCCTCCAGCGCTTGAATCTCCAGCTCGGTCCAAACGGCCCCCGTTGGGTTGTTTGGCGAGCAGAGATAGACGAGGGAGACATGGGAAGGAATCCTCCTCATGGTCTCGGTCACGAGCGTGACCGGAAGCGGTCGGTGACCAAAGTCCAAGCCCTCACCAAAGAGAGGCAGCGAAAAATGGGGCGCCCCCATGGCATTCGCACAGTCGCCCGCCTCCGAGAAAGTGGGCTCCAACGTGAGGAGCGCGCGTGTCGGCCCGAGGTAAGCGCGGCATGCCGCCCAAATCAGATCCGCACCACCGTTGCCAAACGCGATCTCGCTCGCATCTAGCCCTAGAGCCTCCGCCCAATGGTCACGGAGGCCACGGGCCGTTTGATCAGGATAGCGCTCAAGCGACGCGCGCTGAACCGCTTCCTTCACCCCCGGCGCCGGCCCGTAGGGGTTCGTGTTGACCGCAAAGTCCGCGATGCCCAGCGGAAACTTGGCGCAGAGACCAGCGAGTTCGGTGGCGTCCAGCGCTCCATGGATGGCGTCAGTCATCAACAGGATGCGAGGTGAGAGGCAACTACCAGGATCGCCGCAACCGCAGCCGTTCGGCGAATCAGCCGCACGGCAAGAGCCAAGTCATGGGACGTCACCTCGGCGCCCTCTGGATTCAGCAAGTAGACATCGGGCTTCCCTAGGCGAACCCCAATCAACCCTGCCGTCATCGCCATCGGCCACCCGCCGTTTGGACTTGGTGTCTGGGGCGCGTCCCTGAGGGTCACCGCGAGTCCACGGAGCCGAGCAGTGGGCCTGCCGGCGCCCAGGCGGCCTCCAATCAACCACATCAGAATAGCGGTCATACGGGCCGGGATCCAATCTGCCAGATCGTCGAGTCGCGCGGCGACCTTGCCAAGTCTCTCGTACTCCCCTCGGTAGCCAATCATCGCATCCATGGTATTGATCACCCGGTAAAGAACAGCTCCAGGCACCCCGAGGGCGAGCCACCAGAGCCATGGAGCAATGATCGAATCGACGGCATTCTCTGCGCCCGAGGAGATCCCCGCTGCGCCAACGTCCGCCGCTGTCAACTCGCTCGCGTCCCGACTACAAAGCCGTGGGAGATAGGCTCGAGCCTCGTCAACGCGACCGGAATCAAGCAGCTTCCCTAACCTGCCAACCTCGAGGAGCAGCAATCGAACAGAGAATGTTGTCGTGAGCAGCAAGGCAGTCATGGCCGCGTGGACCCACGGATTGTGACTTGCAGCGGCCAGGAGCCCATAGGCACCCGCCACGAAGATCCCCGTCGTAAACGCGACGAGAAGCCCCCCTGCCACCACGGCCCGAAGACCCTCCCTGGGCATACGCACCTCGAGCGACCGAGTCACACGCCCCATCCAAACGACGGGATGCACCCGGGTAGGGACCTCGCCGAAGAGGACGTCGACCACCACAGCCGCCGCAAAGACGCTCGCGCTGCCATCGACTGTCACTCGGTACTCCCCGGATGCGGGTGTGACATGGGCGGCTCAGCGGGCACGACCGGCCCTGGTTTGATCCGCAGCACAGTGCCGAGCGCCGCGAAGTACACCTCGTCGCTCGCCGACGAAAGTGCCTGGTGGAGTCGCCCCGTTGCATCTCGAAAGCGGCGCCCCAGCGGGGTCTCTGGGACCAGCCCAAGGCCCACCTCATTGGTGACCAGAACGATAGGCACCGGTAGAACTCGAACACAGTCGACCAAATCCATGCAATGAAGCTCGATCCCCACATCGTCGATCCCACGGCAAAGTAGGTTCGAGAGCCAAAGAGTCAGGCAGTCCACTAGCACCACAGCAGGGTTCCGCTCCGCAACGGCCTTAAGGGCTTGCACGAGCTCAACCGACTCCTCGATCGTCTCAAAGGCTTGGCCGCGCTGATCCCTGTGCTTCTGGATCCTGTCCCCCATTTCATCGTCAAACGCCTGGGCTGTGGCTACATAGACCGGCGGGCCGAATCCTTCTGCTCTCGGAAAGGCGAGAGCCCTGCGCTCGGCGAAGGCACTCTTCCCGCTACGGACGCCGCCGCCGACTAGCACGAGTCGGCCGCGCCCGGAGACCTCACGGGCAGCCCCTCCGGGCTGGGGCCCCGTCCCTCGCTCCTGATTCCAAGCGTCGACGCCGCGCCCCACGGCATCCATGACGGCTCGCCCGACAGCGGACCCGAGGCTCGTGTGTTTGCCTGCGAACTGAACCGGCCTCTCTTGTCCACCGGGCGTACCCTGGGGCGCGGCGACCACCAACGCGTCCGTTCCGGTACCGGTCGCCGGCTCTCTGCTGACCAGGGACAAGACTCCACTCCCCAAGACGACGGCCGTCTTCGCCTCCTGCGCGAGACCGAGGGTCTCCAAGAGCGCAGAGCAGGTCGCGGGCCGGGGCAGGATCACGGCGACGTTGATGGTCCCCGGCCCGTAGCTCACCGCGACCGCGGGGTCTCCAGCACGCAAGGCGTTGCTGAGCCCGACGGTCGCGATGGCCGTCACCGCACCGATGTCCGCTTCGACCGTGCTCGTGACGTGTCGTTCCAGGTCCCGACTGGTGATAAAGGCCGCGGTTGCGTCAGGGTCGCAGCCCATGGCGGCCACGCGAGTGCGTAGCCAATCCTCCGCATCGATGTCCACCGTAAGGTCGGCTGACGTCCCGAACGACCACGTGATCGCAGAGACCGTCCGCACGCCACCACCAACAAGCGTCCAACCGACGCAGTCGTGTGGGTCTGGAAGTCGAATCGCGAGCGCTCTATCCGAGAGCTGGAGCCCCAAAGGAAACTGCATGAACGGAGAAGAATCAGTTCAACGCGTGCGTCGACGTTCCCACCGGCTGCATCGAAGAGTCAAAGACGACCCATTGGAAGAGGATCGCTCCCGCAATGCTCGGATCCTGGTTGTAGTCCACTCGCGCGCGCCCAGTTGCATCCACAGGCATGGCCGGTAACCGGCGCACAAACGAGTTTAGATTCGCCGCGAGCCCCACAGGGTACGGCGCCCCGATGGAGACGAATGTCTCTGCGGGCAGGATCGATCCAGAGCGCGCCATCCAGAGACTTACGAAGCCCCCTGTCGGCGCATTGATCACCATGATCGTCGCCGCCCCGCCGGGTCCGGGATCGGGAGCGAAGAAGAGTGCAGACGGCCGCTGCGGCGTCGCCGTCCAGATGTTCCACTCGCCCGTGGTGTTGCATTGACGGTAGCCGAAGCGAACAGCGGTTGCGGGCGACTGATACTCGGCAAGGAACGAGCCCGTTCCAGCATTGAAGGACTGGCACCCGGAGGCGTACCCCCCCACTGCAGCCACCGCGGACTCACGCTGGCCGTTGGCATCGAGTTTCCAAACGATGCTCCCTGACCCGGTCGGCCCAGCGTTGGTCTCAATCACAACCAGACTATTCGTCGTCGTGTCGTAGGCAGCGGAAGACATCCCATTGAAGCCGCCAGAGAAAAGGAATCCATCGACCTCATCCGTTAAGATCGCCCCGCTTGTCACCTGGGCCGCGTCAAATCGGTAGACATCTGTGCCACCGGCGGGCAAAGGGAATGACCCAGGAAGAGCGGCGACGTAGAGGTTCCCAAACTCGTCGACTTCAAGGGGCCCCGAGTAGCCACCGATGTCGGCGACTTGCGACGTCTGGCCGCTCACGAGATCTATCAGGAAGACAGAATTCGTAGCGGAGCCAAACGCCGACGCCGCGCTGAAGGCAAGGCCAGGAACGACATCAAAGGCGAGGTCGTAGTTGAACGGAAGGGTCGCCAGAACACGGAACTCCCCGGTGGCGAGATCCAACGAGCGGATGGCTCCCGTCGACGACTCGCCGAAGTAGGCCATCGCGCCGTCCGGAGAGACCTCAAGGAATGATGCAAACGTCTGCATACCAATCCCTCCATAGTCCCGAAGCAAGATTCCGTCCGCCGTCTGGTAGCGGATGTTCGTTCCATCGAAAGCTAGGGTTGAGCCGTCAAGATACGTGTAGGTCGCCGGAAAGGTGCCGCAGTAGCTGTCGATGTCGACGACGCCGGCGACTTGAAAGCCCTCGCCGGTCGAGACCTGCGGGACGGCCGCGCTTGTTGCGCAGAGTGCAGAGGTGAGTAGCGCCGCCATGAGCGGACGTGTTGCTGATGTCATGGGTGGTTCGTGCAGATGGTGAGGAGAAGGTGGGGCCCCGGCGAAATGCAGGGGCGCGAAGTTTGATCAGAATTCGACGCCGAGGCGCGCCTTGATGCCCGCCTGGAACGCGTGCTTGACCGCCGTGTGCTCGGTGACCGTGTCTGCGCAATCGATGAGACCGGCCGGCGCGCCGCGTCCGGTGAGGACCACTGAGGTCTTTGTGGGACGTGACTCGACGGCCGCGATCACCTCCGCCTCACGCAAGTAGCCGTAGCTCATCGCGACGTTGACCTCATCGAGGACAACGACGTCGTACTCCCCGGAAGAGAGCATCTCCGCGGCCAAGCCGAGGCCACGCTCAGCTGAGGCGATGTCGTTCTCGCGGCTCTTGGTCTTCCAGGTGAATCCGTCGCCCGAGATCAGATGAGTCACCTCGGGGAATCGCTTTAACGCGGCCTGCTCGCCGGTCTTCCAGGTTCCCTTGATGAACTGAACGATGCCAACACGTTGGCCGTGACCGGCTGCGCGAAGGGCCACGCCAAATCCAGCGGTGCTCTTTCCTTTGCCGTCGCCCGTATGGACGATGACCACACCGCGCGAAACGCTGGCCTTCTTGACCTTCGCCGTCTGCTCAGCGTCGAGCTTCTTCATTTCTTGGTAGTGTTCGTCAGTCATGGTTCGTTCTCTTTCGGATTGACTCTTGGAGCGATGCCGCAGCCCGCAGGACACCCAGGCCCGCATCCCCGTCATAGGCAGGATCGATTTCGAGGATTCCATGCGGGTCGCGGGCAGCGTCGAGCTGGCCAAGGACCGGATGGGCGCGAATGGCGCCGGCCATCCCCCGTCGAGTCACAAGGACATCCGGCTGGAGTGAGAGGATCTGCTCGGATGCGTACTGCGGCCAGTCGACAAGGCCTGCTGCGGCGGCGACGTCCGTGATTCCTCCGAGCCTGAGCACGTCGGCGTAGCTCGTCCCTGCCGTGCCGCCGAAGAACGCGTCTCCGTACACGCTCAGGTAGAGGCCCCGCGGCCGAAGCTTGGGGACGGAGTTCTGAAGCCCACGGATTTCGCGATCCAGCCTCTCGCCCAGTCCTTTCGCGCGCTGCTCGACATTCAACAGCCTTCCAAGACTCTGAATGTTCGGGCGCACCGTGGCGAGCCCTCGCATCTCCCCCAAGTTGAAGACATCGATCCCCTCCTCGCGGAGCCTGGTCGCCTTAGACGCATCCACGAATGGCGACGCGATCACAAGGTCCGGTCGAAGGCTGAAGATCTCCTCGAGTGAAGCGCCGCGAGCAATGTGTGGCTTGGCACCAAAGCGCCAGATCTCGGGATGGCCGTTGGCTGTGACGGCGGAGTAGCCGACCAACCGTTCCGGTTCGAGGAGCTGGACCAAGAGATGGTCTGCCACTGGGTTCAGGGAAACGACCCGCCGGTAGTCGCAGGGGCTGAAGAGGATGCCATCTGCGTCGACGAGCGGCGGCGGTTGACCGGTGTCGCTCGTCGGCCCCACTGACGTCAACTGGCGTTCGATGGAGTCTGGCGACGCGGCAAGGTTGAGCCAAACGGCCAAGAAGATCGCCGCCCCAAGACCACTGAGATTCAGAACGTGAGCCCTCATTGCTCCGACTCCAATGCCCGCTCGGTGCACTCTTCCGCCGCTGGCAGCCGGAAATCGAGGCCCGCCTTCTCCAGTAGCTCCACCCCAAAGACCGAGCGAACGGGAGGGGCTGCCGCCACTCTATGTGCAGGACCGCTGACACTCACCGCTCCCCCATCCAAGAGAACGGCGTGATCCGCAATCTGGCGCACCTCGCGCAGGTCATGCACGACCATCACAATCGTCGCGTCAGCCGTCGCCAACCCGCGCAAAGTTCGCGCCATTAGGAGGCTCTGCGAGATGTCTTGGGCGCTCGTAGGCTCATCGAGCAAGAGGGTTGTGGCTCCTGTCGCAAGCGCTCTTGCGAGCAGAACACGCTGCCGTTCACCACCGGAGAGCGTCGTGAACGCACGGTCCACGAGCGCCGCCACCCCGGTGACTTCTAGCGCTCGGTCAACGGCCTCGCGACGCTCCGTCGAGGACTCTCGCCCACGGGTGAACCGGCCTTGGCCCACCACACTCAAGACGGGGAGGGGTGTGTCGAGGAGCGTCCGCTGTGGTACGTACGCGACCCTCTGGGCATGCTCCTGTCGGCTCCAACGCCGTGAGTCCTCGCCCCCAATCTGGATGGTTCCCTCACATTCTAAGAGCCCGGCAAGACACCTCAAGAGCGTCGTCTTGCCGGATCCGTTGGGGCCGATGAGGGCGGTCACAGCCCCGGCCGGGGCGTCAAAATCCACCGAGTGGAGGATGGGTGTCGCGCCGAAGCTCACCGTGACCGCACGCGCCGAGAGACCCGCGCCTGCCCGATCAACAATCACGCGTTCACCCCGCTGCGGTTGCCAGCGATCAAGAGCCCGAGGAAGAGAGGAGCCCCAATGAACCCGGTTACGACCCCCAGTGGAAGCTCGCCTTGGGTTGGTGCAAGCCGCGCCAACACATCGGCCCAAACAAGGAAAGCACCCCCTCCGACGAACGCTGCGGGAATGAGCGCAGCATGCCCGTGCCCCACGATTGGACGGAGGGCGTGCGGAACAACGAGCCCGACGAAGCCAACGCTGCCGCCGATACTGACGGCGGCTGCGGTCAGCGCAGAAACCCAAACGATCACCCAGAGCCGAACCACCGGGACGCGCACGCCAAGGCTTGTGGCCTCCTCGTCACCGGAGAGCAGGAGGTCGAGATGATGGCGCCAACCCCAAGCAGCCCCGAGGCCCGCAAGCACGATGGGAAGAGCGAGGCCAACGTGCCGCGCGCCTTTGCCATCAACGCCACCGAGGGTGAAGGCGATCACGGCTCGACCAAGCTGCCAAGTCTCTTGTGACAGGCTTACGAGCAAGCTAGACGCGCTCAGGAAGAGGCTCGATAGGACAAATCCCGTGAGCAGTAGAGCCAACGAGCCCACCGCTCGACGCGTCACCGTGAGCAAGACAAGCAGCGCCACCAACGCTCCAACGAAGCACCCCACGGGCACTTGCAACTCCGGCGGGACCACAGAGGCAACCGCTCCGCTGGAGCCAAACGCCACGAGCGCGGCCGTCCCACCGAAACTGGCGCCTGCCGTCGTTCCGAGCACGGAAGGGCTCGCAAGCGGATTGCGGAATAGGCCCTGAACGAGCACTCCTGCTGTCCCTAGCGCGGCCCCAGCCACGAAACTCGTGAAGAGCCGCCCCGCCCTCAGGCGAAGGAACATCGGGCCCAGACCGGAGTCAGCGAGGTCGCCGGCTCCGATCTGTAGCGACGCAGCTGCGCCGCCAACAGTGAGCAACGTGAGCAGCGCCCAGGCTAGCGCGAGTTGCTGCCGAGGGGTGCTCATGTCGTCCACCGACACGGCGACCAGCCCGGCAAGGGGGACACGGAGTCTCCCCAAAGGTGATCTTGAAACATACTTCCCTCCGAAGCAGCTTTGAGCAAGGGCAGTGGCCGGTCTCCTGACTCACACGCTTGGAAGGACCCAGAGATATCTCTGGAGTCCCACCGCTCGTCGACGTCTTCCCAGGACGATCGGAGGAGTTTCCTCACGATCGAGCCCAGTGACTTGTGTCGACAAGCTTGGCGCGTTCACAGTGGCGGGGGCCGCGTCCGTTGGCGATCGAATCAGATTCAATCGTTGGACTTCACGTTTCACCCTCCGTTGATGGGAGGGCACCGCTGCCTGAAATGGAAAGGAACATGCGACGCTAGCGTCGCGGCGAGACTGTAGGTGCTCTTGAAACGAAAGCAAACCCGACATTCGAAAAAGCTCAACTCCGGCTGCCGGCACAGATGGCTGAAACATCTGCGTCCAGGCCGGGCCTCCTCTTGGGTCGTCGATGCGGCTACTCGGATTGATGTAACGTCTGCGGCGATGCGATTGGATCCCGGCGACGCGGCACTCCCTCCCAGTCGCCCCCCCCTGTTCCATGCACGACACGCGACCCGACCACGCAGCCCCCGCGATGCCTCAAGGCTCTATCGACGCCCTCTATGATGTCGTTGGGGCGCGTCGCGACGTGAGACGCGAGTTCCTCCCCGACGCTCTCCCACGCGCGCTCCTGACGCGAATCTTGAACGCCGCGCACATGGGACCATCCGTGGGTCTCATGCAGCCCTGGCGCTTCATCATGATCTCCGACGAGGGCACACGCGCGAAGCTCGCAGCGTCGTTTGAGGCGGCCAACGCGGCAGCAATGGGCACCTACTCTGGGGAGCGAGCTGCCACTTACGCCTCCTTGAAGCTCTCGGCATTGCAGGATGCGCCGACGCTGATCGCTGTCACAACCGAGGTAGACGCCAAGCGCGGACATGGCCTTGGAAGGGCTTCTTGGCCCGAAATGGCCCAGTTCTCCACCGTAGCCGCCATTCAGAATCTGTGGCTTGCCGCGCGCGTCGAAGGCGTCGGTGTGGGTTGGGTCAGCATCCTCGACAAAGACGACGTGCGCGACGCCCTCGGTCTCCCCGATGGAGTAGCCCCAACAGCAATTCTGTGCGTGGGCTACGTCAAACGCTTCGAGCCTCGTCCTGACTTAGAAGCGGCTGGATGGGAGGAGCGCCTTTCCCTCGCGGACGTAGTGGTCGCTGAGACCTACGACGGGCCAAGCTACGTGGACGAATGAACCCGCCGCCTTCATTGGCCGGCACCAAGCAATGATCAGGTGAGCTCCAGCGCTTCCAAATGCGGAACCTCGGCGGCCATGGCCACTGCCCAATCGAGCTCTTGTTGGATTACGAGCACGGCGCGCATGACGCCAGCGTGCCCAACAAGCAGGTGACGCCGAGTCATGTCAAGGTTCTCGAGCCAGTCCGATACGCGCCGCTCGAGCATCTCAGCTGACTCGCCTCTGGGTGGGCCCTCTGTTCGCCAACGTGCGCCCCATCTCTCGAGCGCGGCGGGTTCACTTTCGTGAATCTCCTCCCATGCGCGCCCCTCGAAGGAACCGTGATCCAGCTCGCGAAGCCGCACGTCCGTACGCAACTCAACTGGCCCTGAGAGCCTGGGCGTGAGCGCGTCCGCGAGCCCCCGGCAACGACGAAGGTCCGAGCTCCATACGCAGTCGAACTGGAGGGATCCATCACCCCTGGCCCTTAGCGATGCAATCGCCGCATCCGCTGCCTGCAGATGACTGATCTCCGTCGCAACGTCGGAGGATCCGTAGCATGTCCCCAACATCGAGGCGGCGACCCTCGCATGGCGAACACCGACGATCACGGGCGCGCCAGGGCAAGCGTGAGCAGAACGGTCATCTCCGTGATTTGCTCGGTTGCCCCGAGAAAATCACCAGTGACGCCACCGGCACGTTTGTGGAAGCGCCAAGCGCAAAGGGCTGCCGCTACCGGGATCGTGACAAACGAAAGTCCCGGCCCCCAACCGAAGGACGGCAGCCATTGCCAGGCAGCCAGGATCGCTAGCACCCCATAGAAGGTCGCCACCAAGGCTTGGGTCAAGCGTGTGGTCACAATGGGGCGACTCCTGGCGTGCACGGGATCAGTAACGTAGGGCATCGTTGCCATGAGCCAAGTTGGGGCTACCCGTCCGAGCACATGGCTAAGAACAAACGCGGCAGCACCGAGCCTCCCCCACTCCGCGATCAACGTCGCGCGTAGGCCAATGGAAATCACAAGCGCCACCGTGCCGTAGGTCCCGATACGGCTGTCTTTGAGGATCTCTAGCATCCGCTCTCGGTCGAATATTGCGCCACCCATCGCGTCGGAAGTGTCCGCCAAGCCGTCCTCGTGGAACGCTCCCGTTGCGAGCATCGTCAGCGCGATTCCGGCCAGCGCTGCCGGAAGGAACCCCGCGCCCATGAGCAGCCAGTAGACAGCTCCGCCCATCGCGCCCACCACCAGCCCGACGAGTGGAGCATGGGCCGGCGCCCATGCATAATCCTCGTCGCGATAGGGATACCCCCCTGCCGGCAGACGCGTCAGGAAGACAAAGGCAGCGCGCGCTCCGCGAATAGAAGGCGGCATGCTCACGGCTTCTTCTCCTCGGGACCACCGTCTAGAGCCGCCTCCGCAAACGTCGCCATTCCGCCATGCAACGCGCAGGCGAGCTCCACCAACCCGTAGGCAGCTAGTGCGCCGCTGCCCTCGCCGAGGCGCAGTCCTAGGTCGAGCAGCGGGCGCGCTTCAAGCGCCTCCAGAAGTAGGGCGTGACCGGGTTCGCCCGATCGATGGGCAAAGAGAAGGTGAGAGCGGAGTCTTGGTTCGTGCAATACGGCCGCGTAGATCGCGGCGGTGACGATGAACCCGTCCACAAGTACGGCGGCACCGATCTCACGTGCGGCAAGCGCCGCACCTACTAGTGCGCTGATCTCGCGTCCCCCCACCCGGCGGAGCACCTCCATCGGCTTGGCCGAGTCAAGGCGGTTAAGCGCGTCACCGATGACGGCGGCCTTTCGCAGAACGCCCTCGGCGTCAAGGCCTGTGCCGGGCCCGGCGAGGTCCGAGGCGGGGCGCCCAAGGAGTGCCGCGGCGACTGCGCTAGCCGGCGTGGTGTTTCCAATCCCCATCTCCCCAAGCAGCAAGACCTTCGGGATGGGATTGAGCGCGAGTACCGCCTCGCGCCCTGCGTTGAGAGATGCCGCAAAGAGCTCCTCGCCCATGGCGTCCTCCGTGCGTAGGTCTCCGGCAGTAGCCTCTGCAGACCGATGCCTCCGCACAATAGCGACGCTGTTCTGGGGCACCACGTAGGGAGTGTCGACCCCCACGTCATGCACCTCCAAGGACATGCCATGGACCTGGACCGCCGAGACCGATGCCGCCGCTCCCCCAGCCGCAAAATTGGCAATCATGCCGGCCGTCACGGACGCCGGATAGGCGGCCGTCCCGTGCCGCACCACGGGGTGGTCTGCAGCGAAGATCAAGGTGGCAGCTGGCCGTGCGCTCGGTTTCTCTATGTCCTGAATAGCCGCCAAATCCAGCGCGATCTCTTCCAACCGCCCAAGGCTCCCCGGGGGCTTCGTCAGCTGCTCCTGCCTTAGGGCGGCTTGTTTGAAACCACTGATGTCTGCAAGCTCATGCTCCGCGCTTTCCTGTCGCCTCATGGGGGCGGACCCTAACGGACGCCGCGCCAGCGACACACTGGGCAAGGACTAAACTTCCGGGCTGGAGGCCATTCAAGAGCCGGTTAGAACGACACAGTGGTCCGGGGCATCCACTGTGCGGGACGGAGCGTCATGCTCCCCCCCAAGTCACTCCCCTGGCATCCTCGGGCACGCCCATCCTCACCTTCAGGGCGCCGTGCACGCCCGTCCCGTACTCAATCAAACGTCACCGATCGCGCGTCCGTGAAGTTCGAAGTGGGACCTGGGTTGGAATCGCGGTACCACGCTTGGAAGTACCACGTATCCCCTGGCTGCACGGAAGCGCCGACGCCCGGAAGTGGACTTGTGAGCGGGAGGGCCACGGAGAAGATCCCATCTGGCCCGGCGTTGCCCGCGAGGGGGAGAAGACGACCCAGCGGTGCGCCGAGGCAAAGGTCGCCCTGGCTGCCGGCGAGGTTGGGAATAAAGCCCGGTTGCCCCGCAACGAGGGGCAGCGCAAGCGCGTTCGCGGGGAGACCAACAAATCCGAGGGTCAGTCGCTGGTCGGCTACGGCCGTCGATCCGGCCGCGAAGACACGCGCCGTTCGGCCCGTCGAGTTGGGCTGGGCGGTGCAGTAGTCCTCGCCCACCGGCGGGCTCCAAATGAGCAATCGTTCGTAGGCGCCTGAGTTGTCCAAGAGGCCGATCGGACTGCCACCAGCGACAGCCACGATCCAGCGGGACGACGCATCGATCGTTCGATGATCGATCGTGAGGGAGCTGGTGCCATGCAGAGTCTCCACGGCCTCCCAGCTGCCAGCCCCGCTCTCGCGCAGAACCGACCAATACCCAAACCCCGCGAGCCCGGTCACCAGCTGCTTTCCATCCCACGCCAACCCATAGCCAAGCAGGTCGGTGTTGTTCGTGTTGCCCGGGTACGAATGCGTGGAGTCCACAACCCAAACGCCGCCGCTCTCCTTCCAGGTCACCACGAACGTCTCCGTCATCTCGAAGCCGAAGAACGCACCGGGGTGGCTCGACCACGTCGCCGAGACAAACGATCCGTCCGTGGCGACGCTCATCCCCAGTCGGCCCTCCACCAGACCGGAGAACGGCGGACCCGGCAACGTGACCAGCGTCCCGACGTCGCCGTTCGCCAGGACGGGCGCGATCGAGACTTGACCCGAGATCGCACTCGAGTGCCCCTGGATCTCCCCGTTACGAAAGCCGTTCCCAAGAACCACGAGGCCGCCACCGATCTCGACGTCCGTTAGCCGCCCGACGCCGAGGGTCTGTGTCTCTACCCAGGTCCCACCAGCCCGGCGAAACACAAGGTTCCGGTGGTTGACGTTGGACGAAACCCCAAGGATGGCGAGATCGCCTTCCATCCCAGCCGCCGTCGCGAACGATGACGCGAACGTCCCGCTAGGCGCCTCGACCACCTGGGTCTGGACCCACCCTGTGGCCCCACGCTCAAAGAACGCCGCCCGTCGGCTCCGGCCGTATCCCACCAACGCGTGATCGCCATCGAGGGCGACGCAGGTCGTCGGCTCATCTCTCCACGCGGGCACGCTGGGGACCAGCTCGTCAACGACAGTCCAGCCCAACAGCGCCCGCTCGAGCACCAACGCGTGGGACGCTCCGTCGAAGGTGGACGCAAGGACCCGGTCGCCGTCCACATCGACCTGCCCCGTGAATGCCCCCGCGCCAACGGTGGTCGCGAGCAACTCGTGATCGGCGGGCTGTTGAGCCCACGCCGGAGACGCGATGAGAAGGGCAAGGAGTGCGAGTTTCATGGCTGATGACCCCCTGGGAGTTCGAGCTTTCGGTCGGGCCGCTTTCCTTGAGCGTAATCGGTCCGGTCGATTCTGGGTCTGAGGATTGAAGAAGGACCCGCGGGCTTTGGCCTGCGCCGCAACCCCCTGCGCTGCACATTGGTGGCCTCCGCTCCGGGCAGCTCCGACACCTACCCGGAGCGGAGTGGCGATCGCGCCGGCCCTGCTTCTGTGTCAGTCTCGACGGGCCCGCGGGAGCGTGCTACGGTCCCACCGAGAGCCCGCCCTTGGTCCCCGCGTGGCGTGGACGGGGTTCCTGTCCAAGCCCGTCCCTTCCCGCTGCACCGGAGATCCCATGCGATTCATTTCCCCACTCTGGTTCTTGGGTCTCCTCGCCCCGACCGCGGAGAGCCAGCAATCCGTCTTCCTTGTGGCGGACCAGGACAACACGATCTACTCGGACCCCGCGGGTTCCCTGAGCAACGGATCCGGCAGGTTCATGTTCGTGGGCACCACCGGCGGTCGCGTGACACGCGGCATTCTTCGCTTTGACGTTGCGAGTGCGGTCCCCGCCGGCGCGCGCGTGACCGACGTGCGCTTCGAAGCCGAAGTCCATGCCTCAGGCGCCGGCGCCATCGGGACAGCTGACCACTCACTCCACGCCGTGCTGGCCGACTGGGGAGAGGGAACCACCACCGGTTCAGGGGGCCTCTGGGGCGAGGGCGACGGCGGGCCCGCCACGCCGGGGAGCGTCACGCACCTGCACACCTCCTACCCGAGCGCGTTCTGGCAGACCCCAGGCGGGGACTTTGAGCCTGACGCGAGCGGGGCGTTTGGCGCGCCAACGGCCGGCGCGGTCGTCGCCCAAGGCCCTGGAATGGTCGCGGACGTCCAGCGCTGGATCGACAGCCCCTCGAGCAATCTCGGTTGGATCCTCAAGGCCGACGACGAGTCGCGGCCGGCACGCATCTACCGCACGCGGGAGTACATTGGGGGCGCGCTCAACGCCTTCCTCGTCATCACTTTTGAGCCCCCCATCGGGACTTCCGTTTGCGGCCCCGCCGCCGTGAATGCGTCAGGGCTGCCTGGGGAGATCGGTGCCACCGGCAGCGTCATGGCAAGCCAAAACAATGTCCGACTCACGGCGCACCATCTGACGCCCAACACCTTCGGGATCTTCGTCGTCTCGGATACGACAGGGCACACTCCGCCCGCGGGCACCATCTTTGGAACGCTCTGCCTCTCCGGCTCCATTGGGCGCTACCAGGCCGTTGTCCAAAGCACAGGGCCAGAGGGAACCTTCTCACTGCCCATCGACCTGACGGCCATTCCCCATCCAACCGGCACGGCCCCCGTGGGAGCTGGCGACACGCTCTACTTCCAAGCGTGGTTCCGCGACCGCCGCATGGGCATGGCCGGGTCCAACCTGACGGATGCCCTGAGGATCGATTTCCAGTAGCGGATCCCGCGCTCCCTTCGCGGCCTGCGCCCAGGACCCCGCGCGCTGCTAGCGCCCCTTGGGCGCGAGTCGCTGCTGCATGCATGGCGCTGCATTCCAACGTCCGTCACTCCTCGTTGCGCACGACCCCGCGGGCACCAAGAATGATGAGCACGACCCCCACGATCATGAGCGGATCGGTGCCATTGGCACCGACGATCACCAGAGCGATTCCAGCGATGATGGCGTAGCGACTGCGGATGAGATCGTCCATGGGCTTGTCTCCGATCATTGGCATCCGGCCCCCCACGTCCATACGCAGATCAACGTACAAGCGAAAACCGACCGGGCCGGCCGCAGCGAAGCCGAAGGCTCCTGGGGAGGCTTGGACCTGCGATTCACCGGCCGTTGGAATCCGTAGGCCCTGCCCGAAACCAATGCCAATGTTCTTGGATTCCCCCCAACGAGGAACCGTCGTTCACGGAGTTTGGCGGAGAGAGCGGGCCGCCTTGGCCCACCGGACGCTGGTTTCGTCGATGTCGCGATCTTGCACGAGGCGCTCCAGCACCTCGGCAAGCGCCAACTCCATCCCGGCGGCGCGGGCGAGATCCACGGCTTCCTGGAGTACCTTGATCGACTCGCGGTCGCCGCCCACGAGCGCAGCCTCCACATGCTCAAGGACGATGTCAGGGTTGTGGTGGTCAGAGAACCAGGTTGCGAGGTCCGCCCGCAGGTCCTCCGGCCGGCCGCCCCGCCGAGCCGCCACCCCACGCACCCACCGCTCGGCGTCGGGGAGGGTTTCGACGCGCCCGGCATGGAGGCGAGCAAGCCAGACCTGGCACCGGTAGCCGCTCGGGTCGAAGGTGATCGACTTCTCGAAGGCCTCGACGGCCTCATCGAACTCAAGGTCCTGGAGCAGCGTGAGGCCTAGGTTGAACCAGGTGCCCGGGTGGCGCGGTGAACGCTCCAGGATCGCCAGGTGGATCCGGCGGGCCTCCCCGGGCTGCCCCATCCCATCCAGAATGGCCGCCTCCACATTCTGAAGGACACGCACAGGCTCCCCCTTCAGCTCCAAGGAGAGGCGCACCTCACGCAGGGCTTCTTCTTTCGTCTCCGGACCGTCGATGGTCGCCAGGGCGCGGGCGAGCTCACCATGATTGCGCCAGTCGTCCGGCGCCAGCGACGCCGCCACGCGGAAGCACTCGATCGCTCCTTCGATGTCACCGAGGCGCCGCCTGACCTTCCCGAGCCGGCGATGGAGGGAGGCCGAGTCCGGTGCGAGCCGGATGGCGGCCTGCCACTCCGCGGCCGCGCGCTCCAGGTCGCCGGACTCCCGCGCGGTGCGCCCAAGGGCGACACTTGGGAGAGCCCATTGGCCGGACAGGCCGCTGGCCCTTGAGAAGCCCCCCAGCGCGGCGTCGTAGTCCCCACGTCGGCGCGCGGACTCGGCGCGGGCGAGCTCGCGCA
>OJFX01000274.1_pt1 | contig 18658 bp, 9 predicted proteins | sample 1594171 | NCBI WGS metagenome assembly OJFX01 (sample SAMN05416840, study PRJEB24817) | seawater metagenome | isolation source: Sea water | place: Canada:Atlantic | collected 2013-07
CGAGATCATGCCTAGTCTCGTGGGCTCGGAGATGTGTATAAGAGACAGCTCCCATTCGGATGGAAGGTCGATCGAGGCGGCGATGGGGCCCCTCGGCCGCGCGAAGCCCGCGGGCGTCTGTCCTGCCTCCTCGAAGCGCCAGGCTTCATTCATGGCGGTGACGCGGTGCTCGCGCCGCCCTGGGACATGCTCGAAACCCTCATCCACATGGAGCGTCTGGGCGGGCGTTTCCCGCGACCCTCGCCCGGGCTGGGTGGAGCGCAGGAACACCTGATGAGTGCCTGGTCCGAGCTCCTCGGGGAATAGCGTGAAGATCGGTTCGCTCGACTGGGTGGACGCGATGGGCTCTCCGTTCACCATCAGCTCCACGATGGGCGCGGCGACAGAGCCGCCGCCGGTCCAATTCGCGATGCCCTCGAGCTTGAGCTCCCCGTTCATGTGCCGGCCGTCGAAGACCGTATGGAGCCCGATCCAGTGATCGCCCGCGGTGGGAATCGAGCGCTCGCTCGACATCGACATCATGGTCGAGGTCTCCGCCCCCTGCATTTCCATCGAGGGCTCTGCGCCCGACGTTTCCTGCATCGACATCATGGAAGCCCCGCCGCCCGCGCGACCGACTGGGGCGCGTACCAACTCCAAGGTGTCCACGTAGAGGTGGCGCTGCTCCGCGCGGCCGGCGTCCACGGCGTTGGTCAGCCGGAGCCCGAGGGTGTGCGGCCCCTCATCCAATTGGATCGGGGGGCCAATGGGCATTCTGTGCCAGCTGCGGTCGATCGTTCGCACGGACGCGGCGTACGTATACGGGGCGTCGAGGCTAAGGGAGACGGTGGGGAAAGCGCCCGCGCCGAGGTCGCCCTTCATGCGGGCCATGAGCTGCCATCGTCCGCTGGCCGGCAGGTCGATGGACGTCAGTGGCATGGGGTTGAAGCCGCGCACCGCCAGCGCCCGCCCGCCGGAGGCCGCCGCATCCCGCACCAGGGCGGGATGTTGGGCGCCGTAGTCCTCGGGCCGTTCTGCGCCGACGGTGTCTTCCCATTCGATCCGCACGACGTCGGCGGAACGGGGATGAACAACCGTCAGGGAAAGCGAATCACTCTGGTGCGTTGCGTCGCCTTGGCGCGTGCGCGCGCGGAACGTGAGCGATCCCTCCTGGAAGTCGGTGGCGTCGAGGTCAAAAGCTAGCCGGCGCTCAGGGCCGCGCGTGCTTTCGATCTCCCGCGGGGAGCCAATGGACTTGCCGTCCACCGTGACAAGCTCCACGGAGGTGTCCTCGGATCGCGCGCCAGGGGGGAGCTCTACGCCCACAGTGAAGGCGCCCCACACATGGGCGCCCTGGGCGGGCGCGACGATCGTGGGAATCGGTTGGCGCACGGGGGCCCCATGGGCCAAGGGCTCCACCGTCACGTCCAAGCGGGCATCGAGCGCGGTCAACGCTGCGTCCCCTGTTCCGATGGCCCTGACTCGCACAAAGGCGAAGCTCTCCCCGTCGAGTGCCCGGGCGGGGCCGAGGACCTCGACTTTCGCTGGGGCCGTGCTCGTCACTTCAAAGGCGGAATCGCCTGCGGCGGGCCGTGCGAGCTTGAGGGGAATCGTCGCCGTGCGTCCGGCCCAGAGCACCGTGGTGGGGCTCAGGAACTCAAGGTCCTGGGCCCCCGCAGCCAGTGCCAGCGGGGCGGCGCTGAGGGGCTGGGCGGCAAAGAACGTAAGGGCCAGCGGGGCCCAGCCCAGTGGGCGAAGAGCTCGGATCATGGGGGAGCGGGGTGGGGACCATCCAAGGACCCTCCTACGCTACCAAGCCTGCCGCAGTTGTCGCCGCGCATTGGGCAGCGAGCGCACTCGATCCGAAAGAGGTGAGTACGAACCGTGAGCGCCCAGGCAAGCGAGCGCCCGCGCCGCCGTCAGCCTTTCCAAGGTGCGTCGTAGCCGCGGCCCAGGCGGATGATCTTTTCAAGAAGGTCGGCGTAGCTGTATCCGAGCTTCTCGAAGCCCTCTGCGAAATCTTCCCCATAACAGAGGTCAGGGTTCGGGTTGGCTTCGAGGATCCACACGTGTCCCTCTTTGTCCATGCGCATGTCGATCCTCGCGTAGCCAGAGAGCCCGAGGGCGCGGTAGATGCGGCGTGCCGTGCGCGTGATGCGTTCTTCGACACCGGGGTCGAGGGATTCCGCCGGGCCCGTCCGAAGGCCAATCTTCTTTTGGTAAGCGTGGTCCCACTTGACCCGGCTCGTCGTGATGTTGGCCACGCCGCTCGGTAGCTCGTCCATGAAGATTTCCCAGACAGGCGAGACCTCGACGCGTTTGTTCCCGAGCACGCCGATCGTGAGCTCGCGGCCCTCGATGTACTCCTCGCAGAGAGCGCCGGTGCCGACGTTCTCGTGGATGTAAGCCACACGCGTTCGGAGCTGGTCCAGGTCGTAGACTATGGACGCTTGGCTGATGCCGGTGGAGGCGTGCTCGCTCCGCGACTTCACGAAAAGGGGCCAACGAATCTTCTTTGGGACCCGTGATACGTCCTTGCCCCGCGGAACGACAAAGAACTGTGGGGCGCGGATTCGGTGGTAGGCGAGGACCTTCTTGCAGAGCGCCTTGTCATTGGCGACGAGAAGGCCCCTGGGGTTGCATCCGGTGTAGTGCTGCTTCTGCAGCTCAAGCCATGCGACGACCGCGGAGTCGTAGATCCCCGCGTCGTGGAAGTGCATGAGCAGGTTGAAGGCCACGTGCGGGCGGTGCTCCTTGAGGGCCCGCCGAATCGGCGCGAGCTCATCGGCAACACCCACCTGGATGACCTCGTGTCCGAGGTTATGCAGGGCGCTGCACACGTCGTACTCCACCTTGAACTGATCGATGGCCTCGTCGCTCAGTCCTTCAATGGAGTCTGGTGGCACCAAGGCCTCGTGCATCAACACGGCCACTCTTAGTTTCTGCACGGCGTTACCTGTGGTACTTGGCGTGGCCGCCGTAGAGGAATTGGGAGGTAAGCGAGGTCAGGAGGATCGCGGCGTCGAGCAGGGATCCTGACTTCGACGTGGAGAGCCGAAGGTCGCGGGTTTTGGCGCGGACGATCATCTCGCGGACGACATGGTCCAGCAGGTACCGGTGTTGCCCGGTGGTCTCCGCGACGCGCTTGACGAGGGGGGCGCGGTGCTGCCTGAGGAAGCCGGCGAGCCTTGGGGCGGATCGCTGGGCGGAGGCTGGGTCAGCGAACGTGCGCGTCAGTTGCCCGTCGAAGGCGGGCGTGCCTTCCTCCGCGTAGAGTTTCTTCTTGGCGGCGTAGTAGCTCCGCAGGGTGCGCTTGACCTGGGTCACGGGCTCCTCGCGTCGACGCGTTTTCCGTGGTGGGGGCGTGTCCTTGATCTCGGACATGAGCTCGTCCACGTATTGGAGCTTTGCCAGGGCGGGCCAGCCGGCGTAGCGTTTGCGCCAGCGAGCACCGGGCCGCAGCCAAACGGCGAAGGTCTCCGCGAAGTCTTCCAAGGGGTGGCTCTGGGAATACCAGTAGTCCAGGTGCAAGACGAAGTCGCGGCTCGTGGGGTCAGGCGTGTACGAGGTTCGGTAGGGCACGCTGGCTTTGCCGAAGACCTCGATCCAGCGGCGCTTCCGTCGAAGGCCGTAGGCGTTGTCGATGGCGTGGGCCGCCTCATGGCGCATGAGCTTCATGCACGCCTCGGCGGAGCCCCCTTCGACTTCGAGCATTTGGCTTCGCTCAAGGCGCGTCAGCCGGGGATGGGCCAGGAAGAACGGGATCGCGAAGCCCGTGGCGTCGTCCGGCGCGAACCAGTCCGTGGAGAGCCACGCGTAGGGCCGAAATCGCAGTCCCTTAGCCTCGAATTCCCCATTGAGATCGTCAAGGCGGCCTTCGAGGGGCGAGCCCTCGAGGGTGACCCCAAGGTCGCGTATGGGGATGTCGAGCAGCTTTTCGCGGGGGAGGTCGGACCAGTGCATGGGCAAAGAGAAGGGCCCGCGCTGCGTGAGCAGCGCGGGCCCTTCTACCTTAGCGGCAGGCCCCGAGCGTCACCAGGAAGGTGCCGCTCGGATTGCCGGTAGGTGGCTATCGCAGGTCCAGAACGCCGGCGCCTTCGCCGGTGGTCAGGGTTGCCGTGCGGGCGCGGTAGTTGGCGCCAAGGGTCAGAGCGGTCCGCCAGTTCTTGGAGGTCCGGTCACCGACGAATCCGAGGGCGACCACGGCGGCCTCGCGGGCCGCAGCGGTGTACTCGGTGTCCTTGTCCAAAGCGATCCGACCGATGGCCTCAACGCCACGCTTGTCGCCGATGAACCCGAGGGCCGTGACGGCTGCCACGATCTCAGCTTCTGTCTTGGCATGGCCCTTCTCGTCGTCCTCTTCGAGGGCGCGCAGGTCCGTTTCAGCCATCTCGAGGCGCTCCAGGAGCCCGTCGACAACGCTACCGTCGCCGAGGAGACCAAGGGCGAGACCCAGTCGGGTCTGCAGGAGGGGCTTGCCCTCCGCCTCTTTGAACGCTTCCTGAAGCGGCGCAGCGGCCACGTTCCTGCCAAGCATTCCAATGCCCATTGCTACGTAGCCAGAAGCGGCTTCGTCGCGGGTCTTGGGGAGCTTGCCAAGGAGGCGGTCGCTCAGCTCGACGGTGCCGCGCATGCCAGCCGCAAGGGCGTAGGCACCGAGGTCGTCGACCTTCTTACCGGATCGGATCGCGTTGCTGAGAGCGTTGTCGAGTGCCGGATCAAGGGTCTGACCCTTGGCACGGAGCTCGTAGCCCAAGAGGCCCACCGAGAGCGCGGCCCACGGCTTCATCTTCTTCTTGCCCGCGCTCAGCTCGCGCTTGAGGGTCGAACGGATCTCGCTAAGGGCCCCGAAAGGCTCTTCGCCGGAACCGCGGTGACCACCGATCTCCGCGAGGGAGATCATGGCGAAACGCTTCTCCATGTCACCACCACCCTTGAGGGAGCGGCGCACGGCCCAGCGGATCCACTGGTCGATGTTGTCCTCGTCGGCGTCACCGATGAGGCCCAGAGCGAGGACGGAGCTTTCACGCACGTTCTCGGGCTGACGGGAAGACTTGCGCAGGGCCCGAACGAGCACCTCTGCAACACCTTCTTTCATGCGGTTGCTCATCCCGTCGGGACGGGCGGCCACAAGGCGAGCCAGGGTGGTCGCGGTGTGGGAACGCAGGATCGGGTCGAACTCCTTGACTGACGTGAAGTAGCGCAGGAGGTACGTGACCTGGGGACGCAGGGAGGTGTGCGGATCCGGAACCACGCAGGTTCCGCAGTAGCACGCCACCACGTCTTCGTCGACCGACAGGGGAACCATGCCCATGGCGATCATCGCCGCCACGCGCGTGTCGTTAGCTTCCGCCGAATCGTTCTCGATGATCTCAACGAGCGTCTTGACGATGTCTTGGCGCACGGACTCCTTCTGGGAGCGCGAACCAATCATGCCGAGGCCGTAAGCGGCGTAGGCGCGGATCTCCATGGGGACACGCGCTGTGACCGGCTTGCCCTCAGCGGTGACGGCCTTGCAGCCCTCAACGGTGTTCAGGGCAATGTTGCGGAGGAGCGGGATGTCCCGCTCGCCGCCGTTCAGGCCCGTGACGAACGCCGCCGTCGGGTGAAGCTCGGCCATGCCCTCAGAGAGGAACCAGTTCGTGACGAAGCTGTAGTGGCGTTGATGCTCACCACCCACTTTCGACATGGCGACGAGGGCGCTCTTGCAGTACTCGATGGAGCCACCTTTCTTGAGGCCCTCCATGAGTGCCTCAGCGAGCACACCGTCGATGATTTCGTCGCTGGCGCGGCCACCGATGGACGCCTTCTCTTCTTGGCCCTTGCCAAGGTAGAAGCCGTCGCTGCCTGAATAGGTCTCTCCCGTTTGGATGTTCGAGAACTGCAGGAAGCGGTCTTGGTTGAACTTCCACCAGAGCTGCCAGTCGTTCGGGTCCGACGTCGTGCCGTATCGGTCGAGGTCGTAAGGATCCTGGCCGGGAAGGACAGGCAGTTCACCGAGGCCACCGGCTCCACCGGGCGGGTTGAACGGGATACCCATTCCGCCGCCAGGGCTCGCTGGGCCGCCCACGGGGCCGCCAATGGGTCCACCGCCGCCGGCGCCGCCAGCAGGAGCACCTGCTCCGCCGGGACCGTTGGCTCCAGGACCGCCTGCTGTATCACCTGGTGCTGATGCACCCCCACCGGGGGCGCGAGGACCTGCGCCTCATCATTGGAAGGCGAAGGTCCAGTTCGTGAAGGCGGCAGAGGTGCCGAACACGATCAGGACCCGAGTGGCGAAGCGAAGCATGCGATGCTTGTTCATGGCTCTTGGGTTGCCGGTTGATGGGCCTGGAATGCGGGCCCTGGATTTTGCTGGGGACCCCTTGCGGGAAAAGGGGGTCTCGGCGGAGAGCCGAGGACGAATTGTCACGCAAGGAGACAGGTCGACGGACCACTCCGCCACACAAGGGTATGTGGGGAGGGGAGATCCACCAAGGTCCTGTACCCCTGATCTACGGCTTCGGACGCCCAATCCCTTACTATTGTTCGCTGATAAGGCCCTGGTGCTCCGCGTTGTCACGTGGGTGACGCATCTCGAAGGCCTAGATCTGCGCGAGTGGCTGTCCCCGTGCTCCCAGTGCGAGTCACTTTTGGCTTGCGTCTCGAACTCAATCTTTACCCAAACGACAGGTCCATCGGCGGGGGCGGCGGGGCGTGAAAGCGCTCGAGCCTGAGAAGCACCCCTCGAACCTGACCCGGTTCGCACCGGCGTAGGAAGTCCTATGACCAACACTCTCCCCGGCCCCGCCAGCGGCGCCGATTCCACGAGCCCCACCGACACCCTCGAGCCCTTCGAGGTCAGCTTCCCCGCATCCCACAAGATCGCCGACACGATCGAATGGAACGGGCACCAGCTGCACGTGCCGAAGCGCCGTATCCATCTCTCCAACGACGACGCCCCGGTCGACGTCTACGACACGTCCGGTCCCCAGGGCTGCGATGTGCGCGAGGGGGTCCCGAAGCTCCGCGCTAACTGGATCGCCTCACGCTCCAAGGACAACGACTCCGGCAACTTCAGCCAGATGCACTACGCGAAGCGTGGGGTCATCACCGAGGAGATGGCCTTCGTCGCATGCCGCGAGGGCGTTGAGCCCGAGTTCGTGCGCTCCGAAATCGCCCGCGGTCGCGCGGTGCTCCCGGCGAACATCCACCACCCCGAAATCGAGCCGATGATCATCGGTACGAACTTCCTGGTGAAGATCAACGCCAACATCGGCAACTCCGCGGTGACGAGTTCGATCGAAGAGGAGGTCGAGAAGCTCCAGCGCGGCATCCGGTGGGGGGCCGACACGGTCATGGATCTCTCCACCGGAGACAACATCCACGAGACCCGCGAGCACATCATCCGGAACAGCCCGGTTCCGATTGGCACGGTCCCCATCTACCAGTGCCTTGAGAAGGTCAACGGCAAGATCGAGGACCTGACGATCGACCTCTTCCTCGAGACCCTCGTGGAGCAGGCCGAGCAGGGCGTGGACTACTTCACGATCCATGCGGGCGTGCTGCTACGTTACGTCCCGATGACCGCCAAGCGCGTTACGGGCATCGTCAGCCGCGGCGGCTCGATCATGGCTAAGTGGTGCCTTGCGCATCACGAAGAGAACTTCCTCTACACACACTTCGAGCGCATTTGCGAAGTGATGAAGAAGTACGACGTCAGCTTCAGCCTGGGCGACGGCCTGCGTCCCGGCTGCATTGCGGACGCCAACGACGACGCCCAGTTCGGCGAATTGGAGACCCTCGGTGAGCTCACGAAGATCGCGTGGAAGCACGATGTTCAGGTCATGATCGAGGGACCCGGTCACGTGCCGATGAACAAGATCAAGGAGAACGTCGAGAAGCAAATGGAGGTCTGCCACGAGGCGCCCTTCTACACCCTCGGCCCGCTCACGACCGACATCGCCCCGGGCTACGATCACATCACCAGCGCGATCGGCGCGGCGATGATCGGCTGGTTCGGCACCGCGATGCTCTGCTACGTGACCCCGAAGGAGCACCTTGGCCTTCCGAATGCCAAGGACGTGAAGGATGGCGTCATCGCCTACAAGATCGCAGCCCACGCGGCGGACCTCGCGAAGGGCCACAAGGGAGCCCAGGCCTGGGACGATGCCCTCAGCAAGGCGCGCTTCGAATTCCGTTGGCAGGACCAGTTCAACCTGGCCCTCGACCCGATCACGGCCCGCGCGTACCACGACGAGACCCTGCCGGCGGACGGCGCCAAGGTCGCGCACTTCTGCTCGATGTGTGGCCCGCACTTCTGCTCGATGAAGATCACCGAGGACGTGCGCAAGTACGCCAAGGAGAACGGCCTCGAGACGACCGAGGCGATCGAGAAAGGCATGGCAGTCAAAGCCGCTGAGTTCTCCGAGAAGGGCGGCGAGATCTACAGCTAGAAGTACGGAGCCAGGATCGTTTTTTCGTTATTGAAGCGCCTCCGTTGCCCCCCCAGGGGGGGCAACGGAGGCGCTTCATTAACGAAAAAACGATCCTGGCTCCGTACTTCGTTGATCCCATCGATCAGCAGGAGTTTCCTTCGCTGGGGGCCTCGATAGGCGATTCTCTCCCTGCGCGCTTCCACCCCGAGCAAGTCTTTGGGTGGGTCAGGTCATTACGATCTACCGCGCTCCCTCCGGGACCTGCCCGTCTATCCATGCTTGGACTCCTTCAGAACCGATCCTTCGCGTCGCTCCTGGCCACCCAGTTCCTGGGCGCCTTCAACGACAACGCCTTCAAGCAGCTAGTGCTGCTGCTTGCGGTCTCGGCCGCAACGGTGGACGGCGTGCCGTGGGTGGCGGAGAGCGGCTTCGCCGTCAGGGACGGCGCGAGCATGCAGTGGCTTCCCGCGACGCTCTTCGCACTGCCATTTGTCCTGCTCTGCACCACGACCGGTGCCCTGGCGGACAAGCTGTCGAAGACGCGCATCATTCGGATAGCCAACCTGCTTGAGGTCGCGGTGATGGGCGTGGCCCTTTGGGCCTTCGTCTCCCACAGCTACGCGGGCCTGCTCGTGACGGTGCTTCTCATGGGCGCCCAGAGCGCGCTCTTCGGTCCCTCGAAGTATGGGATCGTGCGGGAGCTGGTGAACGACAAGGACATGTCGAGGGCGAACGCGCTCATTCAAACGACGACGACGATCGCAATCCTCGGAGGTGTGATTCTCGCAGGATCACTCCTGGACAACCTCGGCGGCGTCTTCTGGAAGGCGGGTGCCATCTATGTAGGCTTGGCGATGTTGGGCTTTCTCTGCTGCCTTCCGATTCGAAAGGAGCCAGCTCGCAACCCGGAGCGTCGGATCCCATTCTTCTTTGCTGCGGAGATGCGCCGGCAATGGAAGCACGTTCGCCCGATTCCCCACCTTGGTGCGGCCGTTTTCGGGAGCGCCTTTTATTACTTCATCGGCGCACTCGTGCTCCTGATCGTGAACGAGTACGGGGTCATCACGCTCGGTCTGACGAATGGGGAAACGTCGGCGCTGCTCGGCCCCGTCGTGATTGGAATCGCCGTCGGTGCGATCGTAGCGGGCAAGTTGTCCGGGGATCGCGTCGAGGGCGGCCTCGTGCCCCTCGGGCTCTTTGGTATGGCGGCGGGCCTCTTCGGGACGCAGCTCAATGGGGACAGCGTGGCTTGGATCAACCTATGCCTTGGCGTCGTCGGGTTGTCCTCGGGCATCTTCACCTTGCCGATCAGGACGCTGTGCCAAGTCCTCCCCCCGGACAAGACGCGGGGTTCCGTTCTCGGCTTTAGCCAGGGCATGGACTTCATCGGCATCCTGGCCGCGGGTCCGTTCTTTGCGCTGCTGACGATGCTTGGCTGTTCGCCGCCCGTCATGATGATCGTGACTGGCGGACTCCTCGTCGGCGCGTTCCTCGTGTCGTTGAAGTTCGCGGCCCACTTCACCGTGCGCTTCATCATTTGGGGGCTCGCGCACACGGTGTACCGCCTCAAGGTGCGGGGATCGGAGCGCATTCCCAAAACCGGTGGGGCGCTGATCGTCTGCAACCACGTGTCCCTGGTGGACGCGGTCCTCGTCTCGGCTGTCACGGGGCGCCCGGTGCGGTTCCTCATGTTCCGTGGCTTCTTCAAGGTGCCCATCCTCGGGTGGTTCGCGCGCAAGATGAACGCGATCCCTGTGTCGAGCCGCGACTCGAAAGAAGAGAAAGATGCCGCCCTCGCCCAGGCCGCCCAGGCAGCGCTGGACGGGGAGCTCGTGTGCATCTTTGCCGAAGGCGCCATCACCCGTAGCGGGCACCTCATGCCCTTTGCCTCAGGGATGGAGCGCATCGCCCGCGAGGCACAGGTGCCGATTCTCCCGATGGCCCTCGATCGGCTCTGGGGCAGCATCTTCAGCTACAAGGGCGGCTCTGCGTTCTGGAAGATGCCACGTCAGATTCCCTACAAGGTGGACATCTCGATCGGCGAGGCGCTGCCCCCGGGCGCGGACGCGTTCACGGCGCGGTCGCGCATCCAGGAGCAGATCGCGGAGCTGCGGACAGAACGTAAGGGGCGCCGCGGGTCCCTCGCATGGCGTTTCCTCAAGGAGGCGCGGACGCACGCTTCGGCGCCGGCGGTCGTGGACGGCATGGGGACGGAGCTCAACTTCCGAAAGCTCACGGTGGGGGCGCTGTGCATGCGCGATGCCCTTAGGCCGAAGCTGGGAGCTGGCAAGAATATTGCGGTGCTCCTGCCTCCCGGAGCCGGCGGCGCCTTGGCGAACATCGCCTTGGCCCTCGACGGTCGCACGTCGGTCAACCTCAACTACACCCTCGAGAACTCTGACCTCGCCGCCATGTGCGAGACCGCGGACGCCGGGGTCATCATCACGGCGCGTCGCTTCCTAAAGGCGCTCGACCGCGAATCCCCACTGCCGCCTGAGCGCACCATCATCCTCGAGGACATCCGCAAGGACATCACCGGCGGGATGAAGCTCAGGCACCTCGCGAAGACGTTCCTTCCGGGCACGTGGCTCGCCAACATAGAGTCACCGAAGTCCCAGACCGGCGCGCACGAGTCCGAGGAAACCGCGACGATCATCTTCTCGAGCGGCAGCACGGGCACGCCCAAGGGCGTCATGCTGAGCCACTCGAACGTGCTCTCGAACGTGCAATCGGTGCTGCAGGTGATCTCCCTTGGGCCCGGTGACGCGGTCCTGGGCATCCTGCCGTTCTTCCATAGCTTCGGCTACACGATCACCCTTTGGGCAACCCTGCTCTCCGGTGCCCGCGCCGTCTACCACGCCAATCCCCTCGAGGCGAAAGTCATCGGTGAGATGTGCGGCAAGCACGGCGTCACGATCACCATTGGAACGCCGACCTTCTATCAGTCGTACCTGCGTCGGTGCAAGCCGGAGCAGTTCGCCAAGGTCCGCGTGGCCCTTTCCGGGGCGCAGAAGCTGAACCATGGCCTGGAGCACGCCTGGGAAGCCAAGTTCGGGTCCAAGCTGATGGAGGGCTACGGCTGCACGGAGCTCTCCCCTGTGGTCTCCGCCAACCTCCCAAGCTCCGAGGACGCGCCGCGCCGCGCCCGCAGCCACAAGAGTGGATCCATCGGTCGTCCGATTCCCGGCGTTGCCGTCAAGATCGTCGACCAGGATCGCTACCCGGCCGAGGTCGTGGAGCGGGGCGCAGGCGAGGATGGATTGATCATCGTCAAGGGACCGAGCGTGATGCAGGGATACCTCGGGTTGCCGGAGAAGACCGCTGAGGTCCTGAATGACGGCTGGTACACCACAGGCGACATTGGCTACGTCGATCGTTTCGGATTCCTGTTCATCACCGATCGCCTTTCGCGCTTCAGCAAGATCGGCGGCGAAATGGTGCCCCATGGGCGCGTCGAGGAGACGCTGCAGGATCTCGCGATGGAGCTGATGGAGGTTCCCACCGACGAGGACGAGGACGCACAGGCACTGGAGATCGCCGTCACCGCGGTCGAGGACCCCAAGAAGGGTGAGCAGCTCGTCGTTCTCCACGCGGGCCTTCCCTTCGACCTGGCGATTCTCCAGGAGCGCCTAGGCGAGACCGACCTCCCCAACCTCTTCCAGCCCAAACCTACGGCCTGGTACGAGGTGGGGGCGATCCCGATGCTTGGCACAGGCAAGGTCGACCTGCGTGGCCTGAAGGTCCTCGCCGACGCGATCGTCAACGCGCCCAAGGAGGAAGGGCGCAAGCCATTCACGCTGGCTGCCGTGGAAGCCGCCCGCGTCGCGGCCGCCAAGGCCCGCGAAGCGATGGGGCGGTAGGGATACCGCGAGAGCAACACGGATCCACCACCTAAAAGAGGAGACCTGGGCGCCAAATGGCGTCCAGGTCTCCTCTCTTGTCTGCTTGATCCGAGTCGCACTCGCGGTATCTCTACCGCAGGCGACCGATCATCAGTTCTTTTCGATGGTGCTCTTGCCTTCGAACTCACCGGACATCGTGGCGCTGGCTTCGCCCGCGGCGCCGCCCATGTCCATGTCGCCGCTGATGTTGACTTCGAACTCGCCGGCCATCTCAATCGACTGGAACTGGCCCAGCTCGATGTTGAAGAGGGCGGTGGCGGTCATGTCGGCGGAGACTTCCAGCTGAGCGTTGACCGGGGGGATCTGGTCAGCGGCCTCGGGCGGAGCGGCCTGCATGATGATCTCCATGAGGTCGTCGATGGACATGGTGACGTTGACCTCGTAGTCGACGGTGGCGACGCCCTCTTCGACCTTGCTGACTTTGCCGACGGCCTCAAAAGCCATCGCTTCCATCATGGTGTCCATCATCGACTCCATCATGGCCATCTGCTCGGCCTCGACCTCACCGGTGTCCATGCTGGACATCATCTGGTCCATGATCTCTTCCCAGTTGGGCTGAAGCTCGAAGGCCTTGCCCTCTTCGACCGGGCCCTCGGGGACCAGCATTTCGAAGTGGTTCTGGTGGGAGACCATGTTCATTTCAGCGTCGCTGAGGGGCGCTTCGACGTCTTTGGTGACGTCCTTGCGCTTGATCTCACCGTCTTCGTCGATCGTCAGCTCGACCGTGCGGCCGACGACGGGCATGTCGGGATTCTCGTCGATCGACTCGCCTTGGCCCATGGCGTTGACTTCGCCCGTGACGGCCATGTCCATGGAGTCAACGGTGACCTGCATCTTGGCGATCTCGCCGTCGCGGACCTCCATGATCGTCTCCGTGATGTCCGTTTGCATCTCCATCTCCATGTCGAACTCGACGGCGCCGTCGAGCATTTCCTGCCCGTCCATCGTCGCCGAGATGTCGTCAAGGCTCATCGACATGTTGAACGCTTGAGAAATAGCGTAGGTCTGATCAGCCGCGAAGCGCGGGGTCAGGTTGATCTCCTCCGAGGCAGGGCGGAACGCCAGCGCAACGGGGAGCGAAAGAAGGAGGGTTTGAGTGCTCAGTTTCATGGAAGGTGTTTCCCTTGGGGATTGGGCGGTGACCATACGACGGCGGACCGGCTCTATTTGCTCGGAAATCGAGGAAAGGCACCTCCGCAAGCTAGCTTTACGGACCCCTAAGGGCCTCTTTTGTGGTCAGGAGGTCCCTGTGTATCGGCTCCCAGGGCCCATTTCTGGGGAATGATTACGCCAAGATGTCCTTCAGGACATGCCCGTGAACGTCTGTGAGACGCATATCTCGCCCGTCGAAACGGACGGTCAGGCGGGTGTGGTCGAGTCCCAGAAGATGCAACATCGTGGCGTGGAGGTCGTGGACCTCGACGATGTCCTCGACCGCGTGGAGCCCGAATTCGTCCGTGGCTCCGTAGGTCATGCCCCCCCGGACGCCGCCTCCGGCCATCCAGATTGAGAACCCGTGGGGGTTGTGGTCGCGGCCGCGGCTCGCCCCGCTGCCCTGGGCCATGGGGGTGCGACCGAACTCCGCAGCAAACACCACCAGGGTCGTCTCGAGGAGTCCACGGGACTCGAGGTCCTCGAGAAGGGCGGCAACCGGCTGGTCGACGGCCTTCGCGTTCGAGGAATGCCCCTTGTGGAGATTCTGGTGCTGGTCCCAGCGATCATTCCCGCTTCCGGGGACCTGGACCATGGGGACCTGCACAAAGCGCACGCCCGACTCCACGAGCCGGCGGGCGAGCAGGCACTGGCGCCCGAAGATGGCGGTGCCCTTGAACTCGTCGTCGATCCCGTAGCTCGTTCGAATGGACTCGGGCTCCGTCGTAATGTCCGCGAGGGCGGGCACCGCCGCCTGCATGCGATAGGCCAGCTCGTAGTTGGCGATGGCCGCGTTCACGGAGCGTTCGTCGCCGGCACCCAGGCGGTCCAGGTCCCCGAGCAGGCCGCGGCGACGTCGCTCCCGGGTCGTGCCCGTGTGCTTGCCTTTGGCGTGGGCGACGGGGTCGCCGCTGGGCCGGAAGCTTGAGCCTTGGAAGGCCGGGTTGAGAAAGCCTGATCCGTAACACTCGATGCCGCCCGGTGGAACGAGGCCGCCCTCCACGACCACGTATCCGGGCAGGTCGTTCGCTTCGGATCCCAGTCCGTAGGCGCACCATGCGCCCATGGACGGGCGCCCTGAAGGGTTGTGGCCTGTATGCAGGAAGTAGTTGGCTGCCGTGTGCTCCGGGAACTTCGACTTCATCGAGCGGATGATGCACAGCTTGTCCGCCTGCTCGCGGATCTTCGGGAAGAGGTCCGAGATCTCAAGACCGCTCTCTCCCCCGCGCTGGAATTTCCATGGGGAGGCCATGACCGTGCCGACGTTGTTGAACTGCGTCGGCGGGGCTTCGATGGGCATCGGCTTCCCGTCCCAGCGTTCCAGTTCTGGCTTCGGGTCGAACGTGTCCATCTGGGCGGGGCCGCCGTCCATGTAGAAGAAGATCACGTTCTTCGCGCGCGCCTTGAAGTGCGGAGGCTTGACCGCCAGCGGGTGGTCGCCGGGAAAGCCTCGGGCGGCGGCCTCGCGCCCGAACAGTGCTGACGCGGCCAGGGCCCCAAAGCCCCCTGCCGTTTTGGAGAGAAGCCCTCGTCGGGTCAGCCCGCCACTGTGATGGATGGATCGACTCATCGGAGGAAGAGGAATTCCTTGGTGTTGAAGAGGACGTGGGCAATGTCGATCTTGGCGGCGCTTGCATCATCGACGGCCCCAAGGGCTTGGAGCACAAGCTCTGCCTCCTTGGCGTGGGGCCTTCGCCCGAGGGCTCGAATCCACATGGTGTCCAGGGTCTCCCGGTCCACCGTCCCGCGTTCGACGGACTGGGCGAACGCCACGGCTCGGTCCTCGACGAACGGATCGTTGAGCATCGCCAGCGCCTGGGCTGGGACATTGGCGCTGGTACGCGTGCCATGGCACGTGGAAGGAGACGGCTGGTCGAAAACCGTCAAGAATGGATGGGGGAAGTTCCTGCGCGCCTCAATGTAGATGGACCGCCGACCGGCCCCATCCAATGGGCCTGACTTGCCCGGGCGGCCGCGCCCGTCCATGAAGGGCGTGAGGTGAATCGGTACGGGCTTTCCGAACCGATCAGGACGCAGCTCGGAGCTCACCGCGAGAAGGGCATCGCGGACTTCCTCGGCCTCCAGTCGCCGTACCGACATGTGCGACAGCAATGCGTTGGTCGGGTCGAGTTGCGCTGCGGAGGGGGAAGCGGTCGTCGATCGGCGATAGGCCTTGCTGAGCGCCATGCGCCTCAGCATCGCTTTCGTGGACCAGCCTTCATGCTCAAGGGAGATGGCGAGGTGGTCCAGAAGCGCAGGGTGCGAGGGCAGCGCGCCCATCGCTCCGAAGTCATCCGTCGTCGCGACAATGCCGCGCCCGAACATCGACTGCCAGAGCCTATTGACCCAGACGCGCTGGATGATCTTGGAGTCGGAAGCCAGCAAGGACCTGGCTAGTCTGAGGCGCCCGCTCCCTGATCCATTGTTGATGGGCTCGCCGCCGGGCTCTTGTGCGGAGGGGCGCAGGACTTTGGGCGCTCCCCTCGGCGCGCGCGCCGTCGGCTGCTGCCAATCGCCCCGGGCAAGGATGTGTTCGTCGCGCCCCTCCAGGTCGAGTGCCGCGGGAGCTAGCTTCGACTCGAGCTGACGGCGCTCCTGAATCTCGCAGAGGCCGCGCACTTCGGTGTCGAGGGCCGCGGCAATGGCTGACTGCACGGTGGGCAGCTCATTCGACACGAACTCGACGAGGCCGTAGAGCCCAGCTCGAGCGTCGTCCGAGAGAATTCGGTCCTCAATGCCCCCCCGCTGAAGCAACTCGACTGCGTCCAGGAGCAGCGCCTGGAAGATGGCCGCGCGGCCTTCCATCGTCCCTGTCTCGAGCCCTTCGTCGAGGGCCCATTGGGCGATCCACCGGCTCGGCGCGAGGGCAGGGACGGCTTCGCCATCCTCGAGCTCGACCGTTCGCGCGATCTCAAGCTCCTCGCCTTTGAGGGCCGTCCATTCAAAGTGCACATGATGCCCCTTGGCCGAGGGCATGGAGTGCTCGACCCACCGCCAGATGCCCTTGGTGTCGATGGACTTGAGCGACGCTCCGTGAAGGGGCCCTGCGAGCATCTTGTGTGACGCAATGGGGGCCACGAGCTTGGCCTGGCCGCGGACGAGGTGTGCGAACCGCCCGGCGGCGCTGACGCCGCCAGGCGTGACCAGGGTCCTGCCTGCCTGGAGCCATTTGAGGTTGCCGCCACGCTTCGTCGCGGATTCGGGGTGTACACGCAGGCCCTTCCAGGAAGCCTGGGCACGGACACCTGGCCGAGCCGCGATGGCCACTCCTCCATACTCGTTCGCTTCCGCTTGCAGGGACGCGTGCCCAGCCGGGACAGGACCCCGTCCAAAGGTCGGCCCGTTGGGAATCCACCGTGCGCCGCTCAAGGAGGAGTAGTCCACGAAGGCCTCGGCCGGGCCCGGGTCCGGTGACGTGCGGTCCGGTGAGGTGTGGTCGGGCGAATAGGTCTCCGGGAAGAGAGCCGCCAGGGCCTCCCTAGCCCGTGGCTCGCCCGATGTTGCGGAGAGCCATGCGAAGCGCCACTCCAGCTCACGGGCCGGCGTGTCACCGTCCACTCCCGAGAGGAGCGACATCCACTGCGCCGGTGTTTGCGCCCTGGACATCGCCATGGCGGGGCTTTCCAGGTCCGACAATACGAACTGATCCGCACCAATCTGGCCCCAGTGCCCCTCGGCCTCATCAACGATGCGAATGCGAACCAGGGGAGGGGCAGCCGTCGCGCTCCCGGGGCGCGCGATCGTCACGGCTCTGAATGCGTTCGAGTCCGTTCCCCGCGCCGTGCCGATCACGTCGCCGGTCTCGGCATCCACGAGCTCAACCCGAACGCTCTCTTGCCGCCCGCCATTGACCAGGAAGTGCAGGTTCGACCTGACCATGGGAAATGGGGCGCTCGTGAGGGTGCCGGTATAGCCATTGCTGGGCTGGCCCTTGCCAGGGTGCTTCGCATACGTGCTCACGACAAAGTTCCCCCTCGGGCGCATGGCCGCCTCGCCCGGTGCGATGTCGTCCTTGTGCAGCGGCGCCGTGCCGAAGGCGTCCCCGGTGGCCTTCCATGGGCCGAGGTAAGGTCCGTCGTAATCTCCGGACTCGAAGCCTTCAATCAGTAGGTCGATGGGGAGGCGCGTCGATGCTCCTTGGGATTGGACCCACGCATCGAAACCGACAAGGCTCGGGGCCTTTGTTTCTTCGGACGAGCCCTCCTCAAGGTCCACTGAAATGGCGCTGGTGAGCGCATCTTCCGCACCTTGGGCCGCGTCCCGGACCGCGGATGCTACCGCCGCTTGCATGGCCCTCTGGCTTCGCCCTTGGAAGGCGTCCAGGTCGCTGGCAACGACGCGGTTCGCGCGGTCGGTCTCGAATCGCAGTTGGCGCGGGGCCGTGGACAAGGCAAAGCCTGCCAAGGCGTGATAGTCCTCCGCGCTGATGGGGTCAAACTTGTGATCGTGGCAGCGGGCGCACGAGACGCCAAGGCCCAGGAGGGACTTCGAGAGGACCTCCACTTGGTGGGCGACTCGATCCGCTTGGTCGCCACGGGGCGTCACCGGGGAGTGCACCTCATCCCCGAGGAACCACGCGCCCGTTCCAAGGGGGGACTCGTCGTAGCGTCCGGTGGGGTCGAGGCGTGGCTCGTCCACAAGGTCGCCGGCGAGTAGCTCCGTGACCAGGCGGTCGTAGGGCACGTCGGCGCCGAAGGCGCGGATGACGTAGTCGCGATACTGCCAGGCATTGAGGATCGGAAAGTCGAACTCGTGGGCCTTGGTCTCTGCATACCGCATGAGGTCCATCCAGCGCCGGGCCTGCCGTTCGCCGTATGCCGGGGAGGCGAGCAGGCGGTCAACGACGTGCTCGTAGGCCTTGTCGGATTCATCGGCCTCGAAGGCCGTGATCTGTTCGGGCGTGGGCGGTAGGCCGGTCAAGTCGAACGTCACGCGGCGGAGCCAAGCGGACCTTGTGGCTTCGGCGGCGGGGGTGATACCGGCTTGTGCGAGCGCCTTCTCGACGAGCGCATCGATCACGTCCTGTCCGTGCAGAAGCTCGACGGCCGGGGCCATCGGAGGTTGGAAGCACCAACGGAGACGGTCGCTGGGATCGATCTCGATCTTGTGGGGGAGGGACGCGCCCATCTCGACCCACTTTTCGATCGCGGCGATGTCGTCCTGTCTCTTATACACATCTCCGAGCCCACGAGACTAGGCATGATCTCG
>OJFX01000276.1_pt1 | contig 18579 bp, 18 predicted proteins | sample 1594171 | NCBI WGS metagenome assembly OJFX01 (sample SAMN05416840, study PRJEB24817) | seawater metagenome | isolation source: Sea water | place: Canada:Atlantic | collected 2013-07
TATTATAAGAGAATAGCTTCTATAAAAAATATGACAAGCATTTTCGCATTTTATGGAGACATGTCCGGCTCTGCCTCGGGCAGCCCTCTCCTCTCCAGGAAGGCGCACATTTTCTCGTCGAGATCTGCATGCCGGGCCGCAAGCTCAGCGGCCCTGGTCCAGTCATGGATGCTGTCCGCCGGATCGCCATCCTGCCAGGTTTTAGCCTCGGCGAGGTTCACATGGGGCATGCAGAGATAGGCCACCCCGTCACAGCGCGCGACATCGATCATCGGGTGACCCTGGACGCCCTGCCCCGCGAAGGCACAGGGATGCCCGCCGCCGCCCGGGAGATGGCCGGGGCCGCCCTCGAGGAGCTGCAATCCGTTCTCGGTCTCGATGAAGTCCAGCGTGCAGCTGAGCCGGTCTTCAGGCCAGTCCCGATCGAGGATGTCGCGGATCTCTTCATTCTTGCCTTGCCGCAAAAGGACCTGATCGACGAAATGTCCGCTCAGCCCCATTGCCTCACCCGTGTCGACAATCTTCTGGGCAAGCATGCCGGAACGCACAGCATTCCAGGCGTTTTCTGGTGTCGCGCCTTCCCCGGTCCAGCCGTAGTAATTGGCCACGCCAGTCACCTCACCAGCCTTGACGAACACGCGCCATTCCGCGGGCCATTTGCCAGGCCCGGCCAGCGGCGTATTTGCCCGGTGAAGATCCTCGCCTTCGTGGAAGCGTGCAGGCTGTGCCCAGGGCCGCGCCAGATAGGTGACACCCGGTTTGTGGCCGCCGATTGCCAGTTCCAGGAAACGCGGGTCGGAAAAATCGATCATGCGCCGGTTCCCCGCGCGCACCCAACCTCCGCCCAGCTCGAAATCGGGCCGCACCTTCGCGGTGTCGTCCCCTTTCAGCATGAGACCTGTCCCGACCAGGGACTTGAGGTTGTTCGATCCTGAATACTGGGTGCGAACCATCCAGCTCGAGGGGATTTCGTCGAGAGCGCTTTCCATCCGCGCAAAGGCGGCCGCGGCCTCATCCCGGGTAATGCCGGGTTTCATGAAGTCTTCCATGAAGGAGATCAAGATGCCGCCGTCCTCGAGATCCTCGATCTCCGACACCCCTTCTTTCAAGCCATCCGAAATTCGGTGCCGGACTTCTTTGGGGAGAGAGAAGCTTCCCAGAAGAGCTTCAAGCTCCCCTTCCTTGAGGCTGGCAACCTCCCGGGCAGGCACCGCATCGACCCCGGCCGCCTCTGCCAGCTTGAGCCAGATCCGCAGATCGCAGACATCGAACCGCTTGCGGCCATTGACCTCACCGATCTCGTCAGGCTCGGCCCAGCGTGCGAACTCCGCGTCGATCCGACTGGATGTCTCGGCCATGCCGGCAAGGCTCTTCATCAGCTGCCCGGGACTCTGAGAGGCAAGGCGGGCGGCACCGCTCAGCAATTTCCGGCCGCGCTTGTTCATGGATTGCTCCGCAGCAACGCGGGAGATCGCACCAATGTAGTCTCTGATGTTCATGGCATGCTCCGGGTCGGGTTTCCGCAGAGCCTAGACAGCATCAGCGAAAATACCCATGAAATATGGATCACGGCTCCATGCCATCGGTCTTGGAGTGGGGCCAGCTGTGCGCCCTGGCAGCGGCCGCATCCTCTTCGCCGGGTTCATAGCCGGAGACCGGGATGATGACATAGTCATCGCTCATGTGCTGCCCGTAGATCTCGAGGTGCTCGCGGTAACACCAGTCGCCGTTCGGCCAGGTGACAAGATCAAGATCATCCGGCTCAGGGCGCGCCTTGTCCTTATTCGCGGACGGAGAATTCGAGATAGAACTGATGTTTCCATTCCGCTCGAAAAGAACCCGGTCGGCGCGCTCAATCTTGGAAACCTTCATTTCGGAGCGCTGAATCTCAGGCTCCCAGTTAGTCTCGATAATGCCTAATGATTTGCCATCGGGCACCCCAACGATGAAGGGAGCTGAGCAAATGCTGTCGTAAATAAGAACGTTGGTAGATGCGCCTTCGCGCTCAAACTCCACCCTCACGGGATGGGCTCCATCCTGATCGGCCATCAAGGGATCAAGAAGAATCTCAAGACATTTTTTCGACGTCTCAATACGAAACGGAATTGGCGCAGTCGCCGGATCATCGCCTTCGTGAATTTCCGACCTTGGGCGCCAGTCCTGAAGCATCATCGGATCCGGCCCCGTTGTAGATGCACTATCAGCGTTCAGGGTCGCCATGAGGGCGGCCTGGTTCTTGAAGCCGAGAGATGTTGCGATCAGGTCCAACTTCTGGAGATAGCTAACGCCCGGGACATCGAAGGCCTTGGCCAACGTCGTGATCTGTTTGCGATTGACGGAAATGGTCATCGTTTTCACCCTTGCAGAGTTCGACGTCGGATAGAGTTGCTCCGCTACTCACCTGTCGAACTTGGATGGAACGATGGTGGGTCAGTATCATCGATCGGTTTGGCATCGCGGGAGCGCCAGGCCCGACCGGGCCATGTGAGAAGATTACCATGGGAAATTATGCGTGCAAGTCATTTTCGCATATCATCGACCATCACTCAGAGCGAGGGGGATAGATCGGCGTCCGGCTTCGGGATCCCGATCAAACAGGGTATCTCCCGCAACCCATGATCATGCCATGCGACCACGCAGCGATGCCAGCCGTCGATCGGCACCATGTCCTCCCCGTCCTGCAGCGCAATGATCGGGCTGGCCGTGAAGGCCGCAGCGGGACCGCCCGCCTCGATGATCCAGGCGCGCAGGCTCGCCCACCGGGCCGCCGCCTCCTCGAGGGTCTCGCCGGGCAGCACTCTGCCTTCGTCGAGTTCCTCGGCCGGGTAGATCGATAGGATCGGGATCGCCCGGAGATGCCAGTCGCAGCCCGCGATCTCTTCCGCATCAGCGATGAACTCGAGATCCGGAGCAGTCGCAATGGGATCAGGCACCGGCTGGTCCATCTTCAAGGCTCCATGCCGACATTATCCGCGGCCGGCGGTGCCAGGGCCTCGATCGCGGTTCTCAGCACGACGATGTTCTCCTCGCCAAGTCGTTCACGGGCAACGCGGCCAAGGCCAGACTGGTCCGGTTCGTTGTCGACGGAGGCGTGCTCGCTGTACTTGTGCGCCTGATGCAGGTGCTCAACGAAATATTCGAAAGCGCCCTGCTGGCCGCTTTCCTCCACCGCCTGAGCATAGCCGTCGCGGTGATCCCCTTCGAGGATGAAGAAGAGGGTGTTCTGGAAGACCAGGGCAGTCGTCGGGCACCCGTAAGCGCCCGAAATGCCCTCATGGCTGATGTGATAGCCACCTTGGTCCAGTACGGTGTTTCGCGCCAGCTCGCCGATCACCGGGATCCTCTGGGAGGCGAATTTAGTCTTGTGGCTCATGGCTTACACATTCTGATCAAAGCCCCGGTGCGGGGACGTCTTCCAGCTCCGCGCGTTCGATGAGCTCCCCGTAGCGCTGGTGCGCACGGAGGATCTCCGCCTTGTCGGGGTCTTCCATGGCGTTCAGCACGAAGCGCGCGAGCCCGTCTGTGGAGATCTTCTCATTGGCGGCGATCTGGTCGACCAGACCGGAAAACTGCGCCGCGCGCTCCGCGGACTTGTCAGCCACGGCATCCTCCATGCGGCTGTCACGGATGTTTTCCATGACAGATCGATCCCCTTCCCAGGAATCCCGGATCGCGATGATGTCGTTCTCCAGCGCCGTCGGTGACAGGGTCTTGGCCCAGGTCATGAACTGCTGGAACGGCTCGGGAAGATCCGCGTAGCGTCCCATGTCCGCATCCTTGTTCTGCAGTTTCGCCTTGCGGATATGGTTTACCGCGCTACGCATGCGCTTCCAGTTCCGGTAATAGAAGCCCTTGAGCTTGTAGAACTCGCCCTGCGCCCCTTCCATAACGCAGCCCTCGATCGGTGCGCCATTCAGCTTCCAGTTCGGGTCATGCTCGACCCGGCGGTTGAAGGAGGCCAGGGCGCGGGCGTTCGGCAGGACCGCGATCTGCTTTTTCACATCGCATCCCAGCCAGTCACCGACCTTCAGAAGGTCCTTGTGGGGTGCCTGCTCGAACTGCTCGGAGCGCCGGATGCAGGCCAGCAGAGTGACCTTCGGGCGGTCCAGCTTGATGATATGGGGGTCGCGCTCGGGATCCTCGATCTCGAAGACAAGGCTCGCCTGCTGGTCGCGGTTGAAGCGCAGGAGGCGCTCCATACCATCGGCACCGATATCAGCCTCCAGAACATCCCATGCGATCGCAGGGAAGTCTCCGTCCGTGACCGACTTGGAGGCCACCACCAGCGCGTTGTGGCGTTCGGAGAACCCGGTAATACAGAGAAATCCGTTGGCCTTCTCGAAAGCTGCCACCGGATAGCTGATCTGATCGAGCAGGACATCCGACGTGGTCTCGGGGCGCTCGTTGTGGTTGAAGAACTTCGGGTAGCTCCGAGCCACGACCGTGCCGAGGTTTCCATCGAGATACAGGCCGCGGGCAAGGGTCGTATAGTCATCCCAGGCCGCATCATTGAAAGCCTTGTGGGTGAAGTTCACCGAGAAAACCCCCGGGAGGCTCTCGGATGGCCTCAGGTTGATCATGTCGTGGTTGCGAAGCTTGTCGATCAGCCCCTCCGAGACTTTCTCCAGATCCTCGTCCCGTGTGATCCAGGGCATGATCGGCGCATGCCGGCTCGCCGAATTGCGGTTTACGGCCTGATTGGCCGCGATGTCATCCTGCATCGTGCGATGGACCGTCGAACGGATGTCGATCGGGGTGAACCCTGTCTCGTCGAGCTGGACGAAGCGCATGTGGCCGCCGAACTCGACCTGACCCTCGAGGTTCATTGAAAGCGGCGCTGTCATGGTCGGCAACATGGCGCTGTTGCGGTGCCCATGGACCTGGAAGCGGCCGGTTCCGGCCTCGTTTGCGGACCATTCCGCATCCACATCGATCTCGTAGCGCCCGTTCCCGCGGCGCAGCTGGTGTGTCGACACGAGATCCATGTTGCTCGGCCAGCGCGCGAAGCCGGCATGCGAGCAGAGCACCTCGCGATCACGCCAGGTGTAGGCCAGGTAACCCTGGGCCATTTCCGAGATGCGGCGGCAGTCCCGATGGGTCAGACCGGCCTCCTTCAGCTGAGGCCAGCTGAAACGGGTCCACTCGCTGTCCGGAAGGCCGATGTCGGCTTTCCCGGCACGGGCCTGCTTCTCGACATAGTCCTCGTGGTTGCCTGCGATCAGCGCCACGTTCGGGCGACCGAAGACCTCCTTCATGAACCAGGATCCCACCTCACCGTTCTGGATGCCCCGATCAAAGAGGTCGCCGACGAAGACGTAGAAAGCCCGGGGATCGAGACCGCCCTTCAGGGGCGACATCTCGTCGACGAGGGGTGCATGGCAGCCCTGAAGATCACCGACATGAATGACACGATCATAACGCGAGAGATCACGCGTGCAGCGCGGGTCTGTCAGGAAGGCACCAATTTCCGACACGGCCGCATCGGCGCCTGCGTCATCAATCACGCTCAGAAAGGACAGATTCGCATTTTCGCGCATCACCGGGGGGATCGGGACCTCGTCATACATCTTCTTCATGCGTTCAACGCTCGCCTCGGGGACACGGCCGCGTTCCGCACGCGCCATGTTGCGCTCGTGGCGCAGCCGCTCATCAAAGCCGTAGAGGTCGATGATCAAGCTCTCGTATCCGGCACGGTCGAACTTCTGCCAGTATTCGTAGAGCTGGGAGCCGTTGGCCAGTGTGCCATCGATGCAGACCACCTCGCCCCGCTCGATACGGCGGTCCATGCTTTGCTGGAACATCTCCCAGGCCATCGGCTCGTTCTCGTGGTTGGGCACGAACTGCCCGTTCGGGTTCAGGATATCCCCGCCGAGGATATCGCGGATCTTGTCCATCGAGATGTTGAACCCATCGAGCCCGGCGCGGCGCATGATGGTGGACTTGCCGGCCCCCTGCGGGCCGCGGATGAAGATGACTTTACGGGCCATGACAGTTTTCCTTGTTTTTCACTCCGAAGAATACGGGGAAGACAGGAAAACACCATAGGTTTTTCGCATTATGACAGGTCAGGACCCGCTGCATGAGTATCATCGGGATCCTCGGCCTGAGCCGCGAGGTCGCCAGGCTCGATCGTGCTATCCATATATGCCCAGCTCTCATCGGACCATGTCGCGACATGCCATTGCGTGCCGTCCCCCGGCACCCGACGGTCAAGCTTGACCAGCTCGCCCGCGCCGGTCGTGAAGACCATATCCTCCTGCAGCTCATTTCTGCGCGCGTACCAATCTTCCAGAGTGATGGACAACGGATCTTCCACGACTTGCGGTGGCTTGATCTTGGCGGCGCGCTGTTCCTCGATCTTCGCGACCGCCTTCTCGGCGCGCACGATCCGCGGATTATTGTGATGCAGCCGCGAGACGACATCGAGCGCCGTCTTGCGATCCATGATCCAGACATCGTCCGGATTGTCATCCGTCCAGAACCCGCTGCTGCGCGAGCAGTCGGGTTTCTTGCGCGCGAACTGCGTCTTGTCGAAAGCGAACCGGCTGTCGGTCATCACCACATAGCGGCGATCTTTGATCGGGGTGTTTTCCTGGCTCATGGCTCCATCTCCGCATTCGGTGCTGCATAGCGGTCCGGCCATTTCCAATCCGCTTCTTCCAGAAGTTCCGGGGGGACCTCGATCGGCCCATTCGAAAGGACGAACATATCCTGCAGCCACTCATGCCGCTCCACATCCGGGCTGCGGAAGTGATCATGAAACGCATCGATCCTGTTGCCGGTGACCATGTAGAGATGGACACTTGCATCAGGATCCACATCGAGGCGGACAACGTCATGCTCCTTTTCATAAGCATCGAGCAGCACGAAGGCCTCCGCCCGCGATAGCGGGGCGCCTTTCACCTCGTAACCCCGGTCGTCTGTTCCGCCGTTTGCCGCGATCGCCTCGCCACCGGCAACAAGGATATCGGCCAGGATTTCGCGATCGGCAAAGGTGACATCCCAGAGGTCGCAGCAGACACGGCCGATTTCCTCGGGCACCTTCTCTTCCAGGAAGCGCTGGCCGTATTTAGCGTCCGGATCCTCGACCCAGAGATCTTCATGATCCTCGTCGAAATGCCCGACCCGGATGAGATCCCCATCACGACTGACCCGCGGGTAACAATTCGTGGTGTGGACGCGCAGCAGTCCCAGGCGCTCATAGTGGTCCTGGGTCCGCAAATCTACGCCTTGATCGGAACTGATGCTCGGGCGATTGAACTCATCCTTGTCCGCGATGCCCTCATTGAATCCGGGAATCCGGAACCAATCCGCCATCAGGATCGTTCCCGACGGTGAGTTGAATTCGACATGACGGATGGGCTTGGGCTCATCGAAGGCCTCGAGAAGATCGAAACGCGACGGCGTCCGCTTCTTTGTCTCGGGGTCAAAGGTGCCATAATCCCAGATGCCGAGCGCCGGATCCAAAAGTCGATCTTCCGCCCACGAAAGCCGAGCATCGGTCTTGGGGCAATATGCTTTATCCCCACCGATCTGGATGAAATTGAGTACCCCGGTGGCGCAGCCCTCCATATGGGCGATACTGATCTTGGCAACCCTGTCAATGAGATCCTCGCTGGATGGCATCAAGGCCTTTTTTCCAGTCCGGTCCGCTGCCGCGTCAGCGTAACGGGTGTCCAAACCAGCCTCTTCGCGAGCCTGCCTGATCACACCATATCCCGCCGACCAGATGGCTTCTCCGATTGCGCGTGCCAGCGGCGTGTTGATGATGGCCTCCCAGCCGTATTTGCTGATACCCTCTCGACCGCCTGCGACGAGACCGTTCCATTCCACAGCTTCGCGCACCTTACGGTCCGCACCATGCGGGATGGGATTCAGGAGCCCTTCGGCTTGAAGGTCGCAGAGGATATCGGCAATCTTCTCCTGCAGCCGTTTGCTTTTCGCGGGGTGAGGCAGCGCATCCTGCAGCGCCTTGTCAGTCCCAAGCTCATCTGTTGTCGGCGGCCGATCGTAAAAATCGGTCTTTTCGCCAGCCGCATGAATGGCCATGGTTTCAGTAATACAAGCCTTGAGCCAGTCCGCGGTAATATGGCGGCGCAGGATCTCCACATCAAAGAGCGGCGTGCGGGGCGGGTCGTAGGGGCGTGCCATCATCGGGCGTCTCCTTCCTGGAGGTCAGGGGGTGGGGCTCTCATCGGAACCGCGCGCCCCGATCTGGTCGATGAGTCCCGGGCAAAGATCATCGAGATATGCGATCGCGTGAGGAATCCCGCTCTCTTCGATCCGCAGTGTGAAGGGGACATATTTCCATGCCGCTGCCATGATGTTGGGATCATCGTGCAGAGGATCGTCATCATCATCGTCGGCCGCCTGCATCGGAGCGGTGAAATCCCACCCCGAGGAGATCGCCGCTTCGAGATCGCTGCCACTCCTCCAGGACCAGGCCATCCACTCGCGCAGATCGACCTGTCCAAGAAAGGTGCCCTCCTCGCTGCGCAGTGTCGCCAGGACCGGGACGAAGCTGATATCCTCGGGGCGCACCCAGACAGAATTTTCGCTTGCCCCGGGCGACATGGCGGCCGCCTCCTCTGATGTGCGGGTGTCCGCCATATCGATGTTACGGCTGTCGACCTCGACCCACCCTCCGTCTGCCTTGCGGATGAAGTTCGGCATGGTCGTCGCGCGCAACACCCAGCGGTCCTCGCGCTCGGAGGCGACCGGTGTTCGGCCAAAGATCTGCTCGGTGGAATTGGGGTTGGCCTCAAGACGATCAGCCATGGCGCGAAGCGCTGCCGCGGCTTTCTCGTGGGTCAGATCCACGCCGTTCTCGTCGATCATGCCGTCGATGGGCAGCAACATTGGATAGTGAAGCTTGTAACTCATTTTCGCATCTCACATAGGATTTGGGATATTCTGATCTTCGGTTTGCAGAAGGTCGGCGTACCGCTTCAGGTTATCAGGATGAATTTTCCGGCCGGCCGCGTGAGCCGCCAGAACCGCGTCGCGGTGATAGGCGCAACGCGCCTGGTAGCCGGAGCGCGAGAAATGGGAGGGGAACATCAGGCCGAGAGCCTCCTGGCGGTCAGCAATATGGAAGGCTTTGCCGAGCCCGCAGCCGCGATGCTCCTTTGCCACCCAGGGTGTGCCGTTCACACAGCCGCCCACGACATCGCGGGTCTGCGCATCCAGGATGATCAGGGTTGGCACCCGGACCGGACCAGAGGTGGCAATGAACCGGTAAGGTTCAAAACCTTCCAGCTCGATTTCCCGGAAACCGCCACCGATCGGCCGCTGGCCTGCGTTGAACTCCGGGTAAAAAGCCATTGTCTTGCGCCGCTCGTGCAGTTCCTTGATTGTTCGATCGATCATACGGGTCTCGGCGGGGCCGAACCTGTCCTCCTCGACGATGATGGGGCGCCGCGATCCGACAAACCGGTGCAACTCGACCTGCTCCACAGGTTTCCGGCTCCGCAACTGCGCGATACGCGCTGCATTCTCCCAGCCGAGACCCTGCCGGAGCACAGACAACCCCATTCGGTCCCAGCCATCGATACTGATCGACATCAGGTCGGGACCGCCACAGAGCGACCGGTTGTTGTGATCGGGGAAATTGCGCAAGCTGAGCCCCCTCGTCTCTGCATCCAGAGGATTGACATAAGGGGCGGTCAGGCTGCGCAGCAGCGCCCCGTAGCGGTCAGGCAGAGATGCGTTCAGCCGTTTCATATCGACCTCCGCATCCTCCTCCCCGGTCCGGCACCGCATGATCTCCTTGTTGAGAATCTTCCCGAAGCTATGACGGCTTGTCGCCTGGAAGATCAAAGTCAGGTCCTGGTCCATACCGGCCCCGTCCAACATGCGGTTCCAGGCCTCTGCCGCCGGGAAATCCCGCCCAGCCAGGGGATCGATCTTTGCCACCTTCTTACCCGCGGCGAGACGCGCCTTCACGATCTCTACGTCGAGAGGGTAGCGTTCGAACAAGCGAGCCCCGATCAGCAATGCCTCCACCGCGTCGATCACGTCCCTCGTTTGGGTGAGGGGCTGCAGAAGTTGTTTGATGTCGTCGGGCGTAAAATGCATCTCAGAATCCCGGAGCACCTGCTTCAGTTTCCGGTTCGCGCAGACGCATGGACTGCAGCACATCCTCGCGCCGATCAGGCGAGTCGAGCGTCAAGGTGAAGGCCGGATTGACCTCGGTCCGCCAGAAGACATCCATGATATCGTCACCCGACATATCAATTCCGGGCAAACGGTCCTCGAGATGGTCCATGACGATGCGCTCCAGGCTGCCCTCCGTGCCCGCGGCGAAAGCGATATGCTCCCTGCCCTCCTGTTTCAGGAAAGCAAGCTCGTTCGGCTCGCGGCCGTAGGCGAGGTGGGCCTCTCCCTGTCCGCGCGCGATCCCGAAGCCATGAGCAACAAGCTGAGAGGCAATGAAATCTTCTGTGCTGGCTGTCGCATCCGGCTGGCGCGTATCACCGCTGATCTCGCTGAGGGTTCCGGCGATCCGCTCCTCGAGCATTTCAGGATCGTAGCCGAACTCGAGAATACGTTTTCCGCCAAGCGAGATCTCAGCCATATGGATCGGCACCGCAGGCCGGATAAGAGCTTTTGTGGGGGTCTGCCCCAAGGCATCAGCAAGCCAGGCATTGCCGTGGAGGATCAGCATCGATGTCGTGCGGCCCAGAGGATCGGACGTATCGACGATATCATGCCCGACAATCCAGCCGCGATCACGGCCAAACGCGCCGATCGTTTCAAGCACAGCCTCGTCATCAAGGCCGCCAAACTCGATGAAGGAATACCGTTTCTTGACGCCCTTGGCGAGATCGGCCGGGGATGCGGCCACATGGATCTCGGTGCCCCCGACGGCGCGGGTCATCAGAACCGAGCTGGCCACATCTCCCGGAGCCATGTCGTGACATGTGAGTGTGGCACGCGAGACCATCGCCTCCTCGGGGAGACTGTCGAGCCAGGCTCTCATCTGTGCTTCCTCGAGCGCCCAGATGAAGCCGGACTCCTGGTCGTAGTTCCGCCCGAGGCGCACATGCGCCACGCAGAGACGATCCATGACATCCGACCGACGCGCCGGGTCGTGAAGAGGCGCATCGCGCAGCAGCTCGGAGGCCGGGGTGAAAGAGGTGACCGTCAGCTTGTAGCCGGAGGTATCGTTCGGGTAATGCTCCAGACGGGCGGAGACGTCCCCAAGTCCCGGCTCGGCCCCTTCAGGGCATTCCGGCTTGTAGGAATCATACGCGCGATGAAGCTTTCCATCTTTTGTGCGGTAGACCGCAACATCCCGGCTGACATGATCCCCGCTCTTGCCCTTGCGCGCCTCGTGCTGATCTTTTGCGTTTTTCGCAGACACTTCGGCGAGTGCCGGCGGAAAGGGGGTGTACTTAACCATGACGGCTCCTTGGGCTCGTTTGTGGCCCTCAGGATAGGCAGCTATCCGGAAAACCGAAAGTGCGATTTTCCTTGTTGCGTGTAGAAGTTCTTTTTCACATACTGCGGTCAACCCAGATAATGGAGGCAATCATGCCCATGACCCCTGAAGCGGCCGAGCAGATGATCGGCGACACCAAGGATCCGATCTTCATCGGCGCGGTCATCTCTCGGCTTGCCCAGAATACGCCTGGAGTCTTCTATCGTTCTCAAGACCTCCTTGATCATATCGGGAACGAGGTGCTGGCCTCGGGCTTCACCTTCATCGCGCTGGTGCTCATGAAGGAAGATGCCGTAACCAGCCGGGCTATGAAGTGGCGGAGCGTTGCGGGATCCGCAGAATACATGGAAATGCACGCCGACATGGACATCTTCGATACCGATCTGCCGCGCACCCATAGCGATGCAATCTTCGTGCTTGAGGCGCTGGAACCGGAGCTTCTGCGGAAGGCGCTCGGGCGTCTCGTCGACCGCGCTGGCGGCACGATCGTCCTGCAGCCGGACAGCTTCCCCAAGCTCGAGGCCCGCGGCATTGGCGTCATGATGGGCGCAGGGCGCGATCAGCTGGCTCCGGCCCGGTCCTTCAGATTCCGGGCCCTGGCCTTCATGTCGGGCACCCCCGAGCGAGCCTGCGACCTACGCATGCTCTGCGCTCGGGAGGGCGGACCGGTTCCCCGTAATGGCGAGACTCTCACCGACTTTTTCGATGGTCCGAGGGCGGCTATCGTCCCGAACAACCCAGGCCTGAACTTCAAGGAGAACGTCTAATGAGCGCCGAGAACGCCATCAGCAGCCTCATGTCTCACGCCTGCTCGGCAGTGCGAAGCTGGATGGAGGAGCATCCCCGGGCGCCTTTAATCAGAAAGATGCGCATCATCATCGATCATGATGTTGCGGTTACCATTCCCGGTGAGCCAGAAGGGCTGCACAGCGGATTCCTGGCTGAGAAGATCGGACTTCCAAAGTCTCATGATCAGTTGGGGGCACTGGCCGACGACCTGCGAGCTGGCCTGCCTGCCGGCGCATTCCCTTTCGAGATCGACTTCCGTACCGACATGCGGGTCGGGAATGGTCGTGCCTATGTGGAGCCGGAATTCATCGTGCTGAGCGCCGCGGGCATTGTCATGGAGAGCACCACCAGTTGGCGTCATCCTTTCGAGCGGCTCGAGGATCGCCTGAACATGCTGAACGACCTGGCCCCGGAGACCATGGACAAGACCGCTTGGTTCGTGGTGCGCATTGCGGATGAGAACGAACCTAAGCCGGCCCCGGTGACGATCCACGCCTCATCCGAGATGGCTGCGCGCCTGAAAGGCATGATGGTTGCGGATCCCAGCTCGGCCCACAAGATCATGAGCGGACAGGGAGTTAAGCTGAACGAGTATGACATCGCCCGGCTTGAAAGGCTTTACGTGGCCCCCGCCGGGCGGCCGCTGATCCGCATGGCCCGGGATTTCGAGCCCGTGCCCGAACCCGGCTGAACAGGGAGGTTGAGATGAGCTGGCTCGAAACAATCGTCGCCGAAACGGCAACTGCGGAAATCCTGGCCCGGGACTTCCCCTGGGCCAAGGCCATGATCGGCTGCCCTCACGATCCGGTCTACCACGCCGAAGGTGATCCCTGGACCCACACCTGCATGGTCTCTGACCAGCTACGGCACGGTGAGGGCTTTGACGACCTCCCTGACGACCGGCGCGAGCTTCTGCGCCTGGCCGCCTGGTTCCACGATGTGGCCAAGCCCATGACGACGATCATCGAGTGGGATGAGAAACAGCAGCGCGACAGGGTTCGCCAGCCCGGCCATGCGCCGCTCGGTGCCCGTATCGCCTGGCAGGCGCTCCTCGACGCGGGTTATGACGTGATCAAGGCCCGCGATGTGCATGCATTGGTCTTCTGGCATCAGCGGCCGACCCACCTCATGGACCAGAAGAACACGCTTCAGAGGGTCATCGAGTTCGGCCATGAGGTTCACCATGTCTGCTGGGACGACATGCTCCGCCTGTGCAAGGCGGACCAGGACGGTCGGATCTGCCTGGACCGAGACGGGGCGGATGACAATCTCGAGCTTCTGCGCCTGTTCATGCAAGAGCAGAGCGAGAATGCGGGCGTCGATCTCGTAACGACGCCCTGGCCCTTCCCCAGCGACATTGCACGGCGCAAGTTTCTGATCGGCGGCAGAGATGCCTCCCCCTATTTCGATCCCCCCGCCCCATCCGGATCCCGAATGGTCCTCATGTCCGGCCTTCCCGGTTCTGGCAAGGACACGGCGATCGCCACGCATTTCCCGGATCTTCCCGTTGTCGCTCTCGACGATGTCCGCAAGGCGCTCGATGTCGACCCTCAGGACAATCAGGGACGGGTGATCCAGGCCGGTCTTGAAGCGGCACGGGTGCATCTCCGCGCCGGTCAGGACTTCGTCTGGAACACGACCGGGCTCACGAAGCAGCTGCGACAGAAGATCATCGGCCTTGCGCGGGATTATGATGCGCGCGTCGATGCCGTATCTATCGATATTCCGGCCTCCCTGGCGATCACGCGCAACCGCGGCCGCTCGGATCCGCTTCCGGATGCCGCCATTCAGAAGCTGGCCGACAAACGCGAGCCGATCATGCCATCTGAGGTCCATGGGCTTTGGTCGGTCAATGCTGATCTCGCGCTCCGTCCCATTTTCGGTGGCGAAATCCAGGCCCCCGAAACACGCCCTGCATGGCTTGGATGAACATGCGAAAAGCTATGCGTTTTCGGGCGGCCCGAGTAGCCTCTTCGGGAAAGAAGCACGAGGAGCAAAACTGATGATGATCCAGATCGACGACGCGCTGCGTCATGCACCGGCCAATTTTGAACGCAGCCATGATGCGCAATGGCGCCGCCTGGGGAGCAATTTCATCGTGGCCATGGGGAGCCTCGAGGAGCAGGATCTCGGCGACGGCTGGTCCGTGAAGCCCGGGAATACCGGGTCCGGCAGCTATCGCCTGGCTCTGCTGAAGAACGGCGCTCAGGCGGCAGTTTTCGACGAAACCCGGGATGGCCTGGGCGACCAGATCCTGCCCGATGCCCATATCCATCCCCTGATCGACACGGAGGTCGCCTTCGACAAGCTCAAGCTGGCCATCGAGGTTGGTCTGTGCTGGGAGAAGGACCCCTATGCCGGCCCATCGACTGAGCCGGAAGAAACCCCTTCCCCCTGATTGCGAGAAACCATGCCGCGCATTGCCCCACAACATTCCTGGAAAGACAGCGACCATCTCTCCGATCTGCATTCGGACTGGCCGGAGGACTGCTATGTCCAGTGGGGCAGTGGCGGTATCGTGCTGGGTGGCAAAGAAGGCCCACGCGGCACCGCCTTTTTTGAGGCGATGCCGAAGAATGGTGGCTTCATCCGCGGCGAAGGCGCGACGATCAGGGAAGCTGAGGAGGCCGCGCTTCGCCAGTTCCGTGCGGAAGGGGCCTGTCAGCACCTCTGGGGACGTGGAAAATACACCAACGGTGGCTGCATCTGCCGGCGCTGCGGTGCCTTCCGGTCAATCATGAAACCCATTGCCGAACTCGGGGCCTGGCGCAATCCGATCAGTTCAACGGAATTCGACATGGCGATCATGATGCACGGGCTCGGTCCCGCTCCACACCATCAACCGAAAGACGCGAAGTTCAGGCGCAGGCTCTGGCTTCGCTTGCGCAGGGCGGGCTTCGATTTGCCCGAGATGCCTGAGACTCCCCAGGAGCAGGAGGATGGCATTTGCGGACAGACCCCTTTCGCGGCCGCCTGCGCGGAGGTGATCTATCAGCGCCTGCATGAGCTTGGCGGTACAGCGTTCCTGACTGAACGCGGCGACCTCTCCTCGATGAACGGCTTCTTTACGGCGATGAGTTTTACATCCCTGAAGTGGGGGTATCAGGATTGGCTGGAGCGCCAGGAATCCGCAAGCGCGGATCCGACGTGCTCGGCTTGAGCGTGTGACCCATATCAAGGCGGAAGCGCACTGAAACCTTGGCACGCGAAAATAATCGTTCCAAGCTGCGCCGGCGGGGGTAAGCTGTCATCATGTGCAATCTCTACGCCAACACCGCGACTCAGGACCTGATGCGCCGCCTCTTCGATCTGCCGGCCGATCGGGACCGGCTGGGCAATGCCGGAGGCTGGCCAGCGATATACCCCAAGTACCCCGGCCCCGTCCTGCGCCTCGACGCCGATGGCGAGCCTGAGCTGATCGAACTCGGCTGGGGCTTCGTTCTGCCGCAGACCTCCAGGAAAACCGGCAAGCCGATCCTCCCCCGCGCCGTGAACAACGCCCGCGATGACAAGGTCACCAGCTCGCGATTCTGGAAGGCTTCCTTCGAGACGCGGCGCTGCCTGATCCCGGCCACGAGCTTCTGCGAGGCCAAGGGGCGCCAACCCGCGGTCTACCACTGGTTCGGGGTCGATGATCGCAGCCCCTTCTGTTTCGCAGGCATCTGGCGCGAGGACAAGCTGGGTTATGGCAAGGAAGACGGGCCCATCGAGACCTATTCGATGCTGACCACCACCCCGAACGCCCTGGTCAGGGAGATCCACCCGGACCGCATGCCGGTCATCCTGGACCAGGCTGACTGGGAGACCTGGCTGCACGGAGGGCCAGATGAGGCCGCGCAACTGATGCGTCCCTTCCAAGCGGACCGGATGGCCATCATAGAGGCCGGGGAAAGCCTGAAATCCGAGCCCTGATCTCGGAATATATCAGCCGCGCAGATGGCAGCGAACGGGGCAACCTGGTCCTGAAGCTCGATCGTCTGTCTATCAGCCGCACATGTGGCGGCGAACATCTCTCAGGCCGACATCGATCACCAGATCTGCAGCTGCGGTACCACGTAGCGCTCGATCTGGCCAAAGCTCAGGATGACCATGTCGGCCGTCATGAGTAGTATCGCGTGAACGCGGACCCATCCAGCGTTTTCGCATCGTGGCTCAGCCGAAAGCGAAGTCTTCATCCGGTTGGGGCCTGATGCCGAAACGGGCCTCGGCCCAGTCGGCGAACTCGATGACCTCGTAGTCGTGGTCGGAATAAATGAAATGGGCATCATGCTCGAACTCGGTCGCGCTGATGAGGATCATCGGCAGATCTGCATGTTCCGGCACCGGCTCGCCGAGCCCGTTATGGGTCATCCGAACCTTCTCCCCCGTAATTTCCCTGCCCAGGTGAACACGTTCCACATCCCCCCCGATGCGATCGAGAATGCCTTCCGCGGCGTTGAACCTCTCCTTGAGCCTGTCCCGCTGGTCTTCCGGGTTCAGACCCTCGACCGGCTCTTGGTGCGCAATGAGAAGCTTCCTGCCGGTCAGAGCGGTCAGATGCGGAACCATGTAGGCCAGGATGCTTCCCCGGTCGACGAACGGATCCGTATACAGATTTCCCGAGACAAACAGGTCTTCGGGAATCTCATAAGGGGAATCCTCAACGATCTGACGGGCAGCTCCGCCGCGCGAGAGGAGTTGAAGCAGGCTTTCTCCGGTCAGATGAGTGCCATGCGTAATGTCGAAGGTCCCTCCGATCCCGCAATGATCTGCGACCTCGTTGATCAGATCCTCCGAGTCGATGGCCATCAGGGAACGCACAAGCAGCCCTTCAAGCCGTGCGATGATCATCGCATGGGTGTCCTTCGTCTTCTCCGCCTGCGCGTAAAATGCTTCGCTGAACGCTTCGCAGTCGAAGAGCTCCTCTGCTGGCTCGTAAAGCGCCTCGACGGTAACATCCCAGGCATCGACCTCGAGATTACGGTTCATCGTTGTCCGAAACATAATCATGGGATCATTTCCTCACAATTGTGCAACGGCATCGGGCGGCATTCTCCGCCAAGGTCGAAATGGGTGGTTTCCGGGATCAACGGATAGATCGTGTCGCCAACGCGGACTTCGAAACAGCCGCAGTCATTCGGCCCGAGCAGCTCCTCGATGACGTGTTCTTCATCCCCATCGATAAAGGTCTCCCCCACTTCGGGGGCCTGCAGCGTCAGATCCGTGAGCTCCCAATGCTCCGCGAGATCCTGCGGATCGATCTGCGGCACCCCGCCAGGCACGCGCAGGATAACCTCCTGCTCCCTACCGGCGTAGAAAAACCACGCGCCACCGGATTGATACTGGATCCCTTCCGCCCGATAGAAGGCCTCGACATCAAGGAGACAATCCGCCGGATCCACCGATCGCGAGAGCAACACCGCGACACGGTGCAGGCCGTCCTCGCGGGTAAGATCATGTGCCTGGTCTGCCCGCAGGCGCAGCAGGTGCCGTACCGCACCGCGGCTTCGCGACCACGACTCGAAGTCGCGCGGCTCCAGCGTGATGCTCCGCCCCGCCTTCAATTCATCGACTTGCGTGCCGGTCAGAACTGAAGCGCGCCACAGCACACCCCCTGCCCCGCCTGCTTCTGCGGGGAGAAGTCTCGACATCCGGTGCAACCGTTCCAGGCCGGGGCCGTCCATGCGGCCCTGACCCAAATGCGCGGCAAGCGTCTCGTGCAATTCGAGACCGGTATCCATCAAAGGCCGGGCTCCATCTCGTCTTCGGAGCGCAGCGCCTGGACGCGCTCGCGCATCTGATCGAGATGACCGTTTTCCTGAGTTGCGAGCTTGACCCGATCCTCATGGGCATCGGGCTCGGCCGCGCCGGCATAACCGGACCACCAGGGAACGGAGACCACACGAGGCTCTTCCTCTTGCGAGATCCACATCTCGCCTTCGGCCGGCAGATCCTGGATCATGTCGAAGGGTGCCTCACCGGGCTGCATCATGCCATGGGCACTGACACGCTTGAGGATCGGTGCATCGCCGGAGGTCATGGGCCCGGAGGGGGTGTCCTGACCGACCGTATCGTGACCGCAGAACCAGACCTCGCCTTCCACCTCAAAAAGAACCCCGAAATGCCAGCTGGCCTTGGTCTCGCCGCGGCACTGCTCCATCCCGTGGGTGCCGCCTGCCTCATCCTCCAGGATGACGTGGCAGGTCGTGTCGAACCTGATGTTGTCGAGGCCGTCGATCATGGTCGCAGACCCCTCCACCGCCCGGCTTGCGTCCAGGGTCATATGGATCGTCGACAGGGCGAAGCTCTCACCGGATGCCCTGTCTCTTATACACATCTGACGCTGCCGACGATATGCAGTGTGTAGA
>OJFX01000277.1_pt1 | contig 18550 bp, 12 predicted proteins | sample 1594171 | NCBI WGS metagenome assembly OJFX01 (sample SAMN05416840, study PRJEB24817) | seawater metagenome | isolation source: Sea water | place: Canada:Atlantic | collected 2013-07
CGGCATACGAGATCATGCCTAGACTCGTGGGCTCGGAGATGTGTATAAGAGACAGCCACCATCACGCGGCGGCTTCAGGACGCATTTTGGAGCCAGTTTGACCTCGCGCTCGATGATGACGACGTGCTCGAACTCGTACAGTCGGTGCACAGGGAGCTCGACGCAACGTGCCCGGAGAATGAAGCGCGCTGGCTGGCGTTCGGCGACTACCTCGTCGTCCTGGGCGACCGGGCGGGGCGGAGCCGGCGCCCCGAGCTGAACCGTGCGGTGCTCGAACTGGCGGAATCGGTTTACCTGGACCGCGCACGGATCGGCGGCGCCAAGCTGCGAATCGCGACGGCACGGGAGATGCGGCTCGACGCCCTGTACCGAACGGAGGATTTCGACCGTGGCTTCGAGATGGCGGAGGAGACGCTGAATGAGTTCTCCATGCTCCTGCCCAAGGGCCATTGGTACATGGCCGTGTTTCGCGGCTGGCGTGGCGTCGCTCGTTTACGGAGGGGCGACCCGACGGGCGCGCTCGAGGACCTTCGCCCCTCCTTCGACACGTTGCATCGTGTGCTGGGCCGCAATCACATTATCACCGGTCACGTCCTGATGGGCCTGGTCGAGGCGGAGTTGGAGGTCGGGGACGAGATCGACGCCGAGGCGCACCGCGCGGAGCTCGCAGCCGTTGTGGCGATTGGGCTTGAGGACGCGGTCGAGAACCCGAGGCTCTTCACCGTCAGCCTGGGACGCGAACACCAAGATCTCGCGGAGCTGCTTCTGGCACTGTGGCGAATCCGTGGTCAGAGGCCGACCCCAGAGAACCGTGCCATCGCACGCGTTAAGCTCGCCGAGCTTATCGTTGCCGCCGAGGACCTGGATCGCGACCGCAAGGCCGTCATCGCCAACTTTGTCCTCTATTGGATTCGGGCTCACCGTGACGACGGGATGAGCCACGATCCACTTGCGCTCGTCGATTTCGCCGTCGCTGCGCTCGCCGGGGGCGGAATGAACAACTACGGGCAAGCTCTCTTTCAGCTGTCCGTGCTACAGGGGCAGGATCCCCAGGCGAGCGAGTTGGCTTTGGCGACCGGGTACCGTTCATTGAGCTGCCGTAACGATGCGGTTCATGGTCCCGACTCAGACGGATCCCTGCGGATCGTGCTCGCGAAGCACCTGCTCGCCCTCGGGCGGACATCGGAAGCACTGGACATGGCGCAGCGCGGATACGCGAAGTTGTGGAGAGTCGCCCTGCGCGGCGGCGACACTCGGTTTGGCCTCATGCGCATAGCCGTTTGCCTCGACGCACTCGGTCGCTCGCGCGAGATCACCGTGCTCTCCCGTGAACGACTCAGAGTTCTACTCACGGGCGGCGCGTCCGTTGCAGACCTCAACACCACCTGTTGGCACCTCGCGAAATTTCGCGGTCTCAATTCAGAGGACTACGACCTCGCGCTGCGCGGGATGACGCGCGCCCGCGCGTCGATGCGGGCCATGGAGGAGCGCGGTTTGCTCAACGAGCGCAACGCAATGGGCTGGCTGAATACGGTCGGACTTGTGCAGTACCGCGCTGGTGAGTACGAGTCTGCAGTGAAGACGTTCGACGAGATCATGACTCGTTCCGGCGGTGAGAGCGAAAGTGCGGTCGACCACGCCTTCCTGGCCATGAGCCACTTCCGACTCGGAAACGAAGACGACGCACGGTCGCACTCAGCATTGGCCCTCGAACTCTGGTCCAGGGTGAAGCTGGACGAAGACTCGGAGGATGCGATGTTCCGGTCCGAGCTGATCGAGTGCATGTCGACGATCACTCCCTCGGGACCTCGATGACGGCCTGCCGACGCAGGCTGAGGCATCCGGAGGGTCGTGTGCGCCACGCGTATGGGGAAGATTCTCGAGTGACACTGATCCCTGGACCCGATGCGGCGACTCGCTTGCCTGAACTTCCCCGCTGGTGGACAACGCATTCTCTGGCCGATGACTCGCCCGTCGAGCTGCGACAAACGTGACGTGTCCCGCCGCGCCGGCTGCTCGACGCGCACCATAAGCGTGCGCACCGAGTCCCCCCACGTTCTCCGCCGCGCCTTTGGGCAACGAACGCAGGAGCGGCTCCCACCCGAACCGGGCTTGTTTCCGAGTTGAATGTCGAGGATTCGACTCCCTTCCGCCGCTCCAGCTCCCGATCCCCGAAGGAGATGCGGGCTGGATGACGGAGTTGTTCGGGCGGTCTCCTGGGGCGGCGGCATATGCTTGCGGATCGATGACTATTCGAACCCTTCACCTTCATGTTCTGGCGGCGGCGGCGATTTCGCTGCTGGCTAGCTTTCGACCGCCTCTGGCCATCCCCGCGGATGTCCCCGACCTGACGCAGGGCGGTGAGATTCCTGGGGGCTCCAGCCATGATTGGACGTTGGGAGCGACGGGGGCTCGCGGATGGATGCACAGCGAGAAGATGGTGACCACGGATGCGCGCCAGATCGGGGTTACGGAGGTAGCACCGGGCTCGCCGGCGGACGGGGTGCTGGCGGTTGGGGATGTGATTCTTGGGGTTGCGGGGGAAGCGTTTGCCAGCGATCCGCGCTCGGAGCTGGGGCGGGCGTTGACGCAGGCCGAGTCGAAGAAAGGCCGGGGGAAGCTATCGCTGCGTCGCTGGCGTTCGGGAAAGGTCAAGACGGTTGTCCTCAAGCTCCCGGTGCTCGGCTCGTACAGCGCGACGGCTCCCTATGACTGTCCGAAGTCGGAGCGTATTCTCGAGCGGGGGTGTGCGGCATTGGCGCTACGGATGGCGGAGCCGGGCTATGGGCCGAACCCCATTCCACGTTCGCTCAACGCGCTCGCTCTGCTGGCGAGCGGCAACGAGAAGTATCTACCGCTTGTTCGCAGGGAGGTTCAATGGGCATCGAACTTCTCGGCGAAGAGCTTTCAGACGTGGTACTACGGCTACACGTGCATCCTCCTCGCCGAGTACCACATGGCGACCGGTGACGAGGACGTTCTGCCGGGCCTGTACCGGCTGGCGCTGGAAGCGGCGAACGGGCAGAGCCGCGTCGGGTCGTGGGGCCATCGCTTCGCGCAGGGCGATGGGCGCCTCCTGGGCTACGGGATGATGAATGCCCCTGGCGTGCCGCTGACCATCGGATTGGTGATGGCGCGCTCCGCTGGTGTACGCGACGAGCGGGTCGACCTCGCGATCGAGCGCAGCGTGGCGCTCTTGCGCTTCTATGTCGGGAAGGGCGCGATCCCCTACGGCGACCATCGGCCGTGGATCGAGACCCACGAAGACAACGGGAAGTGCGGCATGGGCGCGGTTCTCTTCGACCTGGTCGGCGATGAGGCGGGCGCGACGTTCTTCTCGCGCATGAGCGTCGCCTCGCACGGTGCGGAGCGCGATACCGGGCATACCGGCAACTTCTTCAACCTGCTATGGGCCATGCCTGGCGTCTCGCGTTCGGGCAAACGAGCGACCGGGGCGTGGATGAGGGAGTTTGGCGGGTGGTACTTCGACCTGGCGCGGCAATGGGACGGGACGTTCGCTCACCAGGGCCCGCCCGAGGAGCGCCACGATAGTTATCACGACTGGGACGCCACCGGCGCGTTTCTCCTCGCCTATGCCATGCCCCTGCGAAACCTCGTCCTAACCGGGAAGAAGCCCGCAACACCGCGAGCGCTGAGCGCGGCGGCCGCAGCATCGCTTATCGCGGACGGTCAGGGCTGGAACAACAAGGATCGCGTCAGCTTCTACGCGGGCTTGGACGAGGACGAACTCTTGGGCCGCACCGGAAGCTGGTCGCCGGTGGTTCGGGAGCGCGCGGCGATGGCCCTCTCGCGGCGCAAGGGATCGTTCGTTCCTGACCTCGTGAAGGCCCTCGCGTCGCCGAACCTCGATGAGCGATACGGGGCGTGCCAGGCCCTCGCCAAGCTCCGAGGGAAAGCGGCGCCAGCCGTGGACGCGCTTCGGGCGTGCCTCGGGCATGAGGATCTGTGGCTGCGCGTGAAGGCCGCCGAGGCCCTGGGACGGATCGGAGAGGCCGCCACGCCGGCGATCCCCACGCTCCTCGAGACTCTCATCAGCGCGCCAAGAGGCTCGGATCCGCGCGGGATGGAGCAGCGCTTCCTGTGCTTCGTTCTCTTCGACCGGCGCCACGGGATGCTGCAACGATCCCTCGAAGGCGTCGACCCTGACGCGCTGCACGCTGCGATTCTCAGCGGACTTCAGAACCAAGACGGCCGCGCCCGAAGCGCCGTCGGGAACATCTACGAGACCCTTCCCTTCGAGTCGCTCGAACCCCTCCTGCCGGCTATCTACAAGGCCACCATGGAGCCCTCCCCCAGCGGCATCATGTTCGCCGACGGCGTCCGTGTTGCCGGCCTCAAGCTCCTCGCCAGGCACCGCGTCGAGGAGGGGATCGCGGCGTGCGCGTATTACGTTCAGCATCAGAAGCCCCACGCCAGCGAGAAGCGCACGCCCGAGGTCCTGAAGATCCTCATGGGCTACGGCGCCCACGCCCAGAGCAGCATTCCGGCGCTGGAGCAAGCCGCCCACTACTTCGAGAACGACGAACCGGACTTCCCGAAGAGGCTCAGCCTGGGCAAGGCCAAGGCCGTCCGCGAGGCGATCGTGGCGATTCGAGCCGCCAAGGAACGACCCCCCCTGATCAGCATCAAGTAAGGAGGCGCGAGTTCTCCATCCCACCATGCGCACCTCCCCCTTGCTCCTCTCGCGGGCGCTGCTCCTGCCGCTGCTCCTGCCGCTGCTCCTTCTGGCGGCGTGCCAGGCCACCGTCGAGTCACCAGCGGGCCCTTCGTTCTACCCATTCCGAAACGGCATGCCTCGCGGATCCGTCGAGGATGCAGTCCAGCTCGTCAAGGACCTGGGTTACGACGGCGTCGGCTCGATCGAAGCCGAGCGAGTGGCGGAGTATCTCGAAGCCTGCGACCAAGCCGACCTCGAGTTCTTCAGCACTTACGTCGGCGGCGCCGTGACCGCCGAGGGCTTCAGCTACGACCCCAAAGTCAGTCAGGCGATCGCCCTGCTTGCGGAACGCGACGCCCTGGTGGAGCTCTTCGTGCAAGGGACCGAGGACGCCACCGACCAGCACGCCATCGCGTTCGTGAGGGAGATAGCCGCCCAGGCCAAGAGCTCCGGCCTGCGGGTCGTCCTCTACCCCCACACCAACTTCTACATCGACACCGTCGATGACGCCCTGCGCGTCGCCAGGGCCGCCGCTTGCGACAACGTCGGTGTGGCCTTCAACCTGTGCCACTTCCTCAACGTCGAGCCCGGCGCCGACCTGCGCGCGACTCTCGAAGGAGCGAAGCCTCTACTCTGGAGCGTCAGCACATGCGGCGCCGACACCGACGGGACGAACTGGACCACCCTGATCCAGCCCCTGGACGAGGGCACTTTCGACCAGGCCGCCCTCCTCGAACACCTGGAGGAGATCAACTTCAAGGGACCGATCGGGCTGCAGTGCTACGGAATCAGCGTCGATCAGAATGAGAACCTCGAGCGCTCCATGAAGGCCTGGAAGGCGCTCAACAGGTGAGGCGGATCGTCGCTTCACCCGCGCGACAAGCCCGACTTCTGTCGGCCACAAGCTCCGATCGGCAAAAACAACCCCAAGGCTGACAAAGGAGTCAGGCTCGGTATTCACCCGCGCAATCCCGTGATCCCGCGTCTTGCGTCCTGGACACATGCACGTGTTCGTGAGAGGTTCTTTCCTGCTCTTTACTCGGGTTTCCAGCCCGAGCTCATCTCTCCTCCAATGCAATCCTCCATGACGAGCAGAAAGACTATCGGCCTCCTTGCCCTCGCGCTGACGGGCTTGACCCAAGCGCAGGTTCCCGTAGAACGACCGCAAGATCCCTCCGCCCCTGAGTTCATTTCGATTCCCGGAGAGCGCGAGTTCACCGGGCGCATGATCGCAAGGCCGCTCCAAGTGGCGGCGCTCGAGGCACGCGGGCTCACGCCCGATGCCATCGGGCAAAGCCTGGCCACCGCGCGACAGGAGATGACGTTCTATCAGGTCGATCGCTACGTGGCCCAGACCGATGAATACGTCTTCGAGGTTCCCGCAGGCGTGAACGAGGCGGCCGTGGCCGCATCGATGATGGCGACCGGCGCGTTTCAGTACGTAGAGCCTGACTGGCTCGTGTACCCGATCGCGTGTTCTGACGACCAGTTCCTGGGCCTGTCCTGGCAGCACACCGCCATGCGCTCCTGCGACGCATGGGATCTGGAGACCGGCAGCCCCACGGTCTCCATCGGCATCTGCGACACGGGCGTCCGGACGAGCCACGACGACCTGCAACTCCATCGGCTCGAGGGCTACAACGCCGTGGACCGGCAATGGGAATCCCAGGGCGGGAACATCGAGCCCGTTCACCCCCACGGCACACAGTGCACCGGCTCTGCCGCAGCCAACGGCAACAACGGCATCGGAGTCACGGGCATCGGGTGGAACCTGAGCCACCGCATGATGCGCGTGTCCAACGTTTCGACGGGGAGCGCGTCGGTCAGCACGCTGCAGCACGCAGCGCGGACCTCCATCGAGGCTGGCGACAAGGTCGCCAGCGTGAGCTATTCGGGCGCTGACGCGAGCTCGAACCTGACCACGGCGACCTACGTCAAGTCGCTCGGCGGCCTCCTGTTCTGGGCCGCCGGCAACGACGGCCGGAACCTGACGTTCGGCAATCGCGACAACGACGACCTGCTCGTCGTCGGCGCCACCTCGGAGAACGAGACGCGTGCGTCCTTCTCCGCCTACGGCCAGTTCGTGGACTTCATGGCTCCGGGCGACGCGGTGGCGACGACCTCGACCTCCTCGAACTCCTCCTACGTGTACGCAACGGGGACCAGCTTCGCCTGCCCCATCGCGGCGGGGCTGGCTGGCCTGATCTGGTCCGCGGCCCCGACCCTGACGCCCGACCAGGTCGAGTCCATCATGAAGCAGGGCGCCACGGACCTCGGTTCCTCCGGCGTCGACAACACTTACGGCTACGGCCGCATTGATAGCCTCGGTTCCCTGAGCCTCATCGGCGGCGGCGGCCCGACCCCGCCCGTCGCGGACTTCGTCGGCGCGCCCACCTCGGGCACCGTCCCGCTGAACGTCAGCTTCAGCGATTCCTCGCAGAACGGCCCCACGTCCTGGAGCTGGAGCTTCGGGGACGGCGGCAGCTCGACGTCCCAGAACCCGAGCCACACCTATACCGGCGCGGGCACGTACAGCGTCAGCCTGACGGTCACCAACTCCGACGGCACCGATACGCTTACGCGCACCGGCTACGTCGTCGTCAACCCCGACACCCCCGAGCCGCCGATCGCGGACTTCGTCGGCACCCCGACCTCGGGTACGGCGCCGCTCGACGTCGACTTCACCGACCAGTCCACGAACAACCCGACCTCCTGGTTGTGGAACTTCGGTGACGGCAACTCTTCGTCCGCCCAGAACCCGAGCCATACCTACACCATCGTCGGGAGCTACACCGTCAGCCTGATGGTCACGAACGCCGACGGCTCCGATACCCAGACCCTGACGAACTACATCACCGTCTCGGCCCCGAGCGGCGGCGACATCCTGGCCGATGGGTTCGAGAGCGGCTCCTTCTCCACGAACGGCTGGGCGCCGAGCGGCTCCGCCAACGTGAGCACCCAGGCGGACTACACCGGGACCTACGGGGCACGTCTGCGGAGCACGGGCTCGATCGAGGTCGCCGTCAGCACGGTGGGTCGCACCGGCGTCACCCTGAGCTACGCGCGCCGCACGCGCCGACTGGACAATGGCGAGAGCCTGACGGTCCAGTGGCACGACGGCAGCACATGGCAAACGCTCGAGACGCACAGCGGTGGCTGGGGCACGCGCTCCTTCACGCTGGGCTCCGCGGCGGACAACAACCCCAACGTCCGGGTCCGCTTCTCGTTGATTGCGAACCGCAACAACGAGCACGCCTACATCGACGACGTCGTCGTGTCGGCAGACTGATCTCCACCGAGTGAGCACGGCCGATGATCGGCCGACAAAGCGCGGAGCCACCCATAAGGTGGCCCCGCGCCTTTCGTTACCGACGGAACGAACTGGGCGGCCCTGATCCAGGCCTTGATTCAGGCTTTGGACGAGGGCAGCTTCGACCAGATAGCCCTCTTCAAACACCTGGCAGAGATCGACTTCAAAGGACCGATCGGGCCACGGTGCGACGGGATTCGGATCGATCCGAAGGAGAGTCTCGGGCGCTCAATGTAGGCCTGGACGGAGCTTCGGGATTGAGCCTGGCGTTCTGGGCCGAAGTCATCGACGTACGAGTGCCATCAAAGCACCCGTTCTAGTCCGTTCGACAGAGCTCGCGAAGGCGCTCAAGGATGTCGTGCATCAGCTCCGCGTCGAGGCCGCAGTACTCCACCAGGTTCGCGCGCACGGCCTCGCGTTCCTCCGTGGACGTGTCCGGACGGAGCGCCCGGCGCCAGGTGGCGACGGCCATCATTCCATCCCCGATCGCGAGGCCGTCGTAGCCTCGCCCCGTCAGAGCTGGCGCCAGGCGCTTGATGGAATACGACGACATCTGATCAGGGTGGTAGTAGCCGGCGCGGGCGATCATCTCTGTATCGATGAACCTCGGTACGAGCGCGCGCAGCCTCTCAGCGATCTCCCCACCAAGCCGCCCCGCGACCTGCTCGAGCACCGCGATCTCAGCGTCCTGGTGATGGGCCACGAGGCTCCCCGTTTCTGGGAGCGCGGCGAGTAGTGACTCCGCGAAGCTGCGGGTCGGGTCAACGTGAGAGAGTTCGAGGAACGACGCCACATCGCCGAGCCCGCCACCCGGAGCTGGTTCGACGCACACAGCCCACTGGAACGGGACCCTCTCGTAGGGACGCATTCCGACGTGCCTTGGGATCGCCATGGTCGGGTCGAACTCAAAATCCACGTAGGCAACGGGCCACTGGACTTCGTCGAGCTTCGCCTGGAGTGCGCCGCGGTCCACAAACTCGTCCCTGGCTTGCACGGCCTTGATCACTCGCTGCTGCAGGGGGCTCCAACGGGCGGCTGCGTCCTCGGCGTCCAGATCCTCAATCGTAAGCCCCGCGGTGGACGTGAGGCGCACCGCCTTCTTCCCCTTGAGATCCGGGAGCTTGCCGGCCCAGAACACGGGCAACTCGCGCCCGCAGATCCCGCCCTCAGAAAGGTGGCCGCAGCCACTCGGCCGATTGGCGGCCTTCGCCTTGCGCCCCTCCTTGCACCTCGAAGAAGGCAACTCCTCCGGCATGCTGGCTCCTGTGAGCCACCTCCTCTGATCCTGCAGCTCCCTGGCCACCTCCGGCACCAGCGCCTCAGCCTCATGGGTCCGGTTCACCTTCACAAGAGCATCGGCGGCCACGACCTTGCCATCGACCCGAACGTACTCAGGGTTGAGCAAGATGAGCCCTGCCCCTACCACTCGATAGCCGGCTTCCCTCGCCACATGCATCTGGAACGCAACGTCCCAATCCTGCAGCGCGGTTGTCCGGCCCTCCTTGTACGTGGAGGACTTGACCTCCCAGAGAAAGATCCCGTCATCCAATACCTCGACGATGTCCGAGATCGCGAGCAGGTCCCTCACCTCGAAGTGGGCTTGGATCACGGAGGGCGAAACCTCCAGAGCGGTGACCGAACCGGCCACACCCACAAGCATATTGGATCCCAGCCCAGGCGTGCCCTCCCGGTGAACATGGACCGCGCCAGGGAAAAGCCCGGCCGCGAGTTCCTCAACCTCCTTACCGGCGGCCAGGTACAGCTCCCTCACTTCCGGAGCCGTTGCTTCGGGTTCCGGATGCCCGTGATAGGACAGCCACTGCCTGCGCGAACATTGGCGGCCGAGGAGGAAGCGGGTCTTCGTGATGCGTTTGGACATGGCGTGATCGGACACGGACGGAACCAAACAAGCTGGCCCCGGTGCGTGCACGGGCGTGACCATACGTTCTCCGGCCCGTGCTCGTCACCATTGCTGTGGTAACGCAGCGATCAGAGGGGGCAGCTGAAGAGATGCTGCTATGGATGGGATGGCACACTCTGCCTTGCCAGGACGCTCATCATCGCCGTCGCTACTCCAGCGGCGGACGCCGGGTTCTGGCCCGTGACGAGACGGTCGTCAATCACGACGTGCTCCTCAAAGGGCCCGGCGTGCGTGTGACGCGCACCTTGCTCGGTGAGCGCGGCGTCGAGCATGAATGGAACGTCTTGCTCGGAATGGCCTTGCTCCTCGGCCTCGGTGAAAGCTGCGACATGGCGGCCCTTGAGGAAGTTCGAACCATCGGTCATCGTGACGTTCAACAGCGCCACCGGGCCGTGACACACCGCGCCGACCACGCGATCGCTTCCGTAGACATCGACAATGGCTTGTTTCACCTGCGGCTCGTGCAGCATGTCGACCATCGGTCCCAATCCACCAGGGAAGAAGATGGCGTGGTAGGGACTCAGGTCGACGTCGGCGAGCGGGGTGCTCGCGTTCAGTCGTTCGAATCCGGCGGCGGATCGAAAGATAACACTCGCGCTGTCCGCGCTGTCGAAGCCATCCTCGGGCGGCTTTCCGCCGGCGAGACTGGCGAAGTCGACTTGGTGTCCCTCAGCGACGAATGCCAAGTACGGGTGCGCGACTTCGGAGAACTCATAGCCCGTCGGGCGGTTATTGGGGCCGATGCGATCTGCGCTCGTGACGATAAATAGAATGCGCTTGGGCGAGGGTTTCAATGGCGTTGCGGTGGCTTGGTTTCGAGTGGAGCGTTGGGTTCGGCGGAATCTGAATTCAGACGGCTCTTGGATTGAGCTGAGCGGGAGGCACGGGCCGCTCCGGTAGGTCACTCGCGGCACGTTGCAGCGGGGGGCCGGACGCTCGGCTTTATCTGCCGAACATCCGTACCCCGGTCTCAAGCCCCGACGGCCTTGACGTTCGCATCGGTCTGAAGGCCGGCGGCTTCGTGAAGCACGTCGATCAAGCGCTCGGGCGTCGAGATCAGCGGGAAGTGGCCGGACTCGAGCGTGTAGACCTCGTCAACCTTCCAGTTCCCCATCATCTGCCCCTGCAAGGCCGGCGACAGGACCCTGTCGATCGACGCTCGGACGTACGTCTTCGGGACAGAACCGAATGCTCCGTTCGTCAAATCGGCGGCAACCATGAAGGGATCGGTCGCCTGCTTCATCCCAAAGTGCGGCAATAGGGCCGCCAAGCGTTCAGGGTCCCGAACGTCGTGCAGAAGAGTCTCTTTCACTGCGTCGGGTCCGAGGGTCACATAGGTTTTGTCCTCCGAGAACTCGAGCTTGGGCAGGAGTTCGCCCGCCTCGTCACCCTGCATCAACCCCAGCGGCGTATCACCGTTCTTCGGGAGCATCGCGGCGACGTAGACCAATCGCTCGATCTTGCGGGATATCCGCTCAGCCACCTGGCTGATGACGGCCCCACCGAGCGAGTGACCCACGAGAACGATCTGACCATCGATCGCTTCCGCTGCGTCAATGACGGTTTGCACGTATGCGTCCATCGTGACGTCAGCGATCGGAGCATCGAACCTCCCGTGCCCAGGTAAATCGATCGCGGTGGCTTGATGGCCCCGTTTGCGTAGGCCTTCGACCGTGTCCTGGAACTCCCAAGCTCCGCCCCATGCGCCGTGAACTAGTAGTAGCTTGCTCATTTTCTTGGTCCTCTTGGTTGTGTATTGGTTTGGCTGATTGCGAGTCGTTTCAACGCGTTGCTGCAATGGGAGCACCCGTGGCGATGACGGCGCCGAGCTCTTCATTGCTCATGGCCTGCCCATCGAGGTTCCATGAGCCGTCGACGGTGTGCACCACGTTGAAATAGATGTTGTCCTTCGGTTGTTTGCCGCCCGAAAGCTCGTGGATGATGTCCACGGCGTCCTGACCGAACCCCTTCTGGCTGTCGCGGGAGGCGAATGCGAAGGAGGGGACCTTCCACTCGACCCAGGCGCCCTGGAAGGGGACTCCGCCGGAGTAGCTGTGGCCCTTCTGGACGACCTGGATGTTGGCGGTAACGTTAGGCGTCATGACCGTGTTGCCGGTCAGCTCGTGCCAACTGAGCATCGAGGCCGTCAAGCGTTCGATAGCGGTGTCAAGGGCGCCGGTCGGGAGGACGTCTTCGGTGAGTGTGAGTGTGAGGGGCATGTCTTTGATTCCTTGCGTCGTGCGCTTCTCTGGGTTGCGCGGTGGGTTCCTCCGCCGAACGTTGGCGACCGTATGCCGGCCAATCCTTATGGAGTGGTCGCTTCAAAATACGCCGCAACAACTGAAGTGCAAGCCCCATTTTCGAGCGATGCCTTCAAAACGATCCGCCCATGGCCCAGAATCCCCCCGCGGGCCCGCCTTGCGGAACCCCGCACCGGACGCTCTCGATTGCCGCTCTAGGCACCTAGAAGGCGTATCTCGGCCCAGTCGGCCACGGGAGATCCAAACAACGACCACGACTCTTCGAGCCCGAACCGTTTTTGAAGTACTCTCTTCAAAACGTTGACTAGAACCATGGCCAGACCCAGATCGATCTCCAAAGAGGACTCCCTCGAACGCGCCCTCCTCCTCTTCTGGGAGCGCGGGTTCGACCGCACATCCATCGCCGACCTGAGCGAAGCGATCGGTGTCGGCCCCTCGAGCATCTACAACTCCTTCGGAAGCAAGGAGGAGCTCTTCCGCGAAGCCATTGGGCGGTACGTAGCGACTTACGCCGACCCGGCGCTAAAGACCATTGGAATGGACTCGGGCGAGGGTCCGGTCGCGCTCGTGCGGGACCTGATGAACAAACTGATCAAGCTCTACACAACGAAGGGCCAGCCGTCGGGTTGCGCCATTTTCGAGGCCGGGGGCGCGGGGCTTCCCTCGACATCCAGCGCGTGCTCGATCACCAATGAGGTCAAAGGCAGCCTGCAGGGCGCACTCCGCAAGAGATTCGAAGCCTACTCCAGAGCGGGCGAGGAGCTCTCGGCGTCGCCAAAGACACTCGCCCTCTTCGTAGTGGGCACACTGCGCGGATTCTCCCAACTGGCTTGCGACGGAGCCACCCGCGCTGACTTGATGAAGGTCGCAGAACACGCCGCCCAGAGCTGCGTGGCGGGGCGATAGCCGCCGGACTCAAGAGGCGGCGCCTTGCGCGTGGGCTAGTCTCGTGTGATGGCCCGGGCGGGTCGGACTCCAAGGTGGAATATCTTGAAGCCGGATCCGTTGCTCCAGCCGCGAAAGGCGGCGCGAGCGAACTCGGGGCCAGCGAAGAAGCTGCCGCCGCGTGACAGGTAGGCAGCCGTCTTCGCATTGACCGGATCTCCGGTCGCCTTGTACTTGGATGGGTGTGATGCGGTCCACTCCGCTACGTTGCCGAGGACATCGTGCAGGCCATAGGGGTTGGCCTTGAAGCTTCCGACCGGTGCAAGGCCTGGGAATGCGTCGGAGAAGGGGGCGACGGACCCCATGGTGTTGTTCTCCGCACCCCTGGATTCATCCAGGATGTTCTCACAAGACTCGAGTGAGGCAGCGTCGACGCCTGTCCACCGCGCCCGGTCCCGTCCTCCGCGGGCAGCGTACTCCCACTGTGGCTCCGTCGGTAGGCAGAGACCGAGTCGGCCCATGGCCCCGCTACATTCGTCCCAGCTGACATTGTGGACGGGCATCACGTCGGCGAGCTCCGGCTCGGGAGGGGTAGGCCCGCCGAATCCGGAGGGGTTCACTCCATGGAAGGACTCCCACTGGCGCTGTGTCATTTCGAACTTCGAGAGGAAGAACGCCTCTTCCGTGACGGAATGCACCGGACCCTCGCGCGGCCCCCGGTCCCTCGGGTTCACGTAGTTGCCCAGCTTGGGATCCACAAACTGGGACCCCATGTCGAACGTTCCACCCGGGATCAACACGAGCACCAGTCCCGTCTCGGCGGTTCTGACGAGCCGGCCGTCGACGACTGCGCGGTGCGCCAGGGACCCGCTCACGACGTGCGCGAACTCCCACAGATGCGAGTCAGGGTCGGGCCCGAGCGGCACGAGGCCCGGCTGGATCGTGAGTTCCAGTTCCGGATAGACGAGTTCCTCGACCCCGTCGCCATCGAGGTCGGCCCGGTGGGCGCGAATCTTTGGAAGAGCTTCGGCCCAGGCGGCATGGTAGTCGCCCCCCTCCGCGAACTGCCGCTGCATGTCACGCATCACGGCGATGCGCCGCGGCATGCTCCACCCGTGCTCGTCGCTGATCCCGTCCTCAGCGATGAGTCCCGCCTTCAACGTCTCGATGCCTAGCACCAGCTTGGAGACCTCGTCGAGCTGCCACTGTCGTTCGAACGCAAGACGGTTCCTGTCCGCTAGCTCAGCACCACTGGCGCCATCGCGTGACAAGCGCTCTAGCTCTAACTTGGTTTGACGATGTTGTTCAAGACCCGCGGCCAGGTCGTGCGCGCGAGCTTGCCATAACTCCAACCTCTCGACCGACGTCACATTCGGATCCAGAGGCCAGTAGTCACCGTCCGCCTGCTTGAGCAGTGCGGCAAGACGGGCCCCGTCGGAGAGACGTGCGAGCTCCTTCCCCCGGGCGGCGGCCTTCACCTGCCCGGAGACGACACCGGCGATGCCCGTGAGCAGGGCCGCCGCGACGAGCGCGCCCGCCAGGGCGCCGACCCGATGCCGGCGAATGAACTTGCTGGTGCGATACAGCGTGCTCGGCTTGCGCGCCTGCACGGGCAAATGATCGAGGTGCCTGTGGATGTCCGCGGCTAGTTCAGAGGCTGACTGGTAGCGTCGCGCGGGATCCTTCTCAAGCGCCTTGAGGGAGATCCAATCCAGGTCACCGGACAGCTGGCGAATCAACGAGCGCTCGTCCGTGCCGTGCAGGGGCGCGCGCTGGGACTGCGTCGAGGCCTCGCGCCGGAAGCGCCTGCTCGGCGTCAGCGGATCGTCCTCCCGGATCGCGCGCTGGATCTCGGCCAGATTACCCGGTGCCGTAGACGCGCGGTCGATGGGCAACAGTCCGGTGAGGAGCTGGTAGAGCACCACGCCGAGGGAATAGACGTCCGACCGCGTATCGGTCTCCGCGTCGCCAGGGACTGCCTGTTCGGGACTCATGTAATCGAGCGTGCCCACGACCTGTCCCGCCATGGTGAGCAGCGAATCGGCCCCCAGGCGGCCCGTCGTCGCCCGTGCCACGCCGAAGTCGATGATCTTCGGCACGGCGCGCCCGTCCTGCTCCGCCACCAGAATGTTCGAGGGTTTGAGATCACGGTGGATGAGCCCCTTCTGGTGCGCGTGCTCGACGCCCTCGCAAACGCCGATGAAGAGCCGGAGTCGCTCATGGGTCGAGAGCCGGTGCGTGTCGCAGTACTCCGTGATCGGCCCCCCCTGGACGAGTTCCATGACGAAGTACGGCCGGCCGTCGCTCGCCGCTCCCGCGTCAAATACCTGGGCGACGTGGGGATGCGCCATGCGCGCGAGGGCCTGGCGCTCTGCATCGAAGCGTGCGACGACCTGGGCGCTGTCCATGCCGGATCGGATGTATTTCACGGCCACGCGGCGCTCGACGGCGCCGACCTGGTCAGCGGCATAGACCTCCCCCATGCCGCCTGTTCCGATCCTCTCGCGGAGAATGTACGAACCAATGCGCTCCCCGTCGCGCGAGGGCGCGCCCTGCTGGAGATCCTTCAGCGCGTCCTGACCCGCATGGCCCCGAGCTAGCCCCCTGAGCAGGCCGGCGAGCGCGTCGCGCAGTGCGCCCGGCTCCGGACACTCCTTATCGACAAACGCTCCGTGATCCTCCTGCGGCAGCTCCACCGCGCGGTCGAAGAGCTCCTCGAGGAGCTCTCGCTCTTCGGGCGTGAGGTGAGAGCTCATCGCTCGACTTCGGGCTCGACTTCGGGCTCGACTTCGGGCTCGACTTCGGGCTCGACTTCGGGCTCGGCGAGCCGGTCGTTCAGCCAGGCCTTGGCGAAGCGCCAGTCACGTTCGACCGTACGGGACGACATGCCGAGCACCTCCCCGACCTCCTCCGCGTCGAGGCCGCCGAAAAACATGAGCGTCACGACCTCCGCCTTGCGTGGGAAGTCGCGCTCCAGCTCCTTGAGTGCCTCCTCGAGCGAGAGCAAGTCGTCGCTCGGGCCCTCGGACGAGAGCTCCGCCGCGGTGTCTTCGCCTATCTGCCGATGGTTGCCGCCCCGCTTACTGCTGTCCTTGCGCCTCAGGTGGTTCGCCAGAATGTTCCTCATCGAACGCGCTGCGGCGCCGAAGAAGTGGGCGCGCCCCTGCCAGCCGGGATCATGGGAGCCAACCAGGCGGAGGTAGGCGTCGTGCACCAACGCGGTCGCCTGTAGCGTCTGCCCGGGGCCGAGCCGCGCCATTCGAGAGGCAGCCAGCTTGCGCAGGTCCTCGTAGACGAGTGGCAAGAGCTGTTCTGAGGCTTGGACCTCGCCGGCTGATAGCGCATCAAGGATCAGAGTGACCTGACCCGAAGGCCCCGCTGGATGTGGATCAGGCACAGTTTTGAATGATAGTGGAATTTCATGTCGGCGGAGGAGGCCGCCGCGGGGATGTCATCTCGAACCGGGCATAGATCGGAATCGCCCCCGTGAGGCGTGTCCCAGAGCCCCCCCCACTCCTTTCGAGACCTCCACCTGTCATGCAGAATCTTCTCCGCCTCGCTCCATTCTTCGCCCTCGGCGCTCTAGCGGCCGCCCCAGCCATCGCGGTGACAGCGGTGGGCAATGCCCAGGGGCCGCTGTCGCAAGCGCGGCAAACTCCGGCATCAGCAACCCTCAACGGCGTGGCGTACTTCGCGGGCGGCCGATCCCAGAACGTGTTGAGCCTGGTGGTGGATGCCTACGACACGACGACCGGTACTCAGTCGACCGGCGTTCTCTCCAGCGCGCGGACCGAGCTCGCGGGCACTGCGGTCGGGAGCCTTGTGATGTTCGCTGGCGGCGCCACCTCACCGGGGTCGGCTTCGGACCTCGTGGATATCTACGACTCGTCGGTGGGTCCGATCAGCGATTCGGCCGCATGGTCCACGTGGACACTGAGCGAGCCAAGATTCAGCCTCGCTGCGACGACGGTGGGCACGAAGGCGTTCTTCGCCGGCGGCGGGCTCGGAGGCCCCGCCAACGTGACGGGTGTCAGTGATCGCGTGGACATCTACGACGCTTCCATCGGAGCGCCGAACGATCCAGCCGCGTGGTCGACGGCCACCTTGTCGGTCGCGCGCGGCAGGGTCGCAGCCGCCGCTGCTGGGGACCAGGCCGTCTTCGCTGGCGGACTCGAGTTCCCGACCGCCGGGTCGAGCGCGGTCGACATCTATGACGATACGACCGGCGCTTGGACGACGGCCACGCTCTCCCAGGCGCGCGTCATCGGCACGGAGGGAACTGCCACCGTGGGTGCACACATCTACTTTGCCGGCGGGCAGTCAGGACCAACGAGCATCTCCAATCGCATGGACATCTACGACACGGAGTCCGGGGGATGGGCGACTGACACGCTCCCCGTACGGCGCGCCCTCCACGCAGTGACAGCAGTGGGCCATACCGTGCTCGTCGCAGGCGGCGTCACCACGGCCGGTGGCGTTCGCAGCCGCGTCGACCAACTCAACGTAATCACCGGCGCCTGGGACTCGACGGCTTCGCTTTCCGTGGCGCGCTTCGGACTGATCGCCGCCAGTGCAGGTGGCAAGGCGCTGTTCGCCGGTGGCAGCACCGGTGGCGCTCCGACGGCGGTCGTCGATGCCTTCGAGCCCTACGTCGGCCTGAGCTACTGCGGGCCCGCCGTTGCGAACTCCACGGGCTCGCCATCAATCCTCGAAGCCCTGGGCAGCCCGGTCGCCTCGGCCAATGACGTGACGCTCATCGCCAGCAGCCTGCCGCCCTCCGCTTTCGGCTTCTTCGTGACGAGCCAGACGCAGGGAATCACGGCCAACCCCGGCGGCAGCCAGGGCAACCTCTGCCTCGGCGGCGCCATCGGCCGCTACGTGGGCGCGGGGCAGTTGAAGGACTCCGGACCGGGCGGCTGGTTCGAGCTGACGCTCGATCTTGGCCAGATGCCAACCCCGACCGGCCTCGTCGCGGCCCAGGGTGGCCAAACGTGGAACTTCCAGGCCTGGCACCGTGACACCGTAGGCGGAGTGGCGACGAGCAACTTCACGGACGCGGTCAGCCTGATGTTCCTCTGAGCGACCTGGGCGGCGAGCGGAACCGGTAGCGGAGGCAAGGGGAGCCAGTGAGGGGGCTCCCCCACCTCAGCCACTACCGCGGGTCTCGGCTCTCCACGCATTCAGAATCACAGCCAAGCGGCCCCATCTGCCAAAGGGGCCGCTTGCGCTATGTCCCAGCAGGTCACTCGCGATGGTATGGCCCGCGGCCGAGCCCAGAACGCGCGCCGGCCGTGTCTCGCCGCGGAGCGGACATTTGGCGACCGGCCACCAGAAGACGCTGGAGCCCCGAGCGGCCTCTCGCCCATGACTTCATCGCTGCCACGTAACAGGGGCGGTCCTTGCTGCTAGGCCCAGGTAGATTGAAACCCTCCGACGACAGAAGGCACCAAACGACGCCCGTTGGGGCGCCCATGATCGCATCCCTCATTCTTGCC
>OJFX01000278.1_pt1 | contig 18521 bp, 12 predicted proteins | sample 1594171 | NCBI WGS metagenome assembly OJFX01 (sample SAMN05416840, study PRJEB24817) | seawater metagenome | isolation source: Sea water | place: Canada:Atlantic | collected 2013-07
CTGCATATCGTCGGCAGCGTCAGATGTGTATAAGAGACAGCGACGGTGCTGGGCATCGCGGTCGACGAAGGGAAGATCACCTGGGACGATCCCGTCACTCGGCACCTGCCGGACCTCCGTCTCGCCGTGATGAGCGAGGATCCAAAAGCCGAGTGCACGCTCCGGGACCTGCTGAGCCATCGCCACGGGTTCGCGCGCATGTCAATGCTCTGGTTGTCTGGTGCCTTGGGCCGGGCGGAGGTGTTGGCGCGGGCAGTGCATGCCGAACCCCTCGTGGAGTTTCGGAAGGAATTTCACTACAGCAATGTCGCCTACTTGGCGGCGGGAGAGGCGGTCGCGGTAGCCATGGGGGAAAGCTGGGACAACCTCGTCACGGAGCGCATCTTCAAGCCCCTGGGCATGTCGTCGAGTGCCGTCTCGCTGGACCAGGCCCGGCGGAGCGAATCGCTGGCGCTTGGGTACCGCTGGGGTGAGGCGGACCAGCGAAGCGTCGTTGCGCCGACGGTTGATCTCGACAGCATCGCGCCCGCCGGGGCGATCTACTCCACCGCCGAGGACATGGCGAAGTGGATTCGGTTCCAGCTCGGGCGCGGTGAGTTCGAGGGCAAGCGTCTGATCTCAGAGCAGAGCATCGAGACCACCTGGACGCCGCAGATCTCGATGGGGAGCGCCAACTCCTACGGGCTAGGCTGGATGATCCACGAGCACCGGGGCAAGCGCGTGGTGGAGCATGGCGGCGCGGTGGACGGGTTCACGGCCCAGGTGACGCTCCTGCCGGACGAAGGCATCGGGTATGTGCTCCTGATGAACCTCGAGGTCTCACCGCTGCGCGAGAAGACGATGGCGCTCATCCTTGACGCGCTGCTGGGCGAACCAGCCGCTCCAGACGAGTCGCCAACGCCGGACGAAGCGCCGATCGCGGATGCTGGGCCGGAACCAGACCTTGAGAGCTATGTCGGAACGTACATTGCGAACTTCGCAAAGTTCCGCGATGCGAAGCTAGAGGTGAAGCTCGTGGAGGATCGGCTGCGGCTGACGATTCCAGGACAGGGTGAAACGTGGCTCAAGGGGCCGGACGAGGGAGGCCATTGGGCTCTTGAGATCACGGATCGAATCTCGGTGTCGTTCCGGGGCGACGGTGTCGGGCCTCGGGCTGCGCTGGTCGTGCACCAGGGCGAGTTTGCCTTCGAGGTCCCACGGGAGGGCGAGCCCGCGGAGCCACACCCGGACCCTGCGGCGCTGGAGCCGTACCTCGGCACCTACCGGCGAGACCGCGGCGGAAAGCTGGTCAAGCTCCTAGTAGCCAAGGGACGTCTTGTGATGGAGGACAAGGGCAACTGGGTGGCATTCCGTGCGCCGGACTCTGAGGGGCACGCTCCCCTCCGGGCACGCTCAGACCACGGCGCGACGTTCGTCATGGACGCCGATGGCGTCTGCGATTCATTCATCTTCCGGGGCCAAGCGGGCGATCAGCGCTTCGTGCGAATCGAGGAGGGAGTGGATCTGCCATTGCGCAGGGAGCTGCGTGCGCTGCGCCGGACGAAGGAGTGGAGCAAGGCGATGCGAGCCGCAGGTGGAATGAAGAGCACTGGTACAGTCCGAATGCCCCAGGCGGGTCTCGAAGGGACTTTCATCAGCTATTCGCTGGGGCGGGACTGCTCTGCCACGCACATGGACTTCGGAGAGCTGGGGTCCCAGGACGAGTGGACGAACGGGGACGCGGCGTGGCGCCACGATCCCATGCGCGGCACGAAGGCTCTGGTGGGCATCGAACTGACCCAGGCCACACTCGGCCATCCGGCTGCCGTGGCTGGGGATTGGCGTCGCTACTTTGATAGCGTGTCCGTGGTCCGAAAAGACGAGCTGGGGGGCCGGGTCACCTACGTCGTGCGGCTAGAGAAAGAGGGCCTTCCGAGCCGCTCTTACTGGGTTGACGCTGAGACCGGCGACGTGCTTCAGGTGAAGCAGACTTTTGTTGCCATGGGGCAGCAGATCCCCGTGCAGACGACCTTCTCAGACTTCCGCGATGTGGAGGGCTTTCGAACGGCCCATCGGATCGTGCACGAAAACCCGGCGACGGGCCGGACCGTGCTCGTGATCGAAACCGTGGAGAGTGGCCTCGAGCTGGAGGGCGACGTGTTCACGGCGAAGGAGGCCCTCGGACGTCAGTCCGTCTCAACGGGCAAGGCGCCGAAGTAGCCGGACCTGCACACGCTTTCATGTGTGGCATTGCGGCACCGCACGCGGCGATGGGCGACAGGTGATTGGGGAACTGGCCTGGGTCAAGCAGGCCGGATCCCCCAATCCCGTCGTGCCCCATCGAACAGCCCATGCCCTGGCGGACCATGGACCTGGTCATGGTGCTCGGGACGGTCATCGGTCGTCCCAGTCGCTCTTGGGGCGTCATGGGATCCAGAGGCGTGGTTGGCGCCGGAGAGTTCGTAGGAGGAGGCGGAGCGAAAGCGGTCAGGGGGCCGGGCTGCGAGCCCAAAAGAGGCGTAGCCGATCCAGGAGCGCCCTTTCCATCCACTATCTCATCGAATTCACAATTCGATGTCGGGCCACGGCCTGCTCCCGCACCCCACGTGGTTGAGCGCAGGAGGCCACCCCGAAAGGAGGAGCAGCCCCCAAAGAACGCTCCATCCATCAGAGGCCTCCTGCGAGCCCCATCGGTTCGCAAAGCCAAGACTTCTACCGCCATGTCTATTCGATTCTCATTGGCCGCGTTTGTTTTCGCGGCGTCACTTCCCAGCTCAACCTTCGGACAGGAGGTCAATCGCGATCAGGGGAGCCCCCAAAACCGGCCCAAGCTATCCGTCCGAGATCTCCTCACTGAGCCGATCCTCGACGCGAACTCCGAGGAGGGGGTTGTCTGGGCCAGAACCCTCGACCAACGGGCACGCTTTGATTCGCAGGGTCTCACCATCTTGCCGGCATTCGGCCGAGAGGCCGTGCAGGAGTGGCCGGTTGAGGTGCACGTCTCTTCGGTTACGTTCGGCGGCGCTTCGATCGATGCGGCCCCCCTCGGACAACCGCTAGTCGATGACACGCACGTGTCATTGGAGCATCGCTCGTTCACCGAGGTTCACCACCTCCGCGCGGAGGGGACGGAGCAGACCTTTGTCTTTCAAGACCTCCGGGGCGAAGGCGATCTCGTGATCGACCTTTCCGTCGAAACGGAGCTTACCCCGGTCTTCCAAGGAAACGCGCTCCGCTTCATGCATCCGAATCTCGGTCATGTCGAATGTGGACAAGCATTCGTCCTGGACGCGGCAGGCCGCCGGGCGCCCATCGAACGCACTTGGGCGGGTACGGCTATCCAACTGACCGTGCCCGCGGCATTCCTGGCCAACGCGACGTTTCCTGTGACGGTCGATCCGCTCTGGTCCACGTTTACGCAGGGCGTTAACTTTGCTGATGACGGCTATCCCGACGTCGTCTACGCCGGTGCCAGTGATCGATATGTCGGAGTTTGGGAGGAGTTCACCTCCCAGCAGAACAGCGACATCTACATGACCTGGTGGGACGACACGCTCGGGTCCCAGGGCCCGGCGCTTCCTATCGAGATAGGAAGCGACAGCTGGACCCGGCCCGCCATCGGCTATTCGTGGTTGACGGATCGCGTCTTGGTTGCCGCCCGCGTCGGTGTCGGCACAAACCAATGCCGGGTCGAGGCTCGCATTGTTAACGCTGGCACGTTCACGCCCGCCACTGATATCTTCAGGGTAAGCACGATCGGTGGCACACAAAAGGAGTCCGTGGACGTTGGTGGATCGAATGCCGTTGGGAGCCTTCAGTCTGGTTTCTGCGTGACGTGGTCGCGCCGCTTCGGCGCCACGGAATCAAACATCGAGTATCGACTCGTTTCAGCAGACGGAGGCATGAACGCGGGCGTTGTCTCCATCGATCCGTCCGCGGCGGACGATATCGACGTGCAGATCTCCGAAGGACTCGGAGATACCGTGCTCCAAGGCGACAATTGGTACATCGTGTGGACTCGAGCCACCGACGGCCACAAGGGGCAAATCTGGGCGAAGCGTCTCTACTACAACGGTTCACTAGCCCTATCGTCAGACCCAATCGTGGTTGACGGCACGACGAATCACGCCAGGCCGGCTGTCTCTTCGCTCCTCGACGCCGCCACGATCGTGAACGGGGAGCGCGCAGTCCTAGTCGTCTATGAGGAGTACACGGCGGATTTCACCCGCCCATCGGGCTTTCGTTCGAGCATCGTCTGCAAGCTCATCGCGGGGGAACAACCGACGGCGAGGAGACTGGTCACCGAGATGGAGGACTTTGGGCAGGCGCTTCTCCAAGAACGGCCCCAGGTCGGGACGAATGGCAGGGCTGTCTTCATCACCTACATGGAAGAAGATCCCGAGCATCTGAATGCCGGCCTATGGAACGCCTGTTTGGCCACCGGAGAGATCGCACACCTCACCGTGAGCGACACACTTTGCCTTGCGGAGCGTCGAGTCGTGATGTCCGGGGCACCGGACGTGATCTCCACACCGAAGATTGCGATGGAGTGGGAAGGCGACAGCGTCTCCACGAGCAGGTACGGCGTGTCCGTCTGGTCCCGGAGCCTTCCGAATCGCCCCGACGGATTCGGCAAAGTCGACGGGCGCGGGATTTACTACGCTTTCCCGAAGGACGCACCCGTCGGCATGGTTGGTCGCCAATACGGTGACGCCAATCCCCATTCGGGCGGGCCGCTTAGTTCGAGCTGGTTGAGAATCCTCGGCAACGGCGATCGAAGCAGCATCCACTTGGCACAGGCTCGCGACCTGCCACCGAACGTGTTTGGCTTCCTTCTCGTATCCAAGCATGCCGCCTACGTCAACTTGCCAGGTGGGAGCCAGGGACGTTTGCTCCTAGGTGGAACGGTCGGGCGTTACAACGGCCAGATCATCAGCAGCAACAATCTGGGATCCGCCGACTTCGTGATCAACCCCATGGCGATTCCACAAGGCAACGGCATCGTGCAGTCCGCCATCGGCGACACGTGGAGGTTCCAAGTCTGGCACCGCGACCTCGTGAACGGCCTGGCCACCTCGAACTTCACCAACGGATGCGCGGTGACTTTCACCCAGTAGGGCCTTCGACCCAAGCCGCCCTCGCGCGGGCTGCGTAGAGCCTGTCCGTGCGCTGCAAAGAGCAGCGCGCGGACGGGCTCTCTTCGTGGGGTTCTTCATGGAAACAGAAGTCGCAGAACTTCCTCCGATTCAGTGTCGGAGAAACCGCGGCGCGTGCACCCCACATGATTGAGCGCGGGGAGCTGGACTAACGGCCCCAAACACGTTCGCTCCCTCCAATCACCTGAAGCGCCCCAGAGCGCCGGTCCTTCACGGGATCACTACTGCCATGTCTATCCGCCCCACTCTCGCCGCAGTCCTACTTGCGGCAGGCTTGCCCCAAGTAGCCACCGGACAAGAGTCTGGTCCTGAGCAGCACGCCGAAACATTCTTGCCGACGTTGTCTATCCGGGAGATGCTCGTGGAGCCCCTGATCGACGTCAGTGCAGAGCCTGGAACCATCTGGGCTCGAACGCGTGACCTACGCGCAAAATTTGACGCGAAGGGCCTGACGGTTCTTCCCGCATTCGGGAAGTCTTCCCCGCGCGAGTGGCCCGTACGCGTCGAGGTCGCATCGGTGCAGAGTGCCGGTCGAGACCTTGATGCTAGAACGATGGGAAGGCCCGGCGCCGAGGGTTCAAAAGTCACTCAGCAGCACGTTGACTTCACTGAGATCCACAACCTCTGCAGCGCCGGGACCGAACAGACCTTCGTGTTTCAGAATGCTTCGCGGGAGGGCGAGCTCACCATCGACCTTTCCGTGCAGACCGATCTGATTCCCGTTGTCCAAGGCGACGCGCTTCGTTTCGTGCACCCAGAGTTCGGCTTCGTGGAGTGCGGAAATGCGTTCGCGCTGGATGCGAAGGGGTCGCGTCGCTCGATCCCGCGCGTCTGGACGGGCGATGGAATCCGACTCACGGTGCCGGCCTCGTTCCTTGCCAATGCCACCTTCCCAGTCACTGTCGACCCCCTTTGGACCTCGTTCTCCAGCACGATCGGAGTGCTCGATGATGGGCACCCGGACATCGTGTTTGCTGGGGCCAGCGGCCGCTACGTCGTGGCCTGGGAAGACTTCACGTCCCAGCAAAACAGCGATGTCTATATGACGTGGTGGGATGAGAACCTGAACATCCAGGGCCCAGCCCTGGCCATCGAGACCGGGAACGACAGTTGGACACGCCCCTCGGTCGGATACTCCTGGGAGGCCGACCGCGTCTTGGTCGCAGCGCGTGTCGGTCTCGGCACGCAGAATTGCCGCATCGAAGGGCGTCTTGTGGACGTTGGCAGCTTCTCGGCAGCTGGAAGCCCCTTCATGGTGAGCACTATTGGCGGGACTCAGAAGGAGAGCGTCGACGTGGGTGGAAGCAACGCAGCAATCACTTCCCAGTCGGACTTCTGTGTGACCTGGTCCCGCAGACTGGGCCCGACGAACTCAAACATCGAGTACCGATTGATTGAGACGGACGGAACGATGAGTAGTACTGAGCAAGTCGAAGTCTCCAGCGCTAACGATATCGACGTGCAGATCTCGGAGGGGCTTGGCGACACGGCCTTCATCGGTGACTACTGGACCCTCGTCTGGACGAGGGCCACGGAAGGGATCATGGGTGATATCTGGGCGAAGCGCCTCTACTACAATGGCAGTGCCCAGCAGTCCTCCGACCCGATTCTGATCGAGGACTTTGGCCGCAATGGGCGCCCAGCAGTCTCGTCGCTTCTAGATGCGCCGTCGGGATTGAATGGAAGCCGGGCAGCACTCATCGTCTATGAGCACTACACGACTGATGTCACGCGCCCTTCTGGGTTTCGATCGAGCCTCGCTGCTCGAACCCTCGCCGGCGAATCGAGGGGGCCGCATATTGGCCTCACGTGGATGGAGGACTACTCACATGGGCTCTTGCAAGAGCGTGCTCAGGTCGGAACGAATGGCCGAGCGATCTACATCTCGTACCTCGAGGAGGACCCGGACCAGCTCAACGCTGGCGCCTGGAACGTATGCATGGCAACCGGAGAGTTGGCCGCACTCGTAACGGGTGACTCGCTCTGCCTGGCGGAGCGGCACTTGGTACTCACCTCCGCCCCGGAAGCGATCTCCACACCGCGCATGGCGATCGAGTGGGAAGGCCATCACTCGTCAACGAGCCGCGATGGCGCCGTAATCTGGGCCAAGAGCGTACCGAATGCGCCCTCTGACTTCGGTCAGCTTGAGGGCAGGGGTGTCAGCTACGTCTTCGCCAAACAATCTCCTTCCGGAATGGTGGGGCGTCAGTACGGAGATGCGAACCCGAACTCGGTCGGCCCGCTCAACTCAAGCTGGCTGCGGATCGTGGGTGACGGCAAGCGCCAGACGCAGCACTCCGCGCAGGGGCGCGACCTGCCGAACAACGTGTTCGGATTCATGCTCGTGTCCCGCCATGAAGGCTCCGTCAACCTGCCAGCCGGAAGTCAAGGACGCATCCTCCTCGGCGGATCGATCGGGCGTTACTCTTCGCAAATCCTCAGCAGTGGTCAGAACGGCTCGGTGAATTTTGCGATCAATCCTCTCTCGATTCCGCAGGGCAACGGGCACGTGCCCTCGGCCGTCGGGGAGACGTGGAGGTTCCAGCTCTGGCATCGTGATTCGGTCAACGGCATGGCCACGTCGAACTTCACCAACGCCTGCGCGGTAGTCTTTACGGAGTGATCACGATCGCTCGTGTCGCGGCGAGCGCTTGGAAAATCCAAGTCCTTGCCTCGGCCTTTGGGCCCGCCCGGGAGTGCCTTTGCGGCGCGCCCGGGCGCGCCTATCTGGCTGAAACAACGGATGTCAGCTCCGCACTTGCCGTTTGGCGGCCTCGCGCCCCGCTTTGTCTCTCCCAGATTTCGCAGAAACGTGGCGGGGCTGCTGCGCGTCCCGCACCATCACGGTTGGCCATGACTTCGCCTGACGATCCCCTCGAGCACTCCTCGCCTCCCGCTTGTCTCTCCGAGCCCGTGCCCGCTGACGAAGCGGCGCGTGCTTGGCGGCGCGCCCAAGAGCAATTCTTCGAACTCGCGGACGCCGAGGAGGACGAACGCGAGCGAGCGTTGCTGGCGTTGGAGGCAGAGGATGAAGTCCTGGCTGCTGCCGTCCGAGGACTTCTGGAGTCCGATCCAGGCCCAGATCCCCCGAGACGCTTCGGGCCCTACGTCGAGCTCCGACCGATCGGCGCGGGCGGCATGGGGGAGGTGGTTCTCGCCAGGCGCGATGACGGAGAGTTCGAGCGAGAGGTGGCGGTCAAGCTGCTTGCGCCGGGCGCGGGCTCGACAGCGCTCTTCGACCGCTTCCTCCAGGAACGCCAGACGCTTGCCGCTCTCGAGCACGAATCAATCGTTCGATTGCTCGATGGGGGAACGACGGAGGACGGCCGCCCCTACTTCGTGATGGAATACGTGGACGGCGTTGCGCTCGATCGCTTCGTTGAGGCGCGCGGGCTTGACCTTAGAGCTCGGCTGCGGCTCTTCCGCCGCATCTTGGATCCGGTCGCTCACGCACACGAGCGCGGAATCGTCCATCGCGATCTGAAACCGGCCAATGTGCTCGTGCGCACCGACGGCTCCGTGCGGTTGGTCGATTTCGGCATTGCTCGTACGCTCTCCTCTGATAGCGAGGCTCTCTTGACCCGGACCGGTCAGCGAGTCTTCACGCCCGAGTACGCCAGCCCCGAGCAGATCCTGGGCGAAACCATCTCCCCAGCGACGGATGTCTTTGCACTGGGCATCATGCTCTATGAACTCGCTAGCGGCACAAGGCCATGGCGGGCGAAAGGTGGGACGCGTGCACTCGAGGAAGAGTTTCTTGCGGCCCCGCCGGTGCCGCCAAGTCGACGCACGCACGGGACGCGCCGTCGAGCGCTCCGTGGCGATCTCGACACGATCTTGTCGAGGTGCATGCAGCGCGACCCGGACCGACGCTATGGCGATGCGGCGGAGCTCGCTCTCGATCTAGATCGCCATTTAGGTGGCCAGACAATCTTGGCCCGTCCGACTTCGGCCATGGAGCGCGCCGTGCGCCTCGTTCGCCGACGGCCATGGCAAGCCGCGGCCGCGATGTTCGCGCTGGCTGCCCTTGGAACGAGCGCGGGTCTTCTCGCGGAGAAACGCTCCACGGCGAAGAGGGTCGAAGCGCTCATCCAGGGAGTCCCCGATCGGATTCAGTCAGCGCGCCAGCTGCTCGCTGGACGGCAGTTCGATTCCGCGCAGACCGAGATTTTGGGGCTCATTGCGGATGCACGCGCGACTCCTGGTGTCGACCCAATCCATCTTGCGCAAACACTTACTCTTCGTTCGACGCAGCTCGTGCAGGTAGGCGACTACGAGGCTGCTCTGCTCGCCATCGAAGAGGCACGCGTTGCCATGCCTCAAGATCATCCGAAGTGCGCCGAGATCCTCGCGAATCTCGCATACGAGGAGATGAACGCGTTCCTTGGACTACAACGCTCTACCGACGCCGATCGATCATCGGAACTGGCGATGCAGCTCGTGGAGACCGGATTGAGCGCCGAGCATCCGCTGCGTTTTGGCGTCGGTTCAGCCCGGGCACGCTTGCTTACTGACCTTGGTCGGGCACCTGAAGCGTGCTTGATCCTCGAGCCGTTAACGGAGGACGCCCAGGCCATACTCGCCGAGCGGGACCGTGTCCTCGGCCACACGTTCGGGCAGTACGGCCGCGCGCTGCTCAAGGCAGGCCGCCCAAAGGAGGCCATTGCTCCCCTTCGGCGAGGCCTCGCTGTTTTGCGCTGGAATCATGGCGACCGCAATCGAGATGTAGCCGAAGTGGCGACGTACCTCGCAGAGGCGTTGATGGGCTTGGGCCGATTCGAGGAGGCGGCCGAGCCGAGCGAGCATGCGGTGGACGCGTACCGCGAAGTAGGAGATCCGAACCAAAAGTCGTTCTCGCTTGACGTTGCAGCACGGATCGCCAACGCACTTGGGCAACGCGACCGCGCGCTTCTCTTGATGCGGGAAGCGCTGCCCATCCTAGAGACAGGTGGCCCAGCGCTCCGGCCGCACTGGCACGCTACGCAATACCAGATTGGCTGGATTCTCGTGCGGGAGGAGGATATTGACGGCGCGCTTGAAGCCCTCCAATTCGCGCTATCAGGGGACGAAACCACCGGACTTGCAGTCCTGGGCCCAACGCTCGAGGGCCAGGCGAGGATGACTTATGCCGAGGCGCTCGGCGCATCAGGCGACCGCGAGGCGGCTCAAAAAGAGCTCGATGCCGCACTTCCGCTTATCGAAGTAGGGCTCGGAAAACAGCATCCAATTGCCCAGCAGCTACGCGCGCGCATGGGGCAGTAGCGTCACTCACCAATGCGTTGGCGGAGCCATGCCCGTGCCGCACGCCAGGAACGTTCAACTGTGCGCTCTGAAACGTCGAGGGTCGCGGCTACTTCGGCATTCGATATCCCACCGAACCATCGGAGCTCAACGATGCGGGCCCCGCGTGGGTCAAGCTCGGCAAAAGCCGCCAGCGCGTCATCGAGCGCGACGGTCGCCTCTGGCTCGTCGTCGAGCGCGCTTGGAACTTCGAAGAGCGTGACGCGCTGTGCCCCGTCGCCGCGCTTGACCGCGAGCCGTGCGCGCGCGTGCTCGAGCAAGACTCGCCGCATCGCCGTCGACGCATAAGCAAGAAACTGCTGCCGCGATGCCCACTCGGTTTCGTTGTCAGCGTCGCTCCGTCCCACCAACTTGACGAACGCTTCGTTGACGAGCGCGGTCGGCTGCAGTGTGTGCCCGACTCGTTCCCCGGCGAGGTGTCGCGCCGCCAGCTGGCGAAGCTCGCCCTGGAGCGCAGCCAGAAGATCAGCAGTAGCTTGATTGTCGCCGGCGCGTGCGGCATCGAGGAGGCGTGTGACGTCGGGTGGCATAGGCTGGAGGGCCCATTGAAGCCGCTGGGCAGCAACGTGCTAGTCCTCACTTCGGTTTTCTGTCGCGCCAAGCCGTAGCCACACCGGGCTAGGCCGACGACCTTCTTTGGGGAGGCCGCTACCTGCGTAGCCAGCGCCAGAAGCGTCCAGTTAGGGTGGGGAGGAGGATCCAGGTTAAGACGGCGACGCCGAGGACATTGACCACGAGCACCGCGGCGGCGAAGGGCAGGTCGGGGAACGCGGCGAGGCGGAGCCAGCTGAGGAGCAGCGACGTGGGGTAGAGCGCAATCAGCACAAGGCACGCCTGCTTCCACATCTTGGGGGGCCTGTTCGGCGGGTTGAACCACCCGCCAAACCCACCGACGATGTTCATCGTGGTCTCCGAGGTGAGGAGCGGGCGGACATCAGCCAAGATCGTGCTCCGCTGATCGCTCTCGAACCAGACGTCGAGGGCTTGACGGCTCGTGAAGGAGAACACCACGGCGCAATCCCGTTGGATGCCGTGTTCCGCTGGTATGAGCTCGCAGCGGATGAACCCGTCGAACCCGATCACGGCCGCGAGGAGGCGTCGATACTGGGCTTCGAACGCTTCCTCGAGGCCAGGTTCAACGGGGAAGGAGGCTACGGCCGTGACAGAGGTCGCCGAGTTGGGGGTCGCTAGTACCTGAACGCGCGGGCGCCCGCTGAAGAGCTTCGGCTCGCCGTCAAGGAGTTCGGCCCGCGCCGCCGAAGTGAGCCAGCCGGTGAGGGTGGCGCTGTCCATGAATTCGACCACGACGACCCAGTCATCGAGGCGGCGAGGGTCAGGGGCCTGGATGTCGCCGCGCAGGTAGCCAGGAAACCGCGCGCCGCGGTCGATCAGCCGCTCGAGCCGTCGACGTACTTGGCGCTTGGAGACGCCGGGCCTTGCGACATGGCCAATCACCGCCGTCACGGTGGCGGTCGCCGCGCCTTGGTCAAACTCCGCACTGGTCATGGGTTTAGGTCCTCCGATCGGTGCCGCGCCAATGCGCAAGCGCACCTGACGCCGCTTTCAACGATCTTGAGATGCACTAGGGGCAGCACAGGTCACCCCGGCCATGCCACTCGTGCTCGATGTCGCGCATGAGCAGCGCGCAATCGAAGTCCACAGAGCCGGCTGGGAACAGCTCCTTGTTTTCGAAGTAGCTCGACTCCACCCGGTCGATGGCCAAGGCGTCGACGTGCCAACCTCGGCAGCGGAGCTCGAGGCCGTCGAAGCGGCCAGGCTCTCCCGTGTCGGAGTAGCCGAGGGATCCCGATTCGAAAAAATCCGACGCAGAAGCCAGTGAAGGAAAGAGCGATGAAGCGGGCAGTTCGCCCGTGACGCGGCCCGACACGTGCGCGTGCGTCCCGCCGTCGCGGCTTCGCATGGACACCGTGAACCTGTCCTCCGACTCGTGCACCGAGAACTCCGCAAGATGATGGAGGCCCGGGAAGACCCTGCCACCCATCAACGCGTTCAGCCTTGAGTTCGTGTCGCGGCGGGGGATGTAAACGCCCTCCCGGAGGCTGCCCTGCTCCTCCCACTCCACGGCGACGCGGTGGGCTGCGTTCTCGGAGCCGATACCGAGCATCGCCGGCAGAAACTTGGGCCGAACTCCACGGAGACGAATCATGCAGATGCCACCGACAGCGTATCCATCCAAGAGCTTCGGGCGGAACGGAGCGGGGAGCTGGCGCGCCATCACATCCGGATCGATGCGGTAGTTGGCGAGGATGCGCCGGTCGATGACGCCACGAATCGTAGGGACCCTCATGACGCCTGAGAGCGTACTCGCTCGCCGGGCAGGCCAACGGACCTGGCCCGGCATTCCGACCTTTAGTAGCGCCAGCTCGTGAGGTCGGCACCCTCGGGCGCAGACTCCTTGATGAGCTCGAGGATTCGGGGCAGGTACATCGTGTTGTAACGCAGGCGCGAGAGGTGGTTGCCGTTCTCGTGGTCACCGTTCCAACAGTGCTCGGCGCGGTCGCCGTATTCGACGACGCCCCCGTACGGTGGGGCGGTGGTCCCCTTGAGGAAGTCCTCCATGAGGTAAACCGCGTTGTTCAGGTAGTAGTTGTCCATGTCGCCGCAGTAGAGATGGATCTTGCCGGCGAGCCGCGGCCCGAGGGTCTGCCAGTCGCGCTCGAGGATATGCCTGAGGTCGTAGTTCTCACGCCAGTGCGCGGCGACGGCCTTGTCGATCACGCCGGTGCGCTTGTCCCAGATGCGCTTCGGATAGCCGTCGTCAGCCACCGGCGAGTACACGGCCTCCCAAATGTCGAACTGGTCGCCGGAGCGGCTCTTCGTGCCGAGGACGAGTTCCATGTGGTTGGCCATGCGCATCGTCGAGTTCACCTGGCCGAGCGAGTCACGGTGGGCGGGGCGCTCGACGCTCCCGAACGGACCCTTGACCTCGTACGCGTTCTCGTCCTCATAGAGGTTGACGAGGCAGTACGCACGAAAGTCGATGGGGTCGGGGCACGCGGCGAAGCAGCCGCCGTATTCGTCCGGATAGAAGACCTGCGCCGCCAGCGCCTCCCAGCCGCCGGTCGAGCCGCCGTACAGGAAGCGCGCCCAGCCTTCCCCGAGCCCGCGGAACTCCTTCTCAAGGAAGGGCAGGAGCTCGTAGGTGATCGCGTCGCCGTAGGGCCCGACGTTCGCGGAGTTGACGGCGTAGGAATCGTCGTAGAACGGATTGGCGTGCTGGATCTGAACGATCAGGAAGCGCGGGAAATCGTCGCTCGTCCAGAGCTTGTAGAAGTCGTGGGCTTCCTGCTGCTGGATTATGTTGTAGCCGTCGACGCCGAAGCGCTCACTGAACTCAGGCTTGAGGTCCGCGTTGGGCGGCTCCGGGCGGAAGCCGCCGAAGTCCATGGGGAAGTGGCCGTGGAAGATCATGACGGGGTAGCGCGCCTCCGGGTGCTCGTCGAAGCCCTCGGGCACCAGGACGTGCGCGCCGAGGTGCATGGGCCGGCCCCAGAACTCCGACAGGCGGTCGCTCTGCAGGCTGACGTGGCGCACGTGTTTCGTGTCGGCGGGCGGCTCGATGGGGGGGATGACCTGGTCGAGCACGATGGACAGCGGGCCCTCAGCGGCGTCAAAGTGGACGGTCTTCGGAGTGCTGTAGAGATTGCCGGGCGCGCGGTTCCAGTGCTGCCCCTCGCCGCGGTCCATGGGGAGCTTCAGCGTGTGTCCGTGGATCACCTCGAAGGTCTCGTAGAGGTGGAGCACCGCTTGGACCGTGTAGTCGCCGGGGGCCAGGCCGGAGAGTTTCGCCGCGGGGTAGCCGAGCACGTTCCCGTCAAACACCGCGTCGGCGCCCGGCGCGAACGACTCGACGTCGATGCCAAAGACCTGGGCGCTCTTCACGCTGCCGTTGATCTGAAAGCGCGGCTCCACGTCGTCGGAGGTCGAGAAGAGGAGCAGCAGCCGCCCGTCCGCGGGCGCCTCCCGCAGGTCCTCGGGGAAGCTGACGCGCACTGCAGGGCCAGGGCTGGCAGGGGATTGGGACGCAGGCGTGGCCGTCCGTGCCAAGGGAGCGGCTGAACCTGCGACAACGAGGGAGGCTCCGGCAATGAATCTGATGGCGATGGGCATCCCTTGACCCTACCAAGTGGCCGTGACAAGGCTGCGGGGAGGGGCGAGTCGGTGCCCGGGCGCGGAAGGGCGTCGCCCCCGCGCCGGTTCATCGTCAGTGGCGCATCGAAACCCTCCCCCCATCTCACGTCTGATACCCTCCACCGATGATTGCGATCACCCGCGGTATCAGCGATGCCCTTAGCCGCTGCGAACTGACGCACCTCGACCGCGTCCCGATCGACCTTGAACGTGCCCGCGCGCAGCACGTGGCCTACGAGAGCGCGCTCCGTGCGGCTGGGTACACCGTCAAGGCGCTGCCGGCGTCAGAGGACCATCCGGACTGCGTTTTCGTGGAGGACGCCGCCATCGCCTTCGACGAAGTCGCCGTCATGACGCGGCCGGGGGCAGCCTCGCGGCGCGGAGAGCTGGACGCGATCGCGGAGGCGCTGTCAGAGCACCGGACCCTATCGAGCATCTCGGAGCCCGGAACGCTGGATGGGGGCGACGTGCTCGTGCTGGGCCGCGACGTTTACGTCGGGCTTTCCACGCGCAGCAATCAGAGCGGCGTGGACCAGCTTTGGGAGATCCTCAAGCCCCACGATTACACGGTCACAGGCATCGAGGTGAAGGGCTGCCTGCACCTCAAGTCGGCTGCCACCGCCGTCGACGAAGGGCGTGCGCTGGTGAACCCCGAGATGATCGACACAGCGCTCTTGCGAGGCATCGAATGCATCGAGGTCGATCCGTCGGAGCCCATGGCGGCCAATCTCGTCGCGCTTCCGATGGCGAAAGTGTCCGGCACGGTGCTGCACGGTTCGGCCTACCCTAAAACGGGGGCGCGCCTCGTTGCCGCAGGGCTCCATGTGGTGAAGGTGCCAGCGGACGAGCTCGCGAAAGCGGAAGGTGCGCTGAGCTGCTGCTCGATTCTCTTGCACCAGCGCTGAGGGCGGAACCCAGCGCCACCGGAAGGTACCCTCTGCGCCCCATGACGACCCAGCCCCCGACCGACGAGCTGCTGCACGCCTGTAGTCAGATTCCCAGCGCCGCGCCCCCCACGCCTGAGCTACTCCAGATCACCCGATCCTTCATCGTCGACGTGATAGGGCGGGGGAGCGTGCCGCCCCCGGTGCTGGCTGCTTTGGACGATTTGCCGCCCCACGGTGCTGGTTGGCTGGCCATCTCCCTCGGCTCGGCGGTGGAGAAGGGGCTCGATCCGGCCCTTGCGGGGCCGCGGCTTGTGGAGGCTTTTCGGTCCTGGCTCGCGCGCACGGGAGGAGGGCGAGAGCCGGAGCTCCTGGAGGCGCTGCCATCCCTTGCACAGGCGCTGGTGGCCCACCTCGCCCGACTGCCGGAGCTGCGCTCTGCCCTCGCGGACGACGCGGAATTCACTGCCACTCTGGAGGAGCGCGAGTCCGAGAGCCACGCGATCACTTGGGTCCGGGAGCTCGTGCTGCGTCGCAGCGGCGACCTCTACGTGGTCCACGCCGAGACGCGGCGGGTCTGCCATCTCAGGTTCTTTAACGTGGCCCGCTGCTTCCACCTCTTCAGCCTCATCCAATCCGTCCTCGGCAGCGCTTTGCCGGGGGGTAAGCTCCCGGATGGAGCGGTCGCCCTCGCCGCACGCGGCAAGTCGGACGAGCCCGCCACGGACCACGCCTGGTGGCACTACCAGGTGAGCGGGGCCAAGCAGGACATGGGGAAGGGCGTTTGGGGAGAAGAGTCCGTCGAGCACCTTCGCGGCCCTGACGGGAACTACGCGCTATCCCTCTGGGACCCGCTCCTCGGCGACCGTGCGTGGAACTCCGGCTTCTTCGGACCAGCCCTCGAAGCGGCCCCAGCCGACCTGCGCTTCATCGCCGAACTCCAGGGCGACGCGGCCGAAGAATGGGCGGCGCGCATTCTTAGCTAGCGGTACCGCTCTCGTCACTCATCGCCGCGTAGAGCCAGGCCCTCGCGTAGGCCCAGTGCCTGTCTGCTGCGGACGGAGAGAGCCCGAGCGATGCGGCAGCCTCTTTGAGTTCGAGCCCGCTGAAAAAACGCAGCGTGACTAGCTGCGCCTTCAGGGGATCGTGAACGGCGAGTTTGTCGAGCGCCTCGTGCAGACCGAGGAACTCTGCGGGGGCGGCTTCGACCTGTTCCAGGGTCGCGTCGAGCCCCAAAGTCGGCCGACCGCCGCCGCGTTTGATTGCGCCTTTGGCACGGGCACGGTCCACGAGAACGCGGCGCATGGCTTCGGCGGCCGCCGCGAAAAAGTGCCCGCGACCGTCGAATTGGAGCGGGGCGCCAGAGGCGCCGCTGACGAGTCGGGCGTAAGCCTCATGGACGAGCGCCGTGGCCTGGAGCGTGTGCCCTGGTGACTCCTGTGCCATGCGCGCACCAGCAAGTTGCCTGAGTTCCTCGTAGACCAGCGGTAAGAGTTGCTCTGCGGCTGCCGGGTCGCCCTCCTCGAGCGCCGAGAGGATCTGCAGGATCTCATGGGCCATGGGCGAAGCGTAAGCGTCGGCATGCGCGGAGGGCACGCTTTTGGGTGAATCACAGGGGTTTTCGCAAGTTGGTGGTGTTCGCGAGCCGCCGAATTCGCATCGATAGATCAACGCGCAGATCGTCAGGTAGCAGACGGCCCCTCTGTTCCACTCCAGCACTGCGCGATCACCGATGCCCCATGACCCAACCGTCCAAAGTTGAGACTGTCTTTTACCAAGCACGGGAGCTGCCCCCCGAGCAGCGTGGGGAGTACCTGGCAGTGGCATGCGAGTCGGATGCTGCACTGCGCAAGCAAGTCGATCGGTTGCTGGCTGCAGAAACGCGCGCTAACGAGGGCAGCTTCTTGCGCGAGCGGCCCGAGCCGCTGGTCGCAGCAGCCGGACGTGAGTCCATCGGCGGCTATCAGCTGAAGCGACAGATCGGGCAGGGCGCCCAGGCGAGCGTTTTTCTGGCGCACGATGGCAAGCTCGATCGAGACGTCGCGCTGAAGGTGCTGCGCGTGCCGTTCCCGACGATCGACTTGGCGGGGGCGAAGCGTTTCCGCCGCGAGGCGGCCTTTACGGCGAACATCCAACACCCCGGCATCTGCGAGATCTACGACACCGGGGAAGCCGACGGGTTCGCGTGGATCGCCATGCAGTACGTGCCGGGCCGCACGCTTGCCGAGGTCCTCGTCAGCCAGTCGGGACGGGGACCCGTTCGATTCTCCGAAGGGGCATGGGGCGATTCTGAGGACATCGCCGCTGGGGCATCTGGGGCCAAGGAGACGAGTCGCCGCGAATTCATGGACGCAGTGCTCTTCATTGAGAGGGCCGCCCGCGCACTTCACGTGGCCCACGAAAGAGGTCTCGTGCACCGGGACGTCAAGCCGGGCAATCTGATGGTTACTGGTGGCGGCGAACCGGTGATTCTCGACTTCGGGATCGCTCGCACCAACGACGGAGAAGACGGCTTTGCCCTCACTCGCACGAACGATGTCCTGGGGACTCCGTACTACATGTCGCCGGAGCAGCTACGGGCCGAGCACGGCGAGATCGATCGGCGCGCCGACGTCTATAGCCTTGGCGTCACGCTCTACGAGTGCTTGACCCGCGAGCGTCCCTTCGAGGCGGTGTCCGTCGATTCGCTCTATCAGCAGATTCTCAGCGCCAACCCCCGCCCTCCGCGGCGTTTCAACTACTCGATTCCCCGGGACCTTGAGGTCGTCGTGATGACGGCCATGGACGGCATGCGAAGTCGCCGGTACGTCTCGGCGCTCGAATTCGCAGAGGACTTGCGCCGTGTTCGCGAGCAAGAGCCCGTCCGTGCGCGGGCGATCTCGCGCTGGGGCCGCGCCAAGCGATGGGCACGTCGCCATCCCGCGACTGCGGCCAGCACCGCCGGCGTGACGCTCGCCCTGACCATCGGGCTGGGTACCAGCCTCCACTTCCTGAACGGAGCGAACGACTGTCTCTTATACACATCTCCGAGCCCACGAGACTAGGCATG
>OJFX01000283.1_pt1 | contig 18415 bp, 12 predicted proteins | sample 1594171 | NCBI WGS metagenome assembly OJFX01 (sample SAMN05416840, study PRJEB24817) | seawater metagenome | isolation source: Sea water | place: Canada:Atlantic | collected 2013-07
CTAGTCTCGTGGGCTCGGAGATGTGTATAAGAGACAGGACAGGACCCACCGGGGTCCGACGAATCGCTCCCTTGCGAACTCTCGGCGGAACTCGGCAAACCCCGAGAGGCTCCGGCCCCTCACCTGCACCACCCCATGAACCCGTTCGTCCGATTCCTGAACTCGTCGATCGGCCGCAAGTACGTGATGGCCATCACGGGGCTCTCGCTGACGCTCTTCTTGCTGGTCCACATGGCCGGCAACCTGACGCTGTACTCAGGGAACCAGGCCTTCAACGATTACGCGCACCTTCTCGAGAGCAATCCGCTGCTGCCCTTGGCAGAGGCTGGGCTCGCGGGCCTGTTCGTCGTTCACATCTTGTTTGCCGTATTCCTGGTCAAGAAGAACAAGTCGTCCCGCGACGAAGGCTACCGAGCGAACCTCGGCATGGGCTCGAAGACGCTCGCCTCCACGACCATGTGGATCACCGGCCCGCTGCTTCTTGTCTTCCTCGTGATTCACATCTGGGATTTCCGCATCAAGAAGGAGATCACCGAGGGCGACGTCGACCTGGCCCAGATGGTGGTGGATCGTCTTCAATCGCCGCTTGGGTTCGGCATTTATGTGATCTCCATTGGCCTTGTGGGCCTACACATGTGGCACGCCTTCCAGAGCGCGTTCCAAACTCTCGGAGTGGCGCACCCGCGCTACCGCGTGCTCATCAAAAACACCGGCCGTTTGATCACGGTCCTTCTCGTCGCTGGTTTTGGCGGCATCCCGTTCTACCTGTTCTTCACCGGTTGATTGGGCCTGGCCTGGACCGGCATGGCGCCGACCCTGGCTCGCTTTCCCTGGAACAGAACGTACATCGAGCAGAACGATCCTTATGACTCCCGCCGACTCCCCCACTGCGTCCGAATGCCTCGACTCCAAGGTCCCTTCCGGGCCCATGTCCGAGCGCTGGTCGCGCCACAAGTTTGACCTGAAACTGGTCAACCCGTCCAACCGACGGAAGTTCGACGTCATCGTCGTCGGAACCGGTCTCGCCGGTGGCTCCGCCGCCGCGACCCTCGCCGAAATGGGCTACAACGTGAAGGCGTTCTGTACCCATGACAGCCCGCGTCGTGCCCACTCCATCGCGGCCCAGGGCGGCATCAATGCAGCCAAGAACTACAAAGGCGACGGCGACAGCGTCCACCGCCTGTTCTACGACACGGTGAAGGGCGGCGATTACCGGAGCCGGGAATCCAATGTGCACCGCCTCGCCGAAGTGTCCGTCGACATCATCGACCAGTGTGTGGCCCAAGGCGTTCCTTTCGCGCGTGAGTACGGGGGACTCTTGGACAACCGTTCCTTCGGCGGCGCCCAGGTGTCCCGGACGTTCTACGCCCGCGGCCAGACGGGCCAGCAGCTCCTGCTCGGTGCCTACGGTGCGATGAACCGCATGATCCAGGCGGGTCGCATCGAGATGTACAACCGCCGGGAAATGGTCGACCTCGTGGTCGTCGACGGCGTGGCGCGCGGAATCATCACGCGCAACCTCATCACCGGCGAGTACGAACGTCACACCGCCCACACCGTCCTGCTCGGCAGCGGCGGTTACGGCAACGCGTTCTTCCTCTCGACGAACGCCAAGAACTCGAACGTCACGGCCGCGTGGCGCGCGCACAAGCGCGGTGCGTTCTTCGCGAACCCTTGCTACACGCAGATCCACCCGACCTGTATCCCGCGTTCAGGCGACTACCAGTCGAAGCTCACTCTCATGAGTGAGTCCCTGCGCAACGACGGTCGTGTATGGGTCCCGAAGACCAAGGGGGACTCCCGCGCCGCGGTGGACATTCCCGAGAACGAGCGCGACTACTACCTCGAGAGCAAGTACCCGAGCTTCGGCAACCTTGTTCCGCGGGACGTGGCTTCACGCAACGCCAAACTGGTGACCGACGAGGGCCGAGGCGTTGGACCCACGGGCGAAGCCGTCTACCTCGATTTCGCGGATGCCATCAAGCGAGACGGTCGCGACACGATCGCGGCTCGCTACGGCAACCTCTTCGAGATGTACGAGCGGATCACAGGCGACAACCCGTACGAGGTCCCGATGCGCATCTTCCCTGCGGTCCACTACACGATGGGCGGCCTTTGGGTGGACTACAACCTCGAGAGCACCGTGCCGGGACTCTTCGTGCTCGGCGAGGCGAACTTCTCTGACCACGGGGCCAACCGCCTGGGCGCCAGCGCGCTCATGCAGGGCCTTGCGGACGGTTACTTCGTGATCCCCGCCACGATTGCGAGCCACCTCGCGGGGCGCCAGCTCCAAGAAGTCACCACGGACCACGAAGCCTTCAAGGAGGCCGAAGCGAGCTCCCGTGAGCGCATGGACAAGCTGATGGCCATCAAAGGCACCCGCAGCGTCGATGCGCTGCACCGAGAGCTCGGCAACGTCGTGTGGAACCACTGCGGCATGGAGCGCTCGGCAGAAGGGCTCAATGAAGGCATCAAGAAGGTGCGCGACCTGCGCGACCAATTCTGGCAGGACCTACGGGTGCTCGGAGATCCGCAGACGGTGAACCAGGACCTCGAGAAGGCCGGGCGCTTGGCGGACTTCATGGAGTTCGCTGAGGTCATGATGAACGACGCCCTTGTGCGCGACGAGTCGTGCGGTGGCCACTTCCGGGCTGAGCACCAGTCCGATGAAGGCGAGGCGAAGCGTGATGACGAGAACTTCTCGCACACCACAGCATGGGAGTTCTCCGGCGAAGGCCAGCTCCCCAAGGAACATCGCGAGCCCCTGACCTTCGAAGAAGTCAAGCTCACCACACGTAGCTACAAGTAATCCCCCGAACGCCCTCACCACTCCAATGATTCAAAAGGCCAACCACGGTGACATGCGCCTGACCCTCGAGGTCTGGCGCCAAGCCGGCCCCGGTGCCCCCGGGGGATTCAAAACCTACGAGATCGTCGCGAACGAACACATGTCGTTCCTCGAGATGCTGGACGTTCTGAACCAGCAGCTCGTGGAGCGCGGTGAAGAGCCGATCGTCTTCGAGCACGACTGCCGCGAAGGCATCTGCGGTTCCTGCAACCTCACGATCGACGGCAAGCCCCACGGCCCGCGCGAGCGCACGACCGTGTGCCAGCTGCACATGCGCGAGTATCGCAGCGGTGACCACATCAAGATCGAGCCCTGGCGTGCCAACGCGTTCCCGATTATTCGTGACCTCATGTGCGATCGCGGCTCCTTCGACAAGATCCAGCAGGCGGGCGGCTACGTCTCCGTCAATACGGGCGCGGCCCCCGACGCCCATTGCATTCCGGTCCCCAAGGAAGACGCGGACCTCGCATTCGACGCGGCCCAATGCATTGGCTGCGGTGCCTGCGTGGCGGCGTGCCCGAATGCTTCTGCGATGCTCTTCACCGCGGCCAAGGTCAGCCAGTACGCGCTGCTGCCCCAGGGCGAGCCCGAGCGCGAACGTCGCGTCATCGCCATGGTCGACACGATGGACGAACAGGGGTTCGGCAACTGCTCGAACCACTACGAGTGCGAGGCCGCGTGCCCGAAGGGCATCAGCGTCACGAACATCTCCCGCATGAACCGCGAGTACGCTCGGGCTACGCTCAAGAAGCGCTAGTCGGAGTCTGCCCGGGCCCCGCTGCGGTGTCCCGGGCGCTGTGAAAGGGGGCCCCTCGCCCGCTCTGAATCCAATTCAGGGCGTGCGATGGGCCCCTCTTTATGTTTCTGCCTCGAGGAGCTTCCCTGCCTCAGGGGAGGCGACCCACCAAGCCTGCTCCGCGCCGCCGAGCTGCGCCACCGTTCGCAGGCCACGCCGAGCGTCACGGTCCACCACCGTGACCGGAAGTGGCTCGAGGGCTTCGCGGAGCATGAGCACGACGCGGGTCCCGCGCCGATGGGTGCTGGTCACATGAATGGGAATCCCGCTGCTCTCCAAGGCAAGGGACAAGCTCGCCGTTCCCAGCCCTGTGGAACCCGGCTTGCTGTGCTCGGACGAGTCGTAGGTTGCGCCCCGATCCTTGGGGCTCAGGAAGTGCGCCAGTCCCTGGGGGCCCATTCCAATGCCATCGTCCTCGATGACTAGGCCAACGCTGAATCCGTGGACGCGCCACGGATGATCCGCGGGCAAGGCCTCCGTACTCACCGATACCGTTCCTTGGCGCGCGCGGTTCCAGCTCGCTGCCTCCAGGGCGTTGGTCGCGAGGTTACGGACCGCCCGGCGAAAGGACGCAGGACGAACAAGCACACGAAGGGCCTTCGGGCACTTCATGCGCAGCTTGGGGAGCTCGCCGCCGGCTACCCGTGCGGAATGGGTTGCTGCACGGCATTCCTCTGCCAAGACCTGGCGCATCGGGAGCACCTCGAGCGGCCGACCTTCGATGCCGCCCTCGGGAACCAAAGCGTCCTGCGCCAATGTCCGCGCGGCGTCGAGGGCGCGCGCGACTTCCAGTCGATCTTCTTCCGTTCCGCGGGACTGGAAGAGCAGCGCGCGCGTGAGTTCGTTCCGAAGGTCGTGGCCCGCCGCTACGGTTCGCCGGGCCTGGGCGGCCCTCCGTTCGGCGAGGGCCAAACGGCGGCGCTCCGACCGCCGGGACTCGAGGGCTGAGGCGAGGGTTCCGAGCTCGCGCAACGTCCCCGGGCCAGGCAGCTGTCCACGGGGCGCGCTCGCAATGAGCTCACCGCCATCCTCTACCACGCGGGCGAGGTCCTCGTCGGCGCTACCGGGGCCCCGTCCCACGGGGTGGGCGCCGAGGGCGCGCCAGCGGGTGACCGCCCGCAGGGACGGGTATGCAAAAGCGAACTCCTGTGGATCGGCCGGGTCCAGATGCCGACGCCAGCCGAGTCGTGTTAGCCCGAGCCGTGCCGCGGCCTCCTCCCAAGCACTCGACGCACGCTCAAGGGGTGCGTCGGGATGGGCGACCAGGGTCGTGAGGGCATTCCAGGGTTGGCGCACTCCCCGAGTGTGGCGACTCGGGTTCTCAGAATGAAGCGCCCCCTCGGGGACTCTCACAGCCTGCGTTGATATTCCGGGGGCGAGGGCGACGCGGGCACGCTTGGCGAACCCAGAAAATGCGCCGAACTGATCCGGGGTGCCGTGGGGCAGCTTCGGGAAAGAGCCGTTCCGCCTGCGTAACCCGGGCTGGAATCCAACCGCCTCACCTATCCGAATCCTTGCACGTCTTCCGCCTCCGAAGCTGTAGTCAGGGCCTCCAGGATGCCTATCATGGGCCTGGTGGGCTCTCCCACCGCGGATGTCTGACCTTTGTAGCTTCTGGCACGGGCCTTGCACTTGCCTCCACCGGCCGCGGGTCTCCTCCCCCCACGGCATCACACATCGATGTCTTTTCCACCCGCTCTAATCGTCTTTGAACCCCTGCCGCCTATCTTGGTGGCTCAGGATCACTGATCCCACTAGATCGGGCTGGGTCGAGAGACCCTTCCATTCACCGACCTCACGTCATGAAGAAATCTCTGCTCTTCGGAGCCTTCGTCGCGGCTGGCGCCCTGTGCCTCCAAGACGTCTCGCTCGGTCACGGCGGCACCTATCGGGGCCCCGGCGACACCGTTCCCCCGGGAGGCGCCAACCCAGGCGGCGGCACCGCACCCCCTGCTCCGTCTGGCCCCTCCCAGCCAGGCTCGCCTCACTCCGGCACCCCTACCATCCCTGGGCCGACGACCCCAGGGCAGACCCCGACGGGGCCCAGGCGGACCGCGCCGAGTTCTAGCCAGACCGTGGATGCTGGCCCGGACTTCACGATCTGGGACTTCTGGTGGGGCTTCAACAAGGAGCCGTACCTGAACCTACGTAGGAAGGTGCGCTCCCGCGGCGTTCAGTCCGGCGACGATCAGATGTACCTTGGCCGCGGCACCGAGGCAAAGAAGCAAGCGTCCCTGCGCCCCGGCGAGGAGTTGATCCGCGAGACCGTCGTTCCCGCGCTCAAGAAGGCCCTCGAGACCGAAGAGCAGAACGACATCGTCACCGGTGCGTTGATCGCCCTGGCAAAGATCGGCGACGTCAAGAGCGAGGACGGCAAGTCCGAGTTCGTCGAGATCATCTCTGGCTTCCTGAAGGCCCAAGAGCAAGAGATCTCCGAGACGGCCGCCCTGGCCCTTGGCATCCTCGCTGACGACCGTGCCGTTCCAGCGCTCGTGGGCCTGATGCGCAACGACGCAGCCGGTCGCAGGCTGATGAACAACGGCGGTTCGGTGCCGCTTCGCACACGTTCGTTCGCCGGCTACGGCCTGGGGCTCGTCGGCAACCGGACGACCTCTAACGAAATGCGTCAGACCATCGCCGAGCACCTCATCGACGTGCTCGAGATGCCTGATTTCGCGCAGCCCGACATCAAGGTTGGCGCGCTCCAAGGCCTTGGCTTGATCCCCCTCGACTGGAAGGCCGAAGGGGCCGTCAACAAGGAGGGAACCAGCGCCGCCATCGCGTTGAACCGCCTTTCGATCCTTCGTTACCTGACGGAGAAGATGAACCCCGTCAAAGGCAAGGGCGGCTTCGAGGACTTCCGGGTCCGGGCCCAGGCCCCGATCACATGCGCCCGACTGCTGGCGGTGCACGAAGATCGATTCCCCGAGGACGAAGAAGCCATCGCCGTCCGCAGTGAGGTCATTCAAGCGCTGCTTCGACTCGTCGCCCCCCAGTCCAAGGAGAAGCGCGTTGAGTGCCTTCAGTCCGCGACGATCGCCCTCGGCATGATTGGCAATGCCGCCAGAGGCGGCAAAGACGACCCGATGGCCAAGGCCAACATGGACATCTTCAGGCAGCTCCAGCGCATCGCCCGGGAGGCCAAGGACAACCAGACCGAGTACTTCGCGCTGATGGCGATGGCCCAGATGGGCAGTCGCCAGGGCACGGGCGACGACGCCCGCGGCCTTGAGGCAGACGTCCAGAAGACCCTCCTTGACGCCCTTGCCAAGGGCAAGGGTCAGAAGCGTCCGTGGGCGGCGCTTGCGCTCGGTGTTTTCGGGAACGCGCTGAACGAAAACGACGGGGCCCTCGATCCCGCGGTGAGCACGGCGCTGCGCGACCTGGCGAAGAACAGAAAAAGCCCGGTGGAGTATGGCGCCTTCGCCATCGCCCTCGGCCTGATCGGCGAGCAACGTGCCGCCGACACGCTCCTCGAGAGGCTCGATGCCATCGGTAGCGGCCAAGAGGAAGTGCGCGGCAACATCTGCGTCGGGCTCGGCTTGATGGAAGCCTCGGGCGCTTCAGAGGTTCTCACTAACATCGTCCGCGCGTCCAAGTTCCGTCCCGACGTGCTCCAGCAAGCCGCCATCGGTCTGGGCTTGCTCGGCGACAAGGAAGCCGTGCCCCTCCTGCTTGAGATGCTCGAGGAGGCCAGGGGCCTTTCGTCCCAGGCGGCCATCGCGAGCGCCCTCGGCACCATCGGTGACGTGAACGCGGTCCACGGGCTCGTCAAGATGCTCGCCGGCGAGACGGAGAAGAAGATGACTGACACCGCCCGCGGCTTCGCCGCGGTGGCCCTGGGCATCACCTGTGACAAGGAGGACTTCCCTTGGAACACCAAGATCTCTGTCAACGCAAACTACCGTGCGAACGTCCCAACCCTGACCAGCTCCAACGGCACGGGCATCTTGGACATTCTCTGATTCGATGCATCGAGCGAGAATCCGGGCACCCGGAAGGGCGTCAGCAACTGTGAGAAGGCGTCACCCGCCGTAGCACAGCACCGAACCCCATGAGAGTGGACCGCTTTGCAGCGGAGACCTGCGCTCCGAAAGGCGCCCGAGTCTCCTCCGCAAAGCGGTCCACTCTCATGGGGCTCGGTGCTGTGCTACGGCCCTCGCTGTAGACTGTCAGCGGCCGTGACGTGGGGATCCGTGCTCGACTTCGGCCCCCACCCGGTCCGCCTTGCATCGCCAATGAAGCCACAACTCGCTCACATCCCCGCGCTCCTGGCTCTGTCCCTGGTGACTCAAGCGACCGCCCAGATGGTGCTCGTTGTCGAGAACACTGGCGACACCGTCATGGAGTTTGACGCCACCACCGGCGCGCTTGTGCAGATGACGTTCATGGACCTCAGGGCCCTCACCTCCGGTGCCATGGTCTCCCCCGTGGAGATCATAGAGACGGCGAGCGGCGAGCTCTGGGTCAGCGACCAAACTAGTGACGCCATCTTCCGTTTCTCCGGCGACGGCTCTACCTACTTGGGCGCCTCTGGTGGCTTCGACAATCCCCGCGGACTTGCACCGTCGGGATCTGGAGGCGCAGTGATCGCCAACGGAGGACTCTTTGGCGCAACGCCCGGCCCCTCGATCATCGAAGTAGGGACGACGGGATCGATCGTCTCGAGCGCTCCATTTAGCGACCCGTTCGATGTCGAGCCATTCACGTTCGGTGGCATCGAAGGGTACCTCGTTTTTGGTTCGTTCAGCCACGACATCATTTTCGTCAATGGAACGGACTTATCGACCCAGACGTTGTTCAACAGCAGCTCCGGCGGGCTCGCATTCGTTTCCCAGGGCCATGTCGGCATGTCGGGATCGATCTTCGTCGCGCTCCCGACTTTCCCATACGGCATCTACGAGTACGACTCCCAAGGTGCCCGGATCAACCACATCATCACGTCTGGCGTCTTGGGAAGCACCGCGCCGAATGGCGTCGTCGAACTCCTGAACGGCAACCTGCTCTTCACGACGAACGATGGTGTGTACATCTACGACCGGTCCTCTGGAGTGGTCACGACCGAAGTCGCCGGCGTCTCGGGACGCTTCGCGACCATGTTGGACAGCGGCGGCATCGGCACGAGTTACTGCCAGGCAGAAACCAACTCTACCGGAGCGACCGGCACCATAGCGGGCGTCGGGTCCTCGCTCGTCACCGCCAACGACCTCACACTCGTTGCGAGCCACCTGCCAACGCACCAGTTCGGCATCTTCCAAACATCGCGGACCCAAGGATTCGATCCTATGTTCGGCGGGACCAGCAACGGCAATCTCTGCCTCGGGGGCGTGCTCGGATCGTACGCCATGCCACCGCAGATCCAATACTCAGGCACGGGAGGCACGTTCTCCCTCACGGTCGACCTGTCGGCGCTTCCCGAGGGTGCAGTGACCGTCGCCGCCGTGGCCGGCGACACCTGGAACTTCCAAGCCTGGTACCGTGACAGCGTGGGCCTCGGATCGAACTTCACGGACGGCGTGTCCATTACCTTTCATTGATCTGATTGGTTCGGCCTGGTGGCCATGACAAACTTGCTGCAGCGTGCTTCCCCATGCGCTCGTGTCGACTTCATTGATGCAGCGTGGAGCAGTTATCGGTCAACCGCGGTCGATCGCAGGCTGGAACGACCATGAAACTTATTTCGCACACACGCCAGACGATGGCTGAATCAGCCTCGCGACTAGCCTTCGGAAGCACCGGGAGCAGCTCTTGGCCCGTGTGGGATCGATTCCTCTTGCTTGACGATGCGCCGCTGATGCACATCGGCAACATCTGTGAGACCTGCGAGTTCTTCTTTCGACACGTCGGGAGGAAGGACGTGTCCAGCATGTCGATTGCATCCGTCAAGGCGCAGCTTGATAGCGGCGTTCAGAGCCTCGACGATGGCGCCCTCCCCATGGGAGGCGTTGTTCCCGCGGGGAGCTACACGGTCGCTCTCTTCGAAGTGAATCCACTCCTCGTGCGGGCGGGAGGTCCCAACGACTACTTCACCCAAGAGCAACGCCTCGTCTGGCCCGTCGATCCGCTCGACGAAGGAATGGCGGAAGCGCAGTACTATCGATGCGGGCAGCGCGCCCTCCCTGGCGAAACGATGCTGTTCGAGTTCGTGATCCCTCTGCAGGACCCTCGCACCCTGGATCCGGCTCGCGTAGATCACTACCGCCGGCTCATTCAAGCAGGTGAGCGCCCGACGGCCGTCGCGATTGGGGTGCTCGATACAAAGGCATCGACGGAGTACCCGTGCGACTCATCGGGCAACGAGGTCGTCCCCAAGTACCCGCGCCATTGGTGCCTCGCCAACTACCTCATCGACGGGCACCACAAGCTCGCCGCAGCCGAAGCGGAGGGAACCCCCATCACCTTGCTCTCGTTCATCTCCGACGAAGCATCCTCGCTAGCAGTCCGTGATCTCGTGGGTGCCTACCTCGAGGACGAGCCGTAGAGAACACCGAGCCATCTGCAAGGATGCGCCACCCGACAAGACCGCGGCGCCAGCCGGGAGGTAGGAACTCCAGCCCATCGACCCTCCCGTGTCCCGCCCTTGGCCAAGATCAGTCAGAGCCTTTATCCCATCGCCCATCGGCATGGACAAGCGTCTAACTCGCGTGCACCAACGCGCTCACTGAAACACGACCTCGAGGCCTTCCGTGAAGTTGGAGCCGAGGCCGACGCCGTCGCGGTGCCATGCTTGGAAGTTCCAGGTCTCGCCCATGGCGACGGAGGCGACGCCGTTGCCCTGGGGGAGGCCGGTGAGGTCAATGAGGAGCGTGAACTCACCGGTGGGGCCGGTGGCTTTGATCTCGCCAGGCCGGTTGAGGCGGCCGATCAGACCTCCGAGGCAGATGTTCCCGTTGCTTGTGCCGCCCCCGCCGGGAACGAACCCTTGGTCCCTTGACGTGACGAAGATGCCGAACTGATTGGGGGGGAGACTGCTGGCCGTCATGGTCAGGCTGTTGGCGGACGCGACCGGGGAGCCCGTGGCACTCATCCGTCCGATCATGCCGGAGGAGTTTGGTGTCGCCTGGCAGTAGCTCACGCCCACGTCAGCAATGGTCGCCAGGCTCGAACGCCAGTTCTCAAGGGTGCAACGCATGCGCTGGATCTGCACGGGCGTGAACTCGTACACGCACGTGATGTCCAGGTAGTTCATGAAGTTGTGGCTTGGCTCCACGACCGAGCAAGAGAACTGATTGACCGTGCAGATCTGGGTGGGGTCCCGGTGAGGGGCCGTATCGCAAATGAGGTCGCCCTGGGCGTGGCAGATTGTGTTGGAACAAGTGTTGCCGCTCCAGGTGTGAAAGAGGCCCAGGTAGTGCCCAACCTCATGGGCCAACACCCACTTGAATTCTGAGTCGTTGATCGCTTCGTAGTCCATGACGATGCGGTCGGACGTCGACCCGACCGCGCCTCCCTGGGGCACGTTGGGCACGTACCCCGTCAATCCCCCACCGACATCTAGGGTGAACACGTTCATGTACCGCCGCGAATCCCAGCTAAGGGCGGAGGCGTAACCCCCGACGTCCTGGAACCACACGTCGTTGACCGTGCGAGTGATGCCATTGGTCGGTGCCCCCGATGGGTCTTCAGTGGCGAAACGAAAGCGGATCCCCGCGTTGTTGCCTTGGCCCAGGGTCTGGCCACTGAAGTCCTCGTTGAGACGTTCGATTTGCTCAATGATGTCCTGGTCCGAGATCGCCCCTGCGGTCATCGAATTGGAGATGACGTGCACCACGACATTGATCTCGTAGAGCACACCTGGGTCGTACTCCGATGTGGTCAGGTTGGTGGAGAAGGCGCAGTCCGAAGGTGAAAACGCCAGGTGGGAGCCTTGTCCGGGATGCACGTTGCAGCCGCAGCGCATCGAACGAAGTGGGGCGAGCTGCGGGTCGTAGGCTGGCCCCGTTTGCTGGGCGACTCCGGTCGCCATCAACGCGGAGGCGACGGTGATCGTCCACAGAGGAGTTTCTCGTAATTGCATTGGGAAGCGAGGGTCTGGGGAGCCAGCCTTTGGCTGATGCGAGTGCTCCCTTGGTGACGAAGGGTGGGTTCTGAACCCGAACGAGTGGCCTTGGGGCTAGGCCGCCATTTTGCCCTGGTTTCCAAATTCCCGGGCTCGGCGTCCGCTCGCTCGATCCGCACCCGCTCGGCCGCGGCGCGGACGCTGCTCTACAGGGCACGCGCTGGGGGGGGCGTTCAACGTAGCGCAGGTCGACGAGAAGCCGAGGAAGGCGACGGCGAGGTCGCGATGACGCGACATGCTGGCCCCTGACGGTGCTTACGTCACATTCGCCGCCAGCTCCCGCCCCAGGCCCCTCGGAACTACGCACTTCGGCGAGCTGACAGGCTCCCGCGGGGCACTAGTCTTGATGATCGAGTGGCCGCCTGCGAATTGACGATGCCAGGGAGGCTGAAACACCTGAGCAACATTCGAACGTCGCGCTGCGGCAGCGCTTCTACCCACGCGAAATCGCCACGGCGAAGGACCATTTCTCTGAAGACGCTACCCGGCACATCGTTGATCCCCGACCACCCGACATCCAAGGCGACGTCGCCTGGCTTGCCTGCCTGTGTCCGCCCTTCTAGGAAATCGGTGACGTGAGGACGGAGACCTATCCGGCCGTTCATGGCGCGCGCCCGAGCATCAGCCACCTTCCGCGTCATCTAATCCTGGAGAGGACCCATGATCGAGGTTGAGAGATTGCGCAAGAGCTACGGAAGCTTCGTTGCGGTGGACGACGTCTCGTTCACCGTGCAGCCCGGCAAGATCTTTGGGCTCTTGGGTCCCAACGGCGCCGGCAAGTCGACAGCCATCGGCTGCATCTCCGGGCTCTTGCAACCCACCGAGGGGCGCGTCCGGGTCAACGGCTACGACGTCGTCAAAGAAGGCAAGGCGGCCAAGCAGGGTCTAGGCGTCGTGCCCCAGGAGCTCTCGCTCTACGAGGACGTCTCCGCCACCGAGAACCTGCTCTTCTGGGGCGCCGCCTATGGCATGCGCGGCAGCGAGCTCAAGGGCCGCACGCACGACGTGCTCACCTACACCGGCCTGCTTGACCGAGCCGAGGAGCCCGTCAAGAACTACAGCGGCGGCATGAAGCGCCGCATCAACTTTGGCTGCGCCATCATGCACCGACCGAAGGTGCTGCTGCTCGACGAACCCACCGTCGGCGTGGACCCCCAGTCCCGCGTCCGGCTCTTCGAGATGGTGAAAGAGCAGGTCGCGCACGGCACGAGCGTTCTCTACACGACCCACTACATGCAGGAGGCGGAGCTTCTCTGCGACGAGCTGGCCATCTTCGACCACGGCAAGCTCATTGCCGACGGCACGCTCGAGGACCTGCGGGGCATGGTCGGCGAGAAAGACATCCTTCGCCTTGCCGGCAACTTCGACGCCGAGAAAGCCCGCGCGGCTCTCACCCCGCTGCCCGACGTGCAGGTCGTCACCGCGGAGAGTGACCGCATCCGGCTCTCGGTCGCCGACGCCTCCCGGCGCTTGCCCGAGCTATTTGAGGCGATCACTCGAGCCGGCGGCGAAGTTCGCGAGACGACGCTCTCCCAGCCCAGTCTGGAGACCCTCTTCCTGAAGCTCACGGGCAAGGAGCTGCGGAGATAATGACGACTTCCTTCGTCGGCCACGCGTTCCGCAAGGACCTCTCCCGGGCATTCATGGATCGCGCGGCCCTCGCGCTTTATCTGGGGGTTCCGCTCATCATTGGCTTGATGATCCTGCTGCTCATGGGCGGCGAGCGTCACAAGCCCGTGGCGCACCTGCTGATTGCGGATGAAGACAACACGACCGTCAGCGGGCTCTTCAAGACGCTCCTTCGGAGTGAGCAGGTATCTGACTTCGTTCGGATGGAGGAAACCGACCGCGCCGCGGGCCGCGAGACCATCGACGACGGTGAGGCCAGCGCGCTGCTCGTGATCCCGGAGGGCTTTCAGGGGGCGGTGCTGCGCGAATCGCAAGCCCAGCTCGAGCTAGTCACCAACCCGGCCGAGACCATCAAGCCGAAGATCCTGACCGTTAGCATGGAAGTGCTGGCGGACGTCGTCTTCTACCTCCACCGGATCCTCGGCGAGGAGATTCGCAAGATCGCCGAGAACGTTGACGGAGACGAAGCACCCTCTGACGAGGCGATTGCTGAGATCAGCGTCGGGATCAATCAGGTGATGCGCAAGGTCGGCAAATACATCTTCCCGCCTGCCATCGTGGTGGAGGCCGTTACCGACGAGAAGGACCCAACTGGCGGCGTGCCAATGACGCAGCTGATGCTGCCCGGCATCATCTTCATGGGGCTGCTCTTGATGGCCCAAGGGTTGGGCAGCGATGTCTGGACCGAGAAGACAACAGGAGCCTTGAGTCGCATGGTCAGTGCCCCCAACACGATGGCGGCGCTGCTCCTTGGCAAGATCCTGGCCGATGCCGTGCTCGTCTTCGCGGTGAGCTGCGTGCTCCTGACAGTTGGCATGCTCTTCCTGGACATCCCACTCGCGCGCTTACCAATTGCACTGGCTTGGACCACGCTCTCGGGCGTCACCTTCGTGCTGATGTTCATGTGGATCTTCGTCCATGCGCGCACCCGACGTGCGGGCATGGTGGTGACGAACGGCCTCGTTTACCCGCTGATGATGCTGGGCGGGAGCTTCTTCCCGGTGGAGGTCATGCCCGCGTGGATGGGCACGGTCGGCCGCGTGACGCCGAACGGTTGGTCGCTCGAGCGCCTCAAAGACATCCTGATCGCCCGCACGGACGCCACCACGCTCCTGGCCAGCACCGCGGTGCTGCTGACCGTCGCGCTCGTGATCTTCCTCCACACCGCGGCGCGCATGGGCGGGCCCTTTGCAAGGCGCTGACAGATGAAGAATGCCTGGTTCATCGCCCGGAAAGACTTGAAGTACATGATGCGCCAGTGGGGTGCATTGCTCTGGCTGTTCGTGATGCCGATCGTCTTTTTCTACTTCATCGGCACAGCCATGGGTGGCCTCTCGATGGTGACCGGCGGTAGGACGCAGCTCGCCATCAAGGTGCCCGGTGATGCAGGCTTCCTCGCCGACGAGGTCATCCGGTACCTGGAGAAAGACGACTTCGAGATCACGCGATCCGAGACCGATCTCGCTTTCCAAAGTGCCTCACCGCGTCTCTCGTTCCCTTCGAACTTCACCGAGGATGTCCTCGGCGGCACGAAGACCGTCCTGGAGCTCACGCGCCAGGAGAGCGGCCTGGCGAAGGACTACGACGAGATGCGAGCGCGCCGGGCCATCTTGACCGTGCTCGCCCAGCTGGCGGCCGCGGAGAAGGCCGGCCGCGCACCGACTCCCGAGTCCCTGGCTGCGCTCGACGAGGTGCCGCGCGCCTTGACGCTGAAGGCCGCGCCGGCGGGCGAACGCTTGGAGATTCCGATGGGCTTGGACCAGTCCATCCCTGGGATGATGGTGATGTTCACGCTGATCGTGCTTCTGACCTCCGGTGCCAGCACGCTGGTACAGGAGCGCAATGAGGGGTTGCTGAAGCGGCTCGCCTCGACCCCGATCTCGCGTCGTGAGCTCGTCATGGGCAAGTGGATCGGCAAGATGATCCTGGGTGCCGTGCAGATCGCTTTCGCCATGCTGGCCGGCTCGGTGCTCTTCTCTTTCGGCTGGGGGCCCAGGCTGCCGATGATCCTGCTCGTGATGCTTGGTTGGGGCGCGCTGTGTGCCTCGCTCGGCCTGTGGCTCGGCTGCACCGCGCGCACGGAGGCCCAGGCGGTCGGCATCGGAGTGCTGGCGGCGTGCGTGCTGGCGGCACTGGGCGGCTGCTGGTGGCCGATCGAAATCACGCCGAGCTGGGTTCAGGGCCTGCAGAAGCTCGTCCCACCCGGATGGACGATGGACGCGCTCCACAAGCTGATCAGCTTCCGCGCGGGCGCCGCGAGCGCGATCCCACACGTCTTGGTGCTATTCGCCGCGACTTGGGTCGTGGGGCTCGTGGCCGCCAGGCGGTTTCGGTACGAGTAGGGCCCTTGCTGCCCCCACGCGGACGCGACGGCGCTCCGCAAGGGTTGAGCCACTCGGATCGTCCCCAATCCAGGGGAGCCCGACGTCCCGAACTCCCTACGAGGTTTCTGCTTGCGTCACTTCCGGTGGGGACTCCGCCGGGAGCCTCGCGAATGGAATCTGGGGAATTGGGTGGTCGGTTTTGCGCCCTCCACGGTCGGGGTACTGGCGGGCCACCTCAGGCTCGTCCGTCCCTCTTGGGCGTGTGAGTTCCACCCAGCTTTGACCGATGCTCGACCCCATTTCGCTACTGGCCCTCGCTCCGCTCGTGGGGCCGTCCCAACAGCCCCAGCAGCTGCCGCTACCACAATCGCAGTCGCAGTCGAGCCAGTCCCCGCAGGCAGCCCCAGCGCTGCTGGCAAGTGATCCGAGCCTGCCCCCGGCCGCCATCGGCTCGGCGGCTCTCATGGCCGAGCGCGATCGGCTTCACTTCGACGAGGTCGCTGGCGGCTCCCAATGGGTCCGCGGTCGCACCTACAAGGCATCAGCCGGCGCCGATGGCTTCACCTACATTCCCTTCCTCGGGTCCGACGCGCCGCGGAACTTCCCGGTTCGCTTCGAGCTCGATCGAGCGTCCATCGGCGGTGAAGCCCTGGAGCTGGCGCCCGGCGGAGCGGTTCATCGCGATGGAATGCGCTTCGTCCTGGACCGGGGGCCGGTGGAAGTGCGCTACGACCTGGGGCTCGACTGCGTGGAACAGAGCTTCGCCGTGGAGGCTGCCGGCGCGGATGGGGACATGGAACTCGTCCTGGCGGTGACCTCTGAACTCGGGGGAGTCCCTGACGGTGGACAGTTCCGGTTTGAAGGGCCCTCGGGTGGCGTCACCTACGGCACCGCGACCGTGCTCGACGGAGCCGGCCGGGAGCTCGCGATCCCGACCCATCTCAGCTCGGGCGCTCGGGGGCACTTCGGGATGGAGCTAACCCTGACGGTTCCGGCTTCCTTCCTGAGGCACGCCCAGGGGACGGTCGTGGTCGACCCCGTGATCGCCACCTACGCCGTCAGCACCATCCTCGGAGACCAGCGCGACGTGGACATGGCGTACGACGAATCGACGGACCGCTGGGTCTACGTGCTTGAGGAGCAGTTCTCGGGATCGGACGTCGACCTGATCGTGCTGATGCTCCGCTCTTCCGATGGCGCCTATCGCGGCAGCCGATACGTGGACATGTCGAGCGATCCGTGGGAGAACCCTTCGATCGCGTCCGTGAACGGTGCCAACAAGTGCCTCATCGCGGCAGAGGTCGACACCCAGTTCAATCGCCCGGCCATCCGTGGTCGCCTCTACAGCCCAGGGACCGGCGCCATTGAGCCTGCATTCACGATCGATGGCAGCGGGGTTTCCAACAAGCATCGACCCGACGTGGGGGGCGACCCCAGTAACGACCCGAACGGGAAGTTCATGGCCGTTTGGCAGGCGGAGTTCACGAGCAGTGGCGCGTCCTGGATCTTCGGCCGAACCGTCTCGCCGACCGGGACACTCGGACCCGTGAAGGTCTTGTACCAGGGCGTAGGTGGCTTCCGCGGCGACCTCCCCGCGATCTCCAAGGCCATGGGTCCCATCGATGCGCCCGACGCGTGGGTCCTCGCCTATCGGGTGAGGTCGAGCTCCTTCCAGAACGTTTATTGGAAGTCGATCGATGCCTCCGGAGACCCCCAAGGAGCAAATCAAGTCTTCCTCGCAGGCGGCAACATCACCGTGACGTCCCTCGACGTTTCCGATCCAGTGGAGTTCGAGGGCGACCGCGACCACCTCGTTTGTGTTGGTCAAGCGGAAGCGGGGCGTCAGTTCCTGAGCTTGCACCGGCGCGACTTCTTTGAGACCACACCCGATTTCCAGGACATGTCGATCGGCGAGCACTCACCGATGAACCGCCCGCGCTACGAGCCCCACGTGGCCACAGAGGATGGCCGCTTCTTGATCACCTACCTCGAGGGAACGGGCAACGACTTCAATGCCTACCTCTCGATCATGGACCCTGTCACGGGCTATTTCTTCGGCTACTCCGAGCGACGCACGCGGCTTGGGTACCTCGGTCAGACTTTCCACCCAGGGGGCGGAGTCGCGATCGCCACCAAGTACTCCGGGGGCGATCGCGCCAGCCGGCTCAGCGGCCTGAGCTGGGAGTCAACGCCGGGCGCGCACACGGATCTGATTGGCGTGACCCACGAAGCGCCGGTCGAAAGGACGGTCGGCCTTCCGTACTGCCACGGCCTGCCCAACAGCACGGGTACGCGGGGTTTCCTCTCGATCACTGGCGATGAGTCGCTCACTTCGCCGAAGCGTCTGGTTGGGTCATCGTTGCCCCCGGGGCGGCTCGGCATGTTCATCGTCTCGGAACGATTTGCCACGGGAGTCGCGCCGTTCGCGCTCGCGAACGGGCTTTGTGTCGGCGGGTCGATCGCGCGGATTTTCAGCAGCGTGAGCGCCGTCAATGCTTCGGGAACGGTGTCGTATGTGGTGGATCCCACTGCGATTCCAACGGTGGGCGGAACGGTACCGGCGATGGCAGGCGACTATTTTGTGTTCCAGTTCTGGCACCGCGACGTCGCCGGAGGCGCCGCCACGTACAACTTTACCAACGCATCACAGCTGTACTTCTTTTAGGCACCGGGCGGTATCGGAGGCGGCGTTTCCCAGCGCCGAAGGCGCTGATGTGTCGCTATGGCTAGCCGCGGCTGACGCCTTCGGCGTATCAGCG
>OJFX01000284.1_pt1 | contig 18403 bp, 13 predicted proteins | sample 1594171 | NCBI WGS metagenome assembly OJFX01 (sample SAMN05416840, study PRJEB24817) | seawater metagenome | isolation source: Sea water | place: Canada:Atlantic | collected 2013-07
GGTTTGCCCGACACGGTTATCTCCTAATGGAATCCGTGACGGACGGTATCAGATCAACCGGCCAACATAGTTGTCGCCGACCGGACAAGTTAATTGTCGTTCAATAGATTAGACTTTGCTCGTTGTGCGGAGCCGTGAAACCTGCCTATAGCTACAGTAAAAGGTATAGCTAGCGAGGCAACAAATGTTGGAAGTCCTATAAACTCGAGTATCTCTGAATACTTATCTGGTGAAGGCCAGCAAAAACACCAAGCAGGGAATGAAAGTAGCATAGCTATAGGAATGAAAATCAGTATAGGAAGCCAAAACAGGAAATGACTATGTAGAGGTTTATCTGGATTTATTGATACACCCTGAGCCAACTTTTTAAACCAACCACGCATGCGTTATTTCCCTGTGAGACTTAAGGTCTTTCATTACCAATTAACTTTGTATACTAGACTTCTAAGAAACTGAAATAGAATGATTATTTTGCTTATTCTATATTCAATAACTGAGATTGCTAGTGTGTCTCTTTTAACTGGGGAGTTTATCTTATAGAGCATATGCTCAAAGTTTGATCGAGCGGTAGGGTAGGGTATTGAATTATTTTCAACGTTAGACCATCATCCAGTTTTGTTACTTTCAGGAAGTAACCCAGCACAGTTAATAAGAACCTCCTATCATATGGATAAAGTTGTCCACGTTACATGGAGTAACTCGCTCCATCATCCATTTATCAAACTCTTTGGAAGCAAATGAATCAATATATGTCGGATAGCCGTCACGCTAAAATAGACCCTCGTACCTTAACCTTACATCCAGCAATGCAGGCTCGTGATAGTGAATTAATTAGAGATAAGCGCCTACGAGCAGCACAGGAAGTAAAGCAAGCTTCACAGGATAAAGAAATCCTAGAAGACCTCCGTAATGGTCACCCTATAAGACAATCTATTATAGTGTTTGTAGTAAATAGCTCTTATTACGTTGTTGATGGATTCCACCGCACTAGTGCATGCTTGAAGTACTTAAAAGAGCACCCTAATTCAGACTTGACGATACCAGCGATAATCATAGCTAACCGTACTTTTATGGAAGCCTTTTCTGCTGCACAGGATGCAAATCAAGGCCATGGAGTAGGAGTTACCACTGACGAGATAATGCAGTCAAAGTTCCGTAAGCTAATCATAAATAGGGAATTTGACCTGAGTATATCTGAAGTAATGAAAGCAGTAGGCTGTAGTAAAGGGCAAGCAGCACATATAGCAAAAGGTCTTAAGGCTTGCGGACATGTTTTGTCAGGTACTGACACAAGTAAGTTTTCAGATTTAGCTGCTTTTACAGAGCACCTTAGAAACGCGTTAGAGTGCGAGTGGTATCTAACCAGTAATGTATTTGATTCAAAGGGATTTCCTAAAATTAGAAGGTTATCTGATGCTATTTCAGGTAAGGTTTTCTCTCCTAATGATTGTAGTGATTCTGAATGGGATGCTTACAGGATTAATGAAGTATCCACCACGATTGATCGACTCATTGAAAATCTAGGTGAGGATTATTTTCGTGAAGGTCTAAGAAAATCCGTTAAGGGGTTAAACTTGGGGGTGTCAGTCTCTTTACGTAAGAAATGGCTTCAGCAAGCAGGTTCTATAGAGGGCAGTGAGTCACTTACGTCTGAGTATGTCAATGGATTCTAGACCGCATTGTGTAAGGGGCACGACTCCTTATAGGATGCTTTAAACCATTAAGTGTACACATGTGGACAGAAGAGTCTTTCAGGTGTACACAACAGTTTAACCAATAGGTCATAAGACGTTTGAGAGAACTCATAGAAGCCTGTAACATATAGTAATTAAGGAAGATTAGATGGGAAACAAAAAGAATAAACCAGTATTTGAGCTACGTGAATGTGACGCGAAAGACATCTTTTTGGCCGCATGCAACTTGGAATTAACTATAGCCAAGCTACAAAAAGCTACTAATGATGCACAAAAAGCTATGTCTGAAGGTGGTACAGGCCAACCATTTCGACTTTCTGAGGCAACAGCATTAAATGCGGCGCTATCTACTGAGCTATTTCTAAAGTGTATTTTGCACATTGACCTTGGTGGCTGGACTAATGGTCATAACCATGTGCAGCTTTTTAGAGAGCTGGGAGAAGATAGACAAAAAGAAATACGAAAATATCATGATGATTATATGAAAAATGACCCTGCGCAAATCAATCGTGCAGTATGGAATATGAACTCTCCCTTCGCTCCAGATAAATTGGACTTTGATTCCCAACTGACGGAAAAGAAAAATGCGTTTATCTATATGCGTTATTGGTTTGAAAAACCGGAGTTGAGAATTGAATATAAGACTTTAGGTTATCCAGATACCGTAGCTAGAAGCATTCGAAATGTTATAATCAAACTTCGTCCAGAGTGGGAAGGTATGGCCACGAATCTGACTTAATGGCTATTCTCAAATATCATATGGATTATGGAGCTAACTCTTTTCTTTTATGATACGACTCACTGAGCTGACTGCAATGCCATGCTTTATGGCTGTCTTTCGTACAGATAGACGATTGTTGATGTCAGCCATTATTGAGGCTCTATCAATGCTAGCCTTACGCCCCTTATACAATCCCTTCTGTTTAGCTGATTCAATACCTTCACGCTGACGCTCAAGCATTAGCTCACGTTCAAACTGAGCAACAGCACCTAACATGGTCAACATTAAGTTACTCATTGAATTGTCAGCACCAGCGGTAAACGAAAGATTCTCTTTAAGGAACCTAACACTCACCCCTTTGATTTTAAGCCCCTCAACGATCTCTAAGAGGTCTTTAGTATTACGGGCAAGCCTATCCATTGAGTGAACAACTACAGTGTCACCGTCACGTACATGCTCTAATAGAGCCTTGAGTTGTGGCCGCTTAGTGTCCTTAGCGGAAACCTTCTCGATAAACTCTTTGTCGCGCTCAATACCCACCAGCTGTCTATCAGTGTTTTGCTGAACTGATGAGACCCTGATGTATGCGACTGTTTGATGTTTACTCACGAGGTGTTCCTTTATACATTTAAGACGTTGAGATTCTATTGTATTCATAAATAGAAAACAACTTAAATAGGAACGATTATTGTGTCTAACTACTTGTACCTATTTAGCATGGTCTAAAGAGAACAGTGAGAGCTGGTGGCTATTTGAAGTAATGACTAAAAAACGAGCTTTTCAAGATAACGTTTTGTTTGAAAATAAGGGAACGACGCAATCGTAAAGACGGCTAATTACCCCAGTACTCCCCCCACCAGCATCTAATGCATTCATCAATTCCCTAACGTTCAATCATAAGGCATAGGGGGACTATAAATAGGTCTCGTATAGAAGGAAGTAGGTCTACTAAACAGATTTATTCACAGACATAAAAAAGGGCACCACACATGGGTACCCTTAATGTCTCCACAATTGACTCCACAAGGCTAAATTAAAGCCTTATAAATCAATGGTTAACGAGTGGTGATGCAATTACATCATGCCGCCCATTCCACCCATACCACCCATGCCGCCCATATCAGGCATTGCAGGCGCATCTTCTTTAGGTGCTTCAGCGATCATCGCTTCAGTTGTGATCATCAAGCTTGCGATTGATGCAGCGAACTGTAGTGCTGAACGAGTCACTTTAGTTGGGTCAAGAATACCCATCTCTAGCATGTCGCCGTAAGTGTCGTTACCTGCGTTGTAGCCGTAGTTATCAGCGCCGTTTTTAACAGCGTTAGTGACTACTGATGCTTCTGCACCGGCGTTAGCAGCGATTTGACGCATTGGAGATTCCATTGCGCGAAGTAGCAATTTAATGCCGTGTGTTTGGTCTTCGTTGTCGCCTTGAAGGTCAACAATCTTAGAAGCTGCACGAACTAGTGCAACACCGCCACCGGCTACTACGCCTTCTTCAACCGCTGCGCGAGTTGCGTGTAGTGCATCTTCAACGCGGTCTTTCTTCTCTTTCATTTCAACTTCAGTTGCTGCGCCAACTTTGATAACCGCAACACCGCCAGCTAGCTTAGCTAGGCGCTCTTGAAGTTTCTCTTTGTCGTAGTCTGAGCTTGATTCTTCGATTTGAGCGCGTATTTGAGCAACACGGCCTTGGATCGCGTCTTCTTCACCAGCACCGTCAACTACAGTGGTGTTGTCTTTGTTGATAACAACGCGCTTCGCTGTACCTAGGTCTTCTAGAGTTACTTTTTCAAGTTCTAGGCCGATTTCTTCAGAAATCACAGTACCACCAGTTAGTGTGGCAAGATCTTGAAGCATCGCTTTACGACGGTCACCGAAACCAGGCGCTTTAACGGCTGCTACTTTAACGATTCCGCGCATGTTGTTCACAACAAGTGTTGCTAGTGCTTCACCTTCAACGTCTTCAGCAATGATTAGCAAAGGCTTAGAGGCTTTTGCTACTGCTTCAAGAGTTGGTAGTAATTCACGGATGTTAGATATTTTTTTGTCAACCAAAAGGATGAACGGGTTGTCTAGTTCTACAGTTCCGTTTTCTTGGTTGTTCATGAAGTAAGGAGATAGGTAACCACGGTCGAACTGCATACCTTCTACAACTTCTAATTCGTTTTGTAGAGATTGGCCTTCCTCAACGGTGATAACGCCTTCTTTGCCTACTTTGTCCATTGCTTCAGCGATAAGGTCGCCTACTTCAGTGTCAGAGTTAGCAGAGATAGTACCTACTTGGGCAATCGCTTTGCTGTCAGCACAAGGAACAGAAAGCGCTTTAAGCTGTTCAACCGCAGCGATAACTGCTTTGTCGATACCGCGCTTAAGATCCATTGGGTTCATACCTGCTGCAACGGCTTTTAGGCCTTCAGTCACGATAGACTGTGCAAGTACGGTTGCAGTTGTAGTTCCGTCACCGGCTTCGTCGTTGGCTTTAGAGGCAACTTCTTTCACCATTTGAGCGCCCATGTTTTCGAATTTATCTTCTAATTCGATTTCTTTGGCTACTGACACGCCATCTTTAGTGATGGTAGGTGCGCCGAATGACTTGTCTAACACTACGTTACGGCCTTTAGGGCCTAGGGTAACTTTTACTGCGTTGGCTAGAATGTTAACGCCAGCTAGCATTTTTACGCGAGCGTCATCAGAAAAACGTACTTCTTTTGCTGCCATGATATTAATTCCTCTAAATTTGGTTAACGGTTAATTATTCGACTACTGCTAGGATATCGTTTTCGCTAAGAATCAATACTTCTTCGCCGTCTAGCTTCTCTGTTTTTACGCCGTAACCGTCGTTAAAAATAACGATATCGCCGATTTTAACGTCTACAGCTTTCACTTCGCCGTTATCAAGTGTGCGGCCATTGCCGACAGCGATAACTTCACCGCGAGTTGATTTTTCTGCTGCTGAGCCCGTTAATACGATGCCGCCTGCAGATTTGCTTTCTTGTTCGTGACGCTTAACGATCACACGATCGTTTAAAGGACGAATTGCCATTTTCAAATCTCCTGAAAATTCCAATGTTAATAAAGGTTTAAGTTGCCGATTACTCGGACGTTTAAATTGAGCAAGGTTTTTGCCTTCGCTCAGAAATTTGTTCTGCGGTCATAAATGGGGTTAGGGGAGATTATCTCAAGTAATTTTGTAAAAAATTTCGTATTTTTTTACTAAAAGTGCATTTAATTTTCATTCAGTGCGGTCTTTATGCCCAAGCAAGGTTTATTTGGGGGGATTTTTCAAAGCGATAGCGCTTTGTGTTGGCTAAGGCAAAGTGTGTGTTTTTGTGTCTCACGCTTGAATATTGGCACGGCTAGGCCAATGTATAATGTATCAATCGGCATCACGCTACTGTGACTTGCCTGAGCAATTAGGAGTTAAATTATGGCGACCCCACTTAAAATCGATATCGTTTCTGACGTGTCATGCCCTTGGTGCATTATCGGTTATAAAGCATTAGATGAAGCATTGGGTAAACTTGACGGTAAAGTTACAGCCGATATCAGTTGGCAGCCTTTCGAGCTAAATCCAAATATGCCACCAGAGGGGCAAGAAATCGTTGAGCATATTACTGAAAAGTACGGTATTAGCGTTGAACAAAGTGAGCAAAATCGTGAGATGATTAAGCAGCGTGGGTTAGACGTGGGTTATGAATTTGGCAACCGTGGCGGTGGCCGTATTTATAATACATTCGACGCACACAGGTTATTGCACTGGGCTGAAGAGGCGGGCAAACAAACAGAGCTTAAGCTGGCATTTTTTGATTTGTACTTTAAACAAAGCGGCGACCCAAGTAACCATGAACAACTGCTTGCTGTGGTTGAGCAAGTCGGGCTAGATAAAGCCGCTGCTCAAGAGATATTAACCACCGGTAAGTATACCCAAGAGGTACGCGAGGCCCAGCACTTGTACCAATCAAACGGTATTAGTTCTGTGCCAGCGGTGATAGTAAACAACAAGCATTTAATCAGTGGAGGGCAGCCTGCATCCGTATTCGAACAAGCCTTGAGCCAAATAGCCCAAGAAGTAGAAGCGCAGAAGATTGAAGGTGAAAGCGCTGAAGCATAGGCCTTATTGCCAGCGATAATTAACGAAAGGAGCTTTGGCTCCTTTTTATTGCTGGGGTTGTGACATCGTGTTGCATGCCATCACAGGTTAACGATTTGCCTGTTAACTTTCCCAGGCAATTTCATAGAGTTTCACTATTTCGTCTTTGTCGACCTGACGCGGGTTATTATTGGGGGAGCCTGAGGCCAGCGCTTGTTCTGCCATTAAGGGCAAGGTGCTAAAGAATACATCTTTATCCACTCCAAACTCGGCTAACGACGGTACTGAGAGCGTTTGATTGATTCGCTTTAATTGGTTCAGCAGCGCTTGGTGTGCCTGATTCTCATCCTCTATATTATCGATTAGTCCCATATACATGGCGCACTGTGCATAACGTGTGGGTGCACTGCTGATCGAATATTCAGTGACAGTAGGCAACAACATGGCGTTACTTAATCCATGTGGAACATGAAAATGCACGCCTAACGGGCGGCTCATACCATGCACTAGGGCAACAGAGGCGTTTGAAAAGGCAATACCTGCCAATGTTGCTCCAAGCATTACCGCTTCTCGGGCCGCGAGATCTTTAGCATCTTGACAGGTTTTTAATAAGTTTTGCCCGATTAGCTTCATTGCGGCAATCGCTTGCTGGTCACTAAAAAGATTAGCCTTGCGACTGACATAGGCTTCTATTGCGTGAGTGAGGGCATCGATACCGGTATCAGCGGCAATACGCGATGGCAAGCTTAAGGTTAACTCGTAATCAACTATGGCAGCCATGGGCATCAACCCAGGGCCCATGCATAACATTTTCTCGTCGGTTGAGGCATCGGTAATGATCGTCGCTTGGGTTGCTTCTGAACCTGTACCCGCTGTGGTGGGTATGGCAATCACCGGCATGCTGCTTAAGTTAACGGGGCGCGGCATTTTGTAATCTCTCATGCTTCCGCCATGGGTGGCTAATAAAGCTATTGCTTTGGCGGTGTCGATGGCACTACCACCACCTAATGCCAGTAAGCAATCGTATTTTTCCCGCTGTACCAATGCCACTGCTGGTAAAATTGAGTCTTCACTTGGCTCAGCCATCGTTTCGCTAAAGAGGCCATAGCCCAGACCGTGCGCATTGAGTAAGTCAGTTATGGACTCTGTGTAGCCAAGCCTGACCATAGTGCTGTCGGTAATGATACAAGGATAATGGCAGCCGAGCTGCTCAAGAGTGGCGGGGAGTGCGTTGATGGCACCGGCGCCAATTTGCATTATTTTAGGTAGATTAATCGTGGCAGTCATAGGGTAATACCTCAATAAGTCATGTGTTTACGCTAACTCATCATTAAGCGTAACGCTAGAAGCAAACCATAACCTGAGTATTTTTAGTCTAATGGATTAATACCTATCCGCATTAATAATTGCCCCCTCAGAACGCGTCCGGTGATTTTTACTGAAGCACTGGATTACAGGCACAAAAAAAGGAGCCTAAGCTCCTTTTTTATGCAGTTTGATAAGTCAGTAGACTTGGGGCCGTTTACACACCCATGTAGTCGAGCATACCTTCGGCGGCTTCTCGGCCTTCGAAAATAGCCGTAACCACTAAATCTGAGCCGCGTACCATGTCGCCCCCCGAGAAAATCTTAGGGTTAGACGTTTGGAACGGGTATTTTCCTTTAGCTGGCGCGCGTACACGGCCTTTTTCGTCCAGAATAATACCGTAGTCACCGAACCAACCTGCAGGACTAGGCTGGAAACCAAACGCAATAATCACTGCGTCTGCTTCGATAACGTGTTCAGAGCCTTCAATAACCACCGGACGACGACGTCCTTCGGCATCAGGTTCACCCATTTCGGTTTTCACGCAGCGCACACCGCAAGCGTTGCCATCGGCGTCTAACTCGATGTCTAGAGGTTGTACGTTAAACGTAAATTCAACGCCTTCTTCTTTGGCGTTTACCACTTCACGACGTGAGCCCGGCATGCTGTCTTCGTCACGGCGATAAGCACAGATAACATCTGTTGCACCTTGGCGAATGGAAGTACGTACGCAGTCCATGGTGGTATCACCACCGCCTAGTACCACCACTTTTTTGCCTTTCATATCAACAAATTCATCTGCTGATTTTTCAAACTTAAGGTGACGGTTGATGTTGGCGATTAAGAAGGGCAGGGCTTCGTATACACCCGGTGCACCTTCGTTAGCAAAACCGCCTTGCATTGGCTTGTATGTACCCATGCCTAAGAAAACCGAATCGTATTCATCAAGCAAGGTTTGAAAATCGATGTCTTTGCCGATCTCAGTGTTGAGAACAAACTCAACACCCATTTCGGTGAAGATTTCGCGGCGACGTGTGATCACGTCTTTTTCAAGCTTAAATGCCGGAATACCGAAGGTTAACAAGCCACCAATTTCAGGGTATTTGTCATACACAACGGGTTTAACGCCGTTACGTACAAGAATATCGGCACAGGCTAGGCCGGCAGGTCCAGCGCCCACAATAGCGACTTTCTTGTTTGTTGCCACAACGCCTGACATGTCAGGACGCCAGCCCATTTGAAAGGCAGTGTCGGTTATGTATTTTTCGATACTACCAATGGTCACAGCACCAAAGTCGTCGTTTAAGGTACAAGCACCTTCACACAAACGGTCTTGGGGGCAAACACGGCCACACACTTCTGGCAAACTGTTGGTTTTGTGAGAAAGCTCTGCAGCTTCTAAAATTTTCCCTTGGTTGGCAAGTTCAAGCCACTGAGGGATAAAGTTATGTACTGGGCATTTCCATTCACAATAAGGGTTCCCGCAATCTAAACAGCGGTCAGCTTGACCTTCTGTTTGTGATTGGGTCAATGGCTGATAAATTTCAGCAAATTCTGCTTTACGTACAACGATCGGCTTTTTCGGCGGGTCGATACGTTCTACGTCAACAAATTGATATACGTTTTTAGACATATGATTCTCGTCCTGCTACTTATTGGGCCTGAATGCTAAGTTCTGATGATGAGCGACTGATGTGCCCCAACAGATTCTTGACATTACTGGTCTTAGGCTTAATTAAGCGGAATTTAGGCAATACTTCATTGAAGTTGTTGAGTAAGCCCATAGCGTACTCGCTGCCTGTTTCTTCGTAGTGTTGATTGATAAGGCCACGTAAGTGTTCAGACAAAATGACTTTGTCTTCAATGCCCATAATCTCTACTAGTTCAGGGTTAATGCGATGTTCAATATCGTCTAATTCGTCAAGGATGTAAGCAAAGCCACCGGTCATACCGGCACCAAAGTTAACGCCGACTGCGCCAAGCACAGCAACAATACCACCTGTCATGTACTCACAGCCGTTGTCACCTGTACCTTCAACAACTGCAACAGCCCCTGAGTTACGCACACCAAAACGCTCACCTGCACGACCGGCTGCGAACAATTTACCGCCCGTTGCACCGTATAAACAGGTGTTACCCATGATGGCACTTGCGTGTGGGTCAAAGCTGATGTTGGTCGGGTTGCTAATCACTAGCTTACCGCCGGTCATGCCTTTACCAACGTAATCGTTAGCATCACCAATAAGGTGCATTTCAAGGCCGCCTGCATTCCATACACCAAAGCTTTGGCCGACTGTGCCGGTAAGCTGTAATTGGATAGGCGCGTCTTGCATACCTTGGTTACCATGCACTTTAGCAATCGCACCTGACACCATGGCGCCCACTGAACGGTCAGTGTTGCGTACATTGTATTTTAGCGATATGCCGGTTAAAGAGCTGATAGCCTCTTTAGCATCATTCAAAATTTGTACGTTCAAATCGCCTTTATCTAATGGCGTATTGGCAATTTCAGAACAGAACAGCTTAGTATGATCACCTGCTTTAGGCTTGGCTAAAATGGGGCTTAAATCTAGACGACTCTGCTTGGCGGTGATACCAGGTAACACTTCCAGCAGTTCAGTACGACCGATTAAGTCATCAAGCTTGGTCACACCAATGGATGCCATGATTTCGCGCACTTCTTCAGCGATAAACTTAAAGTAGTTCATCACCATTTCGGGTAAACCAATGAAGTAGTTTTCCCGTAGTTTTTCGTCTTGGGTTGCTACACCTGTTGCACAGTTGTTCAGGTGACAAATACGTAGGTACTTACACCCTAATGCAACCATAGGCCCGGTACCAAAACCAAAGCTTTCAGCACCCAATATTGCGCCTTTGACCACATCAAGGCCGGTTTTTAGACCGCCATCAGTTTGTACTCGCACTTTGTGGCGCAAACCGTTTTCAACTAGCGCTTGCTGGGTTTCAGCAAGACCAAGTTCGAAGGGGCTACCAGCGTATTTGACCGAGGTTAGCGGGCTTGCACCAGTGCCACCGTCATAACCAGAGATGGTGATCAAATCTGCGTAAGCTTTCGCTACACCTGTGGCAATGGTGCCCACGCCTGGTTCTGATACTAACTTCACCGAAATTTGCGCAGTAGGGTTAACTTGTTTCAAGTCAAAAATTAACTGGGCCAAATCTTCAATCGAATAGATATCGTGATGAGGCGGCGGTGAAATTAGCGTTACGCCTGGCACAGCAAAGCGAAGTTCAGCAATGTAACTGTTTACCTTGTCACCAGGTAACTGGCCACCTTCGCCTGGCTTGGCGCCTTGGGCTACTTTAATTTGAATCACTTCTGCATTAACAAGGTAATGGGGTGTCACACCAAAACGGCCCGACGCGACTTGCTTTATCTTTGAGTTCTTCTCAGTATCGAAACGCGCTGGATCTTCACCACCTTCACCTGAGTTCGACTTACCACCTAAGCGGTTCATGGCGATAGCAAGTGCTTCGTGAGCCTCTGGGCTAAGTGCACCTATTGACATTGCAGCGGTATCAAAACGTTTGAATAAATTTTCAGCGGGTTCAACTTCACTGATATCAATCGCTGGGCTTTCTGCTTTTAGTGCCAATAAATCACGGAAATGACTCGGTGAACGTTCATTTACTAAGGTGCTGAACACGCGATAATCGTCGTACTTTCCGCTAACAACGGCTTTTTGCAGGCTGGTGACAACGTCTGGGTTATAAGCATGATACTCGCCCCCGTGTACGTACTTTAATAAACCGCCATGATCAATCGGTTTACGTTTTAACCAAGCGACGCGGCTTAAATTAATTTGGTCTTGTTCAAAATCCTCAAAACCAGCACCTTGTATACGACTTGGCACGCCTTGGAAGCACAATTTGGTGACATCGGCGTTAATACCAATGGCTTCAAAAAGCTTCGAACTACGGTAGCTAGCGATGGTGCTGATACCCATTTTCGACATGATCTTGTACAGACCTTTGTTGATGCCTTTGCGGTAGTTCAGTACACCTTGCATCGCGCTCACGCCTAGTTCGCCTTTATCGGCCATTTGCTCGATAGACTCATAAGCTAAGAACGGATAAACAGCCGTCGCACCAAGACCGAGTAACACAGCAAAATGATGTGGGTCACGGGCTGATGCGGTTTCAACGACAATATTGGCATCACAGCGAAGTGATTTGTCTATCAAGCGACGTTGTACTGCGCCAACTGCCATAGCAGCCGGAATAGTCAGACGGTTTGATTTCACGTTGCGGTCAGACAAAATAACAAAGGCGGCACGTTTGGTTTTCACCAAGTATTCCACTTCGTTACAAATGCGCGAGATGGCTTTTTTCAGGCCTTCTTCTGGCTTGTAATTTAAGTCGACCACTTCTGAATAATAATGCTCTGCGTCATATTCACGTAATTGTTTCAAATCGGTGTAAATTAATACCGGAGATTCAAACAATACGCGATGAGCATAACCAGAGGTTTCGCTAAATACGTTTTGCTCACGGCCAATACAGGTTGCCAACGACATAACGTGATTTTCACGTAATGGATCGATAGGTGGGTTGGTTACCTGAGCAAATTGCTGACGGAAATAATCATAAATAGTACGCTGCTTTGAGGAGAGCACGGCCATTGGGGTATCGTCACCCATTGAGCCAACGGCTTCTTGGCCATCTTTAGCGAGCACTTTTACGATTTGCTGAAGCTCTTCATAACTATAAGCAAACAACTTGTGGTACGTAGCCATCATGTTGTCGTCAAACACACGCTGACCAATCAATGAGGCGTCACACTCTTCAACAGGCTTTAAGCGGCGAATGTTTTCGTCAATCCATTCGCGATAAGGATGACGGCCTTTAAGCTCTTCATCAATTTCGTTCGAACGCCAGATTTTGCCGTTGTAAGTATCGACGGCTAGCATTTCACCTGGGCCAACGCGGCCTTTTTCTACTACGTCTTCAGGTTTGTAATCCCAGATGCCGATTTCAGAGGCAAGGGTAATCAAGCCATCTTTAGTGATTACGTAACGCGCTGGGCGCAAACCGTTTCGGTCTAGGTTACAAGCCACATGGCGTCCGTTGGTTAAAACGATACCCGCTGGGCCGTCCCACGGCTCCATGTGCATTGAGTTAAACTCATAAAATGCACGAAGATCGTCGTCCATGGTGCTGTTGTTTTGATATGCGGGTGGCACAAGTAAACGCATAGCGCGGAACAAATCCATGCCGCCAGCAAGGAACAGCTCAAGCATGTTATCTAGTGATGAAGAGTCAGAGCCTTCTGTGTTAACAAATGGCGCTGCATCTCCTAAATCGGGCAATAGTGGAGTAACAAACTTGCTGCTTCGTGCTTGAGCCCAATCGCGGTTACCACGAATGGTGTTAATTTCACCATTGTGCGCTAAGAAGCGGAATGGCTGTGCCAATGGCCACTTAGGCAAAGTATTGGTAGAGAAGCGCTGGTGGAATACACAAATGGCAGATTGCATGCGCTCATCGGCTAAGTCTAAATAAAACTTAGGCAAATCTTTTGGCATGACTAAGCCTTTATAGACAGTAACTAGCGTTGATAAACACGCAATGTAAAATTCACTGTCTTCGCTCATGCGTTTTTCAGCACGGCGACGGGCCATAAATAAACGACGCTCTAGGTCACGTTTACGCCATCCAGAAGGCGCATTAACAAAAACCTGTTCAATTTGCGGTACGCCAGAGGCAGCGAGATCACCCAATACTGAATGGTCAGTAGGCACGACTCGCCAACCTGCTACGCTTAGCGTTTCACGCTCTAATTCTTCGTTCAAAATTTCACGGCCACGGGCCGCTAAGGTGTCGTCCTGATTGAGGAAAATAACCCCTACACCGTATTTCTTACTTAATTTCCAACCGTTTTCGGCGGCTATCTCTTTAAAAAACGCATCCGGTTTTTGAAGTAGCAAGCCACACCCATCCCCGGTTTTACCGTCGGCGGCGATACCACCACGGTGTTGCATGCGATCCAATCCTTCAATGGCAGTGATAACAAGCTTGTGGCTGGCTTCGCCTTGTGTATGGGCGATTAGACCAAATCCACAGTTATCTTTGGAATCATTAGGATTATATAAACTCATTGACGTAACTCCTTCAACCGACGACTGGTCAGGGTTGTGTTTTAGGTTACTGCTTTATTTTCTATAACGCTCACGGGTAAACTTTGGCACACAAAAAAGTGGCCTAATTGCGCCATGTCACGCTATGTATTCTTGTCGTTTTTATTATTGGGGATACCAGTCGAGTATCGAATATTTATACTAAGCAGGCCGTACAAAATACCGAGTTAAAATATATAAATCAATTCAGAAGTTTGAACTTACTTGAAAAATCCTTACTTTATGTTGGGTTTTTTGTATAAACTTATTTTAATTCAGTAAGTTAACAATCGTCCATTTAGTTGGTTATATCCTATGGAATAACAGCCATTTTTCTCGCCAAGTGTTAATAAATAGTTAACTTACACCGTTGCAAACAGTGACTTTTTGGTTTGCTAGTGAATATTTATGAGAAAAAAACGCATAAAAAGTATAAGTTACTATTTGGAAACACTGCCAAAACGGGCGTGTTGAGGATATTTAGCTAAATTGTTTGAAAAACAAACAATGTCATAAAGCCCAGCTCAAGTAGCGATTATCAGTTGACCCTGTGTTCGAACTTGCTAGCATGGCGCGCTCATAGCCTCACTTTTAAGCACGAGAACATAGCATGCAGCGACAAGAATCAGTAGAACCTTGGGCCCTTCGATTTGCCCAGTTTATTAATCGTTTTGGCACCCTGCGTGTTAGCGTGTTATTCGTCATTCTGACCCTCATCTTCACCATGACAGGCACCTACTTCTTGCGTATTTACATCATAGGGGATGTGAAGCTAGAAGATTTTATGAGTGCAATTATCCTGACCATCGTCAGTGCGCCTTGGGTATTGTTTTTCTTCAGTGAGTTAGTCAAACAACTTGAGCGCTCCAGAGGGCATTTAGCCGAAGCGGTAACCCAATTAGAGCGCTTACGTGAAGAAGATATTCTGCTTAGCCGTGAGCTGCAAAACAATATTAAACAGCTTAACTACGAGATAGAGCAGCGTAAAAATGCCCAAGAAGAGCGTGAAAGCGTATTCGTAGAATTAGAAAATGAAATTAAAGACAGAGCTGAAAAAGAAGCCCAAGCGCTGCGTTTGTCTACCTTGTTGCGTTCAATCATTGATGCCTCGCCAGATCTTATTTACTACCGTAACGAAGAAGGACAATTTGCAGGTTGTAACCGCTTAGCAGAACAAATGACCGGCCGAACCGAAGCAGAATTAATTGGCTTAACCCCGCATGAAGTTTGGGAAGAAGAGCTAGCGAGCCAAGTGGCAGCCAGTGATCATGAAGTACTAGAAAATGATGTAAGCATTACTGAAGAGGTTTGGCTGCGCTTTGCCGATGGTCGCCGTGGTTACTTTGAAATGCGCAAAGTACCTTTCTATGACAAAGACAATAAACGCTTAGGGTTATTAGCGTTTGGCCGTGATATTACAGAGCGTAAGCAGGCCGAAAATATCGTCGCGAAAGCCAGTAAAGATAAAACCAAATTTATCGCTACCATTAGCCATGAATTGCGTACGCCGTTAAACGGTATTGTCGGCTTAAGCCGTATGCTGCGCGATACCAAGTTAGATAAAGAGCAATTTGCTTGGGTGAGTACCATTTACGCCAGCGGTATTACTTTGGGGAATATCTTTAACGATATTATTGATATCGATCGCATGGGTCGTGACAAACTCGAGCTATCGCTAAAAACGGTATCTATAAAAGATTTCACCGAAGAGCTAAGCAGTATTATCAAATTGCTCGCTGCCGATAAAGGCCTTGCGTTTGATACTGACATTAAAGAGCCGCTGCCAGATTTTGTCGAAGTGGACGGCACCAGATTGCGCCAAATTTTGTGGAACTTGCTATTCAATGCGGTCAAGTTCACGCAAAAAGGGAAAGTGAGCTTAAGTGTTGAAGCGCACACCGCGGGTGATGGTATTAGTCACGTGAAATTTTGCGTTGGGGATACCGGCGTTGGTATACCTCAAACCGAGCTTGATAAGATATTTGCTATGTATTACCAAGTTAACTTGCCCGAGCATCAAAGTGCCACGGGAACGGGTATCGGCTTGGCGATATGTCAACAAATGGTGTCACTGATGAACGGTGACATAAAAGTCAGTAGTGAAATCGGTAAAGGCACCTGTTTCACGGTGGAGTTGCCATTACCCATAAGCAAACGCCCCATGCAAGTGGAAGAGCTGCAAGTACGTGGCCTGAATATTCTGTTGGTGGAAGATATAGAACTCAACGTGATGGTTGCCAAAGCATTATTAGAAAAGCTTGACCAGCATGTTGATGTGGCCATGACAGGCAGCGAAGCGATAAAAATGGTACGCGATAAACAGTACGACTTAATCTTGCTTGATATCCAATTACCGGATATGACAGGTTTTGATGTTGCCGCAACCCTGCACGAAGAAAGTCTGGTTGAACAAACCAGTATTGTTGCCTTAACGGCTAATGTGATTAAGCGCCGTCAGGAATACTTGGACAGCGGCATGGACGATGTTGTGGCAAAACCGGTTAAGAAGAGCCGTATCATTGAAGTATTTAACTCGCTGTTCAGTGAGCATTCTTACGAGTCGCACAAGCCTAATGAAGAAGAGCCAGATAAAGAGCTTGATGCCATTTTAGATTTAGATTTGCTGCAGATGTTGGTGGATACCATAGGCCATGAAATGGTCAGCACCAGTGTTAAAGTGTTTGAAGAAAATATGCCGGTTTACTTAGAAATTCTGCAACTTAGCTTAAGCGCTGATGAGAAAGACGAAGTGTGCTCTCAGGCCCATAAAATAAAAGGGGCTGCAGGCTCGGTTGGTTTGGCCAGAGTGCAAAAAATTGCTAATCAAATTCAACAAGGCGATCATCCAGCTTGGTGGGAAAATGTGCACGATTGGGTAGAAGAACTGACGTTTGCAGCTGAACAAGACATGCAAAAACTGGGTGAATGGCTAACCAAGCAAGATATTGACGATTAGCATTATGGGCGCCAACGATAGACTATCTAGGTGCTAAATTTGCCTCACGAGAGTGGGGCGCATCTATACCACGCATCTTTATAGGGAATAAGCATAAATATTGCTTGTGCCTACCGACCAGTTTATATACAATTCGCGCCGCTTAAAACAGTCACTTTAATTTTAGTTCCTTGTCTCCATACAGTCTGACTGTGCTGTCGAGGCTACAACCGTGAGGAGCAATATGATGCGTCATTACGAAATCGTATTCATGGTTCACCCTGACCAGAGTGAACAAGTTCCAGGTATGATCGAGCGTTATACCGGAATTCTTACCCAAAATGGTGGCACAATCCACCGTATGGAAGATTGGGGCCGTCGTCAATTGGCTTACCCAATCGACAAACTACACAAAGCACACTACGTACTTATCAATGCTGAAGCTTCTGCTGAAGCCGTTGAAGAGCTAGAGACTGCTTTCCGTTTCAATGACGTTGTATTGCGTAACCTAGTTATGCGTACTAAAGATGCTGAAACAGAGCAATCGCCTATGGCTAAAGAAGAGCGTCGTGAAAAGCGTGACGAAAGACCGTCTTCTGAAGACAAGTCTGTAGAACCTGAAGCAGCTACTGCTTCTGACGAAAAAGAATAAGGAGACAAAAAATGGCTCGTTTTTTTAGACGTCGTAAATTCTGCCGTTTCTCAGCTGATGGTGTTGTTCAGATCGATTATAAAGACATCGCTATGTTGAAAAACTATGTCACTGAAAGTGGTAAAATCGTACCTAGCCGTATCACTGGAACTAGCGCTAAATATCAGCGTCAGTTGTCAACTGCTATCAAGCGCGCGCGCTTCCTAGCATTGCTTCCATATACTGATTCTCACAAGTAACCCTAGCGAAATTAAGAGGTAGCAAGATGGAAATCATACTACTAAACAAGGTCGCTAACCTGGGCGGCTTGGGTGACAATGTCACTGTAAAATCAGGTTATGCACGTAACTACTTGTTCCCTCAAGGACAAGCGGTTCCTGCTACTAAAGCAAACGTAGAAAAATTTGAAGCACGTCGTGCAGAGCTTGAAGCAAAAATTGCTGACCAGCTTGCAGCGGCTGAAGCACGCGCAGCAAAAGTTGCTGAGTTGGCTGAAGTCACTATCGCAGCACCTGCTGGCGACGAAGGTAAATTGTTCGGATCTATCGGTACTCGTGACATCGCAGTAGCTATTACTGCCGCTGGTGTTGAGATTGCTAAATCTGAAGTTAAATTGCCTACTGGTACTTTGCGTGAAACTGGCGAGTTCGAAATCGACCTACAGTTGCACTCAGAAGTTACTACTACAATCAAATTGATTGTTATTCAAGAAGCTTAATTTAAGCCTTTTTGAATACTAAAAACACCGCCTGGTACAAGATGTACTAGGCGGTGTTTTTTTATGTGCTGAATTTATACCAATACCATCGAATAATACCAATCCGCATTAATAAGTGACCGCCTCAGAATGCGTCCAGCGGTTTTTG
>OJFX01000287.1_pt1 | contig 18322 bp, 7 predicted proteins | sample 1594171 | NCBI WGS metagenome assembly OJFX01 (sample SAMN05416840, study PRJEB24817) | seawater metagenome | isolation source: Sea water | place: Canada:Atlantic | collected 2013-07
CTGCATATCGTCGGCAGCGTCAGATGTGTATAAGAGACAGGTATATTTCCGGCGACCCTCTGACGCCGGTCATGGCCCATGGTCTGCGGTCGGCCCAGATCGGCCTCAGCGCATTCGGCAAGGGCCTGGTCAAGATCCCGGAAGTTCTGGAAGACGATGCGTTCCGGCTCTTCGATGTCGTCGACCGCATGTGGAAGCATTCCGGCTACAAGCGGGAATTCCCGGTCGCTCATGACGGGCGGTCCTACCGGTGCGCCCTGATCGCACCACCGGAACTGGAATTCGATGATCAACGCGAAGCGTCACGGGCTCATGAGATCCGCTGGTGTATTCGTCAGGTCAGTCAGCGTCCGCCGAGCTTCGAGGATCTCAGCCTTCCTGCGGATATCCGGGAGAGCATAGAGGAACTGATGGTGCGCCGCGGACTGGTCATCTGTTCCGGACCCTTCAGTGCGGGCAAGACCACGCTGGCTTCCTCTGTTCTGGACCACTGGGTGGGCAAGTCCCGGGATGTGGGCATCACCCTCGAGGATCCGCCGGAGATCCCGCTCGGGCGCGTGACGCAGGATCGCGGGGTCATTTATCAGATCGACCTGCAGGACAGTTCGATCCGCAAGGCCATCAAACACGCGCGCCGCTGGTCTCCACGTTATGTCTTCCTTGGCGAGGTCAGGACATCCGACGTGGCCGGCGAGCTGTTGCACATGTCGATTTCCGGCCCCCTGACGATCTGCACCATCCATGCGTCGGATCCGGTCCAGGCGATCGTCTCCTTGTTCCGCTTTGCCTCCTCTTCCATGTCCGAAGATATGGCGCGCGACATGATCGCAGCCTCCCTCCTGCAGGTCTTTCATCAGGAGATCATCGCGGGACGCGTGATGATGAAACAGGCCCAGATCCATGGCGCGGACAATCACCTCATCCGCTCCAAGATCAAATCGGGGAATTTCAGGGGTCTCTACGAGGATTTCGATCGCCAGGTTATCAACAGGAATTCTAGCGGAAAATAGGTCTTCACAGACTTGCTTGTTTGAATTTCGCATTTTTGATCGTAGACTCCCAGCAATATGCGACGGGGGAAATTCCCCCTCGAGAGTGAGAAAAACGGAGAATTAGTCATGAAAAACAGGATCGGGCTCTTTCGCAGTCAATCCGCGCTCGTGGGTGTGCTCGCTCTCGGTGTCAGCGCTCTGGCCCCAAGCGTGTCTTATGCAGAGGACTGGCTCAACTCGATCCAGGACGCCCGCTGCGACCCGGCAGATATCGAAGGTGTGACAGGCAACGTCCGCAACGCCATCGAGGCCTCTGTGCGCCGCGCCGAGATGACCATCCAGGCTCCGACGCCTGTCGGCGACCTCGGATGCCTCAACGATCTGATGACGGCACCGCTGGATACATTTTCGAATGTGGGTGGCCTTCTGGACAGCCTCATGAGCGGTCTGGGCGACATCGGCTCCACATCCCTCAATCTCGATATCGATGTCTCCGGCATGATCTGTGGCTTTGCAGCTGAGAAATTCGCAACCCTGACCTCACCGCTCAGTGACACGGACAAGACCATGTCCGGCTTCGCCTCGCTGGCGGCCAGCTCTACCGATCGCGTCAGCGGTGCGCTCAGCTCGGCCTTCACCGACCTCGAGAACGGCACATGGGACAGTGGCAGCGTCGGATCAACGACGGCGTCCAACAGCTATTCGGGCGTGGCCTCAACCACTGACAGCAGTGGGTATTCCGGATCGATCACGAACTATACGCCTCCGGATGTGTCGGCGTCCGAAAGCGATGTCGACGAGGCGACCTACACTGAGGTCAACGACACCTCGATCGTCGACGACAGCAATGCATGGAATGAATACAATCAGCGGCTGATGCGCTCCCTGGGGCAGTATGTTGGATGTCGCGTCGCGGGAGAGCTCGATGGCACAAGTGTCACGGGCTCCTACTACGGCTCCGGTACCTGGAATGTTCCGGGATCGCTGAGTGATTGCACGTTCAATCCCGGCGCATGGCCGGCGGCGATTTTTGAAAGCAACAGCGCCACAATGCAGGTGACTGCAGCTCCGAGCAACAACCGCAGCGCAGATGTGTCCCCGATGGATCGACTGGGTGGTCAGGAGCGGGATGAAAATGCACCCGCGGCGACGGGTGCCGACAACGGCAACGAAACTGAAGGATCGGCCACAACGATCTGGGACATGCTCGGCCGGTAAGGCGGGACAAGGAGAATGAACATGAAGAAGCTTATCATCAGCACCTGCTTCACCGCTCTCACCCTGACCGCCACCGCACAGGTGGCGAGCGCAGGTGGCTGGGCAACGGCGCCGCAAGCGGCACGCATCATCAGTCAGCTGCGGAGCATCAACAAGAACGAGATCCAAACCGGCAAGAACGTCAAGGCTGTCGAAGAGCAGGTCGAAAACTCCATGGAGGAGGCTGCCGACCGGATCATCGCGGCTCTGCGCGGGCACTCGGCTGAGCAATCGTCCTACCAGGACAAGCAGATCGAAGCCTCACGCCGGATCACTGATGCGGCAGAGATGAACGCCACCGAGCGGATGCGTCAGGAATTCCGCGCCCGCGCGGAAAGCGGTGAGTTCGATCCCAGCCCTGACATCTGTCTGCTCGCGGGTCTCTTCCGCGACAGCGGGGCCACAGCGTCGACACCGCGGGGTTCCTCGACGGTTGCCGGGGCGCGTCAGCTCAACAACGGCGGCGACCCGGCCGTCCGGCAGGGCGGCACAGCACGTGCAAAAGCCACAATCGATGAGCGCGCTGAGCTTTCGGGAGCCATGGGTGGTTTCACCGATCCGACCGTGGATGCGGCCGCTATCCTGCAGAATCCTACCCTCAGCATGGGAAACGATGAGGATCGTCGGGCTGCAGAGCGCCTGGTGCGCAATCTCACCGACCCGAACCCTCCCCGTCCCGTGACCTCCGCCGAGATGCAGACACCTGCCGGTGTTGCCCGGGCCGAGGCACGTACGATCCAGGAAACGCGCAACAACGCGGGTGCCGAAGTCGTATCCATGGTGATGAACATGCGCACGGAAGTCGGTCCGACCGAGCCGTGGCAGCCCTACCTCGAGGACATTTCGAACTACAACCGGCCGGTCGGCGAACAGGTCTCCGAGCTTCAGGCGATCGATATCCGCACGCTGCGCCACTATGCGCCGAAGCCCGAAGTGTTTCAGGAGCGTGCAGCCTGGTCCGAGAAGCAGCTGCTTCAGGAGATCCTCGACGTCGTATCGATCCAGGCGCGCATGCAGTATATCCAGCTCGAGATGGACAGCCGTCGCGCCATTGTCGACACGCAGATCCTGTCGGTGCTCAACAACGGCGGGTAAACCCGGCGCAGGTGAGTACGGATGACAGGGCCGGGGATTTCAGATCCCCGGCCCTTCTTCGTCCATGGCCCGAGATGCCGATTTTTATGTTGATAAACGACCCTCTCCTCACGCCATGCTTCTCCCTGGGTGGTATAAAGGGGGTATTCTGACAAGCTCGCCGCCAGGTATTTCCCGAAGAGATATCCTCGTCGGCACGAGCGCGAAAAGGAAAGACAGAGATGGCTGAGCACATCAAGAAGTCACAGTCATTGCCGATGGCCAAGGACGCGATGGACCCCGGAATGATCCGGAGGCCAATCCGTTCGCCGATCCAGGCATTCCGCGACACGATGGCGTCGAAAGAGACGGTGATGATGTCGCTTGTCGGCTCCGTTTCGATGATGGCCGTCTTCCCGCAGGCCTGGGTCGGAATCCTGCCGGCCTCTCTGGGCTATTATGCATGGGCCTCCTCCCGGAAATTCCGCTTGCCCTTCAAGGTGCCGCAGAGTTGGGGCGGGCTCGATTATGCAACACCCAAACCTGGCGGAAATGGCTACTCGAAGGCTGGCGGTATCCTCTATTTTGGTCGTGACCAGCAGAGCCTCGAGGAGCTGTGGATCGAAAACGGCGATGCCCGCCGCCACGGCTTCTTCCTGGGAACCACCGGTTCGGGTAAGGCGCTGCCGCTCGACACCCCGGTCCTCACGCCGCGCGGCTGGGTTGAAAACGGTGACCTGCGGCCTGGCGACGAGGTCTGCCATCCCCTGGGCGGCACGTCCCGTATCAGCTCCATTCATCCGCAGGGCACAATCCCGGCAGTCCGGGTGTGGTTCTCCGACGGCCGCCATGCGGATTGCTCAATCGATCACCTCTGGCATGTGCGGGCACGGCCCCGTGTAAACCTCGACGCAAAACTCGGTATCGCCGAAGGGCTCGGATTTACCGACGAAGGCAAGAACATGACCGCGGGTGACATCGGGATCCTGCATGGCATGCATGGCGACAAGCTGCATATCGAGATTCCGCTCGCCGTTCCTCATGAGGGCCTCGCCGTTCCTGAAGACAGCATGATCCTCTCTGACGATCATGCCATGCTGGGCGCGCAAAACGGCCTGCACCTGTTGAACTACATGCCTTCGCTCTATGGCACCCCATCCGCGCGCATGGAGTTCCTGAAAAAATGGTCCCGCCAGGCACAGATCGTTGCTCATGTCGAAAAACATGGGGTGCGCCTGTCCGGCCTGCGTACACCGGATGCGAAAATCCTCAAGCAGCTTGTCTGGTCGCTCGGGGGCACCGCGACAGTCTATGTCCGTGGGGACAAGAAGGGCAACGCTGCCGGCGTTGACCTTCTCATCATGTTTAAGGGCATCGAGCAGCTCTGGCCGCAGGCCGTCGGCTGCAAATTCGCAGGAGAGGGTCTCGAGATCACCGAGGTCGAACGCCTCGAGGATGATGTCGAGATGTCCTGCATCAAGACCGACCGCGAGGATGGGCTCTACGTCATGGAAAACCATGTTGTGACCCATAACACAGAGCTTTTGCTCGGCGTGGTCAGCCAGACCCTGATGTGGTCCTCCGGCTTCCTCTTCATCGATGGGAAGGGTACGACGGAATTCTATGCACGTGCCTGGACCCTGGCCAAGCGCTTTGGCCGGGAGGACGACGTCCGCGTGCTGAACTTTACCGACGCGGGTGGCGATCCGGACGCCCCGGCCGGCGGACCAGACGTTCAGTCGAACACACTGAACCCGTTCTCCAAAGGCGGCGCCGACCAGCTGATGAACCTCATCGTGGGCCTCATGGGCGATGCCGGGCAGGGCAACGACATGTGGAAGAACCGCGCCATGTCGCTCGTGACTGCAGCCATGAAGGCCCTCGTCCAGATGCGCGACGCGGGCGACATCCTGCTCGACGTCCAGGCCATCCGGGACTTCCTGCCGCTCGGAGAAGGCTTCAAAAAGGAGCTGCTGAAGGGCAAGGCCCCCCGGACGATCGAAGAGGTCCCCGAGGAAGCCTGGCACGAGCTTCGGACCCGCGGCGGCATGATCGAACTCTACCTCAGGGCCATGAAGGGAGACTTCTCGAATTCATCCCGACTCGCGCTCAAAGCGTTCTTCGATACCCTGCCCGGCTTCAACCTGCAGAAGGCCCTGAAAGGGGACGCTCAGGACGGTAAGGCCTCGGAACAATACGGTTTTTTGAGCATGCAGCTTACCAAGCCCCTCGGCTCGCTCGCCGATGACTATGGGCACATTTTCCGTACCCCGCTTGGTGAGGTCGACATCGATGACGTCGTCCTGAATCGTCGTATCCTTATCGTACTTCTTCCCGCTTTGCAAAAGGCTCCGGAAGAAATGCAGATGTGTGGCAAAATTGTTGTCAACCTCGTGAAGATCATGATGGGTAACGCGTCCGGCTCTGCCCTGCATGGTTCAAAGCGGGAGATCGTCGACAGCAAGCAAACGCGTGCGCCATCTCCCTACATCGTGGTGCTCGATGAGGCCGGCTATTACATGGTGAAGGGCATCGATGTTATGATGGCCCAGGCCCGTTCGCTTGGCTTCATGATCATCGTCGCGGGGCAGGATATGTCCGCGATGCAGGCGATCTCGCCGCAGATCGCCGAGACCGCCGCGGCCAACGCCTCGATCTTCGCGGCCGGGAAGACGGTGGACGGGGATAAGACCGTCGGCTTCATCCAGAAACTCTTCGGTCGCACGCAGGTCTCTGTCACCTCGGGATACACCGCGCAGAGCGGCATGCTCGGTACGAAATGGGTCGACCGGATGGATGCCTCCTTCCAGGAGGTCGACAAGGTCAAGCTCGAGGAGCTGCAGAACATGCAGCCCGGTGAGTTCTACCTGCTGTTTGACGGCACGATCGTGCGCGCCTCGACCTTCTTTGTCGGGATGGTCGGAGATGATGGGTTCGGTGAAAACTATTCTGTCAACAAGTTCCTGAAGGTCCGCGGCCCGACAGACCGCGTGCCGGGTCTCGACCAGACGGTGGAGATCAACTTCATCGGATCGATGGTGGATACCTCCGAGAAGCTCATCCGCTTCACCAAGGATGCAGAGGGCCTCAAGGACCTGGATGCACCCGAAGACAGCCTGACCGAGATCACGCGCGTGGCCCAGGCATTGTTGTGGAAGGCCGGCAGACATGCGGGCAAGCCGCGCAATATCCATCACGCTTGGTTGGGTGGCATCATGCTCGGCCTCGCCAATGAAGCACAGGAATACACCGACGAATCCGCAGACCGGGACGATAACTGGGAAGACGAACTGGATGTCGATCTCATGGGCGAGCTCGGCATTCGCGGGGAATTCTCTGACGATGGTCCGGCGGAGGGCGCCGCCGCGATGCGGCGTCGGATGGCCGAGATCGACATGGATGAAATCGACGATGAGGAAGAGCCCGTCGGTGACGTGGTCCGCGGCCTGCAGCGTGCTGCGCGCGGCCGGACACCCCAGGAGCGACATGGCGGAATGATCGATCTCCTGATCGCGCAGGAGCGCGCGAAGGAAAAGGTAGATCTCGAAGAGACCGTCCGGGAACAAGCGGACAGGATCCGCCAGCTCGAGAGATCCCTCGACATGAAAACGGCGGCTTCGGAGCGGTTCACGGCCCGAGAAAGCCGCATCGAGACGGTTAAGCAGGTCGCGGCCTCCTTCGGTCGCCGTGATCATATCATCGGCAATCGCACTCTTCAGGACGAATTCGGGCGCCGGATCTCCCACCTCGACCGGATGTCAGAAGCTGGTGAAGGACACCTTGCCCGCGGGGCGAGCAGCCTCCTGTCCTCCCTTTCGATGATCGCCTGGCCGGAATCCCGGACACCGGAAGCCACCTGCGACATCCTCGCTGATGCCACCAATTTCCGCGTTCAAGAGCTCTCCTCGGCCTATGAGGGGGTCCGGGATGCTCTTCGGATGCTCAAGGACGAGGTCGCGCAGGCTGGCCAGGAAAGGGCCGGCATCGAAGCGCTACTCGCGGAACGCGGGGGCCTTCTGGCCATCCATCAGAACCGCATCCTGAGGGAGATCATCGGCCAGCTGATCGCAGACAGCCCGATCCTGGACCGCCGTATCTGGCGCAAACAGGTTCGCACCGCGTTCGAGCGGGAGGGGATCGCACCGACGCTGGGCGAATTCAACGCCAGATCGGAAACTGAAATCCTGGAGATGTACGGTGTTGGCCCTTCGAGCTATGAGGCCGTCGTAGAAGAGCTTGTCCAGGCCGGGATCCCCAGCTTCCACGTGATCGAAAAGCTCGCCCGGAAACCCGGGAGGCCGGTGCCAGACTATCGCAGGATCATCCGGGAACTGACCGGTCATTGTGAGGAGGGTTATATCCATGGCCCCTCCGAAACCGATCTCGCCTTCATCGCGGCGAGCGAGGACGCCATCCGCAAGGCGCATTTACGCGTTCAGGATTTGATTCAGATGACCGGCGCGAAACCCTCAGAGACGCATGCCCAGGAGACTCCCGAGCCGCTGCCGAAGACATATGAGGAGCGGATATCACGGCTCAACGATTTAAGCGACGCCTTCGAGTGAACGCGTCTCCCCGGAACGAAACAGGGCCCTGATCCAATCAGGGCCCTGTTTCTTTTCTGTCGATGGGTCTCAGCCCAGGCTGGCGCTGCGCTCCCGCTCTTCCGCCGCAGCCATGGGCACGTAATCATCCTCGATGTCCGGTTCCGGGAAGCAGATACGCTCATGGCCACGCAGCTTCAGCATGGGCCGGGTGGCCGCAACATAGAGCGCGTTCCACTCCTCGAGCGCGAGCGTCTTGTGCTTCTCGGACTGCTTTTCCGCCTTACGGTACCGCATCCCCATCTGGAAGACATCCTTCCAGTCCTGGCCGAGCTGCACGCCGGGCCACTCGAGGCCCTTGGAGCGGTGCGCGGTGCAGATCATGACGTTGGCATCGGCCTGACCCTTCTGCTGGTGCGTTGCGAGTTTCTCGATCTCGGGCACCATACCGTTTTCGACCAGGTTCACGATCTTGTTCAGGGACTGGTCAGCCTCCTCGGCCTCCATGCACAGCTCATCCCAGCTGTCATACTGCTTGAGGTCCTGCGAGGTCACCTTGTCCGGTCGACCCTCAAAAAGGGCCTGGGCCGAGCGGACATCCTGAAGCAGCCCGTCCATGTTGTCGACATGGAGCTTGATGCCGCGCTTCATGCAGCGCAGCGCTTCATCGATCATGCCGAGGTTGGTCCGGCAGATGATTGCGGCCTTGGCGCCCTCATATCCGGTGATGTCGTTCTGGCCGGCACCGATCAGGCGCTGCTCGGGTCCGCCGTCAGGGCGGGTCGACAGGATGTGGCGTGCGACCTCGGCCACCCGTTCATCGAAACGGAATGATTGCGTCAGGTACTTGGTATCGCCCGGAAGCAGGCCAAGTGCGTTCTCGGCGCCGCGCCAGCTGTAGATCTGCTGGTAAGGATCGCCGACCGCGATGATCGACAGGCCCGTCTTGGTGATGATCGAACGCTGCACAGGGTTGATGTCCTGCGCCTCATCGACCATCAGATATTTGTAACTGGAGAAAGCCTGGGAGCGCAGGTCCGCATCCAGGTCCAGGACCTTCAGATACATGTCGTGGCTCATCTGGCTGTTTTCCAGGTAGTGCGTCCAGAGCGCTTCGGCGATATTCGTGATCGGCATGGCCAGCCGCTGCATGGCATCGCGCGCCTGTTCGCGCTTCAGAGGATCGCGGATCATCTCCGGATCTCCGAGCGAGCTGATGAGGGCCTCTTCGCCATGGGCAATATCGAAACCATCCGCCGCGGAATTGCAGAAGGCCGACAGGGTGCGCGAAACCGCAGAGGCGACCCGGTAGTCGGTCCATCCCTGCACATTCGGAATACGGAAGCGGTTCATCACCCCGGTGTCCCGGATAGCGCGTGCGTTGATCGTCAGCGGGCGGCCGATGATTTCCCGGACCGCACCATAGGCCAGGCTGTGCATCGTCGAGGCAGAACAGCGGGTCATCGCCAGCTTTCGCTTTGCTTCGTCCGCGATCGACTTGTTGAACGCCAGGTAGACGCCCCGGTTCTTCATGACACCGGCCACCGCTTTCAGGGTGGTGGTCTTGCCTGCCCCGGCGAAGGCAATGACCTTCAGGTTATCGCCCGACCGCATTCCGGCCGCGTGATTCTCGATGTCTTGCTGTTCATCTGTCAGGCGCATACCGGACTCCGTTTATCTTTTTCGCGTTCGTGCAATCCTATGGTCCATGTGCGAAAATCCATAGTTAAAAGCAGAGATGCCACCGCTCCCTCCCCAGTTGTGCTTCACCTCCATGTAGAAGATCGTGTAAAAAATACCGATTATCTGCCTTTCCCGGAGTATTGCCCGCATGTGTTGCGCAATAATATTTCCTAGAGGGATATGTCTGGATAACAATCATTTGTGGTTTTTCGCATGTGCCCTTATGATGTGAAATTGGAAAAGACCAGATAAATCGGAGCGGGCAATGAACCGGAAAATTCAGTTCTCCCTCGTGGCAACAACGGCCATTGCGGCCGTTCTCTCGAATCCGGCATACGCTCAGCAGTCCCGTCCCGATGGTGGCAGCAGCGTCTCGGACCTCGAGAACCCCACGTATGACGCGAACACATCACTGGGGGTCGTCACTGGCGACAACCTCGGCAATCACATTGCCGACGGCGAGCTGAACATGAACGGCTTTGCCATCTTCAACATGGGCGATCCTGTCGACCCGATGGATGGGGTGAGCCTTCAATATCTGCAGGACTACGTTACCGCCAACGGCGATAACCTGGGCAATCACACTGCCACCACTGTCCTGAACATGGGTGGCTTCGCCATCACCCAGCTCCCTGCTCCGACGGGGCCGACGCATGCTGCAAACCGCGCCTATGTCGACACGGCAGTGGCGGGTGCCGGCGATGATCTGGGTAACCATACCGCGACCGAAAGCCTGGATATGAACGGGCACCGCATCACCCGTCTGGATGATCCTGAAAACGGCAGGGATGCTGTTCCTTTCAGTTTCCTCGAGCAGTATGTCACGGACAATGGCGATCACCTGGGCAACCATATCGCTACGCAGGATCTGGACATGAAGGACTTCAAGGTCCTGAATGTGATGGATCCGACCGAAGACAAGGACGCCACCAACAAACTCTACGTCGATGGTTTGATTTCCGGTATCGATGACAGCATCGATGACCTCGAGGCGATCGAGATCATTGCCGGTACCGGTCTGACGGGTGGCGGTGATCTTACCCAGAACCGCACGATTTCCTTCAGCACCACCTGGGGCGACAACCGCTATGCGCTGCGTTCGCGTGCCGTCAATGCCGGCACCGGCCTGACGGGCGGCGGCAATCTGGCTGCCAACCGGACGATCTCGCTCAACCTGTCCTACGGTGACAACCGCTGGATCAACCGCACCGCGAATGCGACGATTTCGGGCACAAAGACCTTCACCGGACCGGTGATCGTCAACACGCCCACGATCAACAATCATGCGGCCAACAAGGCCTATGTCGACAGCACGGCAAACAGTGCGATCGACTCCCTCATCGCGGGCGACGGTCTGACGAAGACCGGGCGCACGTTCGCTGTCGACAACACCGTTGTCCGGACCTCGGGCAATCAGGTGATCAATGGCGCAAAGACGTTCAGTCAGATCCGCCACTTCGCTGACTCGAATGTCGCCAACGGCAGTGCCCGTTTCGGCCGTTCGACCAGCCAGTACATTGATTTCCACGGCGGATCCTCCGGGAACTTCATCACCAGCGTCTCCAGTCAGGCGAATAACAAAGCCCTCCATCTGCGCCTGCAGAACGGCGCTCTGACGCATAACTTCACGTTCCTCTCTGATGGCCGCATCGCAAACGTTGCAACGCCGACAGCCGCGAGCGATGCCGCGAACAAGGCCTATGTCGATGCCGCTGCTGCAAACGCTGTCGGTACAACCTATACCTCCGGCACAGGTCTTGATCTGACGGGCACGCAGTTCTCCTTCGACACCACTTTCGGTGACGAACGGTACGCCGAGCATGTCGATGTTACCGGTGCGTCGAATTATGATTCCGTCCTGGGCGGCACCACCGCATCAGGGGCCCGCACCTTCCATCACTCGATGGGGGGAGCGCCTGCGGATGCTCCGACTACGGAACAGCAGGTTGGCATCCGGCTGGGCAGCCCTTGGGGCCGTACGGATGTCGCCTTCCCGAACAACGATGACGTTAATCGCGGCTTCTTCCGTACCGGAAATTCGGTAAACTGGGCCGAAATCGTCAGCTCCGAGAACATCGGTTCCTTCGTGGCGGCAAACGAGACGACATATACGGCAGGCACAGGCCTCACCCTTACGGGTGGTCAGTTCCAGTTCAACACCGCCTGGGGCGACGGACGCTACGCTCTGCGTGGCCGCTCGCTTACGGCGGGCGATGGCCTGACCGGTGGTGGCACACTTGCCGCGAACCGCACCTTCTCTGTCGACGGCTCCGTTGTCCGGACCTCGCGTTCGATCGCGACTGGTACCGGCCTGAGCGGTGGTGGGAACCTGTCGGCGAACCGCACCTTCTCGGTGGACAATACTGTCTTCCGTACCGGCCTCGCCGTGGCCGGGAACCTGCGCTTTGCCAGCGCCAACGGCCGCGGCCTCCGGTTCTTCGACAACGACAACTACAAGATCTACATGTCCTCCATCGGCGACAGCACCTGGGGTGGCCGGCTCGACAGCGCGTCGGACTACAACATGTACTTCCGCATGGCTGGCGGCACGAGCCGCGGCTTCGTCTTCAAGAACGCCAACAATGCGATTTTCCAGATTTCGGGAAATGGTACCGCATATGCGAACGGCGGTTACCGCAGCTCCGGCGACACCGGATGGTTCAACCAGACCCATGGTGGCGGCTGGTACATGCAGGACAGCACCTGGATCCGGACGTATAACGACAAGAACATTTTCACCGGTGGCCAGCTCCGCGCCGACGCTGGCGTCATGGTCGGCAGCACGCTTTCGATCGGTTCGAATGGCAGGCTGAATGCCGCCAACAGGCAAATCATCAACGTCGCGACTCCGACTGCAGGCACGCATGCGGCCAACAAGTCCTATGTCGACGCACGCCTCTCGGCCCAGCCGGACGCGGACACCACCTACACGGCCGGCACCGGCCTGGTGGAAAGCTCGCAGGTCTTCTCCTTCGATATCTCCTGGGGTGATGCCCGCTATGCCCAGCGTGGGCGCGTCCTGACAGCCGGTGACGGTCTGACGGGCGGCGGAAACCTGGCATCCAACCGCACCTTTGCGGTCGACAGCTCGGTTGTCCGGACATCGCGCGCTGTGAGTGCCGGCACCGGTCTCTCCGGTGGTGGTAATCTCGGGGCCAACCGGACGATTTCGTTCAACACCAGCTGGGGCGATGGCCGCTACGCACTGCGTGGCCGCAACATTGCAGCAGGCACAGGCCTGTCGGGCGGTGGCAACCTTGCGGCAAACCGGACGCTCTCGTTCAACACCACCTGGGGTGACACGCGCTACTCCCAGCATGGCATGCTTGCCGGGGGCACCTACGACAGCCAGATGGGCGGAACCACAACCGCTGAGGCCCAGACCTTCTACCACTCGCAAGGATCGAGCCCCAGCGACGCTCCGGTCAATGCGCAGCATGTTGGTATGCGCCTGGGCAGCCCCTGGGGCCGCACAGACATGGCCTTCCCGAACGATGCCGGGGGCCTGAACCGTGCCTTTTTCCGGACCGGTACCTCGACCGCATGGTCGGAGATCGTCACGAACGACAATATCGGATCGATGATCGGCGCCGGAACCGGCCTGACGAAGAGCGGCAACACGCTCTCCTTCAACGCCGCCTGGGGCGACGGTCGCTATGCACTGCGCGGACGCAACCTGGCAGCTGGCGACGGTCTGACGGGCGGCGGCAACCTGGCTGCCAACCGCAGCTTCGCCGTGGACAGCTCGGTGGTCCGTACCGCCCGCTCGCTCACCGCGGGCACCGGTCTGACCGGTGGCGGCAACCTCGGTGCGAACCGGACCTTCTCTGTCGATGGATCGGTCTTCCGCACCGGAGCTGCGATCGCTGGCAACCTGCGCTTCGCCGCGGACGATGGTCGCGGCATGCGGTTCTGGGACAGCGATAACTACAAGATCTACATGTCGAGCCAGGCAAACGGAACCTGGGGCGGGCGTCTCGACGCGGCGACCGACTACAACATGTATTTCCGCATGGCTGGCGGCAACCGCGGCTTTGTCTTCAAGAATGGCAATAACCCGGTCTTCCAGATCGACGGAAACGGCCAGCTTCACGGCGCCAATGGTCGCATCCAGACGCCCGATGCCTTCGTTACGACGAACAGCAGCGGCGTCCGGATGGTCTCCGGCAATTACGGTGCATTCTGGCATCAGAATGGCAGCCATCTTTACCTGATGATGACCAACTCCGGTAACCAGTACGGTTCCTACAACGGCCTGCGTCCGTTCTATGTCAGCCTGGCCGATGGCAAGGTGAACATGCGCCAGGGCCTCGATATGGGGGGCGGTCGCATCAATAATGTCGCAACCCCGGCTGCGGCGACAGATGTGGCGAACAAGGCCTATGTCGACAGCCAGTCCGGCCCCTCCTATGCGGCAGGCACCGGTATCAGCATCAGCGGCACGACGGTCAGCTTCAACACCGCCTGGGGTGATGGCCGCTACGCCCTGCGTGGCCGGACCATCGGCACGGGATCCGGCCTCACCGGCGGCGGTAACCTGGCAGCAAACCGCACGCTATCGGTGGATGGGACCGTTATCCGGACGACCGGCAACCAGAGCATGTCCGGCGTGAAGACGCTGACGGGTGAGCTGCGCATTCTGCACAACAGCAGTGCGCCGAGCACGAAGATGCGCCTCGGTCGGAGCACGTCCCAGTACATGACCTTCCACGGCAGTGCGACGGGCAACTTCATGACCGGTGTTTCGCCCAGCGGGAACAACAAGCCGATCATCCTGCGCCCTCAGAGCGGCGGGGTCTCGCATAACTTCATCTTCTCGACCAACGGTCGCATCAGTGGTGTTGCAACTCCCGCGGCGGCGACGGATGTGGCGAACAAGGCCTATGTCGACAGCCAGGCTGGCTCCACTTACGCGGCTGGCACCGGCATCAGCATCAGTGGCACGACGGTCAGCTTCAACACCTCCTGGGGTGATGGCCGGTATGCCCTGCGCGGCCGGACCATCGGCACGGGCCTTGGCCTCACCGGTGGCGGCAACCTGACGGCGAACCGTCAAATTTCGCTGCGTCCTGAGTATCAACGTCATCAAGCGCAGACCAATGCTGTAGGCCTGCTTGCCTACAATGGTCACAATCGCACAGCGGGCCAGCTCTACGGCGGTGGTACAAACCCGGCGTCGACCGTGCGTCTGAACTATGACGGCTCGCTTTACGCGACACGGTTCTATTCGACCGCCTACTACTACTTCTCGGACCGCACTCTGAAGAAGGATATCGAGACGATCGACGCTGAAACCGGCATGGGCATCGTGCGCGATCTGCGCCCGGTCTCCTACGCATGGCGTCAGAACGATCAGAAGGCTCTCGGTGTCATTGCCCAGGAAGTCGAAGAGATCATACCGACAGCCGTGACGACCAACGAGGAAGGTCTCAAGGCGGTGGACTACATCCAGATGATCGCACCCATGCTTGCGGCCATCCAGGAGCTGGATGAACGGGTCCAGGTTCTCGAGGCAGCGGCCAACTGATCGCAAATGCGAAAAATCTAAACTCAAGGGCCCTGCACTGCGGGGCCCTTTGCTTTCAGGGCTTCGCTTCCGCGCGGTGATGGTGGATAACCACCTGTTTCCGAAAGAAAGCACTTTGTTTTTTCACGAACAGTGGCGACACTTGGACCCAAAAGATGGGCGAGTTATGCAGGCACTGATCATCATAGAAGCGCAGGGCAAGGCACAGGCCTGGACCCGCATCACGGAAGCGATACGCATGCCGTCCCTCGTCGTGGCGACGAGCGGACATGTATGCCATTTTCCCAATCGACTGACACCACTCGGAATCGATATCCGCAAAGGCAAGACGCTGGATCCCGGCCGCGTTCCGGATCCCGTCAAGTCGCGCGCGATCATCGAGGCCGTGGCCTCCGTCCCGGAAACCTGTCCGATCGTCATTGCGATGGACAACGACGTCGAGGGGGATGTCATCGCCTTCGATGTGGTTGAGATCATCCTCAAGAACTTCCCCTCCCGGGCAAGCCGCATGGTGCGCATTCGCCCTGGTCCCATCACGCGTGAGGGGGTCCGGGCCGCCCTGGCTTCGGCCAGGCGCATCTCCGGTCGCAGGATCGTGTCCGATGCTGTGCATGGCCGGTCTCGCGCTGTGACCGATCGGTGGATCGGTTCGACCTTTTCACGCATGGCCGGGGTCCCTGTGGGCCGTGTGCGCTCTGCTGTGCTGGGCGCGACGCTTCTGCTGAACCGCGCCCCGCAACGGCTCGTATCGCATCCGGAAACCGGCGAGATCACCTTCCAGGCACGCTCTGCCATGGGCGGACGCCCCTTTATCGCCCGGGTACCGCTGACGGGCTCGGAAGACAGTTCCCGGGTTGCCAAGCTGGTCAGCCTGGCCCGCCGGCATACAGGCCTTCTCGTGCCTGGCGCGGTACGTCCGCGGCAATCGCTGAGCGCCGCTGTGGCGCCCCGGGTCGGGACAGTGCGCCCGTTCAACACCGCCGATGCGCTGGCCTATGCGTCCCGCCATCATGGCATCACATCGAGTGTCGCCATGCGTGGCCTGCAGGATGCCTATCAGGACGGGATCATCTCATACCCCCGCACGGACAGCCGGAATCTCTCTTCGGAAAGCGCCTCCAAAGTCGTCATGCTCGGATTCTCCTGCGGACTTAATGGTCTCGAGGCGGACGTGCTTGCAAACGAGGGCAGGATATCTGCCGACGGCATCGAGGTGACGCCTGATGCGCATGAGGCATTGCACCCGGTCATGGCGCTTTCGACAGTGAACTCCGATCGTTTGCGTCAGATGATCCGGCGCCCGATCCGGGAACCGGAAAGCGGCTGGCAGCGTGCGGAGGTCCGCGACCTCATGGCGGCCCTGGTGGCGCGCCGGTCCTTCGAGGCCGCGCGGGAAATCATGCTGGAACCCGGAAACTGGCATCTGGACAACGTTCAGGGCATAAGCCCGGAAGAGGCAGAGCTTCTCCATGACCTCGACTGGCAGCGCGAGATAGGCTTCAACTATCCCTGGACGCGGCACCTGATCACCGGGGTCCGCAGCTGGCCGATGGAAGCGGTTCTGCTCGAGCTGATGGCATCGGAAGGCCTTGGTCGTCCATCGACCTATGCCGGTCACCTGCGCACGGCGACCCAGAGCGGTGAGATCGAGATGGCTGCATTTCCGTCACCACCCCGACCTTCCGTGTCGGGCATGCGGTCCCTGCGCAAGATACCGGCTTCCGTCTGGGATCCGGCGACCTGCAGGCTGATCGAGGCGACGATGGAGAACAAGAGCAACTTTGTCGGTGAGGACACCTCGGGATATCTGAACGAGCGTGCCCGGCACCGGGTGCTCAGCTGGTTCACCAAGGTGCCTGACGAAATGCGCATTCCGCTCGAAGCGGCGATAAGCCTGGCCCAGGGCGGTGGCCGCACGAGCGGTCACAAAAAGACGGCTGAGGCCGCGCATCCGGGTGAGATCAGTATGGAGCCGGCACCGCCCTCGCCCTACAACTGACCCGTTACCCGAACCAGATGCGTTTCTCTCCGGAATCGATATGAACGAACCGGCCGCGGTAGTGGCCGGTTCCTCCGATCTCGAGCCATTGCGCATAACGGGCAACATGCTCGACCGAGCCTCCCTTCACCACGAAATCGACAGCCCGACCCCGCAGGTGGAAGGAATTCACCGCTGTGCGATACCCTTCGCTGCGCAGATAGTCATTGGTCGCTTGCGAGCGGTACCCGGAATTGACCTGGATCTCGCCGGTGAGCCCGTCCCGCAGGGCGGCTGTCCGGATTGCGGCCAGGGCCCAGTAGAGCCTGACATCGCACTGCACAACCTGATCCTGACGCCAGTCGCGGAGCAGGAAGTTGATCTCCCGCAGACCTGTCCGGTTGTAGCCGGTGGTGCCGAAGAAGCGCACCTGCTTCCGCTCGCGGGTGTGAGGGTTGTAGAGGTCAAGGTAGGGATCGATCAGGGGGACCAGCTGGTCCAGACGGCTCTGCGCGCGCACCGGTTCCGGGATGTCCAGCTCCTGGGCAATCGCCGGAATACCGGGCATCAATCCGCAGACGGCAACCGCCGCCACCTTACCAATGAAGCCTCTCCTGGAAATCATAGCAACGCTCCCGCACCCTTGCCTTCGTTGATCATATCATTTTTGCTTTTCGCACTCTCGCCATGAATCCGGAAACCGCCTCTTTTATTGTGGATTATCGAAGTTCAGCCTGGCTCCAGATCCCGTGCCGAAAAATCTATGTGATGCCGTTTGGCGTTTTCATTCAGGTGATGGATGATGGTCGCGAGCAGAGAATGCATGGAGAAAGACAGTGTATCAGAGGAAACCAGGGGATATCGCCCGCGCGCATCGCTTTCCGGTTCCCCTTTCAGATAAGGCCATGGCGCACCGCGAAACCGCGGTCATGCTGCGCTACGACGGGAAATCTATCGGGGGCGAGAACATCATGTTCGTCAGCCTGCCCGTTGCCGACCTGGCCAAGATCCCGGCCCCTGGCCTGGATCTGAGCGAGCGTGACATTGATGGCGAGACCGCCTTCTTCCGAGAGACACCGGGTGGGGTTGCACTCTACCTCGAGGTGGAGACCCAGACCGAACGTCTGCAGATCCTGCGTGATATGGCTGTCTCCGGGCAGATCGGCATCCTGGATTGCGTGGGTGATCTGAAAATCATGGGAGCGCCCGACAACCTGAAGGCTGTCTCTTATACACATCTGACGCTGCCGACGATATGCAGTGTGTA
>OJFX01000288.1_pt1 | contig 18315 bp, 12 predicted proteins | sample 1594171 | NCBI WGS metagenome assembly OJFX01 (sample SAMN05416840, study PRJEB24817) | seawater metagenome | isolation source: Sea water | place: Canada:Atlantic | collected 2013-07
TGCCGGCGCGCGCCTCCTTCACGTGCACGAGAACCGCCCCGGCATGCTGCGGGCCATCAACGACTTGATCGGCGACAGCGAAGCCAACATCGACGCCCAGTTCCTGCGCACGGTGGAGGACGTCGGCTACGTCGTGACCGACATCGCGGCGGAGCGCGACGCGGCGACCGACCTAGAGGCGCGCCTGCGCAAGGTCGACGGAACCCTTCGTTCGCGGGTGCTCTTCTGATCATGGGGGAGCTTCGTTTCGATCCCCCGGGAGAATCCGCCGCGGCGGGCCTGCGCCGGGATCTTGTGGCGTGGTTCGACGCGAACCAGCGGGACATGCCCTGGCGGCGGACGAGGGACCCCTACGCCATCTGGATCAGCGAGGCGATGCTCCAGCAGACGCGGGTGGAGACGGTCATGGGATATTGGCCGCGATTCCTGGCGGCGTTCCCGGACATCGAATCCCTGGCTGGCGCCGACGAAGAGGCCGTTCTCGAGGTGTGGTCGGGGCTTGGGTACTACCGCCGCGCCCGTTCCCTGCAGGTGGCGGCGAAGGCCATCGTGGAGCGCCACGGGGGCGTGTTTCCGAGCGACCTGGAAGATGTCTTGGCCCTCCCGGGTATCGGCCCCTACACCGCGGGCGCGGTGCTCTCGATCGCACTCGATCAGCCCGTGGCGCTCGTGGACGGCAATGTCGAGCGCGTGTTTTCACGGCTGTTCCTGCTGGACGGAATTCGAAGCAGCGGGCCGCTTATGCGTGCGGCGTGGGACGCGGCGCGATTCTTCATGGGGCGGAGCGAGGACGGCGTGCGACCGCGCGACTGGAACCAGGCGATCATGGAGCTTGGCGCCCTCGTCTGCACGCCGCGCTCACCGAACTGCGGAGCGTGCCCCGTGGGGGAGTTCTGCGCGGCGAAGGACGCAGACCTGTCGGAGGAGCTCCCGCGCGCCAAGCCGAAGAAGGCCGCGATCGAGGTCAAGCTAGAGGTCTACGTCGCCCGCCGCGGCGACGATTGGCTCCTGACGCGGCGCCCCGAAGGTGGCCTCATGGAGCGCATGTGGGAGTTCCCTACCGTGGAAGTCAGCGGTCCCGGGCTCTTCCCCGGGACCCTCGAAGGCGAGCTCGATAGCGGCCTGGAGCCGGATTACGACCTGACCGAACTCCGCCATGGCATCACGAAACACCGCATCCACGCCCGCGTGCGCGCCGCGAAATTCTCGGGTGGGGCACCGGGCCCGGAAACGATGTGGGTACCCAAGGATGACGTGACATCCTTGGCGCTTACGGGCATGGCCAAGAAGGTCGCCAAAGCGCTTCTCTCGCGCCCCCCGACCCTTTTCGAAGACTGACGCCTGCGCCGGCGAGCTTGAGCCCGGTTCGGCCGATCTGGATCTACGCGCCGAGGGCGAGGGGGTCGAGGCCGTCTTCGATGAAGTCGTCCATGCGGTCGGCGTGGGACTTCGTGAGGTAGAGGATGATGATCTCCTCGCCGACGTCGTGGCCGTAGAAACCGTGCCCAGGGCGAACCAGGTCCCGCATGATCTGCTCGACCGCCTCGGAGTCCACCCATTCGTCTTTGTACGTCGGCGTGCACTCCTTGGGCTCCCCGTCGACGCTGTAGCGCAGTTCCGCGCGCTGGGCTTCGGGGTCGATGAAGTCCTTGATGTCGGCGACGCGTTCGGGCTCGCCGGTGATTCGCGCGAGCTGCTGAACGATCGTGACGTAGCTGCCGTCACCTTCGATGCACTCGGAGGCCAAGCTGTACGCGTTCGGGGACAAGTAACGTCCCGATGGCTCCGCCTCGAGCTGACGCCCCAGGACACCCAATACCAATTCATAGGGGGTGTCTTCGTAGGCGTCGAGCCCGAAGAACGTCAGCACGTCGTCGATCGTGCGCCCTTCACCGAGGCGGACGCCGCAGCCTTCGAGCGTCTTGAGTTGCTCCCGGAGGGGCACGACCGTGAAGCTCTCGACGTCAGTCACGTGGCCACTCACACTGGCCTCGACGTCGATGGGCTCTCCCAGGCCGGCGCCAAATTCACCGGTTTCGAAGGCCGCCCCGAAGGGGTTCTGGCCCGGCTGCATGCCACCCTCGAACATCGTCTTCATCTTGTTCCGCAGGATCTTCGGCAAGAACAGGATGGCCAGGAGCGACAGGACCGCCAGGGGGATCCAGATGTAGAGGATCCATCGCGCCCAGGAATACTGTGTGGCCAGGTACCCGAACACCACCGCCCCGATCGACGTTCGGATGAACCAGTTACGGAGCTTCGCCCTTTGGAAGTCCTCCATCATCGCCCCGAGGGCTTCGCCCAGGCCCCCTTCGAGTCCCTCCTCGGGTCCCCCCGGGAACGTCTGGCTCTCATTCTCGTTGTCCTTGTATTTGTCCAGCTCGTTCATCGGTCGATATTGACTCCTCAGGGAGGTCCTCGGGCGCGGAAGGTAACCGGCGCGCACCCGGGCCGTGCAGCGCATTCCCCGTTCTGCAATGCCATGGGGAGCCGGCGCCCGATTCGCATCCAAGAAACGCTGCGTCTCCCTTAGCCTGGTTCCCATGGCAAGACGAGACGAAAACGGTGAAGTGCGGGGCGTGTCCATGGTGCGCCCATCGCGGCGGCAGATGATGATTGGTACGGGACTCGCGGGAGCGGCGATGGCGGCCCCCGCCGTCGGCGTGGGAAGGCTCCGTCAGAGCGACGAAATCCGCGCCGCGATCGTCGGGACGAATGGCCGCGGGAACGGGCTCATGAACCAAGCCCAGGGACTGAAGGGCGTTCGGATCACGGCCATGTGTGATGTCGACACCTCGGTTCTCGGGCGGCGCGCCGCCGAATTCGAACAGAGGCACGGCTACGCGCCTGCCCAGCACCAGGACTACCGGGAGCTACTCAAGGACAAGAACATCGACGCCGTCATCATCGCGACGCCGAACCATCTCCACGCGCTCTACACCATCTGGGCCTGCCAGGCCGGCAAGGACGTCTACGTCGAGAAGCCCGTGTCCCACAACATCTGGGAGGGCGGCCAGATGGTGAAGGCGGCGCGCAAATACGGGCGCATCGTTCAGTCGGGCACCCAGTCGCGATCGAGCCACGGTATCCGCGATGCGATCGCTTGGATTCACGAAGGCAACATCGGCGAGATCACCCACGGCTGGGGAACGTGCTTCAAACCGCGCGGGAGTATTGGCAAGGCCGAGGGCCCGCAGTCCGTACCTGAGTCGGTGGACTGGGACATCTACATGGGCCCCCGAGGCCCGAGGCCCCTCACGCGCAAGCGGCTCCACTACGACTGGCACTGGCAGCGTGACACCGGCAACGGCGACCTCGGCAACCAGGGCGTGCACCAGATGGACATTGGCCGCTGGGCCCTCGGTGAAGACGCGCTCCCGACGAGCGTGATCTCGATCGGCGGACGCCTTGGCTACGACGACGACGGGGACACGCCAAACACCATGTTCACGATGTTCGAATACGCGGCCGCGCCGATGTTCTTCGAAGTGCGCGGCTTGCCGCGGGACAAGGAGGGCCAGAAGCAGTGGGGCAAGTCCATGGACCGGCGGCTCGGGTTGGGCGTCGGGACCGTGCTTCACACCGAAGGTGGTCACGTAGCGTTCCCGAACTACAGCCGCGCCAAGGCTTACGGCGCCGATGGCCGCATGATCAAAGAGTGGAACGGCGCCGTCGACCACATGGAGAACTTCTTTGGGGCCGTGCGTTCCCGGCGCATGGAGGATCTCAACGCGGACATCCAGAAGGGGCATATCTCCTCGGCTCTCTGCCACATGGGCAACGACTCCCTCTACCTGGGCGCCGGCGCAGAGCCCCTGGCTATGGAGCGCGGATTCGCTGCGACCCCGACGCTTTCCCATGGGCTGGACCGGATGATGGCGCACCTCACGGCCAACGAAGTCGACCTTGGGGCCACGCCGATCACCCTCGGCGCAGCACTGCGGCTCGATCCGAAGACGGAGTCCTACATCGACAACGATGCGGCCAACGCGCGCGCCCGCGGGACGTACGTCGACGGCTTCGCGGTTCCAGAGGAGGTCTAAGGTGAAGGGGCTCTTGCTCAGCGCCTTGGCGCTTGCGATCGGCGCGCCAGCCGCCGCCCAAGTGGGCGAACCTGGCGGTGTGCCGTTAGTCACCGCGGTGCAGTCAGGCAAGAGCCCCTTCCGCGAGATCCCTGAAGGCCACAACCTCGTTCACTGGGACGACCTGAACTTCGACCATTCGCTTGGGTATTTCTGGTTCTCCAAGGCGGACGAGTGGCGCTTCGTCAAGGAGGACCTCGATGATGGCGCGGGCAACGTCGCGAAGGGCGTCGGCCCGGCGCTCTTCTTCAAGAGCTCGAGCACTTACAAGAGCCGCGTTCGCGCGCCCCACAGCATCGCGCTGGTCAAGAACCTCCACCTGAGCGGGAACTTCGTGCTCGAGGTCGAAATGATGCAGACGGGCGTTGAAACGGCGCACCGTGACCTGTGTCTCTTCTTCGGCTTCGAGGGGCCGGAGCGTTTCTTCTACAATCACCTCGGCAAGAGACCGGACCCGCACTCAAGCAACGTGTTTGACGTGAACGGAGCAGATCGCGTTCGCATCGGCGCCGTATCCAGGGAAGAGATCGACTGGGGCCGCGGTGTGTGGCATCGGGTGCGGCTGGAGTGCGAATGGAATGGCGCTAAGGGCGGGCGGGTGCGCACGTACTTCGACGACATGGAGACTCCGGCGTTTGAGAAGCCGCTCTATCGGGAAGCTGCAGGTTTCATCGGGTTGGGTTCCTTTGACGACGCCGGGGCGTTTCGGAACCTGCACGTGTGGGCCAAGGAAGGCTCCAAGCTGAAAGGACATCTCAGTCCCTTCGGGGGGGAGGTTGTTAGGCGGCTCTGGACGGAGGGGGCAAGCTCCGGCGGTCTCGACATCCTCGGCGCTGGCTCCGCGAAAGTTTGGATCCTGGAGAACGAATACCGGGTCGGCATGGTCCGCACGGTGGACGGCGCGGTGATGACCCGCGACGGCAGCGGGGGCTTCTTCTTCGATGATGGGGGCGGCTTCCCGGAGGCCGATGAAGATGGGAAGGTCACAGAGGAAGCCCTCAAGGCCTGGCGGGCCGCCTCGCGGAAGGAGTACCGGTGGGTGATCTCGGATGCTGGAGCACTCGGAGCGGCGGCGGGCCTTGTGGGCCTGGACGATGCGATCGTGCTCGAGTGCGGACTGGCGGTGACCGCCGAGCCGGTGCAAGAACCAGATACATCGTCCGGATTCTCTCTGGAGCCGATCTATGGCATGAAGCTCCGGGTGGAGCCGGCCAAGGAGTCCCGTTCGAGCTTCCTCGCGAAGAAGTATCGGGCCAGGATCGGGGCGTCTCCCGGCGACAATCCTGAGGGCATTTGGCGGTGGACGACCGACCTCGAGGGTGCCATTGGTGAGCGCCTGGACCCCCGTCCGATCCTGCTAGCCATCACGCCGCCGGCTGCTGGTTTCAGCGCTCATCTCGACGCCGTCCTCGAACCCCACGGAGAGGTCCAAAGGGCCATGTCGGCGAAGTTCAGGTGCCTACGGGTAGACCCCACGGTCATTGCGGGGCCCAGCGTCCGGTGGCCGGAGTCCATCCCCATCGACGGACGCGGGAGCGCTAAGTGTCTCGTGCTCGACCGCAAGGGGCAGATTCTCAGGGCGATCGATGAGGAACTCCCGCCGCCCGAGTTCCTGGCCAGCCTCCTCGGGAAGTGATCGAGGCCCCGGCGGCTGCGGCCAGGCATGGGGGGCCCTGAGAGCCATCGAATCCAGCATCGGGCATCTGTTCTCGGCCCCCCAGGGTCCAGGGGTTAGCCTGTTCGCTGCTCATGCAGGCCCAATCCAGCGAAACGAAAGACCGCCATCCCGGCGGCGAACCCGGCAGTGAACTCGAAGGCGTGACGATCGTCGTCCCCGCCTACGACGAGGAAGACGGGATCGAAGGCGTCGTCCGGCGGCTCGTGGCCCTCGATCTCGGCCGCAAGTCGCAGCTGCTGGTCGTGAATGACGGTTCGAAGGACCGAACCGGCCCGGTGCTCGAGCGGCTCGCGGACGAGCACCCGAAGCTCACTGTGATCCAGCATGCCGTGAACCGGGGCTATGGCGCTGCGCTAAAGACCGGCATCCGAGCCGCGGCCCACCCGATCATCATCATTACGGACGCCGATGGGACCTACCCAGAGGACCGCATCGTCGATCTCCTCGCAAGGGTCGATGCCGGCGCCGAAATGGCCGTGGGGGCTCGCACAGGGCCAGAGGTGCATATCCCTTGGCAGCGCCGTCCTGCGAAGAACGCCCTGCGGAAAATCGCGTCCTACCTGGCAGGAACGCCGATCCCCGACCTGAATTCGGGCCTGCGGGCGATCAGGCGGGACCTTGTGCTGGCCTACGAAGCGATCCTGCCCGAAGGCTTCAGCTTCACGACGACCATCACCCTGGCGTCCCTGACAAACCACCATCGTGTGGACTACGTTTCGATCGACTACGCCCAGCGATCGGGGTCTTCCAAGATTCGGCCTATCCGGGATACCCTCGGGTTCCTGGCGCTGATCATCCGGACGGTGGTCTATTTCAATCCACTCAAGGTCTTCTATCCCCTCGCCGGGATCCTGGCCCTGGCATTCCTCGGGTTGGTCGTCCACGACATCTTCTTTGAGGCAGGCGGTCCCAACCTTGGGGACAAGACAGTCCTCCTCTTCGTGGCCCTCGTCCAGACCCTCACCCTTGGGCTTGTGGCCGACCTGATCGACAAGAAGTCCCGCCTGCGCCCGTACTCCGACGTCAATCGCGACCGACACCTGAAGTCATGAAATCCCTCGCTCTCGCACTGGCTCCCATCGCGCTGGCCACTTTCTCCGCCGGCGCCGTCGCTTCCGTGGGCCCCTTCGCTTTCTCCGGCTCGGCTGCCGTCCAGGACGACAAGGCGCCCGCCTCCCTCGCCGACCTTGAGAAGCGCATCAAGGCCGAGCGCGACGACGTCGAGGTCGAAGTGATCGCCCAGATCGCCGACATGGAGACGCGCGAAGCCATGGAGGCGTTGCTCCGGGCCTATGACACCTTCGGCAGCGTCTACATGCGGCGGGCCGTCGTTCGCCGGCTCTCGCAGTTCGACGAGATCGAAGACGCCTTTCAGCCCGCCCTTGAGAAGCTCGTCAACGTCGCCACCGAGGAGCGTGCCCGCGAGCTCAGGAGCGCAGGCATCGAGGCCCTCGGCCGTTGCCGCGAGCACGGCAAGACCTTCCTGGCCCTGATCGTTGACTCGCCCGCGGCCGACGATATCCGCGAGCGCGCCCTTGAGCTGCACGTGCGCATGGGCGGCAAGGACGACTACGACTGGTACCGCAAGATCTACAAGCGCACGCGCCAGCAGGCCATAGCCGAGGCGAGCGGCGACGCGGCGGATCCCAAGTCGAAGAAGAAAAAGAAGAAGCCCAAGAAGAAAAAGAAGGGCGAGGAAGAGCCCGAGGCGAAGAAGACACCGATCATCTGGCCCACGCTCCAGCTGAAGGCCACCGCGATGAAGGCGCTCATCTCGGAGCTCTCCGATGATGAGCTGGCCAACGCGCTGAGCTCCGCCCTTGGAACGCCCATTGGCCGTGAAGCCCTCAACGAGCTTTCGCGCCGTGGCAGCGACAAGGCCGTCGAGTTCGCCGAGGCCATCCTCAAGCGGACCGACTTCCGGGGCACGATTCGGGCCCAGGCCGCGACGGTCCTCATGAAGGCCAAGGGCACGGACGTCGTGAAGGATCTGATCGACATTGCGAAGAAGCAAACGACCCAGGCCGTCCTGCGCACCACGATCGCCGACCTCCTCTCCAACTTGAAGGATGAGAAGGTCGACAAGCAGCTCATCAAGCTGGTTGGTAAGGGCAAGGGGCCCCAGAAGGCCTTTGCGATCCGCGCCACCAAGCACATCCTCGACGAGAAGTTCGCGAAGAAGGTCCGCAAGGGCCTGAAGGACAAGGACATGGACGTGGCCCTCGCCACGATCCACGCCGTGGCCGAGCGCAAGGACAGAGAAGCCGTCGAGGACATGGAGAAGCTCCTCAAGAAGACGAAGGAGGACGCCATCCGTCAGGCGCTCCTTTCGGGGCTTTCCAAGATCTACGACGGTGAGAACGAATGGGTCGAGAGACTCATCGCCTTCGGTGGTGACGAGAACGTCGACCTGCGCAACGCGGCCCTCACCGAGATCATGCGTCTGGGCCGTCGTAACACGGTGGACCTCTTCAAGGAGAGGCTCGGTCACGCTGATTGGTCGACCCGCCTGATCGCGCTCAAGGGCCTCGAGGGCCAGCGGGACGCGGGCCTCTTGCCGGCGATCGTCGAGCAGATGAAGAAGGAGTCCGGCCGCATGGCCATCGAGTTCGGAGACGCGCTCTTCCGCTTGACCGGCGAGTCCTTCGGCAAGAACGCGGCGATCTGGGAGCGCTGGATCAACGACCAGAAAGGCAGCATCACGATCATCGACGAGAAGGACCTCGAGAAGATCGTCGAGGAGTCAGATGAGAAGCGGCTCAAGCAGGTGTCGGACGCGGAGTTCTTCGGTATCCGTATCGAAAGCCACCGGGTTCTCTTCATCATCGACGTTTCCGGTTCCATGAACGAGCCCGTGCGCATGCGCTACGTGGACGAGCCCGGCGAGTCACGGATGGAGGTCGCCAAGCGCGAGCTTGCGAAGGCCATCAAGGCGCTGGATGACAACGCGTTGTTCAACATCGCGCCGTTCTCCGGGGGCGTCGAGAGCTGGTCCGACGAAGGCATCGCGACCTCGAAGAAAGCCACCCGTGAGGACGCCCTTGAGTACGTCAGTCGACTCGGCGCCGGCGGCGGCACGAACCTCTATGGCAGCCTCGAGTTCGGATTCCAGGACCTCGACGTGGATACGATCTTCGTGCTTTCCGACGGTGAGCCGTCGGTGGGTGACATCATCGATCCCCAGCTCATCCGTGAAGCTGTCCTGGAGATGAACTCCACCCGGAACGTCGTGATCAACACGATCGCGATCGGGTCGAGCCTCGAGATCCTCCAGTGGCTCGCGGAAGACAGCGGCGGCGCTTACGTCGACATTCGATAGCGAACCACTGCGGATTCGGGGGGCGGCAGGCCCGTCGCTCCTTCCCTTGAAGCTCCTCGTCTCCTTCCTGGTCGCCCTCGGTGCGATCGCACTCCTCTTCTGGTGGGGGGGCGTCGACTTTGGTGACGTCTGGGGGGCGGTGCGCGGGATCAACCCGTGGCTCTTCGCCCTGGTCCTCGTTATCCAGGCGACGATCCACCTCTTCCGGGGCCTGCGCCTCCGGGGCCTGATCCATGCCATGGGGGAGTCGCCGCCTCCGGTGCGCGGGCTGGTGTCCTCGTCCGCGGCTTGGATCCTCGATAGCCAGGTGCTTCCCGGGCGCATTGGGGAGGCGACCCTGGTGCTGCACCTGAAGCGCGTCGGAGTGGATCCTGAGCACGGCGTGGTGGGGCTTCTGCTCTCGCGCCTGCTCGATCTTTTCACCCTGAGCTGCGTCCTCTGCGCGTCGTCGCTTGCCCTTGGCCTGATGGGCACCCACCAGGGCGAGCCCTATCTGGCTACCCTCGGAGCGGCGATGTTCGGGGTGTCGCTCTTCCTGGCTGTTTCGATTTTCCAGGGGGGCACCTTCGTCGGATGGGGCCGAGGCCTCCTGCGGCGCCTTGGGGTCGCCCGCTGGGGCGTTGGGACCAAGGTGCTCGACTTTGGCGGAAAAGTCGAAGATGCGCTCCATTCGGTGCCCCGCGCGGCACTCTTTCGGGCTGCGGGTTGGAGCCTCCTCGTGACCGCCGCGATCATCGCCGCGTATATCGTCCTCGGGACGGGCGTTGGCCTGCCGCAGCTCACGCCGCTCGAGTTCTTCTTCGGTGCGTCCTTTGCCATCCTCGGTAGCCTCCTGCCGATCAGCGGCTTTCTCGGGATCGGGGCCTTTGACATGGCCTGGGCCTTTGGCTTCGCCGCCATGGGCGTACCCCAGGAAACTGCGGTGGCCACGGGCTTCGCTTTCCACGCCCTCTACCTGGTCTCTATCGCCTTCCACGGGGCCTGGGGGCACGCCTTGCTTTCCTCCACGGTCGCGTCGATGCGCGTCCACTCCGACCTCGAATCGACCTCTGCTCCATGACTGAACCTGACGAAGACGCCGCCCCATCACGGGACCACGGAGTGCAACCCATTACCCAGCTCATGGCCGAGCGGCGCCTCGCGCCCAAGGACCTGGTGGCGGCGGCCCCTGAACAGATCAATCACAAGATGGTGAGCCGGGCGATGAAGGGCAGGCAGCTCACGCCCAACGCGATTCGCAAGGTCACGGCGGCTTTCTGCGCCGCCACGGGGAAGACCTTTGGGCCCGACGTGCTGTTCCGCTACGCGACCGCGAAAGGGCAGATCGTGCGCGAGCCCGAGACCCCGCAATAGAACCGTGCCGACGTTCGCGGATGTGGTCAAGATCCTCTGTGCGCCGGTGCTTCTTCTCCAGGGGAAGCGCGTGCGGCGGGATACGCCGCGCCTGCCGGAACCGGACGGGCCCCGCGGCGGTGGCTCGGGACCGTTCCGCCTCCTCATCGTCGGGGACTCCTCCGGCGCGGGGGTTGGGGTCGATGGTTTTAGAGAGACCCTGACGGGCCGCCTGATCGAGGGGCTCGGTGGCCCTTCTGCGATCTCCTGGGAGGTGGTGGCGAAGACCGGCTGGACCACGTCCAACGCGCTTGTGGCCCTCGCCGACCTAGAGGGTCCCTTCGACCTTGTGATCACGGCTCTAGGTGTGAATGACGTCACCGGCGGGCTGCCGCGGGAGGCCGCCATGAAGCTGCACGCCCGGCTGCTCGACGAGTTAACCGGCCGACTCGCCGCACGGCGCGTGATCGTTTCGACCGTGCCGCCGATCGGTCGTTTCCCGGCGCTGCCATGGCCCCTGCGGTACTACCTTGGCCTGCGCGCCGACGAGTACGACGCAGCCCTCGAGGAAGTGGCGGGTCGTTACGGCGAGGTCGATCGCCTTCGGCCGTCCCTGGCGCTTGATCCGGCGGGCATGGCGAGCGATGGTTTCCACCCCGGCGCAGCGGTGTACGGCGAGTGGGCGGAGCGCATTCTGGTGCTCTGGAACCGAACGGCTAGCGCGGCGCCCGCTGGGCCTGGGCGGTGAATCGGTAGGGCGCGAGGAAGTCTCTCCAGTTCGTCTCCCCAATGACGCCAAGGGCAAAAGCGAAGGCCTCGCTTTCGCGATCCGTGCCCGCCGCTTCGAAGACGCGGTGCATGAGTACCTTGCGATCCGGCGTCGCGATCGAGCCCTCCTTGTGGGTCCAAAGTCCGAGCCGTAGGCCGCCCTCGCGGCTGTGGTCCACGTGGCGGTGGAGTACAAATGCGTCGATGAACGGCATCTCCTGAACCAGCTTCCAGGCCGCAGCATAAGCCGCTGCCTGGAGCGTCTCGCCCGCCTCGCTGCCGGGGCGGTGGAAGCCCTGCTCGGACAGGATCACGCGGCGCGACTCGCCTTCGAAGTGCAGCTCCTCGGCGGCGAGCGCCCGTCCGAGCACCCGCAGGTTCTTGAAGGTCACGCGTGGCGTCCCCAGGTCGTCCGTAGCCGTCGTGTCCTCCCAAAACGCAGGGTCGAACAGGTTCTCGGGGTAGGGGTGATGGGCGATGTGCCAGGGGAAGTCGCCACTCGCCTTGGCGTGCTTGGCGAAGGCCCCGATGAACGCCCGACCGCCTACGTATTGTTTTGGCTTCTCCGGCTGAAAGGCGCGCCCCCAAAAATGATCGAGGGAGATGTACGTGCGTGCGTTCTTGTAGCGCGCCGTCGCCGCCAAGTGGACGGTTCTCACCGCGGCTTCGTAGCGGCGCGTGAGTTCGCCCACTTCCAGTGGCCCGACGGAATGCCAGTGCCCATGGCTATTCACCTCGTTGCCGACGATCCAGCCATGCACGTGCCCGTGGTCGTCGCCGAAGCGGCCGCCGCTATAGCGCGCGGCCAGGAAGTCGATGAGCGCGGCGAGGTGCGCTTTGCCCGCCGGCAAGTGCGCGTTGAATCCGGCGTACCCGTTGCGCGGCGCCTCGTCCCGGTCCGGATCCAGCAGCAGCGCATTTCGTGCCGCGTCCCCCGTTACGTTGCCGAGCAAGATGAGATACACGGCGCACCCCGCATCGGAGAGCGCCTTGATGTCCCGATCGAGGGGCGCCAGGTACGCGCCGCTCACGCGAATGACCGTCTCCCCGTGGGTCCAAGGGATCCCTGTTTCGCCTGCGCCACCAGCCGAGAGCAAGACGCCGTTCAGGAGGACGTTGAGCGTCGCGTGCCCAATGCCCAGGCTGAGTGCGTCGTCCACCATCTGCACCTGGAGCCCCTTCTTGTTCTCCGACGCGGGAAAGGGCACATCCGAGCGGGCGGGGACGTCCTGAGCGAATAAGGACAACAAGCTGAGGGTCGCAGGGAGCCACATGCGGCAAGGCTATCGGAGCGGCCCTCGGCCCCTGGGGAATCCGGTGGAATTGGGCCTCACTGTCGCTGGGGCCCCTGGTGGAACCAACGCGATCCTCCGTTCGGAGCCTCACCAGGCGAGGACTCCCTGGGCCAGTCCACGCGTCGCCCACTTGGCTGCCCCTCCTGCCCGTCGCCTTGTCCATCCAACCCGGGTACCGGGACACCGTCCCGGGGTTGCGGCGTCCAACCTCAGGGACGGGTTGGCGCACCGGGTTCCATGGGGCCAAAGACGCCCCTGGGGTCCCCTGGGGGCGACTTTTAAGAAACGTCGCGAAAAGATTGCGGACTGTGGCGGCCCCATACGCATACGCGTTCGTCGTGTTGTGCACTGCCATGCGCCGCGACACTGCCCAGTGCCCCCCCTGCCATGGGGGGCCCCAGCGACAGGCACCGATTCAAACCTGCCCGTCCCCTGGGGGCCGAGGTCTTTCCAGCGTTGGATCTCGGCCCCACCTTCCGTTCCCGGCCGCACGCTCTCCCCTACTGCGACCGGTTGTCCGAGCATGGCTGAAGAGTTGAATCGATTGGCAGGTCTGAACTCTGGTCCTCCCTCCTGTGGACCCTTATCCGGCTCCGTTGGTGGGCCGCTACGGAGTCTCTCCGTCGAGGGCCCGGCGCAGCCAGGCGCGTGCGAAGTACCAGTCGCCCTCAGCGGTGCGTTTGGAGACGTCGAGGGTCTTCGCCACTTCGTCCATGGTCATGCCGGAGAAGTAGCGCAGTTCGACGACCTTCGCCCGGCGCTCGTCGAGGGCCGCGAGGTCGGCGAGGGCCTTGTCGAGGGCCAATACGTCCAGGATCTCCCCTTGGCCGTCGAGGTCGGATCCCTCCGCAGAAACGTTCTCAACCGCGATCGTCAGCGGCTCCCGTTCCCCTCCGTCCCGCTTCGCTGCGTTACGCTGCCTGGCCCGATCCACCAAAATGCGCCTCATCACGCGGGCGCACAACGCCACGAAATGCGATCGATCCGACACTCCCGCAATGCGCTGATCCACCAGGCGCAGGTACACCTCGTTCACCAAGGCGGTGGGCTGGAGGGTCTCGGCGTTTCGCTCTGCGTTGAGGCGACCCCGCGCCAGGGACCGGAGCTCGTCGTAAACGTAGGGCAAGAGCTCGTCCATGGCCGCGACTTCCCCCGACGCGGAGCGCTTGAGCAAGAGAGTCAGGGATTCGGGAGGGCTCGTCATGGGCGGTGAAGGATCGGATTCGGGAGGCGCATCAGCATATCCGGATGGCTCGGCGGCGCGCTTCCAGAGAGTCGCAGAGCTCTTTGACGGGGCCAGGGACCTCCCCGAGGCCGAGCAGCTCGCTTACCTGCGGTCAGTGAGCTCGGACGACCCTGATCTCATCCGGGAAGTGGAGGAGCTGCTGGGGCACCATGCACGCCAGACTGGGGTCCTGGGCCAGGGCAGGGACGCGGTGGATCCACTCGCGGCGGCGAGTGCCCTCGGTGTGCCTATCGATGGTGACTCGCCGAGGGCTTCTGACCTGCCTGAGATGATCGGGCCCTACCGCGTCGAGCGGAGCCTGGGCCGCGGGGGCATGGGGCACGTCTATCTGGCCCACCGGGAAGGCACCGATTTCCGCAAACCCGTGGCGATCAAGGTGCTCCGGCCCGGATTCGACGACGAGGGGCTTCTGCGCCGATTCCGCGCCGAGCGCCGCATCCTGGCGAGCCTGGATCATCCCTGCGTCGCGACCCTGCACGACGGTGGCGCCACGCAGGATGGCAAGCCGTACGTCGTCATGGAGTACGTCGACGGGGTGGATCTCGTCAGCTACGCGGACAAGAACAAGCTCGGCCTCGCGGCGCGGCTCAAGATCTTCCGCGAGGTTTGTGGGGCCGTGTCGGCGCTGCACCAGCGGCTGGTCGTGCACCGGGACCTCAAGCCGAGCAACATCCTCGTTGGTGCCGACGGCGTGCCGAAGCTGCTGGACTTCGGCATCGCGAAGATCCTCGATGGGGGAGCGGATGATCCCGACGGGTCGCCGATGACCGAAGTTGGCGCTTCGCTCTACACGCCCGAGTACGCAAGCCCCGAACAGATCCTCGGGGAGCCGATCGGCACCGCCTCCGACGTCTATTCGCTCGGGGTGATCCTGTTCGAGCTGCTTGGCGGGGCGAGGCCCTATGCCTTCGAGACGCGCCGGCCGACCGAGGTGCAGCGGGTTGTCTGCGAGGAGCAGCCCCCGCGCATGAGCGATGCGCTGGCCCAATGCGCGGCCCGCCCGTTCCTTCCCAAGCACCTGGCGGGGGACCTCGACACGATTGGGGCGATGGCCCTGCGCAAAGAGCCTGATCGACGCTACGCAAGCGTTGCGGAATTGAGCGCCGACCTTGGACGCTACCTCGGGGGCCTACCGGTCGCAGCCAGGCCCGATACCGTCGGTTACCGGACTTCGAAGTTTGTCCGGCGTCATTTCTGGTGGGTCGCTGCGGCGGGGTTGTTCGCCGCGATGCTGGTGGGCTTTTCGATCGTTACGGCCCTGCAGAACTCCAAGATCCGGCGCGAGAGGGATCGCGCGGCCAGGGAAGTCCGCGTGAGCCGCGAGGTGTCCGAGTTCCTCGTTGGGCTCTTCGAGGTGGCGGACCCCTCTCAGAACGCCGGCGAGCGCGTGACCGCGGACATGCTCCTCACCCGCGGCACCCACGAGATCCAACAGAGCCTGAAGTCGGAGCCGCGGGTGCGCGCCGCTCTGCTGGAGACCATGGGGCTCGCGTGGAAGGGCCTCGGCGACGTGGAGCTGGCCCGGGACCTCCTGGGCGAGGCCCTCGCGCTCCATGAGCAGGCGGGCGGCGCGATATGGGAGGGGGACCTCGATCGAACAGGAGAAGTGCGTTCGCTCTTCGGGCACACGCTCTACCTCTGCAGCGACTATGCGCAGGCCGATCAGGAGCTGCGACGTGCGCTTGAGGAGCTCGAAGCGAGGGTGCCACGGCCCCTGAAGGAGATCGCCGAAGCCAAGGGGCGGCTGGGCCTTTACTTGGAGGACGCGGGGCCCATGTCGGAGGCCCTGCGGTACGTCGAGGCATCCCACCAGGAGATGGTGGCGATCTTCGGAGACCCATCAGTCACACCCCATAAGGCCACGGCCAACTCCCTTGCCCGGCGCGCCTTTGTTCTCGAGCGCATCGGTGAATTCGACCGAGCCGAGGCGGACTGGCTCCAGGCTCTGAAGATCTATGAGGCGCTGTACGAAGGCGACCATGTGCAGGTCGCTGAGGCGCACCTGAATCTCGGTTTCCTTTACCTTTCGCTCGGTGAGGTCGAGTCGGCGAAAGCCTCGAACCAGTCCGCCCTGGCGATGTACGAGGCCCTCCTTGGGCCGGATCATCCAGACGTAGACCTCTGCCGATTCCAGCTGGGGTCGATCAGCATGGAGTCGGGCGACCTCGACGGCGCAGAGGCCATCTATCAGGGGCTCCTCGAGAGGGATCGCGCGCGCTTCGGTGAGCACCTTTTTGTCACCCTCGATCTCAATAACTTGGCGAGCGTCTACGCACGCCGGGGCGACTTCGAAAGGGCCCTCGAGATCCACGGCGAGGCGCGCGCCATGCAGGAAAGGATCCTGCCGCCGGGCCACCAAGAGATCGCGACGACACTCTCGAACATGGGGGGGCTCTACCGGCGCCTTGGGCGTTTGGACGAGGCCGAGGAAGCTATGCGTGAGTCGCTGGAGATGCGCCAGCGTCTCTTCCCGGAGGGGCATCGGGCCCGATTGGTCAGTCGCTACATGCTCGCGATCCTCATGTCGGACCGCGGGGAATTCCAGGAGGCCTTGGATCTCTCGAGCGCTGTCCTGGAGTCGAGGCAAAGGAAGCTCGGGCGCCACCCTGATACGGCGGACAGTCTCTATGGCAGCGCCTACTACCTCTTCAAACTCGAGGAGTACGACCGGGCCCGCAAGATGGCCGCGGAAGCACGGGATATCTACCGGGAGCACTTTCCCCCGAACGACTCTCACATCGCGCGGCCGATCCACTTACGGGGCGTGACTTTCGTGACGGAGGAGCGCTATGGGGAGGCCATCGAGGAGCTTGAGGTGAGCCTCGCCATGCGCGAGAAGTCGCTGCCGGAAGGGCACCCCGACACCCTCCAGTCGAAGTATGCCCTCGGCTCTGCGCTCGTGGCGATCGAGAAGAAGAACTCAGACTCCCTCATCGACACCGTTCGCATCGCCCGCGCGATCCAACTACTCGGCGATGCCACGCGCGGGAACGAGGCCCGGCATGGGCCCGATCACCAGCGAACGGTGCGTTCCCGCGAAGCCCTGGCCGAAGCCTTGGAGTGGGCCTCGCGGAAGAAGCCGAAGAGCGAGTGATCGACTACTTGTCCCGGCTCAGGCGCGTCAGTCGAATGTCCCTGAACTCGATTACCGCGCCTTCGGACTGAAGGCAGATCGCCCCCGGGATCTCCTCACACCAGTCCGCCGTGTTCTGCAGCACCCCGTTGACGCGCAGTTCGACCCGCGGCCCATCCACGAGGATGTCGTAGTCGTTCCATTCGCCGAGGGGCCGCTCGCTCGACGGCGCGGCGCGCTTGGTGTTGCGGCCCTTGGTGCGGGCGGCGGGCGGGGTCATCGGGACCTTGCCGATGTTCCAGAAGTCCCCGGCGCTACGGTGCTGGAGCTGGGCCTCGATGGATCGCGGCCAGATGCGATCCGGTCCCGTCGTGCGCAGGAGAACGCCGGAGTTGCCCGGGCCCGCCTCGGGGTCGAAGCGCCATTGCAGCGTCAGGCGGAAGTTCTCGAAGGTCTCTTTGGTCTTGAGGTAGCCGGCCGGTTTCCCTTCGCAGCGAATGACACCGTCCTTGACGGACCAGACGTCCCCGAAGGCGACTTCGTCGTTGCTAAGCCAGTGGGTCCAGGCATCCATGGAGCCGCCGTCGAAGAGCACGACTTCATCCTTCTCTTCTCCGCGGGTGTCGGGCGCTTCGGAAAGGAAGGCCACGAGGTCGCTGAGCTCCTGGGGGGAGAGTTCAAGGGCCAGCCCCTGGGGCATGGTGGACGTCGTTTGCTTGCGGCGGGCCGTGATCTCGTCTGCGTCGAAGACGAGACGCTCTCCGTCGGTGCCGAGGAGGACCACTGTATCGCCATCCGCGAGCAGGAATCCCGAGTGCAGCAGGCCGTCATCGGTGGCGAGGACGTAAGTGTCGTAGCCAAACGCAATGGAGGCGCTGGGGTTGAGGATCGCGTCGATGAGAGCCTCGCCTGTGAGCTTCTGATGGATCATCGTCAGCTCCGGGCCGAGGTCGATCCCGATGCGCGCGTCGCCGCTCTGGTAGGCATGGCAGGTGGCGCATCGCGCGCGCTTCGTGTCCTGGAAGAGCACGCGCCCGCGGGCGGGGTCGCCCGCCATGGCCGCGAGCACGGTGGCGGAGGGGAACGAGTGTCCCTCCATTCCCGGCCGCTCGAACTGCTCGCTGGCCAAGGCGCGCACGGCCAGTTCGTCGGAGGCGAAGAGGAGACGCGCGGCCTCGGGGACGAGGGCGGCGGGGATCTTGTTCTCCCTCTTGGCGCGGATCAAGAGCAGCGCCCCCATGGGGTCCGCGCTGAGTTCCTGGAGCGCGGCGAGCTGGGACTGGGGGGAAGTGGACGCGTCCGTGACGAGCTCCATCCACTCGAGGAAGGGCTTTGCCCGGGACGCTCGTTGGCACCAGATTTCGAAGGCGATGGTGGTGGACCTTCCGTCCTGTTGGGCGACGCCGTTCTGTTCTGGCCCGATGTCGGCAAGGAACTTCATGGCGCCAGCCGGGACCGGCAAGGCAATCAGGCTGGGGGCGTGGGTGCCGATGCCGCGCGCGATGGCGCCGTCGCTGAACTC